>Ga0114919_10001752_pt1 | contig 17390 bp, 22 predicted proteins | sample BlataG_FD_88682 | JGI IMG/M metagenome (GOLD analysis project Ga0114919, IMG submission 88682) | Deep subsurface microbial communities from Black Sea to uncover new lineages of life (NeLLi) - Black_00105 metaG | ecosystem: Environmental > Aquatic > Marine > Oceanic > Sediment | place: Atlantic... | reverse complement strand
GCAGTTCGCAGTTGAGGCTATAGGTACGCTCAGTGGTCATCATGGTTTCATGGGCAAGTACTACCTCAAACCTTTCTAATGAAGGACTTTTCATTCGTCAGTTATGCGGAGGAGCAGCTCGAAACTCTAGATAGGGCATCGACTCCTAAGGAGTATATAGATGTCATAGAGTTCTGTACAGGTGGTTCTCCTTATATGAGAGAGATCCTGACTCCTTTTCAGGGACTCATCCTCAAAATATACTACGGATTATGGGAGCGCTATCCATTCACCGAAGAAGAAGAGGAACTTCTTGATCTCCTTGAGAAGAAGTGGGGGCTTGTTTACGACTTGTCTGATCCCTCGAGACGTATTGCAGTCCTTCTATTGGCGGTAGGCCGGAGAGGTACAAAGTCTACTGTTATCTCCTATATACTCACCTACGAGGCATACAAGCTGATTCAGAAGGGGGATCCTCAAAAATACTACGAAGTGAGGGAAGACCAGCCTATTAAGTTGATGCAGTGTGCTTCTGCAGGAAAGCAAGCTAAAGACGTTTTCGAACTCACTTCTAAGAATCTCAAGAACACTCGGTTCTTTGACCCCTACTTCGATGCTCGAAAGGACACACAATCAGAGCTTCGCATATTTACTCCGTCCGATATCAAACGCAATAAAGAAAACGATTTCTGGAACACTCATATTAGGAAGCAAGGAACTTCGAAGAGGAAAGCGAACCTCGGTAGTATAGTTGTAGAGTGTGTTACCACTTCTGCAGCAACCCACCGAGGAGGCTCTATCATGGTTCTCGTGTTTGATGAGTTCGCACACTTTGATAGAGCAAAGTACTCGGGACAGACTGTGGGGGAAGCAGAGATTTTGGCAGAGACACCTCAGAGTGACTACGCCATGTACAAGGCGCTTACGCCTTCGGTAAAGGACTTCGGAGAAGACGGGAAGATTATTTGCATCTCGAGTCCTAAAGAGAAGGGTGGAAGGTTCTATGAGCTTTGTGCTTCTGCAGGAACGATCGATCAGGATCCTGAAGAACAGCTCTATAAGCCTAATCCTCGATATCTCCTTGTTCAGCTGGCTACTTGGGAGGCGCGACCTACTATCTCAGAGGATGACCTTCAAGACGATGCGATAGAAGACCCTATCGGGTTCCAGATGGAGTATGGAGCACACTTTGGAAACCCAGCAGGTGCTGCTATTGACCCTGCAGCTTTGGCTCACTTGGTGCTCCAGGGAGTACCTATCCTTCTTAAAGGGAAGACTCGTCACGACTATATTATAGCTATAGACCCTGCAAAAGGTACAACACAGGATACGTACGCTATTGCATGGGGACACTCGAGTGGAAAGAAGCATGATCCTAATGAGCGCGAATACTGGATCGATGGATATATGGGATTCCAGGGAGAGACGGTAGTAAAGAAAGGACAGGTGTTTGTCGATATCATTCCTCATGATGAAGTGCTTACATGGATGATAGAGACCTTGGTCAGGGATCTTGGTAGAGACAATATCGTCGAAATAGTGTATGACCAGTGGCAGGATATGACTGCTGTGAGCATTTTACAGAAGTTGCACCTACCTGCTTGTGAGACGTTCTTCAGCAACTCATATAAAGATCTGATGTACCGAAGCTTCATTGTTGAGCTCAACGCTCGCAACGTCCATGTTTACGAAGTGGATGAATCAGGGAAGATTGATAAGTGGGTGAAGAGAGCAAGGGAAGAGATGAAGCATTTGCAGCGGGAAACTAAGGGTCAGTACACACTTTACCACCACCCCTCTACAGGACCTGTTCAGACAGATGACTTTGCTGATGTCACAGCAAACGTAGTGTATCGTCTAAAGCAGAGAGACTACCCAACAGCAGAGAGTGTAAGGGAGCGAAAGAGGGAAACGAAGAAATCTGGTGTTGGTGCTGGACCAGTTAAGATGACGAGGTACGTTGTACAACCATTGAGGGGGGCAAGCTTGCCAGGACATGGAGGGATAACAAGTGGAACACCAAGAGGTCCAAGACGTCTTACGAGGAGGTAGTAACCTTGAGAAGTTTCGTGTTGAAGGGTACTACGATAAGAGACTTAATAAGTGGGGACTGGTAAGTACTAACAATCTCGATGTCCTTCGTATAAAGAGTGAAAAGGTACCGAACGATCCTGCTCTGAGAGCAGAGGTAGAGGACCTCCTTGTAGGGTTTCTGGAGGGAGAAGTGGCTGAGTACTCTCTAGGGCTTGCGATGATCCAGATGGGCTATGCGCTCCGGGTGTTTGGGGCGAGGTTAATGATCGATACTGAGGAGGAGGGGGTTGTAGTCTTTTTCAATCCAGAGATAGAGTTCCTTGGAGAAGAGGTATCGTCGCAGGAAGGTTGTCTTAGTATAGAGGAGGGACGTAGAAGTTATCGTGTTAAGAGGAATAACGAGGTCCTTCTGAGGTGGGAAGACAAGGACGGTACACCTAAAGAGGGAACCTTCTTTGATTATGGTGGTCAGCTCCCAGCTATGAGAAAGTCCTGGGAGCCCTACATCATACAACACGAACGAGATCATCTTGACGGCGAGCTAATACTAGATGAAGAGAAACACATGGTAGAGATTCGTAGAGCGAAGAACGCTCCAGGAAGGAACGATCCCTGTCCTATCTGTGGAAAGAAAGCAAAAGGGTGCGAGCATCGAGCAGAGTGGGGCTATTAGTAAGGAGTTATAATAGTGGCTGTAGACATACAAGAATTGATAGATGCCGGCGAAAGCAACTACGTTGTTGAGTTCGATTACATTGATAGAGAGGGACAGCAGACCTCTGGACGTCAAGGAGAACTAACAGAGGTTCGTGGTATGGAAGAGGTCTGGATGCTGGACTACTTTAGAGGACGCGAAATTCGCCGGTTTAAGATAGCTAACATGAGCAACCTGCGTGTATTGATAAATGAGGAGACCGAAGAGCCTATTACCTTTGAACCCGACTTTCCCTTCGTGATTACATGAGTGAGAGCCTGCCTATTATATTAAGAGTTGATGATGAGGACCTCGGACAGGTTGAGGTCCTAGATATATCTGCGATCAAGGGTGTAGGAACAGTCGTTTCTATACAGCTTGAGAAGGAGGCAGAGCTGGAGACGGAGCCAGAGGAGGAAGGGACAGAACCTGACAACGTTTCTGTACTGTCTGATATTGAGAAGATTTTGGGGGAAGAAGAGGAGGGAGAAGAGCCTATACGCAAGCCCACTACCCAAGGCTACATGCCTTCAGTAAAGCAAGAAGGCAAGACAGAGTTCAGGGTGACGGAAGCGGATCTGACCTTTCTTCGATCACGCAGTTCTTTGCGTACAGATCCTCGGTTCTTTATTGGTTACGAAATAGAAAAAGTACAGAAATCTCGAGAACTTTCGTCTCCTGTAGAAGCATATCCTACGCTTCCAGTAGAGGAGGAGAAGGGACCAGGTCCCTTCTCTGAGGAAGAAGATAGGTACGCTGAACTGAAGTTTGACTCGACTTCTTTCAACGTCATCGGCCAGGATGCTGGTGCTAAGCTAATGGAGTTGGCCGAGAAGGAGGGGGAAGTACTAAAGAATCACGCGGAAGCTTCGGGGTTTGAAGAGCTTCGGTGTCCTTATTACTTGTTTGATGAGAAACACGAAGACCCTAATATATGCACTCTTCATTCTATCATACGTGTTTGGTACAGGGTAGAAGAAGGTAAGGAGGAACCTACAGATGGCTGATTCTAATCAGATAGTATGTGACAAGACTGGGGAGCAGCTCCCAGGCAGTCTGGTGAATAACTTTCTCATGGAGTTCAACTACATGGGAAGGTCCACTCAACGTTACCAGCTGTCTCTCTCTCATGGCCCCTTGGAGGAGCTAGAGGAAGTCCTAGCTTCTGCTATGGAAGGATGGTTGAGGGGAGAGGAAGCGACGCAGCCAGATCAGGAGCCGGAAGAAATAGAAGGAGAAAGCGCCCCGGATGAAGATAGCGTATCGTAGCTTTGCTGTTGACAACTCGGGATATGGATCTGCTGCAAGAGGTTATGTAAGAGCGCTAGACGATATTGGAGTAGAAGTCGATCTCCTGGTTAGTAAGCATTGGAAGGGAGACCCTGTGGCGATGTCAGAGGATCTCTCTTACTTTATCCAGTCCAAGCTAGTTGAAGAGAGCGATGCTCCTTTCGTTATACAGCATATCACTCCTGAGTTGATACGGTTTCACCCTGGAAAGTATATGATCGCCTACTCTGCTTGGGAGACAAGTGTTGCTCCCGAGCACTGGGTGATGCCACTACGTGCATGTGATGAGGTTTGGGTACCGTCTGACTGGACGTATAAAGTGTATGAAGAAGGTCATGTCTTCCGACAGGAAGGACGAGTCATTCCTCATGGGGTAGACTCTACTTTCTTCAACCCTCGTAATACTCCTCTTGATGAGCTGGGACAGTTTGATGGTTTCACGTTTGGTATCATGTCGGATTGGATAGAGCGTAAGGGTGGGGACATATTACTTGAGGCATTCCTCCGTGAGTTCTCTGCTGATGATTCTGTACGTCTTGTTCTCAAAGGATATATAGCGAGCGTTCCTGAGAAATCCTCTTCTTACATTAGGAGCCGCGTGGGGGACTTTCGTAATAGGATTAGCTATGACTATGAGAAGCAAGGAAAGCCTAAGAAGACCTTTGCTCCTATTGCACTGGCTACGAGAGTATGGTCTGATACGGACGTAGCACGGTTCTATTGCTCGATCGACTGTTATGCTCATCCGTCTCGAGCGGAGGGCTGGGGACTTGGATTTACCGAGGCGATGGCCTCGGGAGTTCCTGTCATGGCTCTCCGTGGTACTGGTAACATGCATTATATGAATGATGACAACGCATTCCTGATAGATGCAGATTTTGTTACAATACCTGAAGACACTCGCCTCGATTATCAAAACCGTATCTACTTCGCCCCTCAGCAGTGGATGAATCCTAAGCTCGAAGAGGTGCAGAAGATGCTTAGGCACATAGTGGACAGCCCAGAAGAAAGACAGACGAAGGCTGAAAGAGCCCTTCAAGACGTACGGGAGAAATGGACATGGCAGCAGGCCGCACAGAAGATGGTGGATCGCTTGACGGAGATAGAAGCGCAGCTATAGAAAGGGGAGAGGTACTTCCCTTCACGCTTGAGGCTTTCCAGGAGTACATAGATTTGGCTATTCGAGTCTGGCGAGAGAAGAGAGAACAAGCAGAAACAGGATCTGATAAACTGGTAGCTGATTGCTACATAGATGCTTTCCAATCAGTACGGACAACGGTCATAGGAGAGACGTTGCCGGCAAGAGAGAAGGTTGAATGAAGACAGCAGCGTGTTACATAGTTCTGAATGAGGCAGACTACATTGCCTACAGCTTGAGGTCTTCCTACGATGCGTTCGATCAGATTATCATCATCGAGGGTGCTGTTAAGCAGGTGGCTGATATAGAGTCGAACAACGGGCTCTCTCTTGATGGAACAACAAAGATCCTTGAATCATTCCCCGACCCTGAGAATAAGATCCGTTACAAGCAGGTAGGTGTAGTTGAGAACAAGATAGGACTTCGCCGTGCACATCAGGAGCTTATGGATCGTGACGTTGACTGGGTCTTCATCATAGATGGAGACGAGGCCTGGTCCCAAAAAAGCTTGGACAACACGTTCAGACTTCTTCATAATGAGCCCGATCTAGTTTGGCTTGGAGTGCCGTTATACAACTTTATAGGAGACTTCTGGCATCTTCTAGGACCTCAGCAGAAGCCACCAACATTCTACCGCAAGCCAGGAGACTATTTCGACCGTGATGGTAACTCAATGACCGGAGGGGAGTATCACGAGAGGGTCTACCGTAACCTTCAAGGCGTAGGCTACTACCAATCTCACGTAGTTGTACAGGATGCTATGGGGTTGTACCCCTATGCTAACGGTAAGTATAGGAAGCAGCGTTGGTACATCCCCTTTGATATGGCGCCAGAATACCACTGGATTCACTATGGCTTCGTGAGAGATAGGATAAGGTTTGAATACAAGTTAGGGTTTCACAACGTGCGTGATGGTGGAGCAAAATCCTATGATGAGGTCGACTTATCAGATAGGCGTTACTACATAGTTAAGCACGGTAAGCTTCGAGAGAAGGATGTGAAGGCAGGCTACAGGTGGGAGCACGTACCGGACTTTGAGCATCCAGAGCCTTTCAAGAAGCATCTATACTACAATATGACGTATGAGGAAATCTTCGCGATGGAGACAGATTACCTCAAGGATATAGAGGGGGCGAACAGATGAGTGGTGTAGAAAAGCATAAGAAGAAAACAAGCGATCGCGAAAAAGAGTGGAAGAAGAAATCGCGTGAGGCTAAAAAACTTCTGGCGAGGTTAGATAAGGCAAAAGCTCGTATCCAGGAGATCTCAGAAGAAGCTTCGAAGAATGTGGTTGTACAGTACATGTGGAATCGTCCTTGTAAGATTCAGAAGAACCTCAGAGAGAAGTCTGGGGAGTTTACGACCTATAGTCTTTTGGCTGTCTTCTTTTATGAGTTGATGAGAGACGAGGTTACTCCAGGGAGAGTCGAAGCTCTTATGATAAGTTGTCAGAAGCAGGATCCTATCAAGGGAGTGAAACTCACTAACGGGTGGCTTGCACAGTATGCTGAGTACTGTGTTGATAGGCTCATGGGGGTTGAAGAGCTTTGAAAATCCTAGCACACGCCTCAGAAGGTATAGGAAACAACCTCAATTTTAGTCCAGCTGTTCAGGCGTTGAGAGCTATCTACCCCGATAGTCACATTACTGTACTGACTAAACATCCTCGGATGTGGGAGGGGCTTCTCTTTGTAAACGAGACGGTGAAGATAGGTAAACCACTTCTCGTTCCGGAGTATGACTTGCTCCTCTCCTCTCTGTTCAACTATGTCCAAGAGAGACGGGGAGTCCTAGCAAAGCGAACTATTGCTCCTCCAGCTGAGATATCTCGAGGACTGATACCAGAAGTGGATCTTAACATGATGCCTCTCTATCAAGAGTTGGGATATGAGGGCCCTGTTCCTGGTAGGACGGTAGCAGTTCCTGAGGAGGGAGAGGACTTTGTACTCGATGGTGATATACTCATTGGCATAACTCCTGGAGGGCTAACCTCTTGGATGTGGGGGCGAAAGAGGTGGCCTTACTTTAAGAGCTTGATAGAGATACTAGTGCGTCGCGAAGAGTCTGGTTGGGGGATGACGGATGGGATAATGGATCTTTCCCAATTACCAGAAAACATTCGCGTACTGATACTGGGGGCAGACCATGAGAGTCATGAGTGGGAGCATTGGGATTTGGATGATGGGTCCAAGATCCTGAACAGAGTAGGATCCTACTCTCTCCCGGAGACCATTCATGCAATCAACCAGTGTGAGGTAGTTATAGGGAACGACTGCGGTCCGGCGCACATAGCTTCTGCTCTCGGAAAACGAACCTATATGATCTTCGGCCCTACTTCAATTGTGAAGAACAGACCGCAGGAGCGAAATGCTCGAATCATTTGGAAGGGTCTTTGGTGTTCTCCCTGTCAGTTCACTGCTAGGTGGGAAGCGTGTAACGATTTTGAGTGTATGGCTAGATTAGGACCTGAGGAAGTACTTGCTCAAGTAGCAGAGTATTGGGCAACACCTAGTGCTACAGACGTGTTTAAGGAAAGGCTATGATGGATCGTCCAGACATTCTACTGATAACAGTCGATGCCCTACGGGCTGATAGATTCAACGAAGAGACCATGTACTCGTTATGGAAAAGGCTCTATGACTCGGAGCATGCAATAGCGTATACGCAAGTAGTTGCAGCGTGCTCTTTTACAACTCCTTCGATGGTGAGTATGATGACTGGCCTTTTTCCTCCAGCTCATGGAGTTCGACACCTTACTGGTGAGGTTCTTAGTGAGGACGTTGAGGTCCTTCCATGGCTGCTGGAGCGATTGGGCTATGTAACTGGGGCTATTGTAGGTATAGAGCCTCTCAAGCACTGTGGGCTCGATGCTCACTTCAATCACTATGAAGGAACGTCGAACCCCTTTGCTACTCGAGCTACAGAAGGGTACTACACAGGAAAGCTTTATAGTCGAGTTCGTCGTGTCTGGCGAGAGTTCAAGGAGCAGAATCCTGATAAGCCTTTGTTCTACTGGGTACACAATGCTGATGCTCATGAGCCGTGGATGACCAGTTATGACGAGGCGATCTCCTTCATTGATTATGAGACTAACACTCTCGTCGAGGACCTAGATCCGGATGTAGTGATTGTGACCTCGGACCATGGAGAGAGTTTAGGAGAGCGGGGGCAGTTTCACATCGAGGGAGGAAAGCATGGTGATGCTCTCTTCGATGAGGAGCTTCTCGTTCCTCTTATTGTCTTCTCAAAGGCTCCAGAGAAGGTCATTGGATTGGTGTGGGAAGAGAAAGTAGTCTCTGACACTATGATCTCTCTCATTGACGTAGCTTCTCTCATAGTAGCGTTCGCTGGTCACTCTTATGGAGCATGGCAGCAGGGAGCATTGGGGTACTTTGATCATGGACGTAGGTGGGCATATGCAGAAACTACGCACCCTCGGACACACTTTGACGTGCAGCCTCTTAGAACTATACGTAGTGCTTCTACAAAATATGTAGAGAGGTGGGACGGGGAGGACCTGACAAAGTATGATCTAGTAGGGGATCCTCAGGAGAGGCGTCCGATGCAGGTAGTCGATAGGCACGAGCGAACTGACGTCACAAACGCTTTCGGGGATATAACAAGATGGGAAGAGGTACACGAAGCGAAGGACCTTGAAATGCCTCCCGAAGAGGAGGAGCAGGTGAAAGAGCATCTGCGAGACTTAGGTTATATCGACTGATGAAGATCCAGCTAGTTGGCAAAGTCTCGGATCGCTATGCAAATGCTATAGCTATCATAGCAGGAATACGAGAAGCAGGACATGAGTGTATACCCATCGACCCTGGTACTGATGCTGGGGTAGAGGCTCTGAGAGACGACGTGGATCTGACGATTGTGATGAAGCGCCCGAAGAAAGTTACTAGGAGGCTCTATGATCTCACTCATACTGTAGCCTTATGGATGCCTGATGAGCTTCGGATGGAGAATAGGCAGGGGTGGATAAAGGACTCTGACTGGGCTACCATTCACTTCACCTATGATGACTCGTCTATCCCTATCTATATAGAGGAAGGGGTTAAGGAAGGAGATGTCTACTTCGTACCTCTTTCTGGTAACCCTAACGTTTACCAGCCTGTTCCTTATAGTATGAGACCTGGGAGTATCGGAGCTCCTGAGATAGACTTCGTCTTTGTTGGTACAATGCAGGGTTATAGGCATCGACTTGTAAACGACCTCAAGTTGATGGGTTACAATGTTGAGGTGGTATCGGAATGGGATGGGGAGAGCGTCAACTACTTGTACCAGAATGCAAAGGTTGTACTTAATCACGCACATCCTGTAGGTCAGCCATTTGGAAAGGGATACGGATTGCAGCAGAGATTATGGGAAGCAGGGTTGGCTGGGAGACAGATTCTCACAAACGAGTTGATGGAGGGAAGCTCAGACCTTGGACTTCCGCTCAACTTCTTTAGCGAGCATAACCTTAGAGAGAAAGCTGAGGCGGCTATCGAAAGAGCTTTGTATGAGTACAGTTACTCACAGGAGTCTTATAGGGAACTGTACTGGTCTTACGTGGACTTGTTTCGTAAGTGGAACACCTACAAGATACGTATACAACAGATCGAATCAATCATGAGGGAGCGAGAAGATGGCTAAGCGAATTCTTATCACAGGAGCAGCAGGACTCATAGGAGCTGAGCTACTCAAACAGCTATATACCGAAGAGGACTCATTCCTTCTCGTTGATGACTTCTCTACTGGGAATAGAAAAAGAATCAACTGGGCTCTTGAGCAAGAGAACGTCAAGCTGGTTCCTATGATACTTGGGGGTAGGGCAGGAAGTGAATCTGTGCAGAGAACTCTAACAGAGATTCGCCCGGATATAGTATACCACCTAGCTGCACCGGTAGGAGTACAAACAGTTCTTTCACGTCCTCAGATTGTGGTGACATCACAGCTTGCAGCGATGTTGCAGCTCTTGAGTTCGATTAGCAAGAACGTTCCTTTTGTCTATACTTCTACTTCTGAGGTGTATGGAAGGAACCCGAAATCTCCGCTCTCGGAGGATACTGAGTCACACATAGGTTCTCCAACAAACCCTCGATGGTCGTATGCTATTGGGAAGCTAGCAGCTGAAGCAGTGCTTGCCCATAGTAATCAGCAACGCTACTTGATTCTACGGCTGTTCAACACTACAGGGCCGTCGCAGGATCCTACTACAGGGATGGTTATCCCTCGTTTTGTTCGTAGTGCTTTGGACGGAAAGCCAATAGAGGTTCATGGAAATGGACAGCAGGTTAGGTGCTTTTCCTACGTATCGGACGTGGTTCGTTGGATGGTTGAGCTTATACATAGTCAAGCTCCTTGGAACAACGTTTACAACGTTGGTTCAGATAAGAATCTGATAACGATTCACCAACTAGCTCTTCGAGTTGCTCGGCAGGTTGCAGATAAGATAGGTGGAGATGATGTTCCTATTCAATTTGATTCTGATTACTGGCGCGAGGGGAAGGATGCTAAGATATCGATTAGGTCTCCAGACCTGATGAAGACCCGTAAATACGTTCCGGACGTGGGAGATGGAATGGATCTCTACGATATCATAGAAGAAGTGATCACTTTCCAGATGTTGGAGGAGCCATGGACCGTATCCGAATTAGTGTCTTAGTTCCTACTCTGAACAACTTAGCATACGTTCAGCTACTCTATAGGAGCCTACGGGAGAATAGTACGTGGGACGACCATGAGTTCTTTGTATACTTCAATAGAGTTCTATCAGAGGAGGAGAGCTGGGTACTTCACCAAGGGATCTTAGACCCTGATCTCAAGTACTTAACAGCTTTCATGAACATAGGCATATCATCTGCGTACAATGAGATGGCCGAGAAGACTGAATGCGAGTTTTTGCTACTTATGGATGATGATATGTACCTCCTGCCCGGATGGGATGAGGCAGTAGCAAGAACAATTGAGCCAGGAGAGGAGCGGTTGTGGAGATCAATAACTACCATAGAGCCCGAGCCTACTAGGTGGACCATAGAGGGCAACTTCGGTACTAGCGTAATGGAGTTCCGAGAGGCAAGGCTTCTTGAGTGGGCTAAAGATAGATCCAAGCCTACGATGATTAACCACAGACCTCCTAATGTGGTACGCAAGGATGAGTTCCTCGCGATCGGTGGCTGGAGTGAGGAGTTCTTTCCAGGTTTCTGTGGAGATCCAGACTTTGCAGCAAAGTTCTACAAGAACTATTGTCAGGATAACCCAGACCGTATGCGTAGTGTAGAGGATGCACTAGTCTACCACTTTGTAAGTAAAACTACAAACGAGAGGTTCACTAGCGACTACCGCCAAAGAGCTCATGAGATGTTTAGGGAGAAGTGGGGGATGAAGGCACCGAAGTATATGGAAAAAGTACTGAAGTCGGGAACTTTGTTATGATAGGAAATTGATAATGCTAGAAGAGTTTATACGCTTTTCGGTGGTTGTAGCTACGGATGCTAGGATAGACTCTCTTGCAGAGCTAAAGAGTTCCTTCAACTTATGCACACAACTGAAGGAACGAATAGAGTTTGTATTTATAGATAACAACAATCGTCATGGAATTGACTTGTCTTCTTGGCTTGAGGACTTTGAGGCTGGAGAGAAGAAGTTTATCCGGAACGACGTTAGACTCTCTGTAGTAGCTTATTGGCAGCAGTCGATGGAAGAAGCTAGTTATGATTGGGTTGTTCTTTGTGATGACGACGATGTATTTTTAGACAGTTGGGACACTAAGCTGCAAAGCCTTATAGAGAGGAATCCTACTTTTGAGATATTTTTGATATGTCATCCTAATGGATTTAGCGGTATTGCTCTTACCAAGGACTTTTACGAGAAGTATGGACCCTTTCGACCTGAGTTTACAGGAGGAGGTTGGGAAGACGATGACTTCTTTTTGCAGATAGCTTTGAAGAGCGATTGTCGAACAAGGGAAGAAGTTTTTGATGAAATGATTTATAATGCTTATAGAAGAGAGGGAGACGTTCTTTTGCAGCACAAACCTCTCCATTCGAGTCCTTATAGGGCTGAGTGGGATCATAGCGAGAATAAAAGAATCTTTGATAGGTTTTGGAAAGAGGTTCCAGAGGGAACTGAAGGAGCTATTCAAGGAAAGAATATGAAGTTTTATAAACCTAAGAGGTTATTAAAGTGAGGGACGTTGTTCAACAATCAGAACTTTTGAAAGCGGCTGAAAATAGAAAGAAGGGACCTTTCCTTGCTAAATTGCGAGGTTATTTTAAGGCTTATGATTTTCATTTTCAACGTTTTAGAAATGCGAAAATAAAGTTACTTGAAATTGGAGTACAAGATGGGGGTTCTTTATGGATATGGAAGAGGTGCTACAATCAGGGAGATCTATTGTATGATTAGTATACTTATACCAACCGTCGACAACTTAGACTACCTGCAACTGGCGTGTCGGTCTTTTGAAGAGAACACGAGAGTACCTTTTGAGCTGATGATTTGGGATAATGGTAGTAGCCCGGAAGTTGGGAAATGGTGCCAGCAGCAAGAGTACACATATTATAGATCCGAAGAGAATATAGGGTTATCGATCCCATATAACAAGATGGTAGCAGAAGCCAAGTATGAGATTATCCTACTATCTGGTAATGACGTCTACTTACTACCTGGGTGGGACTGTATTACCGAGGAAATTAAGGGGAAAGGGGCTTGGAGGGCTCCTATGCAGATTAGCCCCGAGAGGCCTTCTAGAGCTATACGGGGAATGTATGGAAATACGGTAGATACTTTTAATGAAAAGAAACTTCTGCGAGACTATAAAGGGAAGACTTATCCGGAAAGGAGAATAGGATCGTTTCTTTCGGCTGCTCTACGGAAGGAAGACTATATTGAGATAGGTGGCTATGACGAGAACCACTTTGGAGGGGAGCTGTCCTTTTTGTGGAGAGCTTACAACTTCTGCAAAGAGAATGGGAGGCTAATGCTTACTCATCCTCGGTCTTACTTCTACCACTTTGGTACAAGAACTCCTCGTCCTCGTGGAGTGATGATAGGGTCGAAGGCTTGGACAGACTGTGAGAAACAGTTTGGTATCTCTGTAGAGCAGATGGATAAAGAGATGAATCACTACGCAGTGTATGGTCCTTCGTTAGATGAGTCAGGTAGTCTTATACAGTACCCGTAGGAGAAACTTGTACGAGGCCTTATCAAGAAGCTGAAGATTTTTACAGAAGACGAAGAGGAGAAGATTAGAGATGTCTAGAGATGTTATTCCATTACTTAAAGTGTTTATGCCTCCAGTGGACGAAGTGCTCGAAGCACTACACCCTGTGCTGGAAAGTGGATGGGTAGGGGAAGGACCTAAAGTAGTAGAGCTTGAAGAGGCTTTTGCTAAGAGGTTTGATAATCCTCATGTTAATGCTGTGTCTACGGGAACGATGGGACTGGATCTAATCGCTATGGCTATAGGGCTTGGGGAAGGTGATGAAGTTATCACGACCCCACTCACCTGCAGCGCTAGTAATTTGCCATTCGCTCGTACAGGAGCTAAGTTAGTTTGGGCAGATGTTGATAAAGAGACAGGTAACATAGAACCCTACTCGGTAGGGAAGAGAGTTACCCCTAATACGAAAGCAGTAGTTGTAGTACACTGGGGAGGCTATCCGGTTGATATAGGATCCTTGAGACAGGTGCTCAAGGATGCTACTGATCAATACATATACATTATAGAGGATGCTGCTCATGCGAACGGTTCCTATTATGAGGGACGCCCAGTAGGTATCTGTAACTACGGTCTCGGAAGGCACTCAGACTTTAGTATGTTCTCTCTCCAGGCTGTTAAGCAGATAAACTCAATAGATGGAGGGTTGGTTACTACCTACAAGGCGGAAGAGTATGAACATATTAGAGTTTTAAGGTGGTACGGAATCGATAGGCGTTATAGGAAGTCTTCGCTTCTGGGGCATGACGACTGGGAAATTATGGAGATTGGGACGAAGGGCCATATGAACGATGTGATTGCTACAATTGGTTTAGTACAGCTCTCTTATCTTGACCAGAACTTAGAAATCCGTCGTCGCAATGCTCGTCTTTATGATAAGGAACTCAAAGATGTTCCTGGGATCTTGTACCTTCCTGTACCGCTGGAAAAGCAGGAGGAAGTAGGTACCAAGTCTGCTTACTACCTGTATACAATCCTCGTTGAAGACCGTGAGGGATTCATCAGAGCAATGCGCGAAAGGAGTATCCACACTAGCGTTGTTCATCTTAGGAATGACACATACTCGGTTTTCAGTAAGTTTAGAAAGTGGCACCTTCCTGCCCTTGACTACTGCGATAAGCACCAGATTAGTATTCCAGTTGGCCACTGGGTCACTCCTGAGGATGCTAATTACATAACTGAGATGATCAGAAAGGGTTGGTGAGTTGTGATAGATAGCAAGGTACTAACATTAGTTAATAGTCTACACTCTTCTTATAAAGAGAATGAGTATGGGTGGTTATTCTATTCGTTGGTACGGTGCCTAAAGCCGGAGGTATGTGTGGAACTGGGTGTGTTGGAGGGGTATAGTGCTATCTTCATTGCTGCTGCTTTAAGAGCTAATGGTAAGGGAAGGCTCTATGCATACGACCTATTTGAGTACTATGAGCATAGGTGCTCTACTTTAGAGTATGTACAGAGTAATGTTGATAAATTGGCTCTAGGATCGTACATTGAGCTAATAAAGGGGAATGCGTACGACGTCGAGATAGTAGAGAACAACTCTGTTGATTTTATACATATAGACCTCTCGAACGATGGGGATGTATTCAGAACGTTTCTGGAGAGGATGGACCCTAAGTTGAGAGTGGGAGGAGTAATAATCTTCGAGGGGGGTTCGGCAGAGCGCGATAACTACGAGTGGATGGTAAAGTATAACAAACCGAAGATACAAGACGTGATACAGAGCAATGAGTTGCTCATAACTAATTACGAGTTTGTTGTACTCAGACCGTTCCCTTCAGTTACGATCTGTACGAAAAGGTAAGAAAATGCTTAGAGAGCTTGCGTGAAGAAACCTAGCCGTGAGAAGCTTTACGAGGAGGAAACAAGAAAGCTAGAGATACAAGCTCGAGTGTGTAGTATAGCTATAAAAGACTATGGCGGACTTACTGAGGAGGAGCGGGAAGAGATTCTCGAGCGCGTAGAGAAAGCATTACGAGCTGAACCTAGGAGGTAACATGCATAGTGGAGCCGTACTGACGGGACTGCTATTGGCAGTCCTTTTCTTATGTGGCCTGAGTACTAATATGGTCCAGGACACAATACATAGCCAGGAAGCCGAGATAAGAGCTTTGAGAGCTTATGCTGAGGTCCTGGAGATAGATGACTACTTCTTCCAGAAGTACAACATTCCCTACGACTACCTTGTATTACTAAGGAAGGAGTGTAGGCGATTGGAGTTGGACCTTGACTTCATGATAGCATTGATGAGGATTGAGAGCAACTTCGACAAAAACGCTACGAGTAGAAAACTTGCTCGAGGTCTCATGCAGGTGCAGTGGACAACAGCAGCTGATGTAGACAGCAATCTTACCTCGTTCTGGCAGCTGTATGATCCGCGCACAAATATTCGCGTTGGTTGTGAGTACTTTCGGCAGCTTTTGGATAGGTACGAGGGGAGCTACAGGGCTGCGGCAATATCCTACAATCGTGGACTCACACGGTACGAGGAGGAACTATCTAGAGGTTACATTAGGGATAGATACTATCGACTTATAATGGGGATCGTAGAGTAGCACCGAGAGACCTCACCAACCTGAAAAAATCTTGAACAGCTGTTGAATTTGGTTGAGTCCTGTAGTATAGTGAAATGCACAGGAGAGAATAACAAGTAGAGAATATGAACATAGCAATTAACATTCTAAAGTTCAGTACCGCCGGAGCAGCGGAAACTAACGCCAGTGGAGAGTTAGAACCTTTAGCTCGTCGAAGCTGGAAGCCACATAGTCGGTGGCAGCTCACAACGCTATCAACCACAGCGTCAGCTGCCGCACAGCCTGTATTTAGCCTGCATGCTTGGAATCCAAGTATGTAAGCCTTTCGACTATCTGCGGGGCCTTTATGGCTTGGTTCCTAAGGGGGAGTGTCGAAAGGTGCTCCCCTTTCTTTTGCGCCGTGTGTATATGGGAAGTGAGTCATGTAATAACTCTGATTAGCCCAGGTGGGATTCAGAACCCCCGCAAGTCAGAAGAGCCTGGGCAATGTTCTTTGATATCTTGAGCCTTGCGTGACCTCAGTAGCTTAGAAATAAAACGGCTTGGTCAGTTAAGATGAGTCGTCCTAGCGTAACTGACCTATAGCTAGGTTGAGATTGCAGAGAGGCTGTAGTCTCAAGAAGAGCGAAAAGGCCTTAATTAGAAAAGACCAGTCCTCACCAGGTGGGACGGGCTCAGAGGTTGTAATAACTGACTACACAAAAAACCTTTCTCGTGCGTCATAGCGTAGGCCTTTACGTCCTGCTAGTACGGAAAGGACCTCCTCTGATACGCGTAGCTTGGGTGCAAGGCTCATGAGTTTGTCAGCTGCGAAGCCGAGGAGTGGGACAGGGAAGGCACCAGTTGCCGAAGGAGTGCTCTAAAGGAATCGTCGAGAGTCTCTATGCCCTCCAGGAGGCTCTCTTTAATAGGTCCGAGGCAGTTGACGATTGTGCACTGTGTAGGCTTCGTTTAATTCTATAGGAGGTTGGATGGATATCTACGATAGGAACAACTTGCTCTACGGAGGTAGATCGGCTCCAAGAGTCAAGGTAAAAAACTGGTGGTGGAACTTTACGATCTTTATGAACTGTAGGATCTCGAATGCTATTTGGCCGTTTGGTATATTTTTGGCGAGAGCCTATAAGAGAGTTGAGGACCTAGAGAGGGATCCTCGGACAAGGAAGACTATCCTCCATGAGGAGTATCACCTTGAGCAGCAGTTTAAGTGGTACATTAGGGGACACGTTTTTGGTCTCTTTGCTTGGTACTTCTGTTATGTCTTTATCCTTCCCTTCTTCTTCAATCCCTTTAGGTGGAGATGGGAAGCGGAGGCTTACATGAAGGCTCAGAACTACAATGCAAAGGAGATCGAAGGCATTCTGTCTGGTTGGACGTACGGGAAGCTGGTACCGAAGTGGCATAGGAGGTTTACACCGAAGCCTAAGGGGTAATAGAAATTAGGGGTTGTGGTGAAATCGCGATCACGCTGGTCTTGCAAATCAGAATTTGGGGTTGGAGCCCCCACTACTC
>Ga0114919_10001750_pt1 | contig 17404 bp, 12 predicted proteins | sample BlataG_FD_88682 | JGI IMG/M metagenome (GOLD analysis project Ga0114919, IMG submission 88682) | Deep subsurface microbial communities from Black Sea to uncover new lineages of life (NeLLi) - Black_00105 metaG | ecosystem: Environmental > Aquatic > Marine > Oceanic > Sediment | place: Atlantic... | reverse complement strand
AGATGTTGCTCTTTATTTTCTTGTTGCGCTGAGTTGCAATTAACGTGCAAGACCAATAGTACCACTGACACCGACCTGCTCCGGTCGCCGAAGGGGCCCTCCAGTGGGTGCTATCTCACCACTACGTTCGTACCGAGAAACAGCTTCGGCGGAACCCTTCACGAAAAACTCGACACCATTGTGGAATCTTCGTGCAAGACGGGGCCCAAACTCAATTCCGACCGTACTGTGCTTTTCAGAATTTCTCATTTTTGTCTTGAGGTCCAACCCGCCAACTAAAGACTCGCTTTCAAAATCCATAGAAAGCCTACTTGTATAACCTGACGGACCATCCACAATTGAATTACGATCCGCTACGACTCCTGCGGCAATATTGAAAAAAGCGAGTTCTTGCCCTACTTCAGCTGCCATAGCACCAGACCCAGCACGACTATTTGGTGGCCCCTTCACGGAAAACTCAAGTGGAGTCTCTTCAGACTCCTTCTCGCCCTGACTCCGCATTTCACCAAGTGCATGCGCGACCCGATCCCGGCCTGAGGCAATATCAAAGCCATCAAAGGATAGTTTGTTCGGTATCTGCGATGGCAGATCATCTGCTCGCGTAGCATCCATACAAAGAAAGCCTAAGGCACTATAAATCACCACGGGCAGCCAATGGAATTTCTGCGGATCCGTTTTCACTCTAAATCTTTCTGCGACGGCAACACGAAAACAACTCTGATGAATCATCGTCACACCATCTAAACTTGCTGCTGCCCGGTTCAGGTTGTATCAATCAGGCTGACCTAGAAGCACGAACAAAGACGCCAGCCACACATTGTTTAAGCACTTTTTCGGATTCCCATAATGGCCGGTGGTGCCCCAAGCTTCGTGCACTTAAGAACATCAAGCACACGGGTTGCGACCTCAAGAGCAGCAGACCCTGCAGAGGCACTTACACGAGGCTCGACTCCATCAGCACGAGCTCGAAGAAAGTCATCGTGCTCTGATACAATTGCATTGGAGTCAGGAACGGGCAACGTCTGATGGGGGAGAACATCTTGAAAAAATGAATCTTTGGCGACAACACGCTCCCCGAGCGGCACCGAATCAGCAACAAATCGTCCTGTTGCCACTTCTTTAGAGGCTGCAACAACACCTACTGTTTTTGCATTGAAGTCAACCGAAACCATGGTTTCGGTTGTCCACATTGAAAGCTGCCGACTCAACACCGGATTAATCCGTGATGCCATGAGATCAGCGACTAACCCCGAACCAAAGGTGAGCCTTGCCTTTACAACATCTTCGTGCCCGCCGGTGGCGACAATCCCAACTGATTCAATATTTTCTAGACGCCCTGGCTGCAAGGACAAAACCAAGTCGATATCGTGAATCATTAAATCAAAAACTACACCAACATCAAGCGAACGATATGTAAATGGAGCCAAACGGGCGGACTCGATAAAAAGTGGTTTCCCTGGCTGCTGGCAGGCGAGAGCCCACGCAGGATTAAACCGTTCAACATGCCCGACAGCAACAACACGACCATACCGGCGAGCAGTCACAACAATTGCTCGAGCGTCTTCCACACTGGCAGCGATTGGCTTTTCAATAAGCAGATCGATCCCTGCCTCAAGGAGAGGTATCGCAACCTTCGCATGGAGCCCTGTTGGAGCTGCCACAACTGCTGCATCAACTCGACCGACGAGGTCTTCAGGTTCGCTGTACGACTCACAATTGTGAATTTCAGCGACCGCTGAAGCGACATCAGAAATTGGGTCGACGACGCCGACTAACGTGCAATCATCTCGACCGGCCAATAGCCGAGCATGGATTTTCCCTAAGTGCCCACAACCAACAACACCAACTCGTGCATAACTCATTTCCTGCCTCCTTGCAGTGGTGGTGGTACCACCCAATACAAATTTTTCATCGTACTTTTCAATGCACTCCTGGCATCCGAGTCTCTGCTTCCAAGACTGCAGCTAAAACCTCTGCATTTAAACCGTGACCGCTTCTATGCGCAACAATGTCGCCATGAAACGGCCTGCCTGATAAGGAAAGGTCACCGATGATATCGAGGATCTTATGTCGCGCGCATTCATTTGGCCACCGCAATTCGTTCTCGATCGGCCCATTCTCACCAAAAACTATGAGATCTTGAGTGGTCACTGTCAGCCCGACGCCATCTTGCTGCAACTTGCGGGCTTCTTCTTCCAGCAAAAATGTTCGAGCGGCTGCAACCTCTTCTCGATAGCGTTGTGGTGTTACAGCCACCCCATATTGTTGTGGTGGGATTGGTGAGCCGGGATACTCCACCGAGTAGTGCACTCGTAGGCCCGTCGTGGTTGGTGGAGCCACCTCGATCACCGCATCACCAGCCGCAGCAGAAATTGTAACTGGCGACTGAACGACAAGCGGTTTGGTTGCAGTTCCATCGAGAGCTTCGATGCCTGCCCGATCAATGGCATCAACATACGCATTCGCAGACCCATCGAGACCGGGCAACTCTGCTGCGGTCAGGCTGATTTCACAGCAATCAACACCAAGAGCCGCAAGCGCGCTGAGCACATGCTCAACCATCTCAATTGTCACCCCACCCGCCTGAAGATTTGTTCTTTTTGTTGCCTCAATACGATTCCTGAGAGAAACTGGAACACAGGCTCCCTCAAGATCTTCACGGACAAAACGGATTCCTGAATCAGCTAAACCGGGTCGTAATTCGACGCGATTCTCGACGCCGCTCCAGTAGCCTCTTCCGACTACTTGCACTGGACGACAAAGGGTTTGTTGCGGTCGACAGTTCACTTGCTTTTCCACCGCTTGATTACCCGTGAGGGCGGCCCTATTGCAGCTTCCAAAACCCTGACCCGCTCTTCGCGAAAGATGAACCAGCTTGACCGTCAGGGGCAAGCCTGATGCCCCAAGGACAAGGCTTTCCATCGAGCACTTCAGTAGGAGAAGCAGCGGGACTCATTGGGAGCCACCGCTGCTCTCCATACCGACAAAAAGCATTAACGACTCACAGGCTGTTGGCCAGGAGCACTTGCCACTGAGCCCGCATTCAACATCCGCAAGACATCCGGCGTAATATCGATTGTCTTGTCATAGTAGACAAGCGGCTTGGTAATCCCGCGAAGCACCTGCTCCCGATTTCCTGAATCCACGGCGTCACCTTCAAACCGGTGCACTACTGCAATCCCATGATCCTGAGCAAATTTCGTCACGGCCTGCTGAATTTCACCAAACACCTCATGATAAACAGCTGCCTCACGGTCCATGAAGTCTTTCTTCTGAAGCTGACCATTCACGTTGAATTCGCCTTGGGCCTTGGCCACTTCTGCTTCAAGTTTTTTATATTCGGGTGTCCCTGGATTGAAACCCTTCAACTGCTCAACGAGCCCATTGATACGGTCCCGTTCCGCTTTAAGACCATTTTCAGCCGCCATAACCTCATCCCGCATCTTATCCATCATGGACTTGAAGCGTGTGTGATTTTTGAAGATATAGCCAACATCAATAACGGCTTGATGAGTAGCTGGGGGACGACCTGCGCCCTGGGCCTGAACAGTGTGTATGGGAAGATTCATAATCATGCCGACAAACAGACCGATTAAGCTTCCATGAATAGCCAAATGTCGCTTCACGAGATGCACTCCTTGCGTAATTGTCACGAGAAAACCGCCTAACCTGACGCCTTTCCGGCACGTTCGCGAGAACAAATATCGTCGAACGATTTCGGGATAGTGGCAGGCATGGCAATGCGGCTCAAGATCAATTCGATGCCTAAAAAAAAGGTGTCAGCGAGGGTCGCCGAGCGTAACCTGGAGCGTCACCTCTTTACCGTTTCGGAGAACAACCACAGAAACCGTCTCTCCTGCCTTGTGCTTACGAAGAGCACTGTCAAAATCCTCGAGCCCCGCAATCGCGCTTTCGCCCAATCGCACAATGACATCACCACCTTCGAGGCCTGCTTCGGCAGCAGGTGACTTTTTTGAAACCCCTGTAATGGCATAGCCACCACCAGGCTTTGCAAAATCAGGAATGCTGCCAAAATAAGGACGATCACCACCGCCTCCCATGAAAGGCTTGCTCGCGACTTCAAGATAAGCAGGAGGTTCGATCGCCGTCGCCAACTCGCGAACCACGTTGGCCACAAGAAGGCTGATTCTTGCCATCCCGGCGTAATTGACTTTATCAGCCGTGTCGGTTGGACGGTGATAGTCCGTGTGAGAACCTGTAAAGAGATGAAGGACTGGAATCTTCCGGGCGTAAAAGCTTGAGTGATCACTTGGGCCAAAACCGCCCGGCTCTTTGGCGACGCCGAAACCTGCTTGAGACGTAAACGTATCTACAAGTTTATCCAAACCTGTACCTGTTCCTGTTCCATGAACAATCACCTTGTCATCAACAAGCCGTCCAACCATGTCGAGGTTGACCATCGCGGCAGTTCGCTCCAGCGGCAGCAGAGGGTTGGCAGCATAATACCCGCTTCCGAGCAAGCCTCGTTCTTCGCCAGCAAACGCAATAAATACAATTGTTCGCGGGAAAGGACCTTCTGCCTGCAGTTGTCTCGCCACCTCCAACAGAGTCGCCGTACCACTTGCGTTATCGTCAGCCCCGTGATGTATAGCCCGCGTACCCGGTGCGAGTGAATTACTATCTCCATATCCCAAATGATCATAATGGGCGCCGAGAACAACTACATCTCGTCCACCAGTTTCACCGCCTGCAAAACCAATACCCGGAATCACGCCGACAATATTTTCAGCATCTGTCTGCTGCCGCTGAATTGTTACCTCACCCCTTAGCCGCCAACCGTCAAGCAACTGACTCTGCGGCTCAAGCGTACGATCAATCTCAGCCTCAAGGGCTGCAACCGAAGAACCCGTGGCCTGCTTAATCACGTCCGTGACAACACTTCGGCTTACTTGAAGCACTGGCATTGAACGGCCGTTCTCACCACCTCCAGCACGACGAAAGTCCATCAGCGCATCCGGCTCAGTGGCAGACGCATCGTTGCAAAATACGACTGCTCCCGCCTCATGCTCTGACGCATTCGCAATCTTTCGCACTAAGGCGGCGTGCTGTGTGGCTTGATTCCCATTAAAAACACTATGGGGATTATCCTTCTGAGGCTCCTGCCGAAGGACAAGCGCCGCTTTGGATGCGACCCGTTTACCGAGCGGCTCATAGTCGTCGTATTCTTGTTTTGGTGCTGTTATTCCATAACCCGCAAATACCAACGGCAAATCAAATACTCCACTCCCGCCAACCGCCAGCGGCGTAAAGGTCTCCCCCAACTTCAATGGTAGAGAAACCTCTTGAGACCCATCCGATGCCATCTTCACAAACTCGGCGTGGTTTGCCTGCTTCTTTGGCAGGGTTGCCTCGAGTGTCATCGTAAACGACTGCTCCCGAAGACCGTTGATTGATTCAAGCCCTATCTCATCAAACTGCTGACCGATCCAAGCCGATGCAGCACGTATTCCTTTTGTGCCGGGCCCACGCCCTTCTCGCTCTGGTGCAGCGAGCCAGGTTACGTCATCCCGCAGCCGCTTTTGCAGAGCATTGTCGGGCTGATTCTGTGGCGATTCTGCACCCAAGGAGCCTGCAGACAGCAAACAGACCACAATTGCGAACCCATTTAGCCGAGTACCGTTGTGCTCACAAAAACCAAACATTAACCCCTGATGATCCTTTCCGAAACGAGACGATCGAATTGCATCAGCGTCATCAGATCGTTCAGAGCGTATTGGAACTAACTCGCGGCAATGCTTCGTCTTTTTTTGGACTAAAGTATGCAGAACCCTCATCAGCACCAGTGGCAGGCTCATCGTGATTCTCCATTGTGGCAGTAATTCAGGTAATCCATAAAAACACCGAAGTATTTTAGCAGTCCGGAAAGATAGCGTTGAGTCTTTTTTTGTGCAGTCTTTGTCCGTACTGAGCCTATTGTTTGTGCGTATGGTAGAATGGAATTTTTGAGGGCCTTGAACATAGAACAATCTCGGAGACAACTTGTGCCCTCGCTGTATGTCATTCAAGGCAATGGCCAGGGGAGCCATTTTGACCTTACTGAACTTGTTTCCAGTAGAGACGATCGCGTGATCGGAATCGGGCGTGAAAAAGGTAATGATATTACCGTCGAGGATCATGAAGCTTCTCGCAGGCATGCGGAAATCCGAAAACACAACGACACTTATTCCCTCACCGATCTCGACAGCTCGAATGGAACATTCCTGAATAACTGCCGCATCGCCGAAGCAGAACTAAAATCTGGAGACCGCATCCAGATTGGACGCACGCTTTTCTTGTATTCCCATGGTGAGGGTAGCCATCTTCCACCTGCCAACGTTGAAATTGTCGGAACAGAATCTGGTGATGACGGCTCTCGAATCATTGCTGCGGTTCCTGATAAATTGGGGCCAAATCTTCCACCGCTTCCTCAAGACGACACGCAAAACCACTGGCTTGTTCAGGCTCAAAACAACCTTGATGTGATGTATCGCACTGCACTGGCAGTGAGCCACACACTTGATATTGATGACCTCCTCGACAGAATACTCCAGCTTGTTTTTGATTGGGTAGAGGCCGACCGAGGCTGCATTATGTTGCGAGAAGAAGAAACCGGCCAACTCATCACCAAAGCGCGTCGAGATCGTGAGGCTGGTACAAAATCATCGATGACCATCAGCCGCACAATTCTTGACTACGTCCTCGAACGTCACGAAGGCGTCCTTACAAGCAATGCCCAGGGAGACGATCGCTTCCGTTCCGGGCAAAGCGTCTTGCGAACTGGAGTTCACGAAGCCATCTGCGTTCCGATGCAAGGTCGGTACGGGCAAATCGGTGTTCTTTATGTTGACACACTTACCCCACTCGGTGAGGTGATGGCATCAGGCGGTCAGCGTTTTACTGATGAACACCTGAAACTCATGGTTGCTATCGGTCATCAGGCGGCGCTTGCCGTTGAAGACACAACATATTATTCGGCAATGGTTCAGTCGGAACGACTGGCCGCAGTTGGACAAACGATTGCAACACTTTCTCACCATATTAAGAATATTCTTCAAGGAATTCACGGCGGAAGCTATCTTGTCGAGATGGGGCTCGACAAAAATGACCTCGGTGTAACTGATAAAGGGTGGGGTATTGTTCGCCGAAATCAACAAAAGATTTCTTCTCTTGTTATGGACATGCTTTCATTCAGCAAGGATCGAAAACCTGAGCCAAGTCCTTCAGATATCCCTGCGCTTCTCGCTGAAATTATCGAAACAGTCAAGCAGCGTGCAGAAGACGCTGCTATCTCTGTGCACTGCAAAACACCTGATAACTTTCCTGTTCTTCTTTGTGACACCGAAGCCCTCTCACGAGCCATTCTAAACGTCGTAACCAATGCCATTGATGCTGTTGAGGAGCTGTCTGATGGAACAGTCAATATCACAACTGAAATCGATGAGAAACGTGAGGTTGTCCACGTTCGTGTCACCGACAACGGTCCAGGCATACCAGCGGAAACCCTTCCTGATATATTTAATCTTTTCGTATCAACAAAGGGCGCGAAAGGAACCGGACTAGGACTCACCGTAAGCCAAAAGATTCTCCGAGAACATGGCGGTGATATCTCTGTTGAAAGTAACGCCACTCATGGGACGTGCTTCACGCTTTCTTTCCCACTCATCTTGAGTGATCAAACAACTACGGGCACTCGGGGCACGGTCACGGACATGCAGTTACCCACCGATTTTGACGCTTCGATCACGCCCTGAAAGCTTATAGCAATATCGGATTTCAAGGCACCGACGCGTACTTCCGGAGCCCATCCAGCACACCCTGAATGTCCGATGGGAGTGGCGAAGAGAAAGTCACTCGCTCACCAGTTGCAGGATGATTCAGTGTGATCGATGCAGCATGCAGTGCCTGGCGACTGAGGATAACTGGACTATTCTTTGGCCCACCAAAAAATTTTGGTTCGATCGAAGACCGTCCGCTATAGAGTGCGTCGGCAAGCACCGGGCACCCAATGGCCGCAAGGTGCACACGGATCTGATGTGTTCGGCCGGTCTTTGGAAGAACCTTAACAAGTGCAGCGCCCTTGAATCGTTCGAGAACCTCAAATCGTGTTACTGCATCTCGACTCGTTGAATGACCACTTCGAACAGCCATCTTTTCCCTCTGATACGGATGCGAGCCGATAGATAAGCGGATTTCGTCCTGGTCAAACTCTGGCTGGCCCTGTGTAATCGCAAGGTAGGTCTTTTGCACCGTCCGCTTTTCAAACTGTTTTGCAAGCTTTTGATGTGAGACATCATTTCGGGCAACAACAATGACCCCACTCGTATCTCGGTCAAGACGATGGACAATTCCAGGACGCGTTGGGCCTCCAGCCTGCGAAAGACCTTCCCGGTCTACGACTTCCGAAGCACGACGTTCCAGATGCCACTTTAAGCCACCAGCGAGCGTTCCTTTCCAGTTTCCCTTGGCTGGATGTACCACCATTCCTGGTGGTTTATCGACAACAGCCATTACCTCATCAATAAAGAGAAACTCAAGCGGCATCTCCTCTGCTTCAGGTCCACTGCGAGGAGGTTCTGGGACAGTGAAGCAAACGACTGATCCTTCTTTTAGCTTCAGCGATGCTTTGGCTGTCACACCATCGACGCGTACCGCACCGCGTTCGATTGCTCGTGAGAGGTACGAACGACTGTACGCAGTAAATCGCTGACTGAGCACTTGATCAAGCCGAACGCCGGCCACTGCATGATCGGCAGAAAAAGATACTTCATCGCCCGGATTGAGCATCGAGTCTGTCTGGTCAGTATCCAGTGGTCACTCCTCTGGTGCACTTTCCGGAGTAGATGCAGGCTCTACTTCTTTTTTCTTCGTAGATTTTTTATCAGTGTTCTCTGTATCCTTGGCTGGTTCGATCGGCTGCTCTCCCGCACTACTTGATGCGTCTTCTTTCGGAGCACTCGGTTCTTCCGGTGCCACATTTGCTAGTCGTTGTTCGGCAAACCAGTTGTAAAACGCTTTTGTTTTATCTTGAGCGAGGTCGACCGCATGCTCTGTAGCCAGATTTGCCATGGGACTTGAAGGGTATTCATTCGCGACAGCCTCATAACCACGACGAGCCTGATCGAGCTCTCCAAGGCTTTCTCGGGCTTTTGCCAAGCCCATTGTTGCGCGCTCCGCAACCATATCGGTTGGTCGCTGTGACAAAACATCGGCATAGGCTGCAGCTGCCACTTCAAGACGTTCTCGAGCAACGTCATTCGCAGGATCTATCTTTGCGAAAAGTAGATCTGTGGCCTCAGATAAATTTCTGTCGGCTAAAATGAGTTCCGCCCACTGTGCTGCAGGGGTACCAGGATAACGGAGGATAACCTCCCGAAACCCTTCGGGATCACCGGTCACGAGTGCGGCCAGACATGTATCCCAGCTTTCAGAGCGATTCGCCTCCCATCGTGACGAAACGAAAAGACCGACTAGCACAAGGATAAGTGCTCCGATCGCGACAGACAGAATCGGTGTTACGTAAGGACGTAGGCGTTCAGAAAGCTGCTCAACACTATCGGCAAGGTCATTTTCCTGCAGTTCGTGCCGACGTTCCGACTTCATTTCATACTCCATTCATGTAGTCTTGACTGCATCTACCGTCGCTCGGTATTCACGCAAACCAATTATTTATCGCCAAATAGACGCTTCTTGAGGCGGAGCGTCAAGGTGACACTCGCAGTGTGGTAAAGTCCTGCCATGCCGACAACCTTGCCCACAAAACAAACACACGTGAATCGCAGACCAGACCCTCATAAAGGCCTTAATCCCGCTCAAATAGAGGCTGTTCAGGCCCCTACAGGACCTCTCCTTGTCCTCGCTGGTGCAGGAACAGGGAAAACACGTGTCGTCATCGCCCGAATACTTTACCTCGTTCAACAGGGAACGCCACCCGAGCGAATTCTTGCTGTGACCTTTACCAATAAAGCAGCCCGCGAGATGGTGCTTCGTATTGGTGGAAAATTTAAGAAAAAGCGAACATCCCAGGCATCCACACAAGACGATCCTATTCAGAAACCTGAGATTTCGACAATACACTCACTCTGTGTACGCATCCTTCGTCGGCACGCAGAACATGCCGGCTACCCAACACGGTTTGTCATTGTTGATCGGAGTGAACAGGAAACCACTGCCCGACGTGTACTCAAAGAACTAAAAGTAGCCGACGCTACCTTGCGACCGGCTGACCTTCTTGCCCGAATCAGTCACTGGAAAAGCCGAGGTATTCGAGCCAATGAGGTTTTCGACACGCTTTCTACTGATGCGGATGATTCGTGGGATCTCGCGGCTGCAGGATATCAGCGATATCAACGGCTCATGCACGGTGTTGGTGCCGTTGACTTTGATGACTTGCTTCTCGTTGTTGACCAACTTTTTGATCAACATGAAACAATTCGTCAACAAGAAGCACAACGCTTCGATCATGTTCTGGTTGATGAGTATCAGGATACGAGTGGCATTCAGGAACGCATCCTTTCCGCCCTCGCGAGTGACCATAGAAGTCTCTGCGTCGTTGGTGATGACGACCAATCAATCTATGCTTGGAGGGGGGCACAGATCTCTCATATTCTTGATTTCCCAACGCGATGGCCAGGGGCCACAGTCGTACGACTCGAGGAAAACTATCGATCAACACCCGAGATTATTGAAGCTGCCAATAAGCTCATCGAGCGCAATTCGCGTCGCCATGACAAAACTCTTGTATCCAGAGCGCCATCAGGGCTCAAGCCAAACATCGTGCAAGCTCAAGACGAAGTTGATGAAGCCCGTCGCGTAACTGCAGATGTGGAAGGACTACTGAGAGAACGGTACGCACCACACAACGAAATGGCTATTCTTGTTCGAACTGGTGAACAGACTCGTGTTTTTGAGACTGAATTACGCCACCGCAATATTCCGTATGAACTTATTGGAAGTCGTTCTTTTTTCGATCGACGCGAGGTCAAGGATGTACTGTCCTTCCTTCGCCTTCTCATTGATCAAACCGACGACCTTGCACTTTCAAGAATAGCCAACGTACCACCACGTGGTCTTTCATATAACGCAGTAGAGAAGGCTCGCAAAAAGGCAACCGAATCAGGAGAAAGCCTCTGGTCAACACTTCTTGAGCTCAGCAACACCGGACAGTTGTCTTCTGCAGCATCGGCAGGTGTCGACAGGCTTGAACAATTGATTGCGTTAGGTCCCGCGAATACCAAGGGTGGGACAACCGCCTCAGAGGCGCTCCAACATGTTCTCAATCAAGCGAATTACCAGCAGTATCTTGAAAAAGAATTTGAGGACCAGAGGGAGCAGGAAGCACGTTGGCAGTCGGTAGAGGAAATCGTCAACGGACTCGCCCGACATGAAAAAGCTCACCGAGACGCTGACCCGGCAGCAGTTGTCCAACGATATCTCGACGACCTCATTCTTGAGGTTCAGGAGGCCGAGCGTTTTGAGGACGACAAGCCGAAAGGAAATACGCTTAAGCTCATGACACTGCATGCCGCAAAAGGGCTTGAGTTTGACTGCGTCTGGATGGTTGGCCTGGAAGAGAATCTTTTGCCGCATATCCGTGCAGCGAACGAGGGCCTCTCCGCAATCGATGAAGAACGGCGACTTTGTTACGTGGGAGTTACTCGTGCCCGAAAACGACTGGTTCTTTCACTCGCCCTGACACGAATGAAATGGGGGAAAGCCAAGCCCTGCAAACCAAGCCGCTTCCTCTACGAACTCACTGGTCAATCGGAAAAATTCACCGAGGGGCCCGCAAAGGCACGAGAGAAGGTTGGGGCAAAACCACGAACACGTCGGGCACCTCGTTGAAGACGGACAATAGAGGCCTACTCGCCGTTCACGCTCCCCTACAACAAAGGCATGGACAAAAAATCTTGCTTACCCTCGAAAAACATCTGGCAACATTCTAACCAGGTTCCAGATCCCGCTCTTTCCTGCTGTGATCGCTGAATACATCTCTGCAACTCCTTCAGTAAGCCGCCCTCCCTTACCATGCCAGGGAAACCACGGTGGCATTGGCCAGACCCGCAGCGGCGATCGAAGAATCGTGTTATGGACCAATGGCAAAAAGCATGGATTGTGAACATATCCCAAACCACTCTCAGGAGACTCAATAGTACCTCCCGGAAAACCACCCCAGGGAACATTGGCTACAGCATAGGCAAGCGCCGACCATGTGTTGACGGCAACGACTCCATACCGCATATGCTCTATCAAGAGTTCGACACGAGACTCATCATGTGTCGCCATCCCATCAGGGCGTGTCACGCTTGCCGCGAGATTTCCGGGCAGATCATGCACAATCTGAGAAACCGCCACACAAAAGTCCTCAATTGATTCCCCCTCCACAGTCGTCTCAACCGCACTCGGAATGAACCATTCACGAGCAAACCAATGGGGATGTGACTCTCGATGAACATCTCGGAAAAGCTTCGGCTGCAAGCACCCATTTGAAACAGAATCACCTGTAGCATTTTGATGGAGATCTACAGCACCTGGATACCATACTGGTCGAGCTGGCAGGCTCTCTAACCGCTGTTCAATACGACCAAGGAACTGTTGCCGTTGAGGCCAGCTTCGACTCGTCAAGACAACCTTTGTCGCAATGCAATTAAAGGATGAGTTATTTGCGATCGATGCCGCAATCTGGTCTGCCTGAAAAAACAGGTCTTTCTCAGAATAGTTTCCAGGAACAATAACCCACGGAGTGACATTGCCTAGTTCACAGGTAATTGACTTTGTAAGTAGCTTCTTTTTATTACTTGAAACAACATTCCTAAATGTCTCCTCACCGCCTGTAAGATGCATCGCTGTAACTTCCTGAGCGCTGATTGCATCAGTCACAAGTGCCGCACCACCAACAACAACACTGAGCAGGCCAGCCTCTACAAGCGGCTTCAATGCAGCTCGAAAAACTGGCGCAAGAGAACTCTGCACCGGATGAAGCTTGAGCAAAACAGCACGGCCATGTTCAAAGATCTGGCTCACAGCATCGGCTGCGGCCAAGCCCGTGACATTACCCGCACCAAGAACAACAGCGACACCCTCCGAAACAGGACGCTGCTGACACTCCTCCTGCCAGAGTTTCATGAATGTTTCGACACTGCCCGTATTCGCGCAACGAACAGTTGCTCGATAGCCTCGAAAAATCGTGGGGTCATAAAGTCTCCGCACAGGCAGGACGTCCACGGCTACAAATGACGATGGCGAACCAAATGGTGACTCATGGATCTGATTCTGTCCGTGCGTCATACGAGGCCCAACGGATACTTCAGGCACACCGGTTTTGCCAATACTTCGTAAAGCCTGGGCGGTAAGAAACAAAAGACGTAACGTTGCAATAGGGCCGGTTGCGCATTCCTCCGCCTGAAGCACTGGCCGAAGACGGTCAGTGCATGCATCCTGACCGTCAGGACCAACTGATTTCATAGCAACAGCAGCGCGGACCCAAGCACCTGCCTCGCCTCCAATTGACTGGGCTGTTCTCATTGCAAGTTCTGCCCGTTCATCAGGAGAAACGTCTCTCCAGCGATCTGCAGCGAGTGATAATCGCTGACATTCAGAAGCCACATCACGTTCTGGGGACATCATGAATTCCTCTTGGTATTCGTTTGGCGAGCAGGCAAGGATTCACTGAAGAATTTGTACAAAATAAACACAGTCGACCTTTCCACTCAATCACAACCCATCAGAAAACTGTATGCGCTGAATGATCCTCAGTATATGGAACATTCTTGGTGAACTTCTTAGCCCTACTTCCCAATACAATGCCGGGAAAAGACCCTGTCGAGAATGTCTGTTCCTACCACCGCACCTGTTACCTCGCCGAGTGCATCAATAGCATGCCTGAGAAGGACTGCAAGCAATGCCTCATCCGATGGTAGACCATCACAACCAGTCATGCTTTTTTCAGCCTGAACAAGTGATTCTCGTGCCGACTCAAGTCCCGCACGAAGCCGAATCGTGGCAGGAGTCGCACGATCAAGGGAAGAAACAATTTCGAGAATCCGTTGTCTTAGTTTTTCAACCCCAACACCTGCTTTCACACTCGTCAGGATCCACTCCTGGGGGCCGGCCATCTTTTTTTCAGCCTGCTGCCGATCAGCACGAGTTATCACATGAATACATTCAGCTGTCGTAGAATCCACTACTGTGATGAGAGGGTCTGAGTCACTATCGTGACATGCGACAATAACATCTGCCCGTTGAATCTCTTCCCTTGCAACTCGATCAGCGGCAGCACTCACATCACGCTCAGCCACGAGCCAATCACCAGATTCATACAGCCCGCCGATGCCTGCAAGATCCACCAGAAGACATGAAACGATTCCAGCAGTGTCACGCAATTCTCCTGCAATCCAATCACGTGTTGTTCCCGATGCATTTTCTACAAGAGCAGCATCACGACCTACCAAATGATTAAAGAGACTGCTCTTACCGATATTTGGTGCACCGGCCAGAACCACCCTCGGCAGGCCACCCTGCCCTCCACTATCACGACCGGCTAATTGATGCGTGACACGATCCAGCTGTCGACATACGTGCCGAATCTTCGGAGTGATTGCGTCTTGAGTAGTATCTGGGACTGGAACGGCATCAGGCGCGAGGTCATCCGCAAAATCGATTGCTGCTTCAATATCTGCAACAAGATCAAGCAAATATTCCCGTAGGTCCTCAACGGACCGACCAACGCCTCCTGCCATACGGTCAAGTGCCTGAGACAATTCTTGTGGCGTACGCGCATCAATAACTGCGACAACTGCCTCTGCCTGAAGCAAGTCAATCTTTCCAGCAAGGAAACTCCGCAGAGAAAACTCTCCACCACGTGCCAATCGAGCCCCAAGCCGACAGGCCTCCTGCACAAAAGCTGCCTGTAAGGAAGCCGATCCAGGGAGTTGCACCTCAGCGACTGGGGCTCCTAGTGGCCCAGCAGGGCCAGGCCAAAACAGTACGGCAGCAGGAAGTTTCCCCCAAACAGACCCGAGTGATTCAGGATGAAATACCACATTGATCAGCTGTGCGGGCTGCTGCAGATCCGGCAACTGGAGTGGTGATCCGTCAGCAGAAAGGAAAAGCTGACGCAGAACGCCGCTGAGGCCGTCACCTGCCAAACGCACAATGGACCTGGCAGCTGGCTGCGGAGCCGTTGCTGGAGCAACAATAAGATCAGTCGTGGAATCCATGACACGGAAGCTGTAGTAGACAGTTACGAGAGGCAGTTACCGAACAGGAATGAGCTGTATGACCGCAGTCCGTAGCCTACCGGCGTTTTCGACGTTTCCGCCCACCTGAGGATCGATCGCCTGGTTTACTACTGACTGCATCTACTATGGTTGGCCCTCCCGCCCCAGCGAGTGCACCACCAGGTTTCGGTGTCGGGAGCAGCAGTCGTTCAGCAATGCCCCAGAGACTTGATGCAATAAAGTAGAGGCACAAACCACACGGAACCTTAAAAAACATAAGAGCCATAAAGAACATCATGTACTTCATTACCTGCTGCTGCATCTTCGCCTGTTCGTCAACAGCAGGTGGCATGAAAAGCTTCTGCTGCCACAAGAAGAGTCCAATCGTAAGCAGCGGAAAGAGGTTCAGATAGGGGCCGAGCCACCCTTCAGGAGCGACCAGAAAGCCTGGCATAAAGCCTGACCAATCAAGCATCATGTCTGGTGCAGCAAGGTTGGAGCACCAGCGGATGGCCGATGAAAAAAGTGGAGCTTGCCTGAGTTCAACATCCGTCGCCAACGACCGATAGAGTCCCATAAAGATAGGAATCTGAATGAAGACCAGAAGACACCCACCGGCTGGGTTGTAGTTGTGTTTTCGCCAAAGTTCTTGAGTAACCATTGTGCGTTTCTGGGGATCATTCTTATATTTTTCTGCAATGGCCTTCATTTCAGGCTGAAGAACCTGCATTTTCTGGGAGGACAAGGCCTGCTTCCGACTAATTGGAAACATCGCCCCACGAACAATCACCGTCAGAAGAATAATCGCGATTCCATAGTTCCGAATAATGGCATGAAGAACATGAAGAATTGCGATCATTGGCCTCGCAACCCAGCCAAACCACCCGTAATACACCAGATCATTCATGGATGCCTGCGGACGGCCAAACGTTGCTAGTAGACTTGGACGCTTCGGCCCAGCAAATATGTCGAATCGATGTGTCACTGGCACATCCGGTTCGAGCTGTAATTCACGGGACAGCAATCGACAACTCACGTTGACTAACTTCCGACGAGCGGCCTCAGGCACATCTCCAACGACGATTGACTGAACCTCTGCAAGTTGCGGAATCTCTGTGCCTTCAACCGCTGGCAGTAACCCACTCGCAAAATACAGTGCATCCACCCCCGCAAATGAAAGTGGCTTTTCATCAAGAATCGCACTCGCCGATTGTTCAGCATCTTCATCCGTCAATGTTAGGCCACTGATAAGAGTCGACGGCTCGCCAACAAAACGCATTGCGACATCTCGCACGCCTAATGAACCCCATGAACGTGACACTCGAGCTGCATACCACCACCCTTCTGTCGGAAGGCCGTTTGGACCATCTATGGCGTATTCGAGTTGCGTCTTCTGCGACGCCCTGAATGAGACCCGAAGCTGCAGCCGATACCGTCCTGCGCGGGCGTCCTCCACAAGACCGACTGGGTTGTCTGCTGCTGTAACAAGGCGATACTGCTTCACGACAGTCAGCCCCCCATCGAGTGTTCGACGAAACTCGACAGACATTCCGTCATCTGAAATGCTTGCATCCCAGTCTTTCTGCTCGAGTTGATTTCCCTCTATCTCGCCTTCTTCTGGACGCTTTTGCCCGTCACGAGATGCGATCGATAAACGAAAGGAGAGCGGATCGTGAAAACCCGCATCCACATCGACGACTGGAACGGTGCTGAACTCCGGGCGTATCACCTCGAGTGGACGCCGCGTTGTTGGTATGTCAACAGTTTGTTCTCGACCAAGTGACCCTCCTTGCGGCCGACGGAAGACAACAGAAACGGTCTGGCGAGGTTTCAAGCGAGACAGAACAGCAGCAAGGCTCTCCGGGTCAGGGGTGGTTGAATCTGCTACACGAACAATGACATCTCCAGCCTGAAGTCCTCCAACTTTTGCTGGAGTTCCATCACCAACAACATTGAGCCGACACCCCTCAGCAACAACATCTGCAGCAAAGTGGCCAATGTAAGCACCACGATCATCCTGATCGTGAAACTGTTCTCCGGCTAATTCGATACGCTCAACAGTCGCGCCACGGCTCGACAACGTCACCAACATGCCAACCGGGGCGTCGGGGTTCAGTGACCCTAGCGACAGGTGACGACGCGGTACCGTTTGTGATACCGAAGGATCCGAATCTGGTGTCACGTCACTT
>Ga0114919_10001749_pt1 | contig 17410 bp, 10 predicted proteins | sample BlataG_FD_88682 | JGI IMG/M metagenome (GOLD analysis project Ga0114919, IMG submission 88682) | Deep subsurface microbial communities from Black Sea to uncover new lineages of life (NeLLi) - Black_00105 metaG | ecosystem: Environmental > Aquatic > Marine > Oceanic > Sediment | place: Atlantic... | reverse complement strand
TCATATTCCAGCCCTCGCACTCATACACGGTTATCAGATATGACCAAGATTGAGATTGTCCGACGGCCTTCGCTGATTAGCCCGCGTCATTTGCTCAGGTATATCTTCTTCACAGAGATGCAGGCTGAGCAAGCCGCCAAGATACTCAATGAGATTGTCAAAGCGGATGGCGTTGTGCCAGATTCTGACTGGGGGCGGTTTGTATACACTAGCAGAGGTCTCTATGTCAAGGTCATGAGAAAACTCCGTGATGTGGGTCTAGTAGAGAAACGAATGGGTGAGTACAGACTGGTCAAGGACTTTTCAAGCGCGCTTGAAAAGATGGCAAAGTACTGGGCTGATATAGTCAGCTCCTTCAATGAAGGTGACAGGTCGATATCATTCTAAAGAGATTCAAGCCCTAGTCCAGAGAAACTTCTCCTTCCTCGAATTTGATTTCTTTCAATGTCGAGATTGCTTTCTCGCCCGTTATCTTTAGCACGCCAAGCTTCTCAAGTTCTCTCGCGTGCTTTGTGGCCAATCCCACTGGTACTCCTAATGACTTACCGAGTTCAGTAAATGTGACTGAGCCAACTTCGTCCACCAGAAGCAGAACTTTTGTGTTTGCCTCCATGCCAAGCACCTTGATGTAGCGCTTGGTTCGTTCATCGGAAAGGTCTCTCATCTCGAGGGCGATATCTCTTTCTTTCTCCATCAAGCGAGTTGCCTTTTCAAAAGCCTCGCTTTGCATCTCAATGATGCGTACTTGCTCTTGCGATTCTTTCAGCTCATTCTCGTAATCGTAAACACTTTGCTCCAGGTCTTTTACTCGTTTGATCTTGTCAGAAATGGATTTCAGCTCATCACTATGCTTCTTAGCAGTCGCTTCCGCGGCTTCCTTGTCTTTCAGTGTGGTTTCCAAATCCCTCTCAAGATCCTTGACCCTCGTAGATATAGCGTCTGCTTCTTCACGCTTTTCTTTGAGAGTCTTTTCAAGTAACTCGGTCTTTGATACCAGTGCCTCGATTTCTGCAACTGACTTTACTGGGGCTTTCTTTGCTGCTTCGGCTTCAGACTTGTAGACTTCCACTTCGCTCTGAGATTCGCCCAGCTGAAGCTTTATTTCTGTTGTTTCTGCTCTTGCAGCTTGCGTTTCCCGTCCTCTCTCGTCAATGATAGCTTCTTTCTTTAGCAGCTCATCTTTCAGAGCTATAACCTGCGCACCAAGGTCAGAAATCTTCCGATTGAACTCTCCGATTGCCGCGTCGGCAGTAGCCGTATCATCAATACTGCCCTGAAGCTTCCTAATACTCGCTTCCAGATTGACTATTTCAGCCTTCTTATCTACTAGTTCTCCTCGTTGAGATGCAGTTTCCTCTTCAAGGCTTTCCATGAAGGAGCGAACTACATTCTGCTGCTCCACTATTGTTGACCTAAGGTCCATCTCAGATTCCCGAACTCTGGATGCAAAGTTTTTGAATCGCTCCTGTGTTTGCTCCACAATCCTGTCTACGAGGTCTTTCTCAAGCGCAGCGAATTCACTATCCACAATATCAACGAAGGTTGATTCAATGAAGCTTTTGAAGAATTTCATCCGGAGCCTTTCGACCATCTCTTCGGAGATAGCTGATTTGAGATCAACAACCTTTCCTCTGAATGTCAGCAGCTGAGCTGCGAAAACACCAACCACTCCTCGCTGTAGAGATGTGATATCTGCTCTTAGTTGCTCCAATTTCAACAGAAGAGCGTCAAAACCAGCCACGGCTTCGCCATCTTCCGCGAAACCGGGTTTAGGAGGCGGGGATTCAAGTCCCTCGACGAACTCTAGAGCCGTGGCGGCAGCACTGATTATATCCTCACTCGTTTCCATAGGAAGGATTGGCTTGCCTGATTCATCCACGCCCTCTGCAAACGCATAAATTTCTGAGTCGGAAACAGATGCGCCGCGCAATGCGTTTTCCAGGGCGGACTTCTCCTTTTCACTCAGCTTGTCTTTTCGTGACATTTCATTCCCTCGAGGAGCAGACAATTGCACACAGACTCCGATAGGTATAAGCTTTGTGCGAACCACCCCCCACCTTGCCCGAAAACAAGTTTGGATATCACTTTGTGTACTTGACTTCGAACACCTTTATGTCACGGTTTCCGGTGATGACGTAATGCTCTGCTCTATCATCGAGGTTTCAGACTCTCTACAATTGAGTCATGCACGAGCAAGCGAAGTCGCACATCTAATTCAGTCCAACATTGAATCCCAGCATCCATAGTCGCTCGGTTGATTCTGTTCATTAATCTGTCACCGCATTTGCCGTGGTTGTTTTATGTCTGTGCCAACGATTACTTCTGGTCTGTTGCGTACGGATGTAGTTCCAAGGCTGTCTAACATGAAATACTCCAAATTCATGCGAGAGTTTCTTAACAAGAAAACATTATCAGTTATCATGCGTATGGAAACTTGGCCCGGTCAAGGCCATAGGTGATTCTCATGAGGGAATGTCCCAAGTGCGGCAAGGCTAATCAACCAACACGCAAATTCTGTATTCGATGTGCGGCTTCTTTGATTGCTCCGAGAAAGCCAGCGACCATATCTCAGCCGACACCCATGGCACCTGTCCCTCAGCCCACACCACAACCAACTGTCCCACCCCAAGCACCTCAAACTGCGTCAGATCAAGATTCGGTGACAACAGGAGATCAATGGGTGCGCCCAAGCGAAATCTCAAGGGACAGGGTTAGAGCTGCGGAGGGAACGAAAAGAAAAACTGAGCTGGAGAAGGCACGTGAAGCATTTAGCAGAGCAGAAAACGTAGGGATTGATGAAGCTGATGGCTCAGGTATCGTCGAGTCAAGGATGTTGAGAGCCAGTGAAGTCAGAGAGCTTTTAGAGCAGACCGCGGAATACTCGGCCGCTGAAATGCCAGCCCCCACCTTGATGGAGGGCTCGGAACCCTTTCCTCCCGATGCTGCGCACCTGACAGCCCCAGCAATGCCTACCCCAGCTGACGTGGAGCATTCGATACTCGGAGCTAAATCCACTCTTGTTGAACGACCAAAACCTGTGCCTGCGCCGGTGGACGTGGAAGTCACTCCACAAATGCCAGCTGCACTGGGAGAGGAGTTTGCCTCTACACGATATGACTCAGCTCCAACACCTGCTCCCGCTGAGATGGCGCCGCCAATCACTCCAGAGCCTATTCCTGAGGCACCGGTTGCTCCAGCGGCTCCGACAACACCTGCAACTCCTGCGCCTTCACCCGTTGGAGGACCAGAAAATGTTACAACTTGTACTACGTGCGGCTCAGTCATCAATGTGGATATGTTCGAGTATCCGAAAGAAGTCTACGGTGGCATGGGCAATGCGAGATTGAAGCAAGCACGTTTCCTTGTAGTTCAAGGCAAGTATGAAGACGCGCAGCATGTCGTTCGCATCTCAAGGTTCCTCTTCATGAAAGCAGAAGATAAGGATGGTCTTATCGAAGTTGGCAAGCTCGTTGATTCCTTGGCGAAAAGACCTTAGATTTCGTTCCTTGGGTCACTGCAAAGCCAGGTAGCTGTATTTAATGGCGATAGTGTTATTAGATGAGTGGCATTCAAGGGTAAATACTTGGCTTAACCAGTGGAGAGTAGACGCCCTGCCAGAGAATATCGCCTACCTGTTCAAGCTTGTTTTCTTAGGGGAAGGAGCTGTTGGAAAGACCTCACTTGTAGGTCGCTACGTCTATGATTCCTTCGAAGGCGATTACCTCGCAACCATCGGCACTGACATCCACGTCAAGATGATTCAGGTTGAGGATGATGTACTTGTCAAGCTAGTTGTCTGGGACATAGCTGGTCAGGATGACTTTGCGCAGTTACGCAAGGCTTACTACCAAAATACGAGCGGCGCATTCTTCGTCTTCGACACCACCCGACCTGAAACGATAGAGCGCATTGACGAGTGGATTGACGCTCTCTTTAGCGTTACAGGGCCTATTCCGCTGGTCTTACTTGAGAACAAGGTTGATCTTGAAACAGCGATATCCAAGAAGAGCATCAAGGCATTTGTTGACAAGTACGAAGTAGACTGGATACGAACGAGCGCAAAAGAGGATATGAATGTCGAAGAGGCATTCACGAAGATGACCATAGAAATCCTCAGGCGTTCTCGTACACAAAGACGCAAACCGATTTAGTGTTCGGGGGACATACAGCAAATATCGGAGGCTGAAGAATGTGACCAAAGCCACGCCTGATTTCATTCATAAACTGGTTTTCCTGGGGGACTCTTCTGTGGGGAAGACCTCTCTGGTCCAACGATACGTCTACAACAGTTTGGATCCGAACGTAGGACGTACAATAGGGGCCATGCTTCACGTGAAGATGGTACAATATAAGGATGCATTACACAAGCTGGTGATCTGGGATCTTGGAGGACAACAGTCATTCAATGTCCTACGAGAGCAGTACTGTGCACAGGCTTCTGGAGCATTCTTTGTCGTGGACATTACGCGCCCTGACACATTGGAAAGCATTGACTCCTGGCTTGGTGACCTGTACAATGCCGCTGGAAAGGTTCCTGTTGTCATGGTGGGGAACAAAGTCGACTTGGAGCCGGCAATCCCGCCCGATAAGATTGTTCAGGAAGCTGAATCAAGAGGGTTCAAACTAATAACAACAAGCGCGCTTGAAAATCGTAATGTCAACCAAGCATTCACAGAGCTTCTTGTTGAGGTTGTTAAGAAAGCCAAAGAGAAGAAATCAATCATCTGAAGCTCAAGCAGTTCACTCTTTTCTGTAGATACGTAGCAAGCTTACGCGTCCAAATAATTGCTGTTTCAGAAGCATTGCTATAAGAGCGAATGCACGACAATGAAGCATATGTATCATATGACGAAGCATTATAGCAATAGATAGCCATAATACAGCGTGAGGGGGGAGTTCCCTAGGAGGAGGACACGGAGCGGCGATAACGCCACCATCGTCGCTCCGGCGATTAGTTTATCTCTCAACGGGACATAACTAATGCAGGTGCAGACCATTTGTTTCATATGACACTGCGTCTGCACATCTGCAGTCTATGTAACAAGGTGGTTTCGTGTTGATAACGACTCGAAAACTCAACAGAGTACGTGGCTCATTCTATGTCTATCTACCGAAACAGTGGTGCTTAGACTACAATTTGACGAGCGACTCGGAGGTCCGCATTCAAGAGGGCGCGGACGGTACGCTCTTGATATCGCCCACTTCCACGAAACCCAAGGAGAGGGATTATCTTCGATTTCAGGTAGATGATGTGATCAAGGACCAAATCGAGAATTTGTTGATCGGAGCGTACATAGTGGGGGTGCAAGGTCTCAATATTGGCACGTCTAGACCTCTGGATATGACGACTCGTGAAAGAATCAGTAGCTGGATTAGGAAGCTACCAGGTTTCGAGATTCTGGACGAGCATGAGAAGAGTGTCACAATCAGTGATACAAGTGAGAAACAGGTCGTATTGCCTGTGTTGAGACGACAGTTCTCCACAACGAAATACATGCTCGGGGGCCTTCTCCGGGCTCTAGACACTGGCGAAACAGAGGAAACCTCTAGAATCGTAAGCCGGGATGAGGATGTTGACCGTCATCGATACTTTGTTGAGCGGCTCTGCCACATTGCCCTGCACGACCCCGCCTATGCGCGTCGGATTTCGATAACACCCTCTGATTGTCTTCACTTCAGCCTTGCGGCGAAGTACATCGAAAGAATAGCTGACCATGTGTGTGGTGCTCTTGACGAAATAGCGAATGTTGAAACAGTCGACCCGTTCCTTGCTAAGTCAGGCAAAGGCCTCGCGAAAGCTTATGATGAGGCAACTCATACATTCTTCAGTTCCGAGGCAGATCGTGGGGAAAAACGTCGAACAGCCCTCACAAAAGCATCTAGAGAAGCATTCGAAGCGTTGGTCAGTGCCAAGCGGATGTCAGTCAGACTCTCTAAACGAGAAACTTCAAAGAGAAGCTACGGACCACATGAGGTTCTGATCCTATTCCACATGGAGAGAATAGCATCCTATTGCAGCGACATTGGAGAGGTTGCAATCAATCGAATCATCGAGAAGCGAATCCATGGGCCGTCGATAGTGGAGTGATTGGAATGGTTACCGACAGCTCGAAATCAAAGCACCTCAACGAATTAGATGGCAAGGACTGGGTGAAAGCTACCAAGTCTTGGTTTGTCGTAAATCCTAGGCCACGCAAGAAGGCACAGAAGAACCATCCTGCGAAATTCCCTGAAGAGCTTGTCAGTCGCTTTGTGCAGTTTTTCACTCAACCTGGTGCATGGGTGATTGATCCTTTCGTCGGCGTGGGAAGTACATCCGTTGCTTGTAGTCAGCTCGAGAGGAACTCCGTAGGGATTGAGCTAATGCATGAATTCGTTGAGATAGGTCTCAAGGCTCTGAAAGCAACACCTTTTGATACTAAACATCATTTGATTGTGGGAGACTCTACTAAGATAGAGAGTGTACTCGCGGAACACTTCGGCAATGATTTGCCGATATTCGACTTCCTAATAACGTCACCCCCATACTGGAACATGCTGCGCAAGTCGCGTGGAGGAAATGAAACAGTCCACAAAGAGAGAGAGGCCAAAGGGCTCAAGCAGTACTACAGCGATTCGAATCTGGATCTTGGTAACATGAACTCATACGAGAGCTACATCGAAGCTGTTGGCAGAGTCTTGGATGGTGTCCATCCGTTCCTTTCAGACGGAGCGTATCTCGCGGTTGTTGCTCAAAACATGCGTGATGTTGACGGCATTATGCGACCCATTGCCTGGGACCTTGCACGGAGGTTGTCTCGCGTGTACGACTTGAAGCAGGAACAGATCTGGTGTCAGGACAATAAGCGTCTTGGTTGTTGGGGATTCCCTAAGACCTATGTATCAAACGTACACCATCATTACTGCCTCGTACTGCAAAAGGCAAAGGCGAAACCCTAGGAGGAAAGCTCTCAAGCAAGAAGGTGTCAGTCTAAGCGGTGAGCATTGTCTTCATGTCCACTTCAGACCATTCATATACTGAGAATCAAAGCCAAACGCTATGCCCGAACAGTTTCGAAACCTCCAGCTTACAGATGAGAAATCAGTTAGAGAGCTCTGCAAGGACATCTGGGAAGGCAACGACTATGTGCCTGACCGCTTCTCCAGCTGGATTAAGGAGGATAATTCCAGTCCGATTGGCCTCTTTGTCGATGGGGAACTTGTTGCATTGGGGAATCTTGATGCGGCTCCTGACTCCCCTGTTGCTTGGATTAAGGGGCTTAGGGTGAACCCGAACCGCCAACACGAAGGTTATGGGACAAAGCTTGTTGAACACATGATTGATCTAGCGAAGAAAAGGGGAATCAAGAAGCTTAGATACGCGACCAGCTCAAGAAACGAGCCTTCAGTTCATCTGGCCAAGAACCTAGGTTTCGCCGTGGCCAACAGCGTTGGCTACTTTCGATTATCCAATCCCTATCCTCAGCACCCGGCGCCTAGCCCCATAACAGTCCCGCTTGTGGTCAACTCCAAACGTCTTCATGAAGCGCTGTCTTCTACTCCCGAGCTTGTGGAGTCAGAAACATTGCCGCTTCTCTGGGGGTTCGAAGACAAGGAACCTGAAGGTCTCGTAAGGCTTGAAAATAGGACTGAGTTCAAGTTGATTGTGGGCGACCAGGGAAACGCAAAAGGGCTATTCTACGGAGCATCGGTCGAGAGGAATGAATCAAAGACCGCAACATACTCTGTATTCGCGACGGACAGGGGTGTCTTCATTGACATCATGGCTCGGATACTTGAGGAGCTTGACAACTCGGGTGCGGATCGGGCGGCCTTCTTCCTTGGACCTCGTGCTACAGAATGGGCACCAAGCCTGCTAATCGTTTCGGATGACTATTTGAACAGACGCTATCTACTTCTGGAGCGCGGCCTTGAAGGTTAGTTCTGTGTTGGGCACAGGAGGATTGTACAAGTTTGCAGCAACTGTTAACAACCCTCGCTGTTCGGCCCATCCCTAATGCAAGAATCTAACTAACACTTACGTGTAGTGTTGTTTGGTTGCTGGTTGATGTAGATAGAAGATGATGAAGAGGCTTATGAGCGCGCCCCACCAATCATCACCAACCAACCAGAGCGGTATTCCGATTATGTTCAGGATGAAAGCGTATTGCCAGAACTTGCTCTCTATGTTATACAGACCTATTGCAACCCATAGGCCAATGAATCCAAGAAGCAGTCCAATGCCTGCAGCTACGAGACTGATTGTGCCCAAGAATTCACCTTGGTACCATAGTATGGTATCTGCGTAGGCGAGGTTCATACCTCCGATTATGATTCCCGCTAGTGCATTTACAGCCATCAAGATACTCACCCAGGTCACTTCACTAGGCTTGCCTGACTGCGTTCCAGTAGTTCCTTCTTCTGCCATTGGTGTCTCTCCAAATTGGTCAGATTGGCTTTGTTGGGTGTCTAAAATCCTTTGTTATTCCGCGGGAAGAGGTTGTTCTAGGGATAGAGGAATGCTCACCATGCGAACAAGCCCCTGGCCGTTCCCCAGAGTTCACATCAATAAGCTCTTCGCCTTCTGATTACAACCGCTACTATAATCACCACCACGACGCCGCCCGCAATGATGATTATGATGATGGTCATGTCAATGGGGGGGATAGGTGCGGGGGGTTCGCTTACCGTGACAATCACTGTATCACTTGAAGAGAGTCCGTGCTCATCCGTCACAACCAAGGTGTAGCTATACGTGCCGGAATCCAGTCCATCAACTGAAACGGAAATCACTTCTGAACTAGAATTCCATGGACCTGATCTAACAACAGTGCCATCTATCGAAATCTCATAGCTCGCCGGAAGCGCGTCTGTTGGATGCCAAGTGATTGAGTTGCCAGTTTCGCCTAGCGTGTAATTGATGTCTTCAGGATGGTCGATTTCTGGCGGCAGAGTGTCCTGAACACTTATAGAGAACGTGCCGTTCAATGTGTTGCCCAGAGTGTCGTTCACCCAGATCTGCAGACCGTATGTTCCCTCTTCAAGGCTTACTATGCTAGTCACAAGACCACCTGCACTGACAGCGAAGCGAACCGTATCATTCAGCCTCCATGTGCTGATACCTGAAGGGTCGATTGCCGTCAACCTGTAGTTGAGGCCGTGACCAAGTTCTACGTTCTGATCGGTGGGGTCTTCAGCCCAGACTGGCGCAGTCGTATCATAAGCAGGAAGGAGGTTGGATTCGGTGATGTAAGCCTCGAAGGGACTAAATGGATCATCCGACCTGAAGTATACTAGCATTCCTGTTGGCCGAAGAACATATGCCATCATCATGTGTACCGGGCTGCTGAGAGTCCACACAGCGTAACCTTCGTAGATTGTGGATCCATCCACGACCAAAAGATCATTCCATGCGAAGAACGGTGCGGCATCACCCACGTCAGCGAACGAGTCGATTACTTCTAGACTTTGTAGACCTGAGAAACAGAAGAAGTGCATATATTCCCAGCCCATATTACCAAACGGAATGTACCCATTGAGCACATTGACCGCCATTTCTACGTAATCGAGCATAATTGTCCCGCTTTCATCGTACATATGCACTATCCCTGAAACATCTACTTCAAACTCAGAGAGCCAATCGCCAAAGGTGAAGTTCAGATCTTGTGTGTACGAGTCTGCTTCCACGCGCCAGTTGATATAATCGCCTGGATTCGGAAGGGCGATTGGAACCACATCAACCGAGTAGACTGTGACCGTGGCGTTGAGAGTTGTCATATTCGACCAGAATGCCATCAGTTCGATTGTGTTTGTACCATTCTGAAAGACTGGAACAATGAGATCGAAATTGTCTATGATATGGCACGTTGTTATGAACTCACCATTCACAAACACATGGATTTCCTGTAGGTACTCCGGATCTGAAGCGTCGAACTCGACGTACACCTGACCTCCGGAAACAGTCGCCCCAGTGGTTGGCTCAACGATGAAAAAGTATGTTCCACCCACGCTTGGGAGAGCCGTGGCGAGGTTGTTGCCGGTGAAAGATTCACCAAGAACTGGTTCAGCATACGCAGTGATGTTGTAAGTTCCCATCTCAGTCGGTGTCCAAGGATAGCTTAGCACGTAGGACTCGTATGAGTTCAACTGTGGAATAATCACTGATGAAACTAAAGCGTCATCGATGTAGAGGCTGAATGGAGCGCTAAACTCGTCTGACGTTCCCCGGTTGGTTACTGTGGCATCGATATAGAACAGAGTGTCCACAGGAAGTTCCGAGGGAACGTTGAGAGTGGCTGCGAGGTCATGCTCGTAGGGTTGATATGTGAATCTAAGAGCGAAATCGGTGACTCCTTCGAGATCGTCATCGAGATAGTTGTTGAAGTGAATCCCGTCTCCGTGATTAAGTCCAACAGTTCCAGAGTTTACATTGACAATCTCAAGATAATTGAATTGGATTAGACCATTAGCGTACAGGACTACTTGGAATGTCCCGAGGAGGCTCCCACCTAGGTAATCATAGTCATCGAACTGTATTACCGCCCATTCCGCAGTTACCCACGCATAGGTATTGTTTTCCGCCCGCAAGTCATCCCAGAACGGAGCTAACGCATATGCGAAGTCCGGACTGGCTGATGGGAATGGCGGGTTGGTCCACTGATACGGATTGGCGTTACTGAAAGACAGCCAGCCGTTGCTGCTGACATAGACCATGTCAAAGGTGGCATCATAGAATGCAAAGTCGAACAGCAACGCAACGGAGGTGGATACATCATCACCACTGAGATTCAGATTCTCGCCGTTGGCTTGCGCATCCAACCATGTCGCAGATCCTTCCTCCATTGTGTAGTCATGTAGATCTTTGATTGTAACCAGCCGTGTGGCAGCATTGTTCCCGATGTTTTCATCATCTGGCTTAGGCGTGACGTAAGCAGTCACATTGTATATGCCTTCAAGAGCCGGCGCCCACAAGTAGAAGAGTGTCTGGCTAGTGCCGTTGGCGAGCTCAGAGATGAACAATGAGTCGACCTCAATATCGTCAATGAAGAGTTGGAGCAGCACATTCGTTTCAATATTCAAGCCAGTGTTGAAAGCCGTAGCATTCAGCAAGACTGAATCACCTGGGCAGAGGCGCGCTGGTGCTTGAAGACCAGCAGCCAAATCATGGTCATAACTGATGGGAATGTGCAATAGGATGTTCTCAAGGATGTAGCTTGAATCGCGGCCATAAGCCCATTCTAGGGTCTGTGTGGAAACGATTATAGCTCCGGCACCAAAGTGGAATTCAATAAGCGCTGGATAGTCTGGTTCAGCCACAAGAATGACGTCCGCTCCTACAGGAACACTGATGAGATAACCGTGGACTGCACTATTCCAGCCGTCCAACTCCGCATCAGTAATCAGATTGGGGTTGAATAGCACAGGATGAATAGGGTTAGCAATGGTCACAGCATCCCCATAGTATTCGACGTAGGTGGGCCCGCCAGGAATCATGCCGTCGACCCAATATGAGTTAGTGGCTGCATGAACTTCCAGTATACCCCCTTGCGATGCATAGTCTTCGAACCAGTCCAGGTTACTGTATACAGTATCCATGAAGTCTGAAGGCTGATTGGATGCGATTACGACCTTTTCATATGGAGAAAGATCTGCAGAACCAATGTCCGAACTGGAGAAAACGTCATAGCTTATGCCCCAAGCCGTAAGAATATCCTTGATACTGGAATAGCCCCACGGATCCCAATCCTGGAAGATTGCAACAAGCCCGGTTAATGCTATTTCAAAGACCACAACCATCGATGTTGCACCATTGTTGGTGATGCTCGCCTCGTCGGGCACGGGAGCCGCGTAAGCAGTCACGTTGTAGACATCCTCAACAGCGGGAGTCCATGAGTAGGAGAGTGCTTGACTCGTGCCATTGTTAAGATTCGAAATAAGAAATGAGTCTACCTCAACACCATCGATAAAGAGCTGGAGCAGAACATTTGTTTCGCTGTTTAGCCCGTAGTTCGTAACTGTAGCATTGAGTAGCGTCGAATCTCCTGGATTGAGGTGACTTGGCGCTTCCAGCGCAACACCAAGATCATGCTCAGGAATCTCGTAATCTGACCACCGTAGCGCATTGTATATGAACTTGATATCCGCTGTGCTCGACGAGTATTCCGGTATATGTGAGCAATAGACAAGTCCCCGATGAGTGAGTATGGCTCCATAATTCTGACCAGATACATCCAAGGCTTGATATGACGCGCCATCGAGTACGGACGAGTCCCAACCAGAGCCCTCTGGATTGAACGACAATCCGCCGTAGCCCATTCCATAGGGAGTGGACATTCCTTGGAAAATGGGATGCGCCAAGTTCAGAATGTCGAAGTCAGTTATGCTATTAATGGTGTATGTAATGGAATCAGCTAATCCATAGAAGGACGCAAGAACCTCTGCATTCTCAGGCATTGAAGAACTCGTCGACAGCAATCCGTGTCCCTGCCGGACGTAATTCATGATTGCTTCATTTTGCTCGGCAGTGTATGCGTCATATACCAAGGATAAAATCAGAACGTCAGCGTTGAAATCTTCAAGGGACTGAAGTGTGAAATTGGGCGCGTCGAATGTTGTATAGTCAATGAATATCGGAACACTCCCATAAGATTGCCAATTGAAATTAATCTCGTCCCAACAGCAGTAATCAGGCTCATCTGTGCCGTAGCTGTACAGAACCGCAGCTGTGAGACGAACAGGAACGTACCCGGTGAAATTGATGTGCCCAGTCAAATTGGCCCTAATTGAGATTAGTCCAGCTACAGTAGGAGTCAGAACAAAATCAATCAAGCCTGATGTGTTTGTGTAACCCGAATCAGCAACACCACAACCAGTGAGATTGATGAAACAAGTGTCAAGTGGGTTACCCTCATAGTAGTCACTGGCATAAACAGTTAGCATTTGCGTTTCTTCTTTCATCAGGTAGATCGGATCCGTGTTAAGATCAACTATCGGTGTGTCGTAGACAATGATGCCCGTGGTGTAATTCAAAAAGCTTGACTTCGTGATGTTGACTTCAATGATCCCCTCCGAACTGGGATTAATGAAAATCGTGCAGGTTCCGTCCACAGAGGTATGGTTCGACGCAGAAATGCCGCACCCATCAAAGGTGACAAGAACATTGGGAACTGGTGTGCCGGTCGCGCATTCAATCACATCAATGGTGATTGTTTCTGAAGTTCCTGTTCTCAGGGCGTCGTCGGAAAGTGTGGCCATCAAGGTTGGATATAGAAGGAAAGCGGCCGAGTTCTTGATTAGTTGATTTCGGTATTCTTGGTTGCCAATAGCATCAATTGAAAACCCGATGAATACAACTCCACCAAACGTGACTGAGGGTGATAGAGCTGAAATCGCACTATCGCCAGTGAAGCTGCCGCTGTAGCCACCGACATGCATTGATCCATTGGTTGGAATTAGTACATCCGCGTACGGTGAACCCAGTCCCCCAGCCAAAGGAATGGTTGCTGGCAGACCTGAGGTAATGGGGTGTGCTCCAATCTCGAGGTTCAGACTATCAGAATTGGTGACATGTTGATCGAATTCGACATGGAATAAATTCGGGAAGAGGGCTCCGTGTTCAGCATCCAGAGTGTTCAAAATGCTGCACCCTTCGAACAGAAGGTTGCCGCCGTTATTGTGGTATTCAAAGAGTACGTATAGCAGGTAGCTATCCGGAGCAACCAATGGATATCCGTAGTTATCGCCAACTGAAACAACAACTATGTTATAAGAATCCAGTAGAGAAAGGCTGGGAGTTGAGTTCCATCGGGGATAATAGATGGACACGTTGTACTCCTCGTGGAGCGCAACATAGAAGTCTGCGTAGTTTGTTGAGTCGCCAGCATTGTCGTCCACCCAGCCACCGGGATATGATGGTCCCCATCCGCCGGTGTCATCTGCGATTACTAATACATCGCCTCGCTTGACTTGAAAGAGGATGCTATCGCCTCCATGATGAGTGCTATTGTCAGCTTCCACGTAAAGGCTGAGCATGCCAAAACCAGTGACGTTGATGTCAGACGAGAATGCCCCGGCGGTGACAGTAAATGCCTTCGTCTGAAGCACGCTGCCCTGTGCATCGAGAAGATAAGCAGTGCCGGAACCGTCTTGGTCTGATGTACCGCTGAAATCGAGAAGGGCATTATAGATAGGTGCGGAATCTAGACCAGCAGCGACATTGAGGATTCCAACATAGAAGTCGGTCACCGTTGTATGCACGAATGGATTGTGTACTGTGGTCTCTACCGTGTAGCGCCCAGGATACTCGTTAACATAGAAAGTGGCAGTGTATTCACCAAGGATATTGGTTGCGAGTGCACCGTCATAGACAATTGTGCCAAATGGGTCTGTGACTGTGACATTTACAGTTCCTTCTATGGGCGTGTTGTTGTGGAATAAGCTACAGGTGCCATCGAGCTGAACTTCCTCATCAGTTTCAATGGCTGAAGCTTCAGTTGTGACGTTATGCTTCCAGTAGAAGTTAAGCGTAGGATCACCAAAGTAAATGGACTGGTAGACCGTTTCCAAGCTGACCGCATTTGTCATGTCGAAGGTCGTGACAACTTCGTACAATGCCGACTGAAACGCTTTCTTTGGACTGGCTATTTGCTGGTCCAATGCTTCTTGAAGGAAGTTGTTCCAGAAGCGATGGTGAAAACCGTCAAAGGCATGATAACCGGCCCACGCAATTCGTGTAGCACCTATGTAAGCAATCGCTCCGCCATTCGTGGCGCGGAAGAAGGCTTCGCTTATCGTCGGTTCCACGCTTTCAACATCGAATGCTGCAGTTTCGCAAGCCATGGCAAAGGCAAGGAAACTCATGTTACCATTATTTAGATCGAGGGCTTCAGAAGCGTAAAGGGAATCCACCCACTGGTCATAACCTCCGTGATCAAAGAAGTCTACTAGGCTGACTCCCGCATTGATCCGGTCAATCGTTGCCTGATGAGACAACGAGCCGTCTGTTGGGTAGAGCCGGTCAACCTCAAAGAATGAGTCGTAGAGAAACTTCTGATTTATCTCTTCTTCAACCATGTTGGCCCCATCGCCGCTATTGAAGCAGTTGGGAGCAATTAGAAGGAAGTCATCCATCCAGTCACCAGGAACGGGATTGCTCTCGAATCGGATAATGGAAGCACATACTTGCTGTGCTTGTTCAGGAGTTTGAACAGGAAGTCTGCCAACCATTACTTCCGGGAATAAGTCTACATTATCATCTAGCTCACCATGGAGCCCATTGTCGTTGGCATCCCAGTTTCCGTCTAAGCACTCAAAATAGAGGTCTGTTGGTTCAGTACCATTATCGAGCCCTCCACTGCCCTGTGGGTCCCATACTTCACGAGTTGGAACTATATCGCAGTCGCCGACCATCAAGTAGTATTCTGTACCACTATTGTGGTATGTTGCGTTGACGAAGTTGCGTACCTGCTCTGCGTGGTCGTTTCCGGAATATGCTGCGTAAATGCCCTGCACTGTTTCTATGGTGACATTGAAGCCAATGTCTGTCTTCCAGTCCACGAAATTTTCCAATGCAGTTACAAACGTTTCATCAGCAATGAGGACATAGCCTTCGCCGTTATCGAATGACGGTCCGAAGGATGCTGAAGGATTGATGAAATCTTCGGGTGAGATGGGCACATCGAATTGAATCTCAACAGTCAATTGGATAGTAAGCCGGCCCTCCTTTGTCGTGGGATTATACTGTAGGGGACGCAGTGTCATGTAAAGCCCCTGTTCATCACCCATGTTCACGATATCGGTTTCAACGACATCATCCGGTGCAAACGTAGCCAAAGAGTAAGCATCTGGATCAAGGAAAAGCCCTTTCAGAGGTTTCAGTTGAGTTGAAACTTCCAGTGGTTCAGGCCCTGGAATGATTCTGAGTCCATTAATGGATTCAAACATTCGGTCACGAACCTCAATGGAGTTCACATTGGCGTAGTCAGGAATGGAGAGCATCACGTTTTTGTATGGCAATGCTGGGCGTCCATAATCCTGGCTCAGCTCAGTGTTTGGTACTATTAGGCTTCGAAAGACACCCTCTTCGAAAGCGTACGTGATTGTACTGTAGCTACCGATGGAAACGTCAACATAGAGAATGCTACCTGCAACTTCATAGCGAATGTCCATACCGGAGCCTGCGTCTTCGTGCAGGCGTGTTTCCCAACGTTGAATGCCCTCTGCGGATTGCCTGTAAGGCGCTAGCATGTCACGGGAGTCAAACCAGTTGTTGTTCTCATCTAGACGATACCAGTCATCGTCGGTGCTTGACAGTCCCTTTGAACTTAATGGCTGAGCGCGGTCTTCGGATGACGACGATACGAATGGGTCATCAAGTGTATTGAGTTGTTCAGTCATGCTCTCCGTTGAGTTTCCAGATGGAAAATAGCTGGAAAACGGCATGGTTAGCGGCGGTACAAGAAGCAAAGTTATTACTGTCAGACACAGCAGTTTAGAAAGCAAATCGGTCCTCATTGGGAAACTCCTCTTTTTTTGGCGTGCGCAAGGAATAAGCGACTAAGACTCTGTCTAGTGTTACAGAATTCAGCGTTGCGCTGGTTCTGTCCGTCCTTACCACAGGCGCGCTGAGAAATAAATGCTATTAACTGTTTGCACTTTTTGCTTATTCGGCTTCGTCATACTCTTCAAAGACAGACCAGTTCGGTGCATATTCGATTGGTTCAAGGTCCCGCTCTTCTAGTTGCAGGCCCTCAGCTTCTGCCACTGCTAGTCGTAGCGTGTAAGACTTAGCACCTTCCCAGCGCAGGTAGTCATTTAAGTCCGCAGAGAATTCGCCCTGATACCGCCCACACTGTCCGCTACAGAACACCTTGCTATTCTCACGGATCTCAAGAATCCCGCCACAATATTTGCAGAAGGCCTCCATTCTATGAGCATGTAACCGGCCATCAATCAGGCGTACGAGAAAGACAGTATCGTCGAGATTGCAGACGCCCCACTCCTCGCCTTCATGGGTTGTCTTCTGCCACAGTTGCCCTTTTGGACGATCCCGCTTTACAACCACTAGAGGCTTAGGTTGACTGACTTCTCTCTTCTCGGACTCGTCGAAGTCGGCCAGCCTTGTCTGCACAGTACGCCTCATGCAGTGATGTGCTTACAGAGACTGATAAACACCTAGACATGGACCGCCTGCGTTAGCTTGAGAGATCGGTCATACTTTCAAGCATCCATTCTTCTATGTGCTTCTTTTTCTTCCATGTATCCTCGAAGGGGGTTTCCATAACATCTCGACCTGATTCCCCAACCATGATGCCTGTTTTACCCTCGAGTATGCAGTCAATTGCATGAGCACCAAGGCGTGTCGCTAGAATCCGATCACAATGGGTAGGGTTGCCTCCTCTCTGGATGTAGCCAAGTACAGAAACCCTGCAAC
>Ga0114919_10001748_pt1 | contig 17410 bp, 23 predicted proteins | sample BlataG_FD_88682 | JGI IMG/M metagenome (GOLD analysis project Ga0114919, IMG submission 88682) | Deep subsurface microbial communities from Black Sea to uncover new lineages of life (NeLLi) - Black_00105 metaG | ecosystem: Environmental > Aquatic > Marine > Oceanic > Sediment | place: Atlantic... | reverse complement strand
TATTATTGGAGCAAGCCTAGCGCAATAGAGGGATCTTGATATGAGGGAGGCGAAAAGACTGCATCTTGTACATTTCACGATGGCTAACATAATTTTAGGGAGCTGTAATGCCCATCAAGGTGTTATCGGAGGAAGTAGCATCTAAGATCGCTGCTGGCGAAGTGGTGGAGCGACCGGCCTCTGTGGTTAAAGAGCTTGTGGAGAACTCTATTGACGCGGGGGCCAGGGAGATCAAGGTTGAGGTGCGCCAGGGGGGACGTCGCCTGATGCGGGTGATTGACGACGGGATGGGGATCCCTGCCGATGAGGTCGAGCTGGCCTTTGCCCGCCACTCCACCAGTAAAATCGCCAGCGTGGACGATCTGTCCTCCATCAGTACCCTGGGCTTTCGGGGCGAGGCTTTGGCCAGCGTCGCCGCCGTGAGCCAGGTGACCGTAGTAACCAAGGCAGCCGAGGGGGATGTAGGCACTCTGTTGCGCCTGGAGGGCGGCAAGGTCACCCACCGTCAAAAGAAGGGCTGCCCCCAGGGCACGGTGGTCACGGTGGAGAATCTCTTCTACAATGTCCCCGCCCGCCTGAAATTCCTGCGCAGCGAAGCCACCGAGCGAAAGCACATTAACAGCCTGGTCTACCGCTATGGTATGGCCTATCCTCAACTGCGCTTCAGCCTCTTGAACGACGGACGGCTGACCTTTCAGTCCCTGGGCAGTGGTGAGCTATATGATGTGCTCATCAAGGTTTACGGATTGGAAGTAGCGCAGCAGATGCTCGAGGTCCGAAGACTTCGGCGAGCCTTCGGCGTGAGCGCTCAGTCGAACGCTCAGTCGAGCCGTCCGAGATCCGAAGACTTCGGCGAGCCTTCGGGCCGAGCCTCAGGCCGAGGGCTCAGTCGAGCCGTCCGAGCTCCTGAGGCAGATGATCCTTTGACAGGCTCAGGACACCGCTTGAAACCCGGAACATCGGAGTTGGAACTGGTAGACGTGTATGGCTACATCAGCCCTCCGTCTCTGCATCGAGCCAATCGCAGCTACCTGACCTTCTTTGTCAACGGCCGCTGGGTGCAGGATCGCATGCTTAGTTATGCTGTGAGCGAAGCCTATCATACTCTGCTGCCTACGGGCCGTCACCCAATTGTCGTCCTCCGCCTGGAGTTGGACCCTTCCCAGGTTGACATCAACGTCCACCCTACTAAGAGGGAGATCAGATTCCTTGATAGCAACGCGGTCTTCGCTGCCGTCCAGAAGGCGGTGCGTCGTACCTTGGTTGATCAGGCACCCATCCCCAGGATGATGGGGCGCCCCTTGCAGTGGCCCGCACCGGACGTGGAGAGGCGGCGCAAGTTGGTAGAGGTGGGCAGCCAAGCGAAAGCGGCTGGGATCGAGGCGCCGTCGGCCTATGAGTTTCCTGAACCTGCCAAACTGCCGCCCTTGCGGGTTCTGGGACAGATGGCTCAGACGTATATCATTGCTGAGGGGCCCGAAGGGATGTATCTCGTTGACCAGCACGCAGCCCACGAACGGGTGCTCTATGAGCGGCTTATGGCCGAGCGGGCTAAGATGGCTGTTGCCTCGCAAGCGCTGTTGGAACCGTTGACTATTGAGTTGCCCTTCCAGCCGGGGATAGCTGGTGGGGAAAGCCTGGAGTTCTTAAACCACTTGGGCTTCGACATCGAGCCCTTTGGTGGGGATACATATCTGGTGCGAGCTGTGCCGGCCATGTTGGCTAAGGGTGATATCGGCCAGGCCATCGTCGAGATCGTTGATGAGTTGACCGAGGGGGGGACAGTAGAAGTGGGGAAGGAGAGAGCTCTGATCAGTCTGGTCTGTCACAGCGCCGTTCGGGCTGGGCAGACCCTCTCCATGGAAGAGATGCGGGACCTGATCCGCCAGTTGGAGGAGACGGCGATGCCACGCACGTGTCCCCACGGCCGCCCGACGATGGTTCATTTGAGTGCTGAACAACTGGCGCGTGAATTCGGTCGGAGGTGAGAGAGCGAGCCTTGCGAAGGTTTGTCCTAGCAATCGCCAGCCTCAACGATGCGACTATGGTCGTGAAAATGCAATTCTAGTATGGCAGCGAACCTTCGCAAGGCTGATGGGCTTGAGAACTGAATAACCCTACCCCGCGACTTGCAAAATTACTCTGCTGACAGTATAATATCCTTTGAAATCAGCGGGGAAGTGTCGGAATTGGCAGACGAGCGTGACTTAGGATCACGTGGGCCTAGCCCGTGAGAGTTCAAATCTCTCCTTCCCCACCAATACATCGGCTAGTTTCTGTAACTAGCCCGGGTCGAGCGGAAGTGGCTCAGCGGTAGAGCATCTCCTTGCCAAGGAGAGGGTCGTGGGTTCGAATCCCATCTTCCGCTCCATTTTTTGGCCGTTCTCAAACCGTAGAACCGAGGGATTGGATGTACAGCGTATTAGTCAAGGAACACTTCATGAAGCCCCACAATGTGGGGGTCATCGAGGATGCCGATGGGGTTGGTAAAGAAGGCAACCCTATCTGTGGCGACCTGATGGAGATATTCATCAAGGTCAAGGACAACCGCGTTGAAGACATAAAGTTCAGGACGTTCGGCTGGGGGGCAGCTATAGCTACCAGTTCACTGGTCACGGAGATGGTCAAGGGGAAGACCCTTGACGAGGCCCTGGAGGTTAGCAACAAAACGGTGGCCGAGGCTCTATGAGGGTTACCTCCCATCAAGATGCACTGTAGCAATTTGGCCGCCAACGCCTTGCACAAGGCCATCGAAGATTCCCGCAGCAAGCATCCTGAGGTCAAGGTGGCCAGAGCTCGACAAAATTTTGGGGTAATTGATGATGCATACAGGGGAAGGCAGACGTGTCGTAGTAGCCGTGAGCGGCGGAGTGGATAGCTCCACGACGGCGGCCCTTCTGGTGGAGCAGGGCTACGATGTGATCGGTGTCATGATGCGCCTCTGGGCCGAGGAGGCCCAAGGCGGCTCAACCAACCGCTGTTGCTCCATCGAAGCTATGGAGGATGCTCGCCGCGTCTGCTACACCTTGAAAATCCCTTTCTACCTGATTAACTATGAGCGGGAATTCAAGAGGGAAGTCGTTGATGTCTTCATCATGGAATACGCTCGCGGGCGTACCCCAAACCCCTGTCTAGCTTGCAACCGCCGTATTAAGTTCGATCTCCTGCTCCGTCGAGCCTTGGCTATGGATGCCCAATATCTGGCCACGGGTCACTATGCCAGAGTACGGCAGGTGAATGGTCGTTATCAGCTTCTCAAGGGTTGCGACGGGGAGAAGGATCAGTCCTATGTGCTCTACATGCTGGGGCAGAGGGAGCTCCAGCATCTCCTCTTGCCTTTGGGCGACTACACAAAGCAGCAGGTACGGGTTATGGCTCGTCAGCGAGATCTGCCCGTAGCTGAAAAGGCTGAAAGCCAGGACCTTTGCTTCCTCTCGGATAACGATTACCGGCGCTTTGTGCAGGCCCAGGCGCCAGAGACCATTCGGCCTGGCCCCATCTTGGACACAGCGGGGCGTACGATTGGTCAGCACAAAGGTCTGCCTTTCTACACCATCGGCCAGCGGGAGGGCTTGGGTATCGCTGCCCCAGAGGCCCTCTACGTCATGCAGATCGACGTGGCTCGCAACGCGCTGGTTGTGGGCACCAGGGCGCAGTTAGGGCGACGGGAGCTTGTGGCCACAGAGGTCAATTACATCTCTGGACAGATTCCCCAGGGGCCTCTGGGGATCACGGCTAAGATCCGCTACAAGGCTGTCGAGTCCGAAGCCCTCCTCACTCCGCTCGAAGATGGCCGGGCGCAAGTGACATTCGCCCAGCCGCAGCGGGACATCACACCAGGACAGGGCGTTGTCTTCTATCAAGGTGAGGTCGTACTGGGTGGGGGGATAATCAGTCAAGATGCAGATACTCCTCTCTCCTCCTCTGGTCTTGTCCCTGATCATCGCTAGTGCCTACGCTGCCCTTTTCAACTTGTGGCAGGGAGGGAGTGCCAGGGACTTGCTGCTCTACCTGCTGGCCTGCTGGCTGGGCTTCGGGATAGGTGAGCTTGCAGGAGACCTCCTGGGTCTGGACATCCTGATGATTGGTCAGATCCATGTCGTGGAAGGAACCATCGGAGCTTGGCTGCTCCTGCTCGTGGTCAGGTGGTTGAGGGTGTGATGGCTACAGCTTTTGCGGCAAAAGAAGCTTGGTGTTATAATTCTATTGAGTCTTGATTTCTGTCCTGGTCACTCGTGGTGTCTATTAGCGAGTTAGTCAGGGGTCATGGATACGGTCAGTCCTGTTGAACTCTTCAAAAGGCCCAAGCTGCGCAGCCCGTACATGGTTGCAGCTTGGCCTGGTATGGGTGGGGTTGCCATAATCGCTGCTAATTACTTAAGGCATCAACTTGGGGCCGAGGAATTCGGGGAGATCGACCCCTACTATTTCTTCTCCCCTGCCCAGGTCCTAATCGAAGATCATTTGATACAAGTGCCAGAATTGCCGGAGAGCAAGTTCTATAGCTGGGATACAGATCGTGAGCACGGCCTGGTAATCTTTATAGGGAGTAGTCAACCTGAGAGAGGATATGAATTTGCCAACCGGATTCTGGATGTAGCTGAGGAATTTCAAATCATAAGGATATACACATTTGCAGCATTCCCTCTTTTCATTCATCACTCCAGGCAACCAAGGGTCTGGGGAACTGCCACAGACGCGGAATTGATAGAATACCTGAAGGGATATCGCGTGCAAGTGATGGAAAGTGGCAGCATAGGGGGTTTGAATGGGTTATTGCTAGGGGTCGCCAAAGAGAGAGGGGTCGAGGGAGTCTGTCTTTTGGGGGAAATACCAATCTATGCTACACAGGTAGCAAATCCCGGGGCCTCTCGAGCTGTTCTTGAGGTTTTGATCGAGATGCTCGACGTCGAGATCAACCTAGATGAATTGACCGCCTGGGCTGAAAGGTTCGAACCAGAGATGGAGAAACTGTACAATGCTTTGCCTGAAGATACGAGGGAGACCATAGACAGATTTGAAAGCTTGATGACTCACGTCAGGCCAGCAGAAGCTGAAATGGATCGAGACATTATCGAGGAAATAGAAGACTTTCTCGAAGAGCAAAGGAGAAAGGGGAGGGGGAACTAGGCTTTCTAACCAACGAAGGGTGCTGTTTTGACTATCGCATGGGCGTGTGATATAATGATGCACAATCCAGTACGAACAAGGAGAGAGCAACGTGAACGAGCGTGAGAGGAAGAACTTCCAGATAGCCCTTATCGTTATCTTGGTGGTCGTAGTAGTGCTGTTGGCCGTAATGTGCTATTTCCTCTTTATCTCGCCAGGGCCGACGGCCACCATTCGAGACATCGCCATCATCGTCCTCGCCCTCGAATCCATAGTGGTGCTGCTACTCTTGGGCGTGGTCATCGGCTTGTTGTGGTGGCTGATCCAGACCTTGGAGAGAAAGATAACGCCGATCCTCGATTCCACGAACGAGACAGTCAACAGTGTGAGCGAGACGGTCAACACTGTGCGGGGAACGGCTACTTTTGTGAGCGACGCCGTGGTCTCACCGATCATCAAGGTGATCAGTTATGCATCTGGGGTGAAGAGTGCAGTACAGATGCTGACCAAATGGCGAAGTAGGCGCAGTGACTAGAACGCGCAACTAAATTCTTTGAGAGAGGAGAGATTGACAATGAGCAACGACAATGGGAGTGGCTGGTTTGTAGCCGGATTTATCGTCGGCGGGTTGGTGGGGTTCGCGGCAGGCTTGCTCATGGCCCCTGAAGCCGGGGAAGAGACTCGGGCGCGACTCAGTGAGAAGGGGATCGAGCTCAAAGGCAGGGCCGAGGAACTGGCATTGGAGGCCAGGAAGACAGCCGAGGAGCTTCGGGAGAAGGGCCAGGTTATCCTGGAGGAGAAGCAGGGCCGAATCGAGGAGGCCGTCGCCGAAGGCAAGGAGGCAGCGTCCAAGAAAAAAGAGGAGCTGGTGGCCAAGCTGGAGGAGGCGAAGGGCAAAGCCAAGGCTAAGGTTAAGGCCGAGGCTGAGGCCTAATGTCCCAGCCCCCTCGACTAATTGCTGTCTTCTCAATAATAGTCTCCCACCTGGGTGTCGCTGAACCATTGGCGGATTGCCTGGGGCTAAACCGCTCGGCTAAGCCCTCGGCCTGAGCTCGGGCCGAAGGCTCGCGACGAAACCCCCCAGGCTGAAAGGGCGAAGGGCGCTAAAAGCACCTTGCAGCTGAGTGCCCTTCAGGGTGCTTTGTTCTTTCAGCCCGATGGCGCTTGTCCTGAGCTTGTCGAAGGGTTAGCATCGGGCTGCCATTGGCATAGCAGGAGCATTCAAGAGGGGGACTATCAAGAGGTATTAGACGGAAGCATTCCGCCTAATCAATTCTAGATAAGGGGGCGAGCGTCGGCCGAGTAGGTCTGGAGCGCAGCGGGAGTAACGATTATGCTTACAGCCATTCGCGGTATATATCGGGATGGCAAGATTGAACTGACAGAAATACCCATCAATGTGCGCGAAGAAACGCCCGTCGTAGTGACATTTCTAGGGCCTGGCTACATAGACTTGCGGGCTCGTGGCATTGACGAAGCGCAAGCAGCAGATTTGCGCGCACGCCTGGCAACCTTTGTTGAAGACTGGGAAAGTCCTGAGATGAGTGTCTATGATGACTACGACGCTGCCAAAGCCAGCCTATGAACGCGGCGACGTTGTCCTGGTGCTCTTTCCTCACTCCAACTTGCGTACAGCCAAGACTCGTCCGGCACTGGTTGTTCAAGCTGACAATCTTCAAACAGGGCTACCGCAAGTGATTGCGGCGATGATTACCAGCAGACTGTTTCGTGCGCATCATCCCAGCCGTGTCACTGTCTTGCTTTCCACACCGGAAGGACGGCAAGCAGGATTGCTCACCGATTCAGTGGTGATGACGGATAACCTTGCCACAATCGCTGAGTCAGAGATTGACCGTGTGATTGGTTCGCTTCCGATGGCCAAAGTTGATATAGCTTTACGGCACACACTGGGCCTATGAAATCGCGCCTCACACTGCATGGAGCCGACGCCGCTTTGCTGTGCTCCCCGCAGCGGCTCACCCAGCCCGTTCCCAATCTCACATCCGCGCATCGGTGAGTTGAAACGTAGATCGGAGAGTTAGCATCGGGCTGCCATTGGCATATCGACAGCACCCAAGGGGGAGACTATCAAAGGGGTATTAGTCAGAAATATCCAGCCTAGTCAATAGATCGTGCGATCTGGCAGGTAGTCTAATCGACGTAACAGCCAGATGGACACAATTTACAGTAATGCCCAATGTCGTGTACCCGCTGTTTAGGTGTACACGACATTGGGCACAACTAGAAGTTGGGCGGGCACAGGCCCGCGTATTCTTTGTGGCTCGGCCTGAAGCCACGGAGTTTCTAGGGATATTACAATGAGTGAGCAATCAGACAAGAAGCTTATGGAGAAGCAGCAAATAGAGAAGAGTACGGCCGAGACTTTCTTGGATATATACAACGAACGGTATTCCGCAAACTTCAAAATCGCTAAGCTCGGCGATACTCCCGATGTCGAATGTGAAGACAAGAGAACTGGTGAAGGACTTTTCCTAGAGATCACCCTGCTAGAAGACTGGGACAGCGATATACGGGCACTCCTCGGAAGAGGTCAAAGAAGAAGTACATCCCCAGTTACTGGCTTTTCGGCTATTTCTTTCGATCAGGATACTCTTTCAAAGCTGAGGGAACGTCTCGAAAGCAAGCTACCTGCTAACTATGGGCCGAACACAGCCTTAATTATTCGCCAAGTTGGTATTGCTTGGTCCTTCCAAGACTATCAGCGGTATGCAAAAAGGCTTTTGTCCCAAGTCTTGAGGGGGCGGGAACAGAACTACGGGGCGGGAGTGTGGATTCTTTGTTGGGACACAGCAACTTGGCCCGCTAAAAAGGACATCTTTCTTCTCTCCGAGGTGCCAGTGGAGGAATCCTCTGAGGAGCCAGCTTCATTTGGTAATAGCGGTACTGTGAGAGCTATGGTGACATACGAACGTTTTGCCTCTGAAGCGTTCAATGAATTTGTGAGTCGCGAAGACGTAGACCTACCTCACCGCATCGAATCACCTCACGGGTGTGAAGAAGCGGCACTCATCGCATTCATGAAAGACGAACCTGAAGACATAAGGCGAGAGGCAATCGAGTTCTATCGGGATCAAATGGTCTACTATTGCATTTGCGGTAATGGAAAGTTTAGCACAGGACTCTGATGATCGTTGGGCAACTCTGCGAAAGCCGTGGCGCGGCTGAGCTTTGTCGTTATCTGTCTTGGCTAAAATTGCTGAGCCATCCTGGCAACAGGATGGCTCTTTTGGATTCAGGTAGTTTCCCCGCGGGAAGCTTCCCCCTCTACCCGCCCGACGATAAGAGTCTGATGACTCTAGGCAGGACGGGCAGTAGATCGCCGGCTACCATGCCTGCCCCGCCTAGCTCTTTTCGGACCAACTCCCCTGCTAGCCCGTGAATGTAGGCCCCGACCAGGGCGGCGTCGAAGGGTGCGAGTCCCTGGGCCAGGAAGCCGACGATGGCCCCCGCCAATACGTCGCCGCTGCCCGCCGTGGCCAGGCCTGGATTGGCGAAGGGATTGATGACCACTCTTCCCTCAGGGCAGGCGATGACGGTGTAGGCCCCTTTCAGGATGATGACCTGATGCCACTTCTCAGCCCTCTGCCGCGCCACCCCCAGCCTGTCGGCCTCGATTTCACCTACCGTGAGCCCTGTCAGTCGGGACATCTCGCCGGGGTGGGGGGTGAGGATGCTCGGCCCTTCGACCCTTCGGCAAAGCTCAGGGCAGGCTTTGCTCAGGACAGGCCCTTCGAGGTGTTCCCACCAGTTGGGGGTATCGGCCAGGGCGTTCAGGCCATCTGCATCTATGACCAGCGGCGGCAGTGAGGGCCTCCCCTCCCCAGCCTCCTCGCTCGGTAAGAAACCGATGCGGCCTCTTTTGCCCGGTTCTACTTTCAGCAACTGCTGGACGAACTGCACTGTTTCCTTCTCACGGCCCAGGCCCGGTCCCAGGAGGAGGGCATCGTAATCGTGGACCCTCTCGCCCAAGACTTTGATGGCATCGGGGACGAGGACGCCCATGTCCTGGGGCAGGAGGAGGAAGGTGACCTCACTGAGCTTGGAGGCCAGGATGGGATGGATGCTCTCCGCCAGGGCCAAAGTGACCAGGCCAGTTCCCACCCGTGTAGCCGCAGCACTGGCTAAGTACGCCGCCCCAGTGTAGTTGACCGAGCCGGCCACCACCAGGGCCTTGCCGAAGGTGCCCTTGTGAGCTCTTATGGGCCGTGGGGGCAGGAGCTCTCTCACCATTCCAGGTGTTGCTAACTCGACCTGGACATCGGCGGCCAAATGTGGCGGTATCTCGATGTCGGCGACGATTAGCTGGCCTACATAGTCAGCGCCGGGGAAGAGGAACTGGCCTCGCTTGGGGAAGCCGAAGGTCACCGTCAGGTCGGCAGGTACGGCCGCTGGATCTATGGCTCCCGTGTCGCAATTGAGCCCCGTAGGGATATCCACGGCGACGAGAAAGGGGAAAGAGGGCAAAGCGGTAAATGAGGGGAGTGAGGGTGAGAAGAGGGCTTCTTTGCTCTTTGTCTTCCTTCTTTTCTTTATTTCCGCCGCGACTACACTCAATATCTCCTTGAGCGATCCTCCTATCGGCCGAGAGACCCCTGTGCCCAGGAGGGCATCAATGATCACGTCGGCCTCGCCCAGGAGGCGGCGCAGCGTGGCAAAGTCGTCGTCTTCTTCGGCCCAGAAGATGGGAATGCCCCTTTCGGTTGCCAGGCGAAAATTCTCATCGCTTTCGATACGACGCTTCCAGATGTAGAAGGTGACATAAGCGCCAGCATCGTGCAAATATCGGCCGGCCACTAACCCGTCACCTCCGTTATTGCCAGGACCAACTAACACCAGTATCCGCCTGTCCGTTACCTCGATCCGTTGACAGGACTCGGCTACGGCTCGCCCGGCGTTTTCCATCATCGTAGCGTAAGATAGCCCTCCTGCATCGGCTTCCTTCTCGATGCGGCGCATCTCCTCTGTCGTCACCACTTTCATGTGTTTCAGGCCTTTCCTCTGTGTCGTTGAATCTCTGCCTGAGAAGTATATCACAGGACGCTGTTCGAGGCAACAAGAGAACTGGCCTAATGTTCTTGACATCAAACCCACCTTGTGCTATCCTTTTGATGTCATTGCGAGCCCTTCGATTTCTCAGGATGAACTCCGCGAAGCAATCTCCTGCCAGGTCGGGGATTGCTTCGTCACTCCGTTCCTCGCAATGACATCCATAGAAGCTTGGTTGCGGCTGGAGGCCGCGTTATGGACGTCGTTCGCGTCTATGTGCACATCCCTTTCTGCCGATCAAAATGCGCTTACTGCGACTTTAACTCCTACGCCGGACTGGAACACCTCTTTGGGCAATATGTGCAGGCCCTGGCGAGGGAAATAGGACTGGTTAGCGAGGGGCTATCCTGGCAAGCTAAGACGATCTATCTTGGGGGCGGCACGCCGACGGTGTTGCCCCTCTCGCTTTTGGAGGAGGTGCTGTCGGCCTCTCGCCAGACCTTTCGAGTGGCCAATGACGTCGAGATCACCGTCGAGGCCAACCCCGGCACCGTGGATAGCAACAACCTGGCTGGCTTGCTGAACCTGGGAGTCAACCGCCTCAGCCTGGCCGTCCAGAGCTTCGACGACAGGCTGTTGCGCCTTCTGGGGCGCATCCACACCGCTGCCGAGGCCGTCGAGTCCTACAATCTAGCTCGCCAGGCTGGCTTTGCAAACATCAACCTCGACCTTATCTACGGCGTTCCCTGTCAAACCCTTGATCAGTGGCAAAGCACCCTTCGAGAGACCCTCAACCTGCAGCCCGATCACCTTTCCCTCTATGCCCTGACCCTGGAGGAGCACACCCCTGTGGCGCAGCAAGTGGCTTGTGGCGAGATACCCTGTCCCGACGACGACCTGGCTGCTGATATGTATGTCTCGGCCGAGGAGATGCTAGCCGAGGCGGGCTACGTCCACTACGAGATCTCGAATTGGGCAAAGCGAATCCCAATGACCAATGACCAAATCCCAAAAACGGCTTGTCAACACAATTTGGCCTGCTGGCGAAACCAGCCGTATCTCGGCTTCGGAGCGGGAGCACATTCATACTTTGGCGGCCGGCGTTGGCACAACGTCCTCTCGCCGGTGGAATACGTCGCCCGCCTCAACGTGGGGCTGGAACCCCGTGCTCACCTGGAGGACATTGATCGGGCCTCCGAGATGGCGGAGACGATGATCCTGGGGCTGAGGTTAGTGGAGGAAGGGGTTGGATTCGAAGGATTCGGGAGGCGATTTGGTAAACGGCTGGAGAGCCTATACGAGAAGGAATTAAGGGAGCTGAGGGAACTCGGGTTGGTCGAGGTTACGGCCGAGAGGGTGCGGCTTACACCACGAGGGAGGTTGCTTGGAAACGAGGTTTTCGAGAGGTTCTTACCTTAAGTGACATAGTAAAGCGGTTCGCCGGTCGAGTAGGCCCGCAGGGCTGTATCGAGACCAAGAACCGCGGATCGTGCCAAGACGTGGGTTCGATACGCCTTTCAGCCTACTCAACCCACGTTTGTGAAACCAAGATTAAGGAGGTCACCGTGGAAAGGGTAGCGGTAATCGGCTCTGGAACGATGGGCAGCGGCGTTGGCTACGTTACTGCCCTCTCCGGGTTCGAGACCAGGCTCTACGACATCAGCCCGGAGGCCCTGGCCGCCATTGAGGCCCTACTCCGCACGTATCGAGCTGAGGCGAAGGGCCGCCAGGCGACACCGTGATCCCTGGTCCCCTTGGCCCAGGAGGTCTATGAGTCGGTCGAAACAATGTGCGAATGGCAGTTGGGGCACGAGGGGTTGTTAGACGAGGAGGGCAGGCCAGTTGAGATTCCCGTGCAGCCCCTGGCACTGGACGAGATCATCGCTGGCCTGAAGCGCGTCCGCAAGTCCATTAACCGCTGGAGCCGGGAAGGTGGTCGGCAGGGGTACCTCACCTTTGTCAGCAAGTTCATCCCATAAGCAGGAATGGGCGGCAAGAGAGGTTGCTTTCTGAGGTGGTATGGGATATAATATCACGAGTTCCACAAGATTTCCCGGTCCCCACGGGGATAGGGCGAGGGATGAATCAAATGTACAGGGCTGACAGTGAGAGGCTACCCGAAATTGCCCGCCGACATAATCTTGACCTCATCGTCGTCTTTGGCTCCCAGGCCCGGGGGCGGGATGTGCCTGGGAGTGACATTGACGTGGCAGTGCGCTTCGTCCAGCGAGAATGGGGAAATGTGGATCTGGAGTTGGACCTGCTTGGCGAGCTGGTAGAGGCCATTGAGAGCGATGGAGACCTCGACGTGGCCTTTCTCAACGGCGCTGCCCCTCTCTTGCTTTACCAGGTGGCTTGCACGGGTGTGCCCCTGTACGAGCGAACTCCTGGCGATTTCGCCCTCTTTCAGTCCTATGCTGCTCGGCGCTATTACGACAGCCAGAAATTCTTCGCCGCCCAGGATCGGTACTTGAGGGAGCATTACGGTTCATGAGCGTCGATTACGATCGCCTGATCAAGCAGAAGTTGACCAATATAGCCAGCTACGTTGAGGAAATAACGCCGTACCTGCAGGTGCCGGTTAAGGGGTATTTGAAAGATTCAGGGCGGCGGAGGATCGTCGAGCGCCTGTCTCAAGTCATCATAGAGAGCGCTATTGACACCAATTGCTTGCTCATCGAACGAGCGGGCAATGTACCGCCTGCTACAGCTTATCGCTCTTTCGACTCCGTACATAGGCTGGGCGCGATAGATGATCAGCTTACGGCCAGATTCCACCGCTATGTTGGCCTGCGCAATCGCATCGTTCATGACTACGATGTCCTCGACAACAAGATCGTCTACTACTCAGCGAAGCGACTCCTTGATGATGCAAAGCAGTACATCAGGAGTGTGTACGCCTATCTTTCAGACAAAACTAGTGAGGATCAGAAGAAAGGTTAATTAAGGAGGGATTGAGGATGTCTAAGCTGAGGTTGTTCTTCGCGATGCTTCTCCTAGCGCTCGTTGCAGCGGCAGGCGCGATCCTGGGTATAGTCCTCGGCTTGCTCTTGGCTCGCAGGGAGACGCGGGAGGAGATCCTGGCCAGGGTGCGCGATCTGGAGGAGAAGCTAAGAGGCCAGATCGAGGAGGCCAAGCCCAAAATCAGCCAGTCGGTCGAGAAGGGGAGGAAGGCAGCTATTTCCGGGCTGGAGAAGGCCGAGGAGAAGGTTGACGAGTACGCAGACGCCCTCCAAGCCTCGCTGCAGACTGAGGAACCCTCACAGCAAGCAACTGGTCAATAGCTAGACAATGATAGATTCCAGGCCAAGTGTCATTGCGAGGAGTGGAGCGACGCCTGTCCTGAGCCTGTCGAAGGGAAGCAATCTCGACCGTTGACAGCAATTGCACCTTGGGGATTGCTTCGCGGAGTTTATCCTGAGGTATCGAAGGGCTCGCAATGACATTAGTACGTCCTCTCGACAAGAAAGGCGGCTAGTTCCCTCAAATCGTCTTGGGCCTCGTTTTCCACAGCCATGGCATCGAGTTCAGCCAAGGCTTGCTGGTAGTAATCGTTGGCCATTTCCTCCACGTAGTGGCGCGCCCCCAGGTCCTCCAGGATCTTGAGCGCCACCTCGACGGCCTCCTCGTCAATGGCCTCCCGCTGATAGATCTCCCTTACTTCGACAGAGCTCAGTACAGGCAGACCTTTATCCTCGGTTCTCCCTTCTTCCGCAAGGGCCTGGACGACGGGCAACGTCTTCTTGCGCTGCTGGATGTCGCTGGCCGCCGGTTTGCCCGTCACCTGTGGATCGCCCCAGATGCCCAGGATGTCGTCCACGATCTGGAAGGCCAGGCCAATGTTTTCGCCGAAGCGACGGTAGCGGGTGATGGATTCGGGGGCGCTCCCAGCGACGAGGGCCCCCAGTTGCGCAGCAGCGCTGAAGAGTGCGGCCGTCTTGCCCTGGATCATCGAGAGGTATTGATCCACGTCAACATCTAGACGGGCCTCGAAGCTCAGGTCCAGGTATTGGCCCTCGATGAGGGCCAGGCAAGCCTCGTCGAGGATCTCAAAAGCTGTGAGCACTCGCCGAGGGGGCACCCCGCTATCGGCCAGGCGTTGCATGGCCAGGTGGGCCAGGGCGAAAAGGCCGTCGCCCGCGTTAATGGCCTGGGGCGGGCCCCAGACTTTCCAGACGGTGAGGCGGCCCCGCCGTAGAGGACTCTTATCCTCGATATCGTCGTGGATAAGTGAGAAGTTGTGCACCAGTTCGATGGCTGCAGCGGCCGGCAAGGCTTGCTCAGGATCGCCGCCGGTCGCCTGGCAGGTCAAGAGGCAGAGGATGGGCCGCAGGCGCTTACCTGCGCCATCCTTGGTGGGAACAAAGCCCTCATCAATCCAGCCCAGGTGATATTGCATCATGCCATAGAAGGATGTCAGTTGGGGATGGGGGGGGGCGAGGGCTTTCCGCAGGTCCGCTTCGATTAAAGGCAGGTATCTCTCAAAAGCGCTTTTCAAGCTCATGGTGGTGTTGCTCCTAGAGAAATGGTTTCAACAGGGGGACGCTCTTGAGTTCCTGGAGGTTTTTAGCGCCGACGCAGAACATGGCCGTGCGCAGTTCCTCCAGCAGTTCTCGAACCTTTTCACCTACCGCTCCGGGTGAGACGGTAGCTGGTTGCAGGAAGGGTGCGGCTAGGGCTACGGCGTCGGCGCCTAAGGCGATGGCTTTGGCGGCCTCCACTCCGGTTCGGATGCCCCCGCTGGCGATCAAGGTTACCCCAGGAGCGCCTCGCCGAACCATCTGGATGGATTCAGCGGTGGGGATGCCCCAATCGGCGAAGGAGGCGGCGATGCAGCGAGAGATCTCGTTATCGGCCCGGTGCATCTCCACCTCGCTCCAGGAGGTACCCCCAGCTCCAGCCACGTCTATAGCGGCCACGCCGGAGTCCGCCAGCCGCCGGGCTGCCTCCTCGGAGATACCCCAGCCCACCTCTTTGGCGATAACAGGCACAGATAGCCCATGGCAGACCTTCTCGATCCTGGCCAGCAGCCCCGAGAAGTCGGTATTGCCCTCCGGCTGGAGAGCCTCCTGCAGCGGATTCAAGTGTAGAATCAGGCCATCGGCTTCAATCATCTCCACAGCTCGCTGGCAATGCTCGATACTGTAGCCGTAGTTCAACTGCACAGCGCCCAGGTTAGCAAAGAGCAGGATATCAGGAGCCACGGCTCGCACCTGGTAGGTGTCGGACAGATTTGGCTCTTCCAGAGCCGCTCGCTGCGAACCGACGCCCATGCCCAGGCCATGAATTTGCGCCGCCAGGGCCAGGTTCTTGTTGATTGTCTCGGCCTCCTCAGTGCCGCCAGTCATGGAGGAGATGATCAAGGGTACGCTCAGTTCCTTGTTTAGCAAGGTGGTGGAAAGATCGACCTCGTCACGGTTTATCTCTGGCAGGGCCTGATGAACGAAGCGGTATCTTTCCAGGCCCGTGGTCAAATTGCGGAAGCGCACATTTTCTTTTAGGAGGATGCGCAGGTGGTCCGATTTCCGTTGGTCGTGCATGGGCTGGGACCTCCGTAACTTTTTGACGCCGGCGGTGTTCAAATGAATGGATAGGCTGTCCTACGCAATATTACCAGCGGTATCGGTTCTTGTCAAACGCGGGTTTCGGCGAGGAGAGTTGTGGCCAATCCGGGCCTGCAGCCGAAGCCGATTGGGTTTTTTGACTATATCGGCCAAGGCTGGTAAAATAAGGGCCAATTATTGCCTATCACTGAGATTCTGATTAGAGGAGGTGAAAGAATGTCGGTATTCGAGGATGTAAAGACTGCCATCGTTGAAGTGCTGGGCGTTGACCCAGAGAAGGTCACTCTTGAGGCCAGCTTCCGCGACGATCTTGAGGCTGATTCCCTTGACCTGGTGGAGTTGATCATGGCCTTCGAGGACAAGTTCGGAGGCGAGATTTCCGACGAGGATGCTCAGCAGATCACCACGGTCGGGGAGGCGGTGGCCTACATCGAGAAGCGCGTGGTCTAATAGCGGGCCTGCGAATGCCGCCAAAACTAGTTTTGGCGGTTCAGCAGGCTAAAAGCCGAAGTCGGCTGAGTAGGGGCAAACGGCCGGTTGCCCCCTTGGAGTGCGCCTTGGCGTACTTGGGCTTGTGGCATGGGGATTTCCATCCCCATGCTTTCTGCTTTGCCAATCCCCGCAACTTGGGGGACTTGGCCGTGCGCGCGGACTACGACTACAAAGCGCGCAAGGTCTTCTTGGCACGGCGCTCACACAGAAGTTAGCACGCCCGGCGGGCAGTCTCGGTTATGTTGCCCGTCTCCTGGTAGGTTCTGATAAGGAGCTTCCTTGCCTCTATGGGGTTCACAGCGTATACTTCCCTGTAGGCCATATCTGCCATAGCTGGTGCCCCTTTCGATGTATTTGGTTCCATAACCATTCTACTTGAGGAGCACCAGTTTTGTCCAAGATTTGTCCAATCACCTGGTAACGATGTCTTGGGGCAAATACCGCGGGAGGTTGCTTTTTGGCGCAATTTGTGCTATAATCATGATGCAATCCCAATTTGAGGCGGGGTTGTTTGGAGCCTCCGAGAGCCTGCAAGGGGTACTGGCCATTGCTCCCTAGGCTGTGCCGGGCTTTGGCCGTGTTTTTGGCTTTTCTCCCAGGAGGATTTTGGAGGACTTTGTAGCAGCGAGGGTGATGCTGCTGTCCTAAGGGGTTTTGTTTATTCGCTCTGGCCTATGAAGGAGGTGATGCGGGGGAAAGGTTCATGTGGGTCATGCTTTAGGGTGGAGTGAAGGGCGTCCATCCCTATTCCCGTGTTACAAGAAAGGAGAAGCAAACATGAAAAGCAGAAGAACAATCGTCTTAGGAGCCCTGCTGATGGCGCTAGCGGTGCTGGTACTGGCCAGCGGCTGCGGCACCCCGGCCTTGCAGAGCGAGATGAGCTACCAAGGCTGGCTCACCGATGCTGCCGGCAACCCCATTAACGGCACCAGAAACATGACCTTCCGCCTGTATACCATTGACACGGGCGGGACTTCCATCTGGGAGGAAGCGCATTCCGGCGTGCAGGTGACCGATGGGCTCTTCAACGTCGTCCTGGGCGGGACCACGGCCTTAGACGAGGCCAATTTCCACCAACCGTTGTATCTGGAGGTCGAGGTAGGTGGCGAGACCTTGTTGCCTCGGCAAAAACTCTTGGCGGCTGCCTATGCCTTCAGCTTGGTGCCCGGGGCGGTGATAAAGGGCTACATCGCTGCTACCGAGACCTATTCCTCCACCTTGAACGTGGCCAACCTCCT
>Ga0114919_10001745_pt1 | contig 17414 bp, 16 predicted proteins | sample BlataG_FD_88682 | JGI IMG/M metagenome (GOLD analysis project Ga0114919, IMG submission 88682) | Deep subsurface microbial communities from Black Sea to uncover new lineages of life (NeLLi) - Black_00105 metaG | ecosystem: Environmental > Aquatic > Marine > Oceanic > Sediment | place: Atlantic... | reverse complement strand
TGTTTGAGCCCTAAAGGCGAGTTTTGACATCGCCTGGAGTCCCGCCTATCTTTAGGCGGGATCAAAAAAGGTTTTAGACTAAGCGAAAAGGGATTTGGGCAACAGCCTGTTTACATTTGACCTGATTTTTGATCCCAGTGAAATAGAAGCCAAACAGGACCATTTAACAGGGTAGGCCCTGTTGAATAGGGAGTTAATAAATGAGTACAATTTTCTAAATCCTTTTCAACCTTCATTAAGTTGGACTGCCATCTGCATCAGCTATTCTACAGGGCAGGGAGGGAAAAATCAGGTCAAACTCAACCGCTAAAGGCGGAGAGCAGCTTTGGCAGATTGGGCAGGGTAGTCATTCACCATCCGAATAACGATCTGTAGTGTTTACCTTAAAAGCCCTGTGTACTCTGCGATCTCTGCCTGCCCCGTAAGGAGGAACGACTGTACCGGTGTGAGAGATTAAAGACCTTCTTGAGCCCACATGCAGGACACCTCCTTTGGAGAGGTGGTTGTTGACTATTCAAAACATCCTGCGATTGTCTCATTGCAAAAGGTACACCTATTTCCTTGTAGGTTATACTGCAGTATCTGATAATTTCGGCGTTCAATGAGAAGCCTTCCGCAGCCGGGACAATAGGTATTTTCTGCCGCATGGCCTGGGATGTTCCCCAGATAAACGTATCGTAGCCCTTGCGCTATCCCAATCTGCCTGGATCGTTCCAATTGAGAAACTGGTGTATAATCAAGATGAGATAGTTTGTAGTGAGGGACAAACCTGGTGATATGCCAGGGGGTCTCAGGTCCCAACTGATTTACTATCCAATGTGCCATGTCATTCAGCTCGTCTTCATTATCGTTGATTCCTGGGGTAAGATTGGTGATAATCTCAATATGCATCCCCCAATCAGATTTGGCGCTTTTGATATTTTCTAGGATTCCTTTAAAATCGGAAACTTGTGCTATTTTCTTATAGGTACGGTTAGAAAACCCCTTTAGATCGACACGATAAGCATCTAGATAGGGGCCAAGCAGATTCATGGCCTCTGGAGTGATGTAGCCATTGGTTACATAATTGGTAAGCAGGCCGTGATTCTTGGCTATTTTTGCAGAATCTAAGGTATACTCTAAAGAAAGAGTCGGCTCATTGTATGTCCAGGAAATGCCCTTGCAGTTTTCCTGGAGTGCAAGCTGGACTGATTTTTCAGGAGAGATATATTCGGTGAAAAGAAGTTGTTTTTCAACGTCTGCATGGGAGATCTCCCAGTTCTGACATCCTGGACACAGGAAGTTGCACCCAAGGGAGCCCAGGGAGAGCCACTTGCTTCCCGGGTAGAAATGGAAGAGAGGTTTGATTTCTATGGGAGAGACACGTTTCGAGGAGACTTTTCCATAAATCAGAGAATAGAGCTGCCCGTTCACATTTTTTCGAGTTTTACAGAATCCGGTCTTCCCTGGAGCTATCTTGCACCGCCGCTGGCAGATTTGGCACTGCACAATCTTGTCTTCTGATGGTGTATAAAGTATAGATTGATGCATGAATACAAAAGTAGTTTAGAGATAATCGCCTTTTAGAGATAACAGGAACCCGTGTTTGGGTTGAACGAATAGCTTTTTTCTCTTTTGCACAAGGTTACTTTATGGATGATCAACAGTTTCGTCAACTCCTTGATCATTTTGGTTACTCTTGGAGGGGCTACCGCAAGGTAAGAAAGGGAGTCAAAAAGAGGATTACCAAGCATATGCTGGAGATAGGATGTAGAAGCATGGAGACCTATCTTGACTCTTTAGATAGAGATGAGGAGTTGAGAGGTCAGTGCGAGTCTCTAATGTGCGTTTCCATAAGCCGTTTTTTTCGTGACCGCCTCCTTTGGAAAGCAATTGAGGATCAAATAGTGCCGGGTTTTTTAAAAGAGAATATTAAGCGGTTGAAACTCTGGTTTGCTGGTTGTGCCTGCGGCGAAGAGGTGTATAGTTTTAAGATATTGTGGGAAGGCCTGAAGAGTCGGTTTGACCTCATGCCAGAGCTTGAGATATGGGCAACAGATATCAATTGTGTCTTTCTCAGGAGAGCTCAAGATGGAATATACGCCTTCAGCAGTCTCAAAGAGGTACCGCCGGAGCTGAAGGAGATTTATTTTATTTCTCATGGCGATCGAGGCCCTTACAGCGTAGTGCCGTTGTTAAAGCAGGGGATTAGGTGGAGGGTTCATAACCTGTCTTCTAAGTTCGATGAGTTTAACTTTCACATCATCTTTTTAAGAAACAGTATCCTGACCTATTATAACGATGAGCTCAAACAAGCTGCTTTTCAGAAAGTGATAGATAGTCTAAACAATGGTGGATTTTTGATCATAGGCACTCATGAAAAACTACCTTTTGAATCAAGGGGTCTGGTACCTTTTGGTAGCCAACGTTATGTTTTCGAAAAGATCAGGAGATAATTTTGAGTAATGTCGGTTGTCTGTTGTCAGTGGTCAGTTGTATCTTTTTTTCCGGTGATAAGCAAGATATGGGAGTGGTTGAACTCTATATGCTATCTTATGGATTTGACTGATTTTATCCTTTCGGTAACGGCTTCCGAGTTCCAGAATTCTGAAACAACTAGAAACTATCAACGGACACAAAATAACTTTGATGACAAAAACGAATATTCTAATAACCGGTCCACCCAGATGCGGGAAATCAACCTTGATAGAAAAGGTTGTGAGTAGAATTGAGAGACCGGTAACTGGCTTTTTTACGCGAGAGATAAAAGGGAAAGGCAGAAGGGTGGGCTTTTCCATAAATACTTTGGATGGCAGGGAAGGCATCCTGGCACATGAAAATATTAAGAGTCAATTGAGAGTGGGTAAATATGGGGTTAATCTCAAGGATATAGAGGCTATTGCGGTTCCCTCAATAATGCCTACCAGAAAAGAGCAGATTGTGGTGATTGATGAGATCGGCAAGATGGAATGCTTCTCCCGGCTTTTTAAGGAAACCCTGATTAGGGTACTCGATTCACCAAATTGGATAATCGGCTCAATTGCTCAAAAAGGAGGCCTCTTTATTCAAAGGATCAAGCAGCGTGATGATGTCATGCTGATCATGATAACGACACAGAACCGGGATATCCTTGTTGATCAGATACTGGATTCTATCGAAACAGATTAACAACTACGGTCAGCTGGCATAAATAAGTTTAAATAGATATTAAAATGACCCTCCAAGATGGTTGTGTGACAAGAACGAATCACTCGCATGAGGTTCTGCTAGTAGATCAGGATAGGGGTGTGACACAACAAAAGTCAACTAAAGTAGACTAAAATAAACCAATATCTTGACAAGTCTAGATCTTTTCCCTATCCTTAGAGTATGTTGAACTTGGAGGAGAAAATGTCAGAATTGATGACGGTGGATGAACTGGCCGAGTATTTAGGGATAACACGGGACACGGTTTACCGCAAAGTCAAGACTGGTGAGATCCCTAGTATCCGCATAGGTAGACTCTTAAGGTTTCCTAAAAAGACCATAGAAAACTGGCTTGGCCAAAAAATCACTCACGCAGGAGGGATGAAACCCGGAGATGAAAAGGAGGTTATTCACTTGCTCTTGAAATCAGCAGGGGTTTGTACTGGACCTGAAGATCTATCAGATGCACATGACAAATATCTCTACGGCGAAGCCAAATGACACCTATCTTCTTCGATACTTGGGGATGGGTAGCTATTGCCAACAAAAACGATATACATCACAAGGACGTCTTTGAGTTTTACAAGGAATTCCTACTATCACGAGGTGTACCTATCACTTCGGACTACGTACTCTCTGAGACTTTTACGCTACTTAAGAGCAGAGCTAATATAGACGGAGTCATCCAATTTGGTGAAGGCCTCTTGCAGGCAATCTCAGCAAGCAAAATCATTTTGGAAAATATAACCCCGCCTCGATGGAGAGAGGCCTGGGAACTTTTGAAAAGATTTCGAGATAAGCCTAGAATTTCGTTCTGCGATTTCTCCTCATTTGTGGTTATGAGGGAATTGGACATCAGGGAGGTTTTAACCAACGATGCCCGTTTTGAGCAAGTTGGCTTTGGCTTCAAGAAGCTGTTTTAGGCTAAATTTCATATGTTCGTTATGCTGTAGTTCGTTTGATTCATTACCGATATTAATTCAATCATTGCATTAAAAATTGTGGTAGCCAGTCCAGGTTTGACCGCCAGGAGTCCTCCCGGCACCAGGTCATAAGGGGTGTCTGTTGGTCGGCTATGCGCTTCACCTCACTGTAAACTGTCTTGATCCCGGGGCCACTGACAGGGCAGGGCTCTATTTGTTAAAGTAGAAGTCCCTTGTCAAGGTAGAGTGTGACCCCGGGCGACGGCAATTCTCTCCTGGCCTCAAAATCTCTTGGGCCAGAGTTGGCTTTTCCATAAATACCCTGGATGGAAAGGAAGGTATTCTGGCCTGAAGCAGGGTGGTGGTGAGGGATTTTTGGAATTGCATAGTAAGCGGGTGAAATGGTATAGATATCACTCTTGGAGGAATGGGCGTGAAGAAACGACTGGTCATCATAATCTTCTTTATCCTGCTTTTTGGAGTAGGGGTTTTTGTATACTTCGGACAGCGGAATGCTCAAGTCACAGAATTATATTATTCCGGCACTATTGAGGCGAGAAATGCACAATTGGCCTTTCAGGCTAGCGGGCGAATTGTTGAGATTCTCGTAGATGAGGGGCAGCTTGTTGAAAGAGATCAGACCCTGGCAGTGCTTGATAAATCGGAATACCAGGCCAGGTATGAGCAGGCAAAGGCTCATGTGGAGGGCTCTGAGAAGAATTTGCAAAGAGTAGAGACGGTTTTGGAGGTGTATAAGGAGACGCTTCCAGATGATGTGGCACGGGCTGAGGCAGGGGTAAAGGTGCTCCTCTCGCAATTACAAGAGCTGGAGGCCGGTTCTCGTGAGCAGGAGATAGAACGGGCTCGTCTCGCATTTTTGAACGCAAAAGACATCATGGAAGAGGCCAAGAAAGACAAAGAAAGGTTTGAGAAACTCTTTGAGAAAGCACTTGTTTCAGAAAAGCAATGGGATGCGGTAAAACTCAAATATGAAACCGCTTTGAAGGAGTTTGAGAGGGCCAAAGAAACCCTCGGATTGTTAATAGAAGGGGTGAGGAAGGAGACTATTCAGACTGCGCGGGCCAGAGTCGCTGAAGGGAGGGCCATGTTGAAGCAGGCACGGGGTAATCTGAAGAGGATTGATGCAGCAGAAAGGGAAGTTGAGGCAGCGTCAGCTCAGGTTAAGGCAGCCCAATCAGCGCTTAAACTAGCAGAGATCCAGTTGAGATATGCTCAATTAAGGGCACCTTTCAAGGGAATAATAACCAGTCGCAATGTCGAGTTGGGTGAAGTGGTTTTGCCTGGAAGGGAGGTCTTTTCTCTCGCTGACCTATCATCAGTTGATCTCAAAATATTTGTTGACGAGACAGAGATTGGGAAGGTTAAGCCAGGCCAGAGTGTTGAAGTAAGGGTAGATACCTTTCCTGACAAGGTCTACCAGGGAAAGGTTTCATTTATCTCTCCTGAGGGGGAATTCACACCAAAAATCATACAGACCCATAAAGAGCGAGTCAAACTTGTATACCTGGTAAAGGTTGCCATTCCCAATCCGAACCTTGAATTGAAATCAGGGATGCCTGCCGATGCCTGGTTACGGTAATGACTATTCCAGAAACGCAGATTCCCTACCAGCCGGAATTCCCCTCGTTCAATTAGAAGATGTTTCCAAGCATTTTGGTTCAATTGAGGCAGTCAACCATGTGAGCCTTCAGGTGGCACCGGGGAGCATATTTGGCCTTGTGGGCTCTGATGGTGCGGGAAAATCAACGCTGCTTCGGATGGCGGCAACGATGATCAAGCCATCCTCCGGAAAAATCGTGATAGATGGCCTTGATGTGGCGCGTCAAAAAACGAGGGTCAAGCCCGTGATCGGTTATATGCCGCAGCGTTTCGGACTTTACCAGGATCTGACTGTAGGGGAAAACATCGACTTTTTCATGGACATTTTTGGCATCTTTGGCGCCGAGAGGGGGAAAAGGAGAGAGCGGTATCTGGGCTTTTCCAACCTTCTGCCTTTTATTGATAGGCTGGCCGGAGCCCTTTCTGGTGGCATGAAACAGAAGCTGGGTCTTGCCTGCGTTCTGGTCCATCAACCAAAGGTCCTGATTCTGGATGAACCTACTAACGGCGTTGACCCTGTATCGCGGCAGGAATTTTGGGACATCCTTGCCGAAATGAAGCAGGAGGGTATGACCATCCTGATCTCTACTGCCTACCTGGATGAGGGGGAAAAATGCGATCACCTGGCCCTCATGCACAAATCCCGTATTCTCGAGATAGCAAATCCGGAGGAATTTCGGTCCCACTACGCCAATCTGGAAGAGGCCATGATTCATCGCATCAAAGAAGTGGATGAGGGGCTTATTCATGACCGGTTCGGGCTCTGATGTGGTTTATGTGAAGGACCTTGAAAAGAGGTTCGGCCGATTTGTCGCTGTAGACAAGATCTCCTTCTCTGTCAAGAAAGGAGAGGTCTTTGGGTTTTTGGGCCCAAACGGGGCAGGAAAATCCACCACCATCCGCATGCTCTGCGGTATTATAACCCCCACCTCCGGTTATGGCAGGGTTGCAGGTCATGATATCTTCTCTGAGGCAGAGGGAATCAAGCACTCCATAGGATATATGTCACAAAGATTTTCCCTGTACGAAGATCTGACCCCCTTTGAAAATATCCGCTTTTATCTGGGGGTCTACGAGGTGCCGCCAGAGCAGTGGAAGGATAGAACTGAATGGGTGCTTGGCATAACGCGATTGCATGATGTGAGAGATCGCATTACCCGGGAATTGCCTCCTGGATGGCGACAGCGTTTGGCCCTGGGCTGCGCTTTGCTTCACCGGCCTGAGATACTTTTCCTGGATGAACCCACTTCAGGGGTAGATCCCATCAGCCGACGACATTTTTGGGAATTTATCGGTCACCTGGCCGGAGAAGGAGTGACGGTGTTTGTGACCACCCACTACATGGATGAGGCTCGAAACTGCGAGCGCATTGTCATGATTAATGAGGGAAAGATAGTGGTGACGGGCAGCCCTTCAGAGATTGTTGGTGAGGTATTTCCCGACACTCCTGAGGCTGACCTCAATGATGTCTTTATAGAATTGATGTCCGGGAGAGATAGGTGAACCTGATAAATATCAAGGCCGTTGCCCGTAAGGAGTTTTACCATCTGATCAGGGACTTCAGGAGTATGTATTTGGCCTTTGTTATCCCGCTGCTTCTGATTCTCATGTTCGGTTACGCCCTGAGCCTGGATGTTGATAATGTTAAAACCGTGGTAGTGGATCAAGATAAGACCGAACTGAGTCGTGACTTTATTCGGAAACTTAATGCCTCTTCATATTTTAACGTCATTCACTATGTCACGGATACCGCTTCTGCTATTAGATACCTTGATCAAGGGTCGACAACCATGGCCATAATCATCCCCCCGGGCTGGACTGAGGATATCAAGGCAGATCGTGAGGCCCCAATGCAGGTGCTGCTTGACGGCAGCGACCCCAATTTTGCGGGTCTTTCGAGGGGTTACATCACAGCATTTGTGGAGGCTTACAATCGTGATCGACTCCTCGATTTTCTTAACCGTACGGGAAGGGAGAGGATAAAACCTCCTGTGGACGGACGGATACGGGTCTGGTTCAACGAGGATCTGGAGAGCCAGAACTTCATCGTTCCTGGCATTATTGCCATCATTATCATGATCGTGGGGGCTATGTTGACCTCCCTGGTGATCGCCCGTGAGTATGAAAACGGAACAATGGAAACCATACGCTCGCTACCCATCCGCGGAGGGGAATTCTTAATAGGCAAGGCCATTCCCTACTTCCTCATTGCATTGACTGATGTACTTGTGGCAGTTTTTATGGGACAGGTGCTCTTTGGTGTTGTCATGAAATCCAGCTTTTGGTTGATGGTTCTTGCCTCCACTCTTTATATATCGGTAGCCCTGAGTCTTGGTCTTCTCATTTCCACGGTGACAAAATCGCAGTTGGTGGCGAACCAAATGGCCATACTGATCACTTTTCTGCCTTCCTTGCTGCTTTCGAATTTCGTATTTCCTGTGGAGAATATGCCCAAGATATTTCAACTGCTGACTTATATCATCCCGGCAACCTATTTCATAGATATACTAAATGGACTGTATCTCCGAAGCCTGGGGCTTGATCATTTATGGCCGAGCTACCTTGTGCTGCTTGGCATGTTGATGGTCCTGTCAAACATTGGTTTTGCGATGTTGAAGAAAGAGGGAATGTGAAATGAGCTGGATCAGGATTCGGGAATTGGTTCGAAAGGAATTTATCCAGCTTTTCAGGGACAAAAAGAACAGGCCACTGTTAATTATCGCTCCATTCGTTCAATTGCTCATTTTCGGGTATGTGCTCAGCACAGACGTGCGAGATGTCAGGGTTGCAATTGTTGACCAGTCCCGCACACGAGAGAGCCGTATGCTCAGGGATGCCTTTGATGCAAACAAGACATTCCGTATAATGTATTATAAGGATCATCCCAAGGAGCTTGAAGAGATATTGCTAAGGAGAAAGGTTGATCTGGCCGTTAAGATTGGACCTGATTTCGGCGAGCGCATTAGGAGAGGAGATTCCTCACCTATTCAGATCCTGGCCGACGGGAGCATGAGCAACATGGCCTCTGTCAGAATCGCATATACGTCGCTTGTTCTGGACAGATTGAACCAGAACTTAATCAGGGAGCTATACCCTCAAAAGATGAATTATGGGAAAATAGATGCTCGAATACGAACGTGGTATAACCCAAACCTGGATAGCAGGAATTTTTATGTGCCGGGTATCGTGGCCATTTTGATCATGATCCTCTCTCTTCTTCTTACCTCCATGGCCATTATTCGTGAGAAGGAAGCGGGTACCATTGAGCAGCTCATCGTTACACCGTTAAAGCCCGTTGAACTCATTCTTGGTAAGACGATTCCCTATATCATTATCACCCAGACCCTCATGGTTATCGTCATCACCTTTGCCATTTTCTGGTTCTCCATTCCCCTGAAGGGAAACTTTCTCCTCCTTTTTGCTGCCGTATGTCTTTTCCTTCTGAGCACCTTGGGTATTGGGCTGTTCATATCTACCGTTTCTACCACACAACAGCAGGCTATGATGACCACCTTTTTCTTCCTTCTTCCCTTCTTCATGCTTAGCGGTTTCGTGTTCCCCATAGCCAGCATGCCAACGCTGTTTCAGTGGCTCACCTATTTGAATCCTTTGAGATATATCCTGATCATTATTAGGGGGATTTTCCTGAAAGGGGTAGGCCTGGGGGTGCTCTGGCCTGAATTCCTTTCATTGATGGTTCTTGGGTTGATTGTGTTTACAAGCGCGGTCAAAAGGTTTAGGAAAAGGCTGGATTAGTGCCCTCAGTAATGAAATTTGTATTTTTTGGCAGAACATTTTTGATATGTTGACAATAACGTTTAGGGCATTTGAGCATTTGAATTTCGGATTTCTTTCGAGTTTCGTGCTTCGGATTTCGGATTTAAGAATAACCACTGAACAGATCTCAATAAAGGGTTTCAACCCTTCAAGTTTCGGGTTGTCCCGGTAGTAGGAGAATTATTGTGTGTGTTGTCGGGATTGATATTGGTTCTGCCTATTCAAAAGGTGTGATAATGCTGGATGATGAGATCGGGGGGTCCTATGTAGTTCCCTCTGGGGGGAATTATGAACTCACCGCTGATAGGGTTAACAAAGAGTTATTGTCCAGGGCCGATCAATCGTCAAAGCGTATCGTTTACACCATTGCCACCGGATACGGGGCAAGGAGTGCGACCTTTGCAGATGAGGTAGTGACAGACATATCATGCCACAGCAAGGGGATCTTTTATCTTTCCCCATCGGTGAGAACAGTAGTTGATGTTGGCGATCTCTTTAGTAAGGCCTTTCGAATTGATGAACGAGGGAACTCCCTAAACTTCTTATTGAGCGGCAAATGCGCTGGAGGGTCTGCAAGGGTTTTGCAGGTAATTGCTAAGGTGTTGCAGATAAGGCTGGAGGATATAGGCGAATTATCCTTGAAATCGCAGAAGAGGGTCGATTTTAATACTGGCTGCGCTGTTTTTGCAGAGACTGAGGCGGTGTCACGGGTAGCTGAGGGGGTAGCAAAGGAAGACCTTCTGGCCGGGATTCATCGAGCCTTGGCAGCACAGCTTCATAGCCTGGCCGAGAGGGTGGGAATTGAAAGAGATTTTGCCCTCGTTGGTGGCGGGGCAAGAGATATTGGTCTGGTCAAGGCGGTTGAAGAGATAACGGGTTTTGATATTGTGGTACCACCTGAGCCCCACCTGACAGCCGCCCTTGGGGCGGCTGTCATAGCCGGAGAAAAAGTTAAAAGTGCCTAAAGTTTAAAATGAGCTAAAGTTAAAAAGGAAACCACATAAAGTAATTTTACCTTTTGACTTTAGGCACTTTAGCTCACTTTAGAGACTTATAACTTTGATCAGCCTATCTTAAAGACCATAGCAGCGGCGGTATCGCCTGCGGCGCAACCTGCCCACAGGCCATAGCCACCGCCGAGCATAACTATCTCCTCTAATAACTCGGCAATGATCCTTCCGGCTGTAGGACCTTGAGGATGTCCATATATCATTGAATTTCCATAATTGTTCATCCAATTAACATCTATACCGATCTTGGCGGCCATATAGATGTCATTTATAGCAAAGGGTTGATGGGTTTTGACGGCCTTTAGATCTCCTACTTTGATCCCAGCTTCTTTTAGTGCCATCTCTGCGGCAGGAACAGGGGCCTGGGCCATGTAACCCTTTTTTGCTCTTGAAAAACCGTATGAAACAATCTGGATCTCAACATTTGGATCCGCACTTATCTCTTTGGCCTTATCTCGGGTGGTCACGATAAAACCGCAATTGCCATCTGCAGGAAATGTCTGCGCACCAAAGGTGTGGACACCCCCTGGTTCGATTGGTTTGAGCTTAGCTAAGCCTTCCGCTGACGTTGGTGTGACACCCTCATCTTCTTCCACCAAAACGGTCTTCTTTCTAGAGACCCTAACCTCTGGAGGGAACATGTACCTCTTTTGAAAGGCCCTGTCATTGGCAAGGGCATCCTGGTATTGTTCATATCTCCTTAAGGTGACAGCATCACACTCCTCCTTTGTCGTGCCCAGGTCTTTAGCCACATTTTCAGCTGTCTGGATCATCTTTTGCCCTGCCCAGGGATCTCTGTTGAAATTGTCCATCATCCAGTTTTCTGACTCCACCTCTGCGCCTGGACCAAGAGGCTGTGGCCAGATAGTATGGGGACCATTGGACGCACGATCTGTCATAAGGGCAAATGCTGTCTCATACGTACCCACTTCTATATTTGTGGCCGCAAGATGGATACAGGTTGTTGAAGTTGTGCATGCCTGATTGACCAAGAGGGCAGGCAAATCCTTGGCGCCATTGACTAGCATGCCGGCTGCCCAGGTATGGCCATAGAAAAGGTGGTGCTGAGCTATGGTTATTCCCAGATACATATAGTCAAACATGGTAGGGTCGAAGTTGTTCTTGGTAAGCCACCTGTGGGCAGTAGTTGCCCCTAAGGCGATAGAGTTTTCGTTGGCCATGATTCCCTGCCAGCGGCAAAACGGGGTTGAATAGTAGCCCTGGTACGGTATAAATGCTTTTGTTAACATGTCATTCTTCCTCCAAATAGATTACGTTAGTTATGAAGATTGTTTTGTTAGCTTGCCTGGTTTGATTTGTTAAATGAGTTGATGTAAGATTTCCCTGTTGATCGCTGGTCAGGGTAGCCAATAAAATCAATGAAACTAATTAGACAAATGTAACTAAAGATTGTTTATTGCGCATCGCTCCACTTGCCGTACCGCTCTCTCAAGATCCTGTGCAAGATTTTGCCAGTTCCTGTGCGCGGCATGTCCTCTTCCTTAATGAAGTCAACAGATTTTGGTCTTTTGAAGCCTGCGATCTTGCCTTTGGTAAAATCAATAATCTCCTTTGCAAGCCCATCACTTGGTTCATAGTTATCATGCAGGATGACAATGGCCTTTATTGCCTCTCCCCATTTTTCATCAGGTACGCCTATTACTGCCACGTCCTGAACGGCAGCGTGGGCCCCCACTGTATTTTCTACCTCCGATGGAAACACGTTTTCGCCACCGGTTATGATCATGTTTGCCTTCCTGTCAACCAGGGTATAGTAACCATCTTTGCCTCGCCGAGCCATATCTCCAGCAGAAGACCATTCACCTTCAAAGGCGTCTTTGGTCTTGCCCGGCTCTTTCCAGTATTCCTTAAAGATCATGGGAGTTCGGTAAAAGACCTCCCCTACCTCACCGTCCGGTACAGGCTTTCTGTTCTCATCAAGCAACTTGATCCTGTCGGTGCCGAAGATCTCTTTGCCTATAGAGCCAAGCTTTTCGAACTGATCTTCCGGCCTCAACAGGGTTACCAGACCGCCCTCTGTTGTGCCGTAGGCCTCCCAAAGCTCTGCATTCTTAAAGTAATCCATAATTGCCAGCTTGAGATTTTTTCTGGCAGGCGCAGAGGAGATGAGGAGTTGGCGAATTGAGGATACATCAATGGTGTTCTTTACTTCATCTGGGAGACCCAGCATCATAATGTAGTGGGTAGGCACCAGAGAGGTAAAGGTGATCTTGTATTTTTCTATGGTTTTGAGTAGGTCTTCGGGGTCAAAACTGACCATATTGTAAACAAACACCGGGGCACTCACCATGGTATAGGGAAAGGAGTAAAATATGGAATTCACGTGACACATGGGCATAACCAGCATTACCTTATCAGTTGGCCTCACGCCCTGATTTATGTTGTTGAGCACATATTGCGCATGGTAGCTTTCATGGGTTTTGACCACACCTTTTGGTCTTCCTGTTGTTCCCGAGGTATACATAAAGGTCCACGTATCATCTCCGTCTACCATTATGTCAGGTTCTTCTGCGGATGACTGGGAGAGCCAATCCTCATAGCCTTTATAACCATCTGGAACAGCACCTTCTCCCAGATAGATATAGGCATCCTTGGGAACAGGGAGTTTGTCTTTTATGCTGTTTACCATCTCCACAAAGGGTTCTTCAACAATGAAGGCCTTGCATTCGGCGTGATTTACAATATATTCAATATCTGGTGGTGCCAGCCGAAACATGAGGGGAACTATGACCTGCCCCCCTTTAGCACACCCGGCATATATGTCCATCCACTCACCCCGGTTAAATGCCAGTACGGCAAATCTCTCCTGAAAGCCAACACCTAGATTCGGTAATCCGTGAGCAACCCTACAGGCCCTCTCATTCCATTCCTTAAAGGTAAACTCTCTATTTTTATCCTGCCATCCTAACTTATCCGGATAATTGATGGCATTCATCTTGACCATCGTACCTGCATGCATCCATTTGCTGGTTGTCATTTTAACCTCCTTATCTAGTAGTTTCTTGAGTTCGTTGAGTTTTTTGGGTTTGGCCTGTTAAATTCCCTTAGGGGGTCACCGATGGGTTGAGGAATTTCACAGGGTAAATTTTAAAACCCCTATAAACTCAATAAACACAACAGACCCAATAAGCACTAAATGATAGAGTTGGCTACTATTTCGGTAATATCCATTACCTTGATTTTTGGTCGTTCTTCTTTGGGAATGACCTTTACCCCTTTCCTGAGGTTATCCTTGCAGGCAGAACAAGCAGACACTATTATCTCTGCATCTACCTCCACAGCGTCTTTTACCCTGACTGCTGCCATATCTGCTGCGAGTTCTGGCTCGAGGGCTATGACACTTCCTCCACCTCCACAGCACCTGGCCATCAAGCGGTTTCTGGACATCTCAACGAAATCAACATCAGGGATGGCCTTTAGTATATGCCGGGGCTCATCAAATATCTCAAAAGTCCTGCCAAGGTCACATGGATCATGGTAGGTAACTTTTTTGCCAAGATCGCCACCTAATCTTAGCTTTTTCTCCTCTATTAGCTTTTGAATATAGTGAACAGAATGGAAGAGTTTAACCCCTAAATCCCCTGCTTCGGGATAATATTTTTTAAATGTTTTATAACAACCGGCACAGGGGGTTACCAGTTCTTTTACCCCAGTTTTCTTAATAAGATCAATGAGGTTTTTGGCAGTTTCCTCAAATTTTTCTTGATCCCCCATTAGATGTAAGGGAAATCCGCAGCAGATCTCATCTTTTCCAAGCATTGTGTAATCAACGCCAGCGGCATCCATGATCCTAAAAAAGCTGGGAACTATTTTCATATCTAAGTAACTTGAGACACAACCCATAAACAAGAGAGTGTCCGCCTTTTTCTTTAACTCACCGGCTTCAATCTTTTTCTTGATGGATGGTGGATAGATGGCGATTCTGTCTTCCTTTGTGGCTGCATAGACATTCTCTGTATTTAAGATGCTGTCTCTCAGTGCCATAACCGGTTCAGGAGCAAAACCAGAGGCAAAGAGTTTTTCACGGCCTTTTTGAATAATTTGGTCTACCTTGATCCGGGCAGGGCAGAAATATGTACATGCATTACAGGTTGTGCAGGTATAAAATGAGTTTGCCAGTTCCTTTGAAGGCTCAATTTCCCCTGTCATTAGGTTAAAGGCCAGGATTGTCCTACCCCTGGCATTCCTTGACTCGAGTTGGGTAACGTCATAGGTAGGGCATCCTAAACGGCAAAAGGCGCAGTTTATGCAGGCAAGAATCTCGTTGTCTGCGTCGTACCCAAAGGAGTTGAGCCCCTCTGGATGCTTTAAAAGGGCTTTGAAGGCAAAATAGTCATAAATGTCGTGTTTCTTTTTGTCTAAGCCCATCTTACCTGGATTCAATATGCCATTAGGATCAAGAGCCTTCTTTATGGCCCTCATGACCTCCAGTGCCGGGCCCAATTGCTTTTCCATATATGGTGCCCTGGCAAGACCGGATCCGTGCTCAGCAGTAATGGTGCCTCCCATCTCAAGGGCGAAGTCTGCAAGTTCATCAGCAGCCGGTTTGAGCCTGTCCCATTCATCCCTACTTCTCATATCAGTGACAAAGGTGGTGTGGACATTTCCATCTCCAATATGGCCAAAGGTGGTAAGAAGCAGGTTGTATTTATCTGCTATGGCTTGCGCCTTCCTAATGGTTTCGGGGATTTTTGTTGGAGGGACACCAAGGTCTTCTGATAGGGGAATAAGCCTGTTACCGGGTTTGATTCTTGAAAGCGTTGGCACCAGTTTTCCCCGTGCATCCATTATCTCGGCAGCTTTTTTAGGGTCATCACTCCAGGTGAAGTCTTCAACATTGTATTTCTTGCATATCTCACCAATCCTTTCCATATCCCTTGTTACTATTTCTTTGGCACCATCGCACTCAATGATCAGCATGGCCTCTATTTTGCTCACATCCCTTTCTATATGATCTTCAACAATCTTGAGGCTGTATTTATCCAATATTTCACATGCAGTGAGGTTTATTCCCGATGTTATTATATCAGTAACTGCTTTTCCAGCAGCGTCCAGGTCCTGAAAAATTGCCAGGGCAAGGGCGGTATATTCTGGAAGAGGCTGAATCTTTAAAGTTATTTCTGTAATGACACCGAGTGTTCCCTCGGAGCTGGCAAAGACACGGTTCAGATCATAGCCCATGGATGATTTGGGGGTTTTAGAACCAGTTTCAATGATAGTTCCATCAGCAAGAACTACCTTAAGGGCTTTTACATAGTCCCTGGCCGTACCGTATTTAACGGCCCTGTGTCCGCTTGAGTTGGTAGACATCATCCCGCCTATTGAGGCAATAAGCTCGCTACCAGGGTTAGGAGGGAACATAAGATTTTGTTTGGCCAGGGCTCTATTTAGGTCCATACAGATGACTCCTGGTTCTACCCTTGCATAAAAATCGTCCTTATTGATTTCCAGAATATTGTTCATCCTGTGGACATCAAGGAGAATACCGCCTTCTACTGGGAGGGATGCACCGGTTACGCTTGTCCCAGAACCCTGAATGGTCACAGGAATCTTTTCCTGATTGGCCAAGTGCATAATAGCAGAGATTTGTTCGGTAGTTTGAGCGTAAACTATCAAATCAGGTATCCCTACATGCACCGACATATCACGTGAATTGCATATACATTCCACGCGATCTGAAAATACATTTTCTTCTCCTACAATCTTCGCTATTTTGCTAATAGTATCCATGACTGTACCTCTCAGATTAAATCAAAAATATAGCTATTTTTTAGCTACAAAGTAACTATAGATAAGACAATAATATTGTGTCAAGTTAAAAGTGGGGTTTGTTGTGGTTCTACACTATGGTGTATTTTGGGCCTCCTCCCCCCTCTGGTGGCACCCAGGTAATATTCTCGAAAGGATCTTTTATGTCGCAGGTCTTACAATGGACGCAGTTGGAAAAATTCAATTTCATGGTGGGATTGCCTGTTTCCTCATCGATTTCTATTTCATAGACATTAGCAGGACAAAATCTTGTGCACGGGTTTTGGTATTGTTCCTTGCACGTAGTATAACAGATGTTGAGGTCCGGTATCTTGAGGTGAGCTGGCTGTTGCTCCTCATGGATTGTGCCTGAATAATATACATCCGATTCTTTATCAAAGGTTCTGGTTCCGTCGAATTTAATGAGCCCTTTTTGCTCATCGGTAAGTGCATCAGTGCCGTAGAGATCAATTAGCTTTTTTTGATGGGTAAAATCAGGTTCAGCAGAGAGCCTTCCTTTCAAGATCCTGCCACCCAAGATATATTGGAAGCCTGCTTTCATGAGGCCTAGCCATAGGCCTTTCTGAAATGCCTGATGAAAATTGCGCACCTTATAAAGTTCTTTACCTATATAACTCTTATAAAGGGATGTTTCATAGTTTTCAAGCTGGGATGCAGAGAAGTCACCTTTAACAAGGGCCTGAAAAATCGTTTCTGCAGCAAGCATCCCCGATTTCATAGCGATATGAATTCCTTTGATCTTTTGGCTGATGAAGAGGCTGGCTGAGTCCCCAACAATGACCCCGCCGTCAAAGGCCATTTTTGGAACAGAAAAATATCCCCCCACAGGCGCAGTTTTTGCACCGTACTGGGTTATCTTGCCATCTCTTAATATCTCGGCAACGAAAGGATGGAGTTTGAATTTTTGGAATTCGAGATGGGGATCTAGAAATGGGTCTTCACAATCCAGGCCGGTTAACAAACCAACTGAGATCATGTTGTTTTTCATGCCATAGATAAACCCGCCGCCATAGGTGTTGGTTTTCAGAGGGTAGCCCATGGTATGTACTACCTGACCTGGCTGGAACCTTCCTTCAGGGACTTCCCAGACTTCTTTGACTCCGGCCACATAGGTCTGAGGGTTTTTCCC
>Ga0114919_10001744_pt1 | contig 17419 bp, 28 predicted proteins | sample BlataG_FD_88682 | JGI IMG/M metagenome (GOLD analysis project Ga0114919, IMG submission 88682) | Deep subsurface microbial communities from Black Sea to uncover new lineages of life (NeLLi) - Black_00105 metaG | ecosystem: Environmental > Aquatic > Marine > Oceanic > Sediment | place: Atlantic... | reverse complement strand
TACTAACAGAGAAACAAGAAAGGGAGGATTTGATAAAGTTGTGGTGGCTAATGGGGAAAAATATGGATATACTGATGTGGCAATTCAAGCAGCATTACATGCTTTACCAGCAACTGGTGGAAAGGTTTACATACCAGAAGGAACATGGACAATTACCGCACCAATAACAAGAGCAATAAATAATGTAACAATTGAAGGAGCTGGATATAATACAATTCTTACATGCAGCGGGGCTTCATCAAAATGTATTAGTATAGCCAATGATAATTGGGTAATAAAAAGCTTACGAATTAATTCTAGTGGAAGCGGATCAAAAGGAATAGAATTAACTAATATCTCTAATTCTAATACTATAAAAGAATGTTACTTCCTTTGTAGTAACGGTGGTGGAGATAATTCATCAATAGAATGTGAAGGACAACATAATATAATTACTAATAATCAATTTGTTATGACACAAGGATATGGTATATATCTTATAACAAATGGTGTAAGAAACATAATGAGTCATAACGTATTTGTATTTGTGGAAACAATCACTGGAACTACAAGAGGAATATTTCTTAATGGCGCAGATAGTAATGCTATAAGTGGTAATATTTTTACTAGTGTTAGTTTAAATAATGCTCAAAGTCAATATGGAATTTATTTTGGTTTAACTGGAGATAGAAACATAATAAGTAGCAATATTTTTAGTGGAATTGCTAATGCTGGTGCTGGAAATGGATATTCAATAGATTGGAATGCAGCAACAAATGCTAGTGAAAATATAATAGTTTCTAATAATTTTTCTGGCAACGATATAAATGATATAACAAGTGGAACAAATACATTATATGTTGTGCCTAACGCTGCCAATGATCCATTAAATAATCTATGATGAAAAAAGATGAAAAAAAGTAACGTAGCATTCACATTAATAATTTTAATAATATGGTGCACAACTAAAGTATTGATCCATGTATCCAATAATCACATGGTTGATTTATGTAGTCGTCTTGGAGTATGGACTTTAGAACACATGCAAGCTTCACAAATATATTTTGAAGTTAGTATGGTATTACTTGATATAATTGTAATACCAACTTCAATTTGGCTTTGTTTTGGTGAAGATATTGAAAATTTAATTAAAAAGGTGATGAAAAAAGATGAAAATCAAGATAAGAAGTTATCATAAACGCTCCGCCACGGGCGGAACAACACCATGGTGAAAGAAAATGATTGAATATATACCAAGACGAAATAATCGAATTATATAATAAATCAAAAAAAGTGAATGAAAGATGATAAGTTTAACAACCCAAGTAGAATGGTGGATAATTCTGGCAATAGCCTTTTTAGTAGGCTTGCTAACTGCATTCTTTACTGGCTTGTCTGATGCGGCTAAACCTCGTTATGAGATGAAATCCGTGTTAGATGCTGACGGTAATCCAGAAAAGACGTTGCTGGGAAAACCGAAAGAAGAATACCTTCTTGATGAAAAGGGTAATAAGACGGTCAAGGAAAAAGCTGGGGTCATAACCAAGGAAGAATTATTGGAATGTGGAGACATGTCGTGGAAAGGAGCGTTATATGCTGTTACCATTACTGGCATCCTCATGGTGCTTCACGTGTCTGGCGTTCCATATTTATCCATGGTTTTTGGCAATCCCATGAGCGTGCAATTCCTCATGGTAGCATCCATCTTGATGGCTATATGTATCTGTCTTGGCTTGGCAACGAAAGCGTGGGCTCAAGGTGGGTTCATGTTAGTAGCAACCACTGCCATAAAGGATAAGATCATAAACATAGGTGGAAAGATTGATGAGACAGCGGCTGGAATAACTAAGAAAGCGTTAGAAAAAGGTGGAAACATGGTTGATGATGTAGTTACTGGTATCACTAATGATTTGAAAGAATCATTAGATGTTGCTGTTAAAACTACTGAGAAAAAGCTTGATGAAATAGCAGAAGCTGCTGAAACACAAGTTGCGGGTTCTACACCACCACCAGAACCTACTCCAGAACCCGAACCAAAAACAGAAGAGGTTATTGAAGAAATGCCAAGAAATAATCCCCCTCCAACAGATGATGATAGGATAACATGCCCTAAATGTGGCGTGAAAAATCCTCCTACATATACTGCTTGTAAGAGCTGTGGAGCTAATTTTGTTGTAGCGGCTCCCCCTCCTCCAGCCACCCCAGAAGTGGCGGAATTAGAAGTATCTTCAGAAGAAGTAAAGGAGATTCCAAGGGAGGAACCAATAGTAGAGGAACCAGTAGTGGAAGCACCTCCAGCACCAGCCCCAGAACCAGCGGTGGAAGTGGTGGAAGAGCCAATACCAATGGTAAAGTCAGAACCTATAACGAGTGGAGAAGACTTAAACGTCTCAAAGATAGAATCAGATCCATCATCAGAAGAGGTAAAAGAGGAAATCCTTCCAGATAAACCCATTTAGAGGCAAAGCCCATGAGAATGGAGAAGACCAAGAGTATAATCAAGCGGGCGAATTGGATTCTTCTTAGAATCGGATTCCCCGTGCTTTTTTTTCTATTAGCACTTGCTCATGGTATTTGGTGGATGCCAATTTTTCCCCTTGCATATGGATGGGTCTGTTTTGCGGGGTTGGTCATGGTATCATTCATGCAAGTATCGCAAGTATTAGGATTTACTAAAGCAAAGGTTGAAGACATTTATTCCATTTCATATTATTTATTAGAAGAAAAAAATTGGAAAGCGACCATAAAACAAGTATTTTCCCATCACGTGGTAATTGCATTACTACTTGCTGGTGGTATATTATTCTTAATGGAATTCATGACGTGGGGAATTGGATTTACATTTCAAGGTCTTGATTTAATCATAACCGTTGCTGGATATTATCTTGCCCTATCGACCCTCCCCATGAATATCAAGTTTAAATATTATCAATCAAATTCCATATATGATCAAGGATCAGCCCTTGATGAGATACGGAAAGCACAAGAACGATTGGAAAAAGTGAGGCAAAAAGCCTTGAAAGCACAAAAAGTAATGACCATCGTGCAATTTTTTCAATCAGCTGCCTATAAGGATTTTGATGATACCATCAAGAGAAATAGAGAAACCATTAGGAGAGCAATCATATTTCTTGACAAGACAACTGCTACACGACAGATAGTTTTTGATGCTCTCAAGGTATTATTAATATGTGGAATAGGAATAGTGAGGTTGTGGTTACCAATATGAAACCAGTAATTAAACACATAACTGCATATAAAGGTGGGACTGGTAAAACCACGTTATCATTAATGTTGTTGCTCCATTCAATTCAAAAGGATAAGAGAGTCCTTGTAATTGATGCTAATCCCAATAATGAAGACATTTACAATTACATGAAAGATTGGAGTAGGGAAGATGATGAAATAGTAGAAACTAAAACATATGAAAAGAGAAGTTATTACATTAACAAGACCAATAACAATAAAGTTTTAGATGTAGTAATTCCTACTACTGACACGTTTTCCTTACAAGGATTATTTGAATTTGTAAAAAATGTTATTAACACGGAAAAATTTACCACGTGCATAGTTGATTATCAGATTGGCATGCACGTCTTGGCAAGAAATAAACGAGCTGTAAAATTTCCATCTGGCTTCGTGAATGATGTATATTACATCCATGATTGGGCAATAGGATCGGTAGGAAATGAATATAGAAGAGAAGCATTATTACGTTCACGGGAGGTAATTGGTTCCATGTTCCCAAATTTTACTGATGCAAATTTCGTTCATGTATTTAATCCAGCAGAAGGAAAACGGACGGGTAGAATATTTTCTAAGGGTTTAATTCGTTCCTTGAAAAGCACGTATTCTTCTCCAAGAGAATTCTTCGCTCTCACGCTACAAAGTTTATTCAATCGTATCAGACCCATGGGTAACATGTATAAAGTGGGCACTGAATTAGCATTTTCCGACATTCCGTCCTTATGGGAAAAGCCTTTAAAGGAGTTATTAGAAGAAGTTAAACGTCAACGTGGTGCTATCTCAAATCTTCTTGTCGTGCCAGAGCATCAAGAATCACCTTACTTTGCGTCTGCACAAGCCTTTTCATCAACAAGGGACATCAAAAACTTGAAATATAATTTAGAAAAGATTTATAAGCATGTTCATGCATTTGAATTAATGAGAGACAGAAGACGAAAAAATGTTAAAAAATAGGAGCGGGCAAGTCTTTCACGAGTCATGATTCATCCCAACGCATGAATAGAAATAACCCCTAATTTTCTTGCCCCTCCAACCCAACCTGGATTTATAAATCTTTTCCTTCAATTTTTGGATTGAAATAATATCCATCTTTATCTTTTTTATAAAAATTAAGGCAACGCCTCTTCTCTGGTTGATAATCAATTTCAGAAAAGAATTCATAAATATCATTCACGCCATTTCTCCACTTGGCTCTCACGAAAATGGTTGTCTTATATCTTCCATGACCACAACAAGATGCTAACGTTTCTACTGATGGGTCAGCATTAATGATTGCTATCTTTGGAGCCAGACACGCATCAACATATCTATATTTTTTACCCAGTTTTATCCTTACCTTGTTTCTTTCATTACACATAGCATTACCTCGCTAAAAAATAAATCCGACATTTATTACAATGAATGGAAATCATTAATTTACCAGCGAATTTTTCCAATTTCTTCCCACAAATAGGACAGTTATTGAATTCCTCGAACCACACATCTGGCATTCTAATTATTCTGGCTTCTGGAAACACCTTATTTCCTAATTCTCTCCCACAATCTGGGCATTTAAGCATTTTATCTAATTTAATCTTCATGCATACATCTCCGCAGTATCATATTTCATTCCTTCTAATGCAAAGAATTGCTCACGCAAGAGAATGTCTTTTATAGAATTTTTATAGGCTCGTGGATTAGGATGATCACATCTAAATATGTCCCCACAAAACGTGCACGTTTCTCCAGAACATTCTTTCTTTGGATTCTGATACGTGTCATATCCTTTCTTCCATTCGTCAAAATCAAGCCTACTCCATTTCTCCTTGTATTCAGTATTTCCAAAAATCACGTTCAAGACCTTTCGATTCCATTTCTTTTGAGGCATGATGAGTTTTCCAGCCTCATGCCATTGTTTAGCCCACGTGTTATAACCAGCAAGCTGTGGACCGTAATGCGGATAAAATTTATAGCCAGACTTCCAATCTACAAACGTGATTTGCCACTCACCACTTACTTTCATTAAACAAATTAAATCAACCGTGCCAGCAGCTACTATGTTTGGATCTAATGACCAAAATCTTTTTTCTAAATATAAAACTTTTATTCTGTCTTTCTTTTCATCAAACCACTTGCGAAAATTAGCCATGCAACGATCATACCGTTCTATGAATCGGGTATCATTTCCACGCATTTCAAACCGATAGATGCGTGCTTCTTCTTGGTTTTGCCACTGAAAGAGAGGCTTCTCCATTCCAGCAAACTCTGCTAAGATGCATTCTATGTTGTGATGCATGAGCGTTCCACAAACTGCCCACCAATTTTGATAAAGCTTTCGTTCAAACTTCTTCTTGTGATTGTGATCATACCACGCTGGACCTTGACAATCTAACGTGCGTATGGCTTCCGTGTTACGGGTTACTGGCTTACCTTCATGCCCTGGAATGTCATAATATGGCATTTAATCCCTCAATCGTTTTTTATAACATTCAAAATGAAAGAAGTCTCTGGTCATTACTACATCTTCATCATCTACATGCTTGGTCGTTACGACCATGACCCTATGATCTCCATATCCTATTTTAGAACCACAGCCCCTACATAATTTAAAATCTGGATTCCACGTTGGATCAACTCCACCCATGCACATGTTAATTTCCTCCTAATCGCAAGCCATCAACATACTGTTTTAATCGCCTTGCCTTTTCTAACTTGACCTTGTTTTTAAATTCCCATTCACATTTAACGCAATAGCTTGATGCTTTTTCATTTGGTATGTCCTTGCCACATTTTATACATTTCTTTAAGGTCTTTAATGAATCCCATGCAGGTTTCGGTAATCGTGCAAGCTTGCTCTTGCTCATTAATTCTGCTTTCTTGACGAATCGAATGATGTGATCCATGAGATGTCTTCCTAATGGTCGTTTATCTGGATTATAAATCAAGCCATTATCAACAAAGAACCGTTCCACCATGCCATTGCCAGAAAATATGACTCCATCTCCTTTATGATATCCTAATGCGTCAGTTTGAGGATAAATTTCCACGTTAAAATCAGTATATGGTATTCCAAAATACTTCTGAATGATCTGCTTCAGAAGATTAACTAAAAATGAAGATTGTGATCTTTTAGAAGCCATGGGGAACACCAGAATCATTAACTGTATATCGTTTTGCTGGTCGAGTTGATTTATCATTCTCTGGGATCGTAACTAACAAGATTCCCATCTGTTCTAATTCATTCAATCTCGCATACGTGAAATTTTTCTTGAACCCTAACCCACGCATGACATCAGTTGCCGTGCATTTTGGATTATTTTTCACGAATTTTAGTATCAACGGATACGGATTTACTTCCAGTTTTATGTTAAAATTCTTCTCTGGTATTGTCATTTTTGTTTTATCTAATACTACATTCCTTCCTGGAACATTTTCATCCATTTTTTTTACTCTCCTTTTTTTTATCTTTCCAAAATTTATCTTCATAATTCTTCAATTTTTAACCTTCCAAGATTGATTTCATCCAACGAGCGTGTTGGTAGTTTAATTCATACTCTCTTTTATTTAATAAATGATGTGCTCTCTCCAATGATTGGTCTCTAAGCTTGGGATGAGCATCTACAAAATCTATTACCTTACAGTCAAACTTGTTAGAATCTTCATGTGTTCTCATGGCACGACCAACTATTTGAATGATCTGAATTGCTGACCTACCAGCACCACACCATATAACTCCAGACATTATGGGTAAATCGAGACCTTCTCCTATGAGTTTCTCCGTGCAACATAAGATCTTTATTTTTCCTTGCTTGAATCGTTTAATTATATCATATCGTTCATTATCTTCACCGTGAGTCCATTCAAACTCATCTCCACCCATTCGTTGGATGCGTTCTGCATGCATAACTTCTTTCGTGAGAATGATCACGTGTCTATTTTCATCTGCCATTCTATTAGCCCATTTTACAACTGCTTTATTCCTTGTATCGTTGAAGAGAACGAGATTTTGATAGATCATTTCCCATTGTTTTAAAGGATCAGCCTTGCGTGGTGGCATCCAGTCTGATGCTGGAATGGATATGTAATGAATGACTGGTTTCACTATGAATCCTTTCATTATAAGCTCTTTAGGAGTTATTTGACTTATTATCGGTCCAAGAGCTGCGTGAGTAAATATATCAGCTTCATCTGATCGTAAATCTTGGGTAGCAGATAAACCAAAGCGATACGGAGCTTCTGATATCATTAAATTATTATATAATCTATTACTACCTACATGATGACATTCATCAACGATGATACATTTTGCACCAAATTTATAATTGATCGCAGCATCTAAGCCAGGGTCTTTCATTAATGATGCAAGCATGTCATACGTGGCAACGTTGACAGTTCCTAATATTCTGTTAGATTTTCTCTTACTTCCATAAAATATTCCTACATCAACTTTTCCATTAAGATGTTCTACCCACTGATCACATATCATTCTTTTAGGTGTTAATATCCACGTATCAAGATGTAACTTTGACATGTAATATGCTAAGGCACAGCCAATTCTTGTCTTACCAGAAGCAGTTGGAAAGTCTATTCTTCCTCTCTCTTTTGAAATCATCTTTCGTAAGGCTTTATATTGATAATCATAAAGTGAAAATTTTTCTCCAGCTTCTTTCAATCCCGCCTCCATTATGGGTAAGTGATCATACTGGTATAATAATTTGGGCTTGAGATCATTTCCGTAGAGAATCGTTCTAATCATGTCAAGCACGCCAGTAGGAAATTTCTTCGTTACCCTATCATATAAGACATCTTTTATTTCTTTATCCCAATTTTTATATTTCTTTCTACTTGCTGCTTCTATATAAGGGGCATCTGGAGGTATGTAAGTTAGTGAATTAATTATTTGTTTTATTGGTAATCTCTTATCATAAGATTCCAAGTTACAGTAATTTCCGCGAATTGTAATGACAGCATCATCTTGATTTTCTATTGCTTCTTGTATTTCTTGAGCTGGAAACTTTCTAAGTTTAAAACCAAGTAAATTTACCCATTTCTTCAATGGAATGGTAATAGGCTCATCCTTGACAATCCTACTCTTCTTAAATGCTTTTCTTAATTTAATTATTTCTTCTTTGTCGGAGTCTATTGGATAGACCAGAAGCTTATTATCGGAAATCACTACATCTAACATTTTCTTTACGAATACATTTATAAATTCTCAACTTTATAAATTTACCCATGGAAAAAAATCAAGATGTCATTTCACGGATTAAAAAGGCACGATCATGGTCAAACAAGTGGTATGAGGAAGTTGTAGATAAGTCCAGAAGTCTTGGGTTTCCTGTCTGTGGTATTAAACTACCTGGGAGTATAATGTGTGAGGGAGAAGTTACTGATTCTGGTAGATGTATTAAACATTCAAGAGGAAAAAAAGTAGAGAAGACATCAAAGAGAAAGAAGAAAGCAGACCTCACTAACATAGTTTATGCTAATATATTTACTCGTTGTAATGAAGCATGTAAATTTTATCAAGATTGTGAGCTTGCTGGTGATGATGATGATTGTGCAGTAGAGAAAAAAATTTACCAACAATTCTATAACCACATACTTACCAGTAATTCCAAGATAAATCCAGTAACAGAACGTGATGACATCCACGATTTAATAATGTTAAAGATTTCTAAGTGGCGTTTGGAACGAGAGGAAGGTAGAGTTGGAACCATCGCAGCTTCATCCATGGGATTCACGAAAGAGAAATCCCAACTTCAACGACTTATCATATCTCAACGTAAATCTCTTGGTCTTGATAAGAAAGAGAGAGTTGGAGATGTGCTTGATAAGGAGAATGTTATTGCTGGAGATTATGCAACCATAGCCTCTAACGTGTATAGAATAATGCATCAAGAACGTGAGAAAGGAATGGCTCAACGCCATGAAGAATATAAAGAAAAGAAGAAAGAAAAGAAAGCCAAGGTAAGTAAGCCCTTGGAGGTTAGACCGAGCATATGAGTTTTACTACCTTTAAAGGCTTATGTAAAATTTGTTTAAATGAATGTAAAAGTGCTGGAACCACCATTAGATGTCCAAGTTTTAAGAGAGATTTCGCGAAACAATTAAGTGATGTCATAGTAAGAGAATGAGAATATGTCAGTAGAAGCCATAGGAACCACGGAAGAGTTATTAAACTTACCATTGGAAGTATTCGTAGAGAATGCAGATTCTGTAACTGCATTTGCACATAACGTGCTTGATATAGACTTACATGGATATCAAGAAGAAGTTGCTGAATATGATGGCAAGCGTATGATAATTGCGTGGGGTAGGCAGTTAGGTAAATCAGTTACTGTAGCCATTAAAGCTCTTCATTATGCTTTACATCATCCATGGAGTAAGATTCTCATTTTAGCACCATTTAAAATGCAATCCATGATTATTTATGATACCATTAGGCAACTGGTGGTTGATAATCCTTACTTGAAAAATTCCATTCGGATCACGGAACGAAAGATGAAAGTTACGAATGGAGCAGTCATAGAAAATATTTCAACCTCTGATAAGAAAGGAGCAAACTTCAGAGGAAAGACTGCACATTTACTTATTTATGATGAATTTTCATATTGCATGTATGAAGATGATGTTTATACTTCCATGCAGCCAGTAGTTTCAGCAGCTCATGGTGCAGTAATTTTAATAGGAACTCCAAATGGTAAGTTAAATTTATTTTATGACGTGTATGAAGATGCTCGTGCTGGGACTGGAGATTATATTCTTGCTTGTAAGGATATTATCGAAGAACGTGGATTTGAAGGTGGCATACCTTCACGAATGGGTTTAGAATATACAAGATTTGATAAAGTATTAGGTAAACGTGTATCACAAATAGATGTATTAGCTCTCAACGAAGCAAAACGTCTCGCAGAAAAGAGAGGTAATATTAATGGTTACTTGGCAGAATATGAATGCCTATTTCTTGAAGCCATGTCCAGTTATTATCCGTCCTCATTAGTAGAAAAATCTGCTAAGTCATGGGCTCCATATGATTTTTATCATGAGGGGGAATGTTACCTTGGCTATGACATAGGCGGCTCGAAGGATTCATCAGCATTTGCAGTAGGAACCATTACAGAAAATAAGGACGGAGATAGAGGTTTACGTGTCTTAAAAACATGGGAAAAAAAACCAGATGATCTCACGTATGGTGGTCTTGGAGAATGTGATGTTGCTAAGGACTTGGAATTCATAGAAAATGAAATAATGCCGTTTTATAGAATATCTACCATTTACTTGGATAAGACTGGTGCTGGTAAAACTGCTGGACAAATGCTTACCAAGTGGGGTAAGATGTATAATATAGTAGTAGTTGAAATAACCTTTACGAGGATGAATAAAGTTCCCATGCACGCCAGAATAAAGACTCTCATGGGTGCGGGGCTCTTTGAATTTAGTGCCTCGGAAAAAACTTTATATGGTCAATTTCTCATAATGGAAGCACAACAAAGTAAAGTAACAAAGACATTAACCATCGACCACCCGCCAAGGGGGCACGATGACGTTCTTGCAGCAGTTATTATCATGGGAAATTGCATGGAATTTTCCCTTAGTTATAAACCAACGTTGGCTACCGCTACCAAGAGCTTTAAAGATACTGAAAAAACGTCAAAAGGGACGTTCAAGCAAGCAGTAGAATCTGGTGGATATGCACCAGTCATGGGTGGTGGAAGAACACGGAGGAAACGAAGAAAGAGTAGGAGTTGGTTAGGATGAATAAAATAATACAAGCATACAAAAATAGAATAAAAAATAATAAATGTGCATATAATAGGAAAGAAATAAGGTTTTCAAATGGATTAATAATGGAGGTGATATATTGAAAGTAAGTGGAAATTATTATTTAATAGAAGATAAGGATGGAGAATTCTTTTCATTAGGTAGTAATACAAATTCATTAGTATTTAAAAGAAATGAAATTAAAGATATTGCACATCTCATAAATTCAATCCGAGGTAGATAAAATGGATAGAAAAGGTCATAGATGGTGGGGCTGGGGTTCTGCAATAGCATTCTGGCTATTTACCTTTCTCATGCCACAAGTATCATTTACATGGAATGTAGGAAACGTGTTAGGAACCATGGCATTAGTGGTTTGTGCTTATATGCTACCCGACTGGGATCAACAGACAGATAAACTTGATCATAGAAATTGGTTCACGCATAGTGGTTTCGTGCCATTCATTTTAATGGGTATTTATTTTATATCCAGTCTCTGGTTTATTGAATGGCGATATGTTGGCGTTGGATTCTTCTCATTAGTTGTTGGCGTGCATTTACTTTGTGATTTATGGAAGAAGCCAAAGACCATAGAAATAAGAAATCCAGATGGAAGCTTTTCTAAGAAACAGACTGACCCTTGGAGAGGATTTGCACTCATTTCAATAAAAAAAGGAGATAGAATGCCCTCCATGGAGAGCAAGATGTGGTTAACCATCAACGGTCTTTTTTGCATCGGGCTTGCTATTCTTTGGTGCTGGATCTAATTTAGGCTTATTACCTAATAGAACGTTAAATCCCTCACGAAGCATGTCTCGTGCTTGCATCAAATCTATTGGTGGCTCTTCTTTTTTCTTAGTTTGATTAAATTCATCCATCAAGAGCTGGGAAAATGCTTGCGACATCATTTTAATCACTTCCCATGAATTTAACCCTTTTAATCCTATCTCATAACGGTTTGTCTTGCTACTAAAATAAAAAACAAACTCTTTCTCTGGGTTTTTCTTCATTAACTTCATTATCCCACGTTTTATTATGGGCATGTGTTGCTTGGTTCGTTTAATTTCTTCTTCTTTCTTTGGTTCTACTGTCAATACCATTATAAATACCTCACCATTTTTCCTAATAATTTTAACTCCTCTTCTGAAAGGTCAAATTTCTTTAACATTTCAGTAGGAATTCTTGTTATGTTTTCTAATAGCTTGTAAGCCATGCCTTTTATTTCTGATGGCTTAGGTCGTGCATCATAACATGCATGACATAAAATCTTGTTTCGATAGATATAGAAGATATCTGATTTCTGAACACATAAGAAACATAAAATATCTTCTCCTATCAATACTGGCTTATCCAAGTGTTCAAGTTTATCTTTTAGATCATAAACATATTGTCTTGACACGTCATGTTTTTGTGCTATGAACGTTGGCGACTTATTTTGGAGTATATCTTTTAATACATCATGACTTACCATTTTTCTATATTCTCCAATAGTTTTTGTAAAGTAAATTCTTCACATATGTGCTCATAATTACAATTAAGATAACAAAAAGGATTATTATTTTTTTTACATTCTTTTCGCATGAATAACACGTAATCCTTAAGATAAACTTTCACGTATGGATGTAATTCTTCTTTTTTCTTATTATAGATTACCAATTCAGTTGTTACGAATGACACGTTTGCAATTATTTGCCATGAAATTAATACTTGCCACCAAAAATCTATGGTTCCCAAGAGATATGTCATGCCAATTCCTAAAAATTGGAGGGCAAATCCCATTGCTGTCCACTTGAGGTAACGGATGACAACTGGTTTCATGCTCGTTTCCCCATGAGATACATGTTCTTCATTTCTTCTGCCAAGTGATATGCCATCAGTGGTGGGACTGCATAACATGTCTGTCGTGCCATAGAAGCCTTGCTACACGGAAATATGGTAAAATCATCTGGAAATGATTGTAATCTAAGCATCTCTCTAATGGTCGTGCGTCTCACGTAATGTTTACCATCCTTGCGAATGGCAACGATCATGTTATTTCCGTGATTTTCCATGACCGTTAGGCTTGGTTTTCGTGGGTCTATGAGTTTTTGACCTTGCTTGTAATTACCTTTAATTGCCTTGATGAGCGTCAAGAGCTTTGAATTTGTAAAAACATCTTGATGAGGAGGTTTCACGTATGGACCACGTGATGCTGGCTTGAACATTGCATTCCATTTAACTTGCTTAAAGACATCATCCAACTCTTGAGGAAATGATGGAAAGAATTCGTCTGGTTCTTCCAAGTCTATAAGTGCTTGACCAGCGGTAACTTGCTCCTCTTCAGTAGGATGTGTAGGATTGGGAAATTCAAATCCTCGTCTCCAATCTCTTCGTATGCCTATCATAAAAACTCGTTGTCTCTTCTGGGGAACGCCATATTCTGCACAATTCAAGAGTCTCCAATTCATCTTGTATCCAGCCAATTCAAGGTCTTGTAGAATTTGTAGCATTACATTTCCGCATTGACCTCTACCACGTTGATCTGCCGTTCTCTCCATTGTCATGAGTCCTTGCACGTTCTCGCAACATATCATGATTGGTTCAATTTTCTTTATGAGCCTAAGCATTTCCTTATAGAGTTGGGATCGTGGATCATCTGGGTCTCTTAATCCAGCAGTAGAAAATCCTTGACATGGGAATCCAGATAAGACTATGGTTTCTGGAATTGGTTGATCTTCTGCAAATAAATGATCAATGGTTAAGTTTCGTATGTCATATGTCCATGCTTGTCCTATGTTCTTTTCATACGTGTTTGCACAATCCTTGTCTATGTCCACGCCACACCATATGGGAAAGCCAGCTTGCTTGAAGCCAAGGGATAATCCACCAGACCCACAGAAGAAATCTATGATCAGTGGAAGATTTGTCATATTCCAAGCCCCATTGCTATTGCCATTTCTCGTAATTCCTTTCGTTTCTTACATTCTTCTTCTATGGAGCAATCAGTGCAAGCACCATCATCTTTCCATTGCACGTAACATTTCATTAATGATTTATGATGCTTGTTTATGACATGTCGAAACAAGGGATCACGGTTTACGAATCCGACAGAACAATAAGGACACTTAGTTTGTAGCTTTGCCATTATTACTTCTCCTTGCATTCATCACAGGAACCTTGGTCTTCAAGATCACCTACTAATTCCCAGCTACCACATTCAATTTTCTCCTTGCATATGGGACACGTGTATGACCATGGAAACTTGGGATCATACTCTATCAAGTCGTTTATGATCCTCATTTGCACGTCATCTAATGAGATGAAATATGCTGGACTTTCTTGTAGGTTTACAAAGTCTTTTCTAACCACGGAAAGAGCATCTCCATCAAGATAACATTCCAATTTTCCCTTGTTTCGCTTGGCATCCATCTTAGCCTTGAACGCATCACGTTTCTCTTGTTGTTTTTCGGTATAATGAAATCGCACGACAAAATCAGTTTTTTCAAACTCACGACCAATTTTCATTATTTTAACTATTACCTTGCGAGCTTTCTCTGAATAATCACAAATGGTTATTAATTCCCACATGTTCCAAAAGAATTCGCTTAATTGAGAATCATGTCTATCATAAGGGCACAAGTCTTACTTCTCCTTCTCCTTGGTAATGTCCATTATATTCTCCAGAAGATCGTGCATCAGCAAAACAAAGCTGAAAGAATGCCTCATTCTTATGCACGATTAAGGGCACGATGAATTGACATGTCAACGTGCCTCTACCTTCATATCCAGAATCCCATACCCCAGATTGAGACATTATCATTCCCAATCTATTCATGGTAGATCGTGGAAATGCAATTCCCATTGCATTCCTTGGAACCTTTACTATTTCTTTTACTCGCATCACGTAAAGCCCATGGAGAAAGAAATAATTATCTACATCAAAATCATACTTTATTGATGTTCCATCTTTTAATTGCGTTACTTCTATATCAACATGACCCGCTGGAGTCCATCCTATATCTTCTATGGTTCCTCGAATCATGTCATCCACGAATCCCATGGAGCCTAAATAGAATTCCATCTGTTCTGTCATCATTGTAATGTCCGACCCAGTTATGGGTCTAATATCTCCTACTCGCAAGTCCACGCCATTTGGATTGACCTTAACGGTTTCCTTGTGGGGATCATCTGGCGGGAACACGTGTTTTACTACTTCTCTTCCAGACCAGAACATTCCATTTCCTCCAATCTTTTCTTTATTCTTTCATATCCTTTTGATGAGCATTCAAGACCGCAAAATGTTTCCACGTGATTAAATGGAATGCCATCAACACTATTTGCATCCTTGACTACAATTCTAAACGTAACCCTACCAAATGGTTTTCCACATTCACAGCTCATTAGAATCGCTCCTTACATCTGGTATAAATAAATATACCATAATTTATGAGGTCTAATGCAAATTCTGCACCGACCATCGGATTACAACCGCCCTCTATTGCTTCCAAATGTTTCATTGGTAGCACTGCCAACCTACTTAATTTCATTTTCCGCCACTTACCCTTGTAAGTGATTTCTTTTTCTTGTAGGACTTTAATTGCATTACTTAGGGCTTCGTCTATTTCTTCTTGTCGTATTCTTGACATTTTTTGGTTGCCTCACAACTATTTCTTGATTACATAGTGGACACATGACAGTGATTGGTCCCTTATTATCTTTTTTAAAGATGGGGAACGCAGACATTATGCCTTTATATCCACACTTACATTTTATGTTTACATTATGTTTTATCATAACAACACCCCTATTCTTCTTAATCCACGTTGTTTACACTTGGGACAATTTTGAAATCTCTTAACCTTATTATCAAGGATGTCCCGTGCAAAAAACACTGGTTTTAATACATACTCACATCGTATGCATGTATATTTTAATTTTATTAATTCTGGTAGGGTTGTATCAAACTTGTCAGTAATCTTAACGATTAAAGACTTAATCCTTGTTGCTTCTCTAAGCACGTCAAGCTTTTTTTCCGTTGATAATTCGTTGAACGGTAAACTTACCATCCATTAATCAACCCCAAGATTATAAACAGACCAAATAGAAAAAAAAGGAAGATGATAATCATCTCCAACATGTTGGTCTTATTTATTTCTTCTTCCTCCTTTACTTTTCTTCTTTAAGTAAGGAGTTATTTGTTTTTCTTTTATATCTTTTCTTCGAGCTAACGTTGCCTTGACGAATTCATCCCAGAACCATTTATCATTTAAATCATTTATCCAATAAATACCTTCTGGAGATTTTAGCACGTGTGCCTTGAATTCATGTTCCTCATCTTGAGAACCCTTGTTTAAGACAAATTCTATCAAGTAGTCTGCATCGTGGCTTAGACTCTTTTGTAATGGTCTGTTCAATGCTATTTGCTCTGCAATTGCAGATAACGTTTCTGCATCTGATTTTATGACTTTTTCACTATCTTCAATGGGATCATAAATCTTGGTTCCTTTCTTAGGATAGACATCTTCCATTCTGGCAGTAATCATTGTAGTTATCTTGAAGAGCTTGCCAATATAAAAGAATCCATTAATTACCTTTTTTACTGGATCATTTATTTGAGCCCAATCTCCAGCAGTAACTGGTCTGGTTCTGTCCTTAGCATTCTTTATTAACCAATCAATTATAGAATATGTTCTAATAGCACTGATACCATCAAAAACAATTGCACCATACTCATCTCTGTTATCCGACAGCTCATTTATGAGCTTGTTATTGGTCTTGAGAATCTCTTGCACTGTTCCTTGAAAATCTACCGTAACAATTTTACGTGATTTTGATTCTTTTTTCAGAGCAACTAATTCTCTTGGCTTTAGTGATTGTTTTACTTTTTTTGAAAGCATTAAAGGAAGCGTGGTGGCATGTAGCTTGAGACATACATGTGTTCCACATAATTTTCCCCATTCTTTATAGGTAGATTTTAGATTATCTACCCTATCTTCCATGTCGATTCCAAGAACTTTTAAACCAGTTTGCCGTGCCTTGTCTATCCATGCTGCTCGTGATTTTCCAGAACCAAAATTACCACCAAGAATGATGGTCTTATACCCCTTATCAGCCGTGGAAAAATCAAAGTAATCATCACTCATTAACAGCACCTAAAAAAAAATAAGGGAAATTATTTTTCCCATTCCTCTTTCCATTTTTCGATAGTTTCTTCTGGAATATCTACATTCTTTTGCTTTGCTATATCTTTTAGGGCTGTTATTGAATTTATACCTAAATCAAATGCTTCTTTCATTTCTTCCTTTGCTTCTGATACCTTTTTATCCAAGGTATCCTCTTCATCTTCTTCTTCATCTTCTTCCTCTACTTGTTTTGGAGGTTGTTTCTTAGAAGATTTCTTTTTCTTGGATGTTTTAGCCTTGGATTTAGATTTAGATTTCTTAGGTGGTTCTGGTTCTTCTTCCTCATCTTC
>Ga0114919_10001743_pt1 | contig 17420 bp, 14 predicted proteins | sample BlataG_FD_88682 | JGI IMG/M metagenome (GOLD analysis project Ga0114919, IMG submission 88682) | Deep subsurface microbial communities from Black Sea to uncover new lineages of life (NeLLi) - Black_00105 metaG | ecosystem: Environmental > Aquatic > Marine > Oceanic > Sediment | place: Atlantic... | reverse complement strand
TCCTAAAGTATCGTTCTTAAATCGAAAAAGAACGTTACAATTATCCTCGTCCTTAATATCTATACAAGAAGTGTTTCTATTAATTCCGTTAATATTATCATATTCTCCTATTAAGTATCGTAAAATATCAATACAATGTACTCCAAGATCTAATAATACGCCTCCACCTGCTTTTTTAGAGTCAAAAAACCACTTTTCTTCAGAAAGAGCCTTCCACGATTTATAAGGGCCATAATGACTGAAATAATATCTAACTAAAGTGATTTTACCAAGAATTCCTTCATCTATAACTCCTTTAATTAACTTAAAAATGGGATTATACCGCTTCTGGAACGAGGTAAAGAAAATTAGGTCCTTATAAGTTAGTTCCGATTCGATTTGGAGTAATTCTTCTAATGATATAGCAATTGGTTTTTCACACAAAATATGACAATTGTTCTCTATAGCTTTTAATACTATTGGAGCGTGCAAGTAGTTAGGAGTACAGATGCTAATTATGTCTAATTTTTCGTTATCAATCATTTTTTCCCAGCTATCATTGCCGATATATACTTTCGGTACTTGAAACTTTTTAGATGCTGCATTTGCATGTTCTCCTGTTCTGGATGCGATTGCTATTAATTCACAATCTGGATTTTTGAAAAATCCCTCTAGATGTTTAGTACCAAAACCACCTGCTCCTATAATTCCTATTTTTAAAGTCATACTCTGAATATAATATAATTTTATAATTATATAATATCTTTGGGGATAAAAGGATAAGAAAATAAAAGTAGATTGATATTATGTGATTTTAGAACAATTTAAGCAGCGACAAACTCAAATAAAGGAATCTCTCGTCTCTTTTTATCGTTATAAAGAGGTAACCCGGATTGTTTAAATATTTCCGGTGTTTTATATTTAATAATAACGATAGAACAGTGACTCGAAACTTTCATTGAGGCAATCCTTAATCTCTCTCTCACGATGGGTAAGTTTTTCAAACTAGTTCCAACATCGCAAATAATTGCTCCTGCTCGCACTCGTGCGCAAACTCCCGTTGATCTACCAAAGGAATTCCTCATTCCTGATTGTACTCGGTCAGCCCCTGCGAATGCCAACATTCTATTTTCTCGAAATTTCTGGAAAGGTTTTGGTCTTACTCTAAAACGATAATTATTCCTTCCCAACTTGTTTTGTAATGAACTGTTTATTGTAATACGGATTGCTTCAAGAGCATTTGATGAGATTTGAATTTGCGAGTCTACCTTTAATCCAGCTACGATTTCCCAATCTTCCCAAGGTACTTCTTTGTTTCCGCCCCAGAAACGAACTATTTTACTCTGAGCTCCTCCACGAGCATACTCCCTTCTATGATTAGCACTACGCTTATGTTGGTAAGGTCTTCTACTCCATGTTGCATAACAATGCCATGGTCTATTTTTCGCCATTCCTTCCTATTCACCTCTTCCGCCAATATTTCTAACGAGTTCTTTGTTTCAGTAATTTTACTAATGTTCTTAAGTTTTTTTTCAAAGTGAAACCAAAACGAACATTTAGAATAAAATAAATTATCTATTTCTAATAAGTTTTATTACTTGAGTTGTTAATAGAAACAAGATCCGATTAGATTTAAATTTGTGAAATCCCACTTATATAATAAGCTTATAGAAATCACAAAGAAGAGCAGAAGAAAGAATTTAAAGTGAATACATTCATTACTCTTAGGCTCGTAGACGGTAAAACAATTATTTATGTATCCGGTAAAAAGTTTATACAGTGCAAATTCTTACTATTAAACGTTCTTTTAGAGAAGATGGAGTTAAAAGAGAGAGTTAATATAGATCAACTGTATACTAAATATTCTATTACGGTTATATTTACAATTAATAAGAAATAACATTAAATACGCTATATCTTTAAAAAATGTGATCTTTAGGATTTTTAAAATAACATTTTTAGCACGAAAAAGTGGGACTATGATTGACAATTACACTTCGTTTGTAAAGAAAACAGAGATATTGTGTAAAGGATTATATTTAGACGAAAATTTAATTGATCACTATAGAACTCAAGGGATCGAGATATCATACGGACGTAAAGGAGGTGCTGGACCATTGGGAGGGAGGTATTTTCAATTCGAAAACCAAGTTATCGTAAACGCAGCTCTTTGGAACGACCCTAAAAGATCAAATTTCGTAATAAAGGAGAATGTTAATGGGTATTTTGAGATATACGATACTAAAAATAAAGTTAAGCATAGTAAGTTGAAATTGATACAAAATCCACTTTATTACAACCCTGAATACAAAACTTCCGACGGAATTCCTATGAAAAAGATCGCGTTAGTCCATGGTATAGACTGTTTATCGAGTACCATCTATCAAAAATGCGTGTATCATGGATGCGGTGAAGGATGTAAATTTTGCGGTATCGAGTTAAGTTTAGAGAGCGATGCAACTATAGAAGAAAAGAATTATAGTCAAATGTCTGAGGTAATCGCAGCCGCGAAAAAAGAGGGAAGATGTAATCACATGACTCTAACGAGTGGAACAGACGAAACAAAAGACAAAGGTGCTCAACGTTACATTGAACTTCTTAAAGGAGTTAAAAACAATTACCCAAACCTTCCTTTACATGTACAAATCGAGGCGTTAGAAGATTTATCTTATTTAGACGAGTTAAAGAATGCTGGTGCTGATACCATCGGAATCCACCTTGAAGTTCTCGATCAACATATTAGAGATACAATTACTCCTGGTAAATCTCGTATTACATATGAGTTATACGAAAAAAACTGGAAGCACGCACTTGAAGTCTTCGGTAAAAATCAAGTATCTTCCTATGTTTTGACGGGTTTTGGTGAGACACCGGATGATTTTATCTTAGGAGTTGAAAAAGTGATTTCTTTGGGAGTGTTACCGTATATTACACCAGTAAGATCTATTCCAGGAATAAAAGATTTACCCGCCACAAATCCCAATGTCATGATAGAAATTTATAGTAAAGCAGCTAAATTAATGAAGGAATATGGAGTTAATCCTTTCAAGAGCAAGGCTGGATGTGTGCGATGTGGTGGTTGTTCCTCAATTAAAGAAGCGTATATTGGAAGAAAAAACTAATAAAAATTAACTAATGAAAAAAAAGTGTTAATATTTTTTTCTTTAAATTACTAATTTAACGCCGCACTCCGCGCAGAAAGTAGCTCCCTTTGATACTTTAGACCCACACATAGGACAGAACTCAATGAGTTCTACAGGTTGGGGTTCTTGAGGAGGTGGAGAGAGCGTTTGATATTCTTGAATTTTAGGTGCGATTGGATTCATTTTCGATCCTCTTTCAGCAACGTTACTTAGACCAAAATATCCTACTAGCTGGGATATCCATCCTATTATAATAGTTATTCCTAAAAAACCAAGCGCCCATGCTAAAGCTCCCGATCGTAAATTATCGACCTTAGCAGTCGTAAGATAGTTGGTTCTATCTGGGAACAAATCCTTATTATGGTAAACAAAAAACTTTAAGTTATCCCAAGCACCTATTTCAACACCACTACCAATAATCATAATTATGACTCCAATTATAACTACTATAACAGAGGGTGGGAGATAATAGGGAAAAAATCCAAAATAATAAGGGTCGAATATAGGGTTGATAAATTGGTTAAAAACGATTATTGCTGCTCCAATGTGAACTATTATTGATCCAATGAGTTTAAAAATACTTGCTGTTATATATTTGGAACGAAAAGATTTAAGATAAGGGTCTTTCAGTTCGTGATTTAAGTTACTAATATCTCCTACAGCAACCATTGTCATAATAAAGTAAATAGGAATTATTACGAATGCTAAATACGGAATTATGATAAAAATTAATAGCACTCCTACTACTCGAAGCCTTCTAACAAATTTAAGCCATTTTATTTCTAAGTCAGAAATTGACATTTTATTACTTACCTCTATTTATGTTACTTATTTACAGATTATATATATTATTAGGAGTCCAATCTTCAAAATACTACCTTTTAAGGAGATTAAAAATGTAAGGGACACCAATTAAATAAATTTAAAACATGTTAAATTCTATTTACTATTATATTTTTAAAAAAATTTAATATAAAAATAACTTGTAATAAATTAGACGAACTTTATGACAGAACTTTTATTTACATTAGTATTTCCCTTGATATTACTTCTACTTCTAATAATTATTTTCATCAGTGGGATTTTTAAGGAGAAACCAAAGCGTGAATTTATGACTTGCGACGAGTTCATAAAAGATTGGCTGAAAGATCACGGACAAGCTCATAAAGTAGATGAACAATTTGCAAAAATGAAAAAAGACCCATCGGGAAAACTATATATGCCGATAACATATGGAGGGGCAAAAATTTTTATTAAATTAGGTTTGAGTCCAAATAAGATATCAGTTATGGGCTTAATTTTGTCATCTTTCATATTTTGGGGTGTGATAATGGCAGGCGCGGGTCATACACTTGGTTTAATGACACAACAGCCATTTTATGGTTCATGGTTTTTTCTACTAGCATTGCTCGTACTCTATACAGGTATTAGTGATGGGATTGATGGAGCAGTAGCCAGACTATTAGACATTAAATCAAAAACTGGTGCTTGGTTAGATAATATAATAGATAGAGTCAGTGATATTTTGGTGATTGTTTGTTTTGTTCCAACAAGCTTATTAGTTTTACCTTCTTATGGGCTTGATTTTACATGGATGGCTTGGACAAATATATTCCTGATTTTTATTTATGAATATATGAGAGCAAGGCACGAAGGTTTGGGATTGCACGAAACAAAACCATTCATGGGTGAGAGAATAACTCGTGTTATAGTTAACGCAACATTTTTTACAATGTATGGTGCTTCGAGTTTTTCAGTATTACTTACTAACTTAGTGGATCCTTCTGCTACAATCTGGATTGTATCTCACACGTGGGTAGTTACATGGAGTATGATTATTTATCAAATTAGTTTATTAGTTATTATGGTGCTTTCGATAATACTTTTTTCTAAATATATCTGGAAGAACCTTAAGAAGATCGAATAGATTGACAAGGAATTAGTAATCGGAACAAGTGAGTGAGAAAAATGAAATTGTACAGGTATTTGTTATACGGTTCTATTTGGTTAGTATTTTTAGTTCTAGTATATTTATATTTTCCACCTTTTTGGTCTTCTGGGATTAAAGAATCAATTAATACATTCTTAAGTGCTCCTCTAACTTATTGGTGGTTTATATTTCCACTTATTGGATTAATTATGTTGTTAGGGTTTGTTCTTTATTATGGAGTACATTTCTTCGCATCATTCGGGAGTGGTTATAAACCAAAAACAGAATACTATGAAGATATTAGCATACTAATTGCTTGTAAAAATGAAAAATTATTACTAGAACGGACTTTGGATTCTATCGTTGATTCAGATTACCCTAAAGAAAGAATGCAAATAATAATAATAACTAGTGGCTCAACAGATGATACTGCAGAATATTCAAATAATTTTTCTAAAGCTCATAGTGAGATTGATATAAAAGTTCTATCAAAAGACCTACCCAAAAAAGGAAAACCTCCAGCGCTAAATTACGGTTTAGAACACGTAAAAAATAATATTGTCGTTCTTTATGATTCAGGGTGCATTTTACAACCTAATACTCTAAAAAATTTGATATCTCCCTTTCATCAAGAAAAGACTGAGGCAGTTATCGGTCCCGTTTTGGTTAAGAACTGGAAAGATAACAAACTCACTAAAGGAATTTTTTTAGATTATGGTATGGTTTCTGGGGGTGGTTTACTCTTTGAAGTTAAAAATAGACTAGGATCTTCTGCTTATTCATTTGGACGGAATTTCGCAGTTAGAACAAAATATCTTAGGAAATACGGAGGTTTTAACGAAGATTCGATGACGGAAGATCTTTATCTCTCTGTGCTATTAAATTTGGATGGTGTATTGATTCGATTTTCACCTAAAGCTAAGGTTTATGAATATGTCCCAAGTACCTGGGAAATTTTAGTAAAACAACGTACTCGTTGGCTTGCAGGATTTATATTTGATATGCCTCAGTTAATGGCAATGAAGAGCGAGTATAAAGATGGGAAAAAATTAATAATCGCAAGAAATATGACTATGATGGTTTTAGCAAATATGGATACATGGATTCCAATAGAAATCGGATTTGCTATACTCCAATTTTTGATCGGAGAACATTACTTACTATTTTGGACGCTATCTTGTCTATTTTTTCAGTTTGGTTTCATATTTAATGCTATAAGAAAATATTGTGATAAACATTACAGTCTTATATTTTATTTTCTAGTAAGCGGAATCATTCATCTTTATATGTTCCTACGACAGTTTAGACTTCCTAAGGAAATAAGTTGGGAAAAAACGCCAATGCTATTGGAACGCGAAGAAGCAGAAATATTAGCTTTATCTAATATGTAATAATTCTTTATTACTTTTTTATTTTAAATTTATATACTTATCAATGTTATTAGAATATAAATTATAATTATTACCAGAGGATACTATTTTGTTCCTTAAATTTCACGATCTCCTACCCGAAGAATTAAATACAAAATATTTTGATTTTAAACCCCGTGACTACCCCGATGAAGAATTTTGTAAAGATATCTTAAAGCAAATTAACTTATCCTATAATAATTGTGACTATTATAACGAAAAAATATGTAAAAAGTTCGAATTCACAATTCCAGACGAAATTTCGATTAGTGATTTAGCTACAATCCCTTATATTCCCACAGAAACGTATAAAAAATCAGGAAATCGAACCTTAAATTTATCAAAAGTACCTCTTGAGAATATAGCACTTTATTCGTGTTCATCTTCAACCACAGGGGATCCTTCTATAGTTCCCCGCACCTTAGAAGATTTTGATCAAATACAATACAATTCAATCAAAGTGTTTACAGAATTTTTTGGATGGAAAGAATTAAAAACTGACTCGCAAAAAGGTGTTATTTTTAACTTCTCGCCAGATCGCTTGTTCATGTCTATAATGGCAAAAAGAAGCGCTAAAGGGTTCGAATATGTTGATAAAACGCGCTACTTTACGGCTTGCATGAATAAACCATGGGAATTTTATGGTCATGAGGAATACTTGGTAAAAATGAAATATCTAAAAACAATATGGGCAATTATATCAACTTTTTCCGTAAAGGGTGGTTTCGTACTAGATGTTTCTAAAATGTTGAAAATTATCAATAATATTACAAAAACAGGATATTGGAAAGACATCGAGGCTAGTAAAATTCTGTTTGGTGGTAGCCCACTATTAATGAATAACATGTTTGAAAAGAGATTGTTAGAAGAAAATGTATTTATAGATCTCGATGGAAAATCAGTTGTCGGTTGTGGTGGCGGTGGCTGGGATGGAGTTAAAGGCGAAGCAAAGATGGGTGCTGTAAATAAAACCAATTTCATTGAATCTTACGAAAAAGTGTTTAACATTAAATCAAAGGATATTAGAGATATTTATGCCTTTACAGAAGGTCCGACGCTTTTTGGAGGTCATTGGTCTGAAAAATATCAAGATTTTTTACTACACTGTCCTGATACTGCTCGAATAATTGTAAGGGATCTTGAAAATTTAGAACCCGTTAATGATGGAGAAGAAGGTCTTTTGGAAGTTCTCACTCCTTATGGCGTTAATGGCTCGATAAATCAAGCAGTCTTAGTTGATGACATAATACTTTTAATCTCAAGAGAAAAGTGTCCAGAATGTGGTTATAAAGGAGCTACTTTTAGAATAATTGGAAGGTTAAACAATGCTCGAGGAAAAAGTTGTTCTTCTCTAATTGATTGGGTCTATTAAGTATTTTAAAGAGGTCCAGGTGGGGGCGAAAAAGGAACAGAAATAATTAAAAGTACTATATTAATAATTACAAGTGGGATAAAATTCGCAATAATCCCTAAAATCGCAAACACCCGACCTACCTTCTCAAGAGTATTCTCTATTTCAAGTTTTCTAGCCTTACTACTACTTATTCTAGAAACTATTCCGAATATTATACCAACAAAATGAATAACAAGAGCTATAGTTAACAACACTGGTCCACCAGGAAGCCTAGGAAATATATACATTGGGATAATAAATCTGAAAAAAGCAAGAAATTCTAAAACAAAACCGATAACTGCTAAAACCAGCGAAAAAAAAGCGAAAGCAAAGACTCTTTTTGAGTAAGATCCTGGCCCTTCTGCTTTAATCGGCTTTGACTCGGAAACGGGAACTAAACTAACGGGCGTTGATACTTGATTTTCTTCAGTTTGTATTTGAGGAACTTCAGGAAATGGAGTAGATCCGATTTCACTTCCACAGCTAGCACAAAACCTTTGATTCGGGGAATCTAACTTTTCCCCACAATTAGGACAAAACATAATCTCACATTCCTTTTTTCATTAAATTAATAATGTTTATTATTAATAAATTGAATCCATTAAACCATTCTTTGTTCCATCACAACTTTCTAAATTATAAGCTCACATAAAAGGATCATAATAAGGTCTATTAGCTACTGCAATCATAATAGGGATTAGTACAAGAGGTATGAGATTTAGAATAATTCCAAACACCCCAAATACACTTCCAACCTTCTGAAGTCCATTATCTGGTTCGTCTTTTCCAGCTTTACTGCTAGTTACTCTCGAAATTATCCCAAATACGAAGCCAATAATATGAAGTATAAAGGCTATAATCCACAAACCAGGACCTCCTGGAAGATAGGGGTATATATACACAGGCATAAGAATTCTGAGGATAAGAGTACCTCCAAAAATAAGACCTGCAATAAAAAATGCGATCGCTACGAGAGCGAAGCTAAAGCCTAATCTTGATTGGGGACCTATTCTTCCTGCTTTAATTGTTTTTGAATCGTATACGGGAACTGAACTAGCTGGTGACGGTACTTGAGGTTTTACGGCTATTGGTTGGGGTGTTATAGGAGCTTCAGGAATAAGGGTGGATTGGATTTCACTTCCACAGCTTGAACAAAACTTTTGGTAAAGGGATTCTAACTTTTCACCACAATTTGGACAAAACATAATCTCACACTCCAATTTTTAATAATTTTCATTTTTTTAATACTATTTATCATTTATTTTTCCTTTAAATCTTTCTAATCGAAACCCTAAAAATATGGATCGTAAAAAGGCAGAGAAGCTATAGATATACCCATCATTACTGGAACTATCACGAGAAATATAACATTCAGAACAATTCCAAACACACTAATAATGCTACCGGCTTTTTGGATTCCATTTTCAGCCTCATATTTACGAGCTTTACTGCTATTAACTTTAGAAACGATGCTGAAGATAAGACTTACAAGATGAAGTGCAAAAGGTATTATCCATAATCCAGGATTTCTTGGCATATAGGGTGAATATGAAAATGAACGAAATATCATAAAAAGAAACCCAACATAAAAACCGGGAATAAAAAAGCCTGGCCAAATTAAAGCAAAGGTAAGACTCTTTCTTGAATAGGGTCCGGTACCTTTTGATTTAATTGGTTTTACATCGTAAACGGGAACTGCTGAAACTGGTGGTGGTGTCGGAGTTTTTACAACAGGTGGTTGAGGAGATTGATAAATCTCAGGAGCAAGAGTGGTTTGGATTGTACTTCCACAGTTTGCACAAAACTTTTGATTGGGGGTTTCTAACTTTTCCCCACAATTTGGACAAAACATAATCTCACTTTGAATTTTCAATTTATGACTCTTAATTATATTTATATAAATGTCAAATTTAAAATATTTGTACTAGATGTGAATATGTCAATATATTAAGAAATGGGAGTCCAATTAATGTAATGGATTATACCTATTTTATCTACATGATAATATAAAAAAAAAAAAGTTGTTGCTATTGTATTGCTTTTTCATGAGCTTTCGCATTTAGTGGCAGTATTGGAGCACATGCCATAAGTTTTGTAACGTCACCTTCGACAACATATGTTCCTGCCATTGTTGCTTGTATAGGATCGGATTCCCCAGAGTTAACTTTCTTAATTGTTTCGAAATTCGTTTTATGAAGGATTTTTGGAGCATCAGCTCCTGAGTATTCCCCCATTCCCCAACGCATCTTGTCTTTTTCAATAAACTGCCAGTAGTTCATCTCTGGTTTATCGGTTATTATATATTGAAAAATTAGAGGACCAACTGGTTCTAACAGAGAAGCTAAATCCGGTAGCTTGTTATAGGCCTCCATGAAGCGAGTTAAGTACGCCTCCCATTCTTTTTTTGTTTCCATTTTATTTTTCACCTTCTTTTTTTGTTTTAAATTTTTAACCTTGCTAAATAAATCATATATCTTTATATCATATCTTCCTTCAAAAGCCCATATTTTTTAAGTCCTTCCCTCATATCCAGTTGAAAGGGTTCAGGCGTTCCTTCAATGAACGCTTCAACCATATCCTCATCCTCGACCATCGACGAATCTCTTTTTTTCGCTTTTTCTTCAGCAAGAGATGATATTACCATTTTGGCAATGGGTTGAAATTGGGGTGGTGATAATATTATCAATTTACCAAATATTTGTGCAGTTTTATTATTCCACTTGAATCCAGCCTCTTTTTTTTCTTTAGGTTTAGCAGTATCAATCCCAAATTCACGACTTGTCACTAAATCGTCAAGGTAATCTTGGATTGACTCAACATATTTAGGAGCTTGTTCCTTGTCAAGGAAAACTGCTTTTTCAGCCCAGTTTTCGCAGTAATTACACTCATCGCACATAGATATACAGTCTTGTTTCTTGAAAAATTCGATAAATCCATCCAGTTTTGTATTATCTATTATTAATTTCGATTTAGACTCTTTATCGACAGTTTGTTGAAATTTAGCTTGAGGATCATTTTCAATTCCTATTGACATTGTAAAGCCTTGAATAATATCAACAAGATTACCTTCATATTTACGCGAAGAAAATGCTTTAACCGCTCGGGTTATCCACTCAGTTGACATTCTACGCCCAGCAATTTTAAACGTGTCAATTCCAATTTCTTCATAATGTGATAGATCTTCGGGGCGAATCCACCTGGCTTTGATTACTTCAGTCTTATTTGAAAATTTAATAGCACTGCAATTGAGAATGCATGAATCTATATATTTCCCGCCAAGTTGGTGATCTCCTTGAGATGAATGCCCCAAAAGATTGTAATGGTAATATCTAAAAGGACATTGATATAAACATCCATCAGTTAGAAGAGGAACAATTTTACATTTCACAGCTTTTTGCATTTTTTCCAATGTTTTGAAGTCTCTGTTAATCATTATACTAGGAGTTATTTCGTCAGCTCCCAATGATTCGTAGAATTTAGCTCGATTGACGCTATTAACATCAGATATCGTAGACACTCGAATTTTCAAATTAGGGAACTGCTCTTTAATAATTTGAATCAAAAATGGAATAGTTACGATAACATAATCTGAGCCTATATCGCTGATCCACTGAAGATGCTCTATTAATTTTCGATGATAGTTAGGTTCATATTCCATATTACTCATACAAGGTGCATTTAATAAATATGAGAATTTCATATTATTTTTATGCACTTGGGTAATGTACTCAGCAATTTCCTCTTCCGTTACTTCTTTTAACAAAAAAGATGGTCGTCCATGACCTACTATAGAAAAATTTCCTACGCCATAAAAGTCTCTTACTGGATATTTGGACATTTCTTCTATAAGTTTAAAATCCCAATTTGTTGCTACAGTTAATTGAATATTTTTCTCCCTCTTTTACTTAATTTTTCCTTTCATTTTAGAGATCAAACCATGAACCTTTCTGTTGAGTGGTGCTAGTGGAGTACATGCCATTAATTTTGTCATATCACCCTCAACAAGGTATGTTCCCTTCATAGTGGCCTCTATAGGATTAGATACACCGGAATTCACTTTCTTTATGGTATTAAAATCCGTTTTATGAATAACTTTTGAGATTCCATCTTTGGTATACTCTCCCATCCCCCAAATTACTTTATCTTCTTCCATTATTTGCCAATAATCCATTTCAGGTTTATCTGTAATCTTATATTGGAAGAGTAAAGGTGCGATAGGCTTAAGTAAAGGTGGAAGTTCAGGTAATTCATTATACACTTTAAAAAAATCATTAAGATAATTTTCCCATTCTTCCTTTGTCTCTAATTTATATGATGTTGCTTCACTGTTAGAATCTTCGCTTAAGACTTCCCCACCTTCAGCCCTTTGAGGAATCAAATCAGAACTATAAGGTAATGATTTAACGTAATTAATCTCCTCTTTGCTCATAAATTGTGCAAGATCAATATTTTTTTCAATTAATAATTCAATATAATCACGCTTAAATGGCTGAGGAACTAGCTCAATTATTATAGAAATTAATAGTTCTTTATTTACACGCTTTACACTTTGCTTTTCTGCGGTTCGTTCAGCAGTAAAACCAATTCCCTTTCTTGCTGCATTCTTCATCTCTTTTGGAATTATGGTCATAACTTCATTTAAGAATTCTTCTGCTTCTGAATCCCAAGGAATCCCAATATATGTATCTGATTCAACTTCTTTGATTGGACTTTCTAATTTTCTATTATCTTTAGGAGAAAACATGTCACCCGTATTAAGGTAATTATAGAGATATAACATGAATTCTTTATAATTTTCTGTAATTCCTCCTTCAGGTTGAGAATAAGCTTTCTCCACAAAATTATAACAATAAAAACATGTTACTCCACAATTTTCAGCACATCTCGTGCCTTCGTGAGGAAAGTTTTTGATGAAGGTATCCATTTTATTTCCGTCTAAGTGAGCATCAAAGTCTGGTACGCTTAACATAATACTCTGATTATCTGCATCGGTTCCCATTTTCTCTTGTCGTGTTGAAAACTCCGAGAATTGATTTCCCGCGAGTATTAATGGATCTGATACAAAAGAATAAGCGTTAAATATTTCTCCTAGATTTCTATTCGAATCTTTATCGCTATAAGCTTTTACAGCATTATATAACCATTTTGTACCATATCTTCTTCCAGAAATCTTAAAATAATCTATTCCAACATCAATATATTTATCGAGGTCAGAAGGTTGAATCCATTTACACATTATAACTTGTTCAGGATTAAAGCATTTTTGATTTTGACAAGCAATAGTAGCCCAATCATTATAATATCCTTCAAGACGATCGTAAGTTTGGCTTGCGTGCGAACATTCAGTATAATGGAAAAAGCGATAGGGACATTCATTAAGACAGCAGTCGTTAGTTAATAATTCAATATCACAGTTTACTTTTTCTTTAATTTCCTTAAGAAGCGGAAAATTTCTATTAAGCATTATAGATAAGGTAAGTACTCCCTCGGGACCAATGATTTTGCCCCATTCTAAAGCACGAGTTAAGGAGTTCACCTCTGCTATCACTGAAACTTTCAATTTTAATTTGGGATTATGAAGCTTAGCAAATTCTGCTAAGTAAGGATCAGTTACAGTCAGATAATCTACATCCATATCATCCAACCAATTTAATTCTTTCAAAGCTTTTTTTTGTTCCTTAGAATTAAATTTAAAGTATCCAAGGCATTCTCCATTCCATAACCATGTAAATTTTAAATTTAGATCATGAACTCTATTTATAAATGTCTCGATTTCTGATTTCCCTCTCTTTGCCATCAAAAAGAATGGACGACCTGACCCGGTGAAGCTCATATCATGAGTTCCATAGAAATCATAAACATTTCTCCTTACATTTTCATCGTTTTCTATAAAGTCCAATAAATCTAATTTCCAATTACATGCTAACGATATTCTCATAGAATCACCTCTCAATTACACCCTTTTCCATAAATTTCATTTTATTATTAATTAAATTCAAGATTTTGTTTCTTTCTTGAATATTCCCATTTTGAAATTTTTTAACGTATTCAATACAGTAACTATTCATTTCGTTCTCTAATGGATAGTGTGCTTGATATGGAAAATCCTTACAGAAATCACTTGTAATCTCGGGTTTGAGTTTTATAATTAAATTTCTGACTTCTTCAGACGACCAATAACTACCGTAGGGTTCCGGAATATTCACTATTTCATTAAAATCTATAGTAAGTTGCCTTTCTTCATAATTATTAATAATTTCTATTATTTTATCAGTCGAAAAACCACTGGTATATAAAATAAAAGTCTCAAACCCTAAATTTTCATACATTTCTATATTGGTTGGTGAAATCCAACCTGATTTTAAGATATTTTCTGGTTTTTCTAACCGTTCTTTCCAACAATAAAGCATTGGATAATCAAATTCATCTTCAATATCAGAAAAATCTTCTTGATTGGATGATACTGGGGAATTTATCGTTCGGTGACTTTGTAAGTTATGGTGTTGATACCAATGAATGCACCCCCAATTACATCCAATATTTAAGGGTAAAATACTCTCAATTTCTCTGGTTTTTTTGAAATTCTGTTTAAACTTTATAAAATTTTTTAAGATATTAAAATATCTGATAACATCAGGATGTAGAATTATATTATCTGCCCCAATCTCAAATAGTATCTTTCCGCGGTTTAAAGAAGTTACATATTGTGAATACGATAAAAAAATTTTTGCCGACGGAAAATGTTCTTTGACAAATCCAATATTATTTGGTGAAGAAACGAGTATATTTTTATATTGCAATCCTTTTAGCGTTTCTAATAACGAAGTAGATGATTTGTATTGTTCCATATGAGCCTCTAAATTACCTTGGCAAGTTGAATCAATCCCAGCTATAGGGATGATATTATTATCATGGAGAACTTTTGTAAATTCCTCAAATTCTTCAAAAGTAGGAGATTTTTTTGTTAAAAATATTGAACCGTTCCCTATCGGATTTTGTGGAACATGAGCTATCACATGGGAAATCGGAAGACTTTGCTTTCCGATTAATTTTACTAAATCCTTATTGTATTCTCCATCAATTATAAGCTTCATTATGTATTTTTCTTCTGTTAGTTATTTTTTATTAGAAAATAAATAAATTTTATTATTTGTAAGTATCAAGTCCAGCTTTGCATCCCATACCTAAGAAATCTATCATAGCTCCGTTGTAATCGTTTTCAATTTTGTAATAGAGACCATTGCGAGTGAATGCAACTCCCCAGAGAAATTTACGCGAATCGCTTTGGAGCGGTGTTTCATCAACAAATCTTTTCATTAAAGGATGAATATGAACTGGAGTTTCGTTAATATTATCAGCTTGTATACCAAAACAAAAACGCTCAATTTCATCTGAATCCCAACTAAATGTATAATTAAGATGCACCGCTTTTGCACACCCTTCCATAGCTTCCTTAATAGCTGGCTCATAACCTAATTCCTCTACAAGCGCTACGGAATTATCATATGTTGCCTTTGGTGGTTGTTTTAGCATGAAGTAAATATTCGTTGTTTTATGTAGAAAATCAAAAGCAAATAGACTGAAAGCTGTTAAATCATGCCTAATAAAGTAATCTCTATATTTTTTCATACTTTCTGGTGCAGATTTCATCGAAAAAATAGGTTCAATTGAACCGGGGACGATAAACACCCAAATTTTGGATAATCCCGTATTAGCGTCCACATCAACTCCAAAACCCATCAGTTGAAAAGTTTCCATAGCCTCTTGAATCATATCATGGATAGGGTGATCGTCTTTTTTAATCAATCCCTCATTAATAGCTTTTGTATAAGGATCTGGATTATGTGGCATAAAAAATTCGACATATCTAAGCGCAACGTCTCTCCGCTCAACCGGTTTGGTCGTGGTTCTGATTGAAACTGGAGCTCCAATAAAAAATTTCTCGAATACATTGAAAACCTTCCGAGTAGCATTTTCATTAAAGTTAACTTCAGTTATATCGCAGAGTTTTGCGAAATCCTTAATCATTTGTTCTAGATCGTTTTGACATTTGAAATCTGACTTGACTTTAGCCAAATACCTATCGTAATCAACATTTAATGATTTCAGGTCTTCTATCATTGTTGGTTGAAACGCAGTTGGTGTAATTTCAAATAACGCTACAATTAGATCTACTTCAGCTACCGATTTACCTCGTCTTTCTTCGCACTTAATTTCTGCTTTTTCGAAGAGTTGAGGTTTTATAACGGGTCTGACCATCTCTGGCATTCTTATAACCACATTATCATAAAGTTCTTTTACTTCTGGTTGCCATTCCATTTTCTTCTTAACCTTTTTTCTATTTTTAATCTTTAACTATTTTTTTTATTATTTTTTTATTTTTGGTACAAAGCAAATTGAACATCACTCATTTCAGCAAATCCTTCTGGATTATTGAATCCTAGTCCAGGCATCATCCATCTTGGATTATCTGTACCATATTTCCTAACAATTTGAAATAATTCTATTTCCTTCATTTTTGGAGAGATATAAAATTTGGGTTTCAGTAAGTTCTCACCTTTCTGTATTACACCCTCTTGTTCTGCAATGAGCTGCAGAGGCGTATGTGGGTATATTCTCATTCCTATAAATACAATCAAGTCTCCATCTCCTTGCCACAAATTCCCTTTAAAGCTCTCTATAGTTTCTAACCGATCGAAGGATGCCTGAACAGTTTCGAGGGTTTCTCCAGGTCCTCCAACAATCATATGTATCAATTGCTCTATTTCAAGCTCGACGCATTTTTTTGATGTTAAGAGAGCATCATCGGTCGTTCTCTTCTTGTTCATATTTCTCAGCATCACATCTGATAAAGATTCAATGCCAGTTGCTAAATGTACAACGCCGCTTTGTTTCATGAGTGGCATGAGATCAATAAAATCTTTATTTGGAGAATAATTGGCGCCCAATTTTACATCAATCTTTTGTTTTATAATTTCTTCACAAATCTGTTTCACATTAGTGTAATCTAAATTGAAAAGGCTATCAACTATGAACACATTTTTAATATCATAATTATTTACCATTAGTTCAAGCTCTTTGGCGATATTTTCTGGAGACCGGAAACGTGGGTTAGAACCTTCAATGTACCTATAACTGCAATAAATGCAATTCATGGGACATCCCCTCTTTGTTTGAATATTCCCCCATGTAGCACCATTCACCTTCATCGGATCTATAAGATATGCGTCGTTTTCCAATAGATCTCGAGTTGGAAAAGGAAGGTCATCTAGATTTTCAACGTGCCAAGGTGGTCTCTGATGATATACGCCATTTGAATCTAAATAACAAACACCTTTCTCAACCTTTCTCGGGTCCTCTCCATTCTCAATATACTTGAGAATTTCAGCAAATACGTATTCTCCTTCGCCAACAACTCCAATATTATGATTTAAATCCTTAAGGATTTCTTCTGAAAAGATGGAAAAGCCAGGTCCACCTAAAATTATTTGAGTATCTGGATCTGCAATTTTTTTGATGTACTGAATAATATTTTTAACTGGTAGATAAAAAAAGAGATTTCCAGG
>Ga0114919_10001741_pt1 | contig 17423 bp, 6 predicted proteins | sample BlataG_FD_88682 | JGI IMG/M metagenome (GOLD analysis project Ga0114919, IMG submission 88682) | Deep subsurface microbial communities from Black Sea to uncover new lineages of life (NeLLi) - Black_00105 metaG | ecosystem: Environmental > Aquatic > Marine > Oceanic > Sediment | place: Atlantic... | reverse complement strand
TCTCTCTTTTTTTCTCTCTCTCTCTCTCTCTCTCTCTCTCTCTCTCTCTCTCTCTCTCTCTCTCTCTCTCTCTCTCTTTCTACTTATTTATATACACATGTGTAATTGAAGATAGCAAAAAGGTTGAAATCAAAAGAACCACCCCATGACGGATTCATAAATTATAAATTTCAAAAAGGAAGAGGGACAGCTGACAGTATGTTAACAGCCCCATTGCATCCTCTCTCAGTAGACCTCAATTCTGCATCATCATCATCATCATCATCGCTACCAACTCCTCTCACAAGGAAACTCCCCCCTTTTGACACCACAAAAAGGACCTCACCTCCCACCGTTTCCACTTCAATAATAATCTCACCTGCAGCATTAGGCACTGCATTAGGATCAATAGCCACTGGACCTACTCTGATCAAGTAGGCAATAACATCTTCAAGACTATTAGTACGATTGGCTGTTGTTAGCTCGGATTGAATCCGAGGCCAAGCCGAGTTGATGGGTGCAAAGACGGTGAGTGAGTCGGATGCGTCTTCAAGGAGGGAGGCGTATCCAGTTTGGTTGACGTATGATGCGAATGTGGATAGTTGAGGAATGTCTTGGATGATTTGGTAGAGATTCCCTTCACATGTGTTGACTGGAGGTGGTGATGCTTTAGGTGGTGGAGGTGATGCGACTATTGGTTCTTCTTCTTCTTCGACCTCAACTTCTGGAGCTAGAGCTGGAATAAGATCAATCTCCACCTCTAGAGCTGGAGCTAGAGCTGGAATAAGATCAGTCTCCACCTCTAGAGCTGGTGCCAATGATGCAGTGGGAGCATCTCGCTCCAATGATGGTGGAGAAGATAACAAGGGCAGTTTGACTTCATCAACAGGAGGGAAAGTAATAGCTTCCAAAATAGGAGCCTCTGGAATTGGAGGTAAACTAACAGTTATCGCTTCTTCAACAGCAGGTACAATGATTTTTCTTCCACTACCCTTCCTTCTCTTTGGAGGAACTTCACCAGCTGGGGCAAGAAGGGGCAAAAGAACCAATTCTGCAGGCTCTGGTGCAGGTAATAGGGTGATGGGAAGAAGAGTTGCCTCCATCACTCCTCCACCATCATCAGATCTAGATGGAACAACACCAACCTGTTCAGCAGACAGAAATCTCCCAGTCTCACCAGGATCCTCCAACACCTCACGCATCACCACGACTCCCTCTGGAGTAGTCACTCTCAAGTCGAGTGGTGTTGCTGGAAACCTGCTAACCTCATACCTAGCACCCCATCCATTCTCCATCACTCTCCACTGACTTTCACTTTCCATTGACCCTTTGAGCTCAACTTTCTCAACCTCTCCACTGCCAGCAACATTTAAGAATGCAAGCCTGATGTATCCACCAGCGTCCACTCTGTATCTGTCAACATCAATGATGATGCCTCCAGGGGGCTGGCATGGGATTTGTCTCCAAGAGATGGGGATGTTTTTGTTTGGGGACCCAGTCAAGGTGATAGCCAGAGAGGAGTGGATGACAATGGTGTCTGAGGAGCAGTCTGAGCATGAATCTGCAACTGTGACAGTGGCTGGTCTGGCATTTGGTAAACAAGAGGGACCTTGGCAGGTGATTTGGAGGCAGATGCCACAGCCTTGTTGAGGTGCTGACGATGCAAGAGGGGAGGACGGGGAGATGGCTGCAGCTCCAATATTCGGGTATACTTCTGGAGAAAACACTCCATAGCCACAGGATCCATTAAGTAGAGCTCCTACTGGAACAAAGGGATCATCACTGCCGTATATTTGAGCTTCTGAGGTAATAATATCCTCTTGACTGGCAGCAAGAGAACAGGATAATGCTGCTACAATAAATACAAGATAAAGCCTTGGCGACATATTGGTACTATATAGGCCAATGCACACGATAAACCTGGTTTATCATTGCAAGCACGCGTTGTTTGCGTCTATTATATATGGTACAGAAGTCAGTCTGGAAATTCCTAGATCAAATGAGGCAGTCCTTGCGGGATGGTCAGTTTGTCCCGTCCCAGAAACATTTCGTGATTCTCTTCGCTATTTCTTTTCCCTTTGACAAAATAATATTACATATACATGTATACGATAATTTCTTTAACAGTATTAATGATCAATACAAACAATTCTTTTATTAAATCCCATTTCAGTTCTCGATGTATCCCTGGAAAGGCAACCTCACCCTTGGACCCTCTACAGTCGTAAACGTCTCTTCTTGAATGTGGTAAATATGTTCAGGATGAAATTTCATTCCCCTCACCTTCTCACTCCAAGCATCACACGCCTCCTGTACCCTCCCTATCTCATCTTGCGTCAGCTGTCTAGGAGTGAGGCATCTTGCCAAACTGGCATGAACAATAGTGCTCTGTCGGGGGGGGGCTCCTGGAAACACACTTCTCATTCTACTCCTCAAACTAGTCAGGTGACCAGTATTATCAACCGAACATAATAACAATGTCCCGCTGTCTGCGAATATGATCCTGTGCACTTCAAATTTAGGAGCAGGAGTAGTCATTGCTGCTTGTTTCATTGCATGAATCTCTCTCTCCAGCACCTCTGGCTGAGGATTGGCCACTGCTGCTGTTTCCTCTGAAGATGGGTACCCAGGAGGCAGCCCACCTGTCTCTTTGTCGAATGGATCTGGTCTTAGAGTATACGGCTGACTAGTCATATAAACAGTGATATGATAATGACTAGGTTTGTTGAGATGTATTTTAAAACCATCAGGAAGAGCTGCCATGATTGCAGCTGAAGCTTCATGCAGCATTTCTCCCAATTTTTTATTGCATTCTTGGAAAAACACGACTGCCAGTCTAACTGATGATGGTGGTAAAGGGACTGGGAAGTTGGCATATGCAAGAGGCACAGCGTGACCAGGGCCATCTAGTGATGTGAAATATTGCTGCATTTGTGAGATTGCTTCTACGTTGAGGCCAGTAGTGGTAAACTTGACGGCCATGTCATCATAGACTGTGCTCAAGAGGCGGGGATCTGCCTGCTGTTCGGGGGTGACGGTGACTTTAGCATTGAGGGTTGCTGACATGTCGGGGAGGCAGGGAGTGCTGCCATTGGAGGAAGGTCTGACAATGGCCGCTGCTGTTTCTTCAATTTCTTCATCTTTTTGGAGACTTTGGGGGTTTAGAGAAGAAGACTTTGATGATGAGGGGTTGCTGTAAAGGTAAGAGAGAGGAGGGGAGGTGCAATGGGTTAGAGAGAAGTGGGGGAATGGAAGGAAAATATTATTGGTGGTCAACTTACTTTATTGTCACTGAAGCCTCGGCTGTTGCGGCAATGTCCTTGGAAGCTTCTATTTTCATGGTTGCGAGGATTTATGTCAGTAATGTGCGTGTCTTGAGAGAAGTAAATTTCAGATGTTGCACAAGGGATTTCAAGCTAAATTCAGTTCAATGTTAGCCTTAATATGGATGGATCTAAGCAGATCATTACACATACTTATTTGTTCATTATTCAATAACAAGGAAATTCAGCTGTAAACTCGCCCCTAAGAGCGTATTACACTTCCAGCTGGCAGCATGGGGGGAGCAGCGAGTTTCCAACCGCCAATTTGCAGGTTTTGCACTCACGCGTTTACAAAAGCACCTTCGACGCTCAGCATTACTACATTTCATTTGCTTATTGATATCGATTAATGTCAACTAACTGATTAAGTAGAGTGGGTCCATCGCATTTTAGTATTTTGTTCCACTAAGCTGCAACAATCGCAATCTATCTTTGCGTCAAGACAGAAACCTCCTAGAATAAAAGTGGGTATTCCTGGAAATTGTCTGAAGCAAATAATAAGCTCATAAAGGCTTCATTGTTGATAAGAAACGTCAGGTAAGCAGTGTTTTTGGTGACGAGAACCCCTAACATCCACCCAACAAACAGAGAGATGCAGCTTGTAAACCAAGTAAACTGCCCGTCTGAAGCCGTGTTCTACTTCTAGTGCACAACTGACTAACTCCAACTCCTTTCATTACATTCTACAGGACAAATGGCATCGTACAGACGTAGCAGAGGAGGGTTGGCCATCTTCCTCACATTCCTGTTAGTAATAAACAACTTCGCAGCAGCACAGACAGATGTAGCTTCTCTCTTGGATATATTTAACAGTCCCATTGGGGCTGCTACATCAACGCCAACTCCCACTCCACCAACGGTTGGGTCTGACACATCCACAACCACCGCACCTCCAATAGAATCTAGCAGCCTCATCCCACCAGTTGAAGTCCCCGAAATCCCATCTGATACACCAAATCCAACAGATGAGTCCACTAGTGTTATTCCTCCAGTAGTTGTCCCAGATACCCCATCCACCGACACCACAACTCAACCATCTACCGACGACTCCACCGTGCCCACCACTACTACTCCTACCACCCCCTCTATTGGTGACTTCTTCACCCCAGTTGGAGAAAGTGCCGACACCGATCCCATCACCGTTGAAGACACTATTGACCAGCCATTTGGCGCAGCCCCTCAAAGCCCCTCAAACAAAACCACCACCACCGCCCCAGTCCCCGTCGACCCATCCAATGGCAACCTTCCACCAGCCCCGCCAGCTGGTTGGAAATTCCTCCCCGTTGACACTGCCATTATCTTCCCTCTTGAGCTACAGGGGCTCTATATCGCCCCATGGACTTCTCCCAAATCCTACATTGTGTCCAAAACGCTCAGTGATAGATACCTCAGGGCAGTAGACATGAAAGAGATCGATACCCAGTCATTGGGAACCTACTTCTTCTTGGACTTTGATGCTCCAGGAGGCTCAAGAGGTAAAAGGAAGCTTTTACAGACAGAAAAGTCTGGTGCCAAGCTTAAAGTTACCGTCAAGACCAACTTCATCAGAGTAGAGAGTGAAATTGCAGCAGTTGCACAGGGTGCTTTGTCTGGCAGCTTGGCTGAAGACTTGACATTGATGGGTATTCATTGTGACAATGCCACTATTTGGGAGGAACCTCAAGTGATACCAATTACCAAGCTCACAGGAAAAGACGACAGTGATGACGACTCCTCGTCCATACCAGTGTGGGGTATCGCTGCAGTGGTGGCAGTTGTCCTCATCATCTTGCCAGTTCCAATCTACTGCCTAGTCAAGTGGAGAAAGCGCAAACACAGGGAAGCAGTGGAGAGACAGGCAGACGAAACAGCAGCTGCGCGTGCTCGCATGCAGTCGCGTATCATCAAGCCCAGCGGTAAATCGTTCACCGTCAAGCCAGGTGAAAACCACCATATCATGGTTCGTGCAGGAAGCATCAAAGCTAGCCAACCAATGAGCACTGCCAACTCAAGGCAAGAAAGCTTCATCTACTCTTCTCGTGATGTCACTCGCTCTAATGTGCCCCTCAGCGCAAGAGGAGCAGCTCTGGGGGCCATTGCGCCCAATGGACAGAGAGTGCCTAGCTTGACAGGGCAAGTGCCCTTTGTGGGTGGAGGGTATGGACAGTCAGGTCGTCTGGCAGAGGAAGGAGAAAGCTCTTACAGTGGATCTGGAACTGATAGATCTTACTATGACAGCGATGCTTAAATAATAAAAATAAAATATTGTTGAATGGGTTTCCCGCAGAGGGGGACTTTGCTTTGTTTTTTCTTTAGCGGGCTTCTCATTTTTTTTAAATTACTGCAGCAGCTTGGGGGCTTTCTTTTCTTCACTGCTTGATTCTCTACTTACTACTAGCAGTGGTATATTTTGTTTAATCAGCAGCGTTGACAAGGAACATCATTGTCAAATGTATCTTTAACTAACTACTAATATCAATCCAATAGGTAACACAACTTGATCAACACACACATTTTCACAGTTACAGACAGAAAAACTAACTAACACTACCTTCAATCAGCAATCTCATACAATGCATTCAAGACCTCTATGAGTCTTGTATCATCATGTGCCGCAGTACTACCACTATGAGTATTATTTCTACTTCCATCCCCACTCCTCCTTACAACTATAAAGCCATCTTCCAGCTCTTGTACTTCGCCTGCCCCTATTCCTGCTCCCAATCCACCAGATCTTCTATGTCTACCAGCTGCCAGCATTACTCTCAATACCTTTATGATGCATTCCTTGATGATGGCTTTATTACCAATAGCATTATTACTAACAGCACTCGTACCATAATTACCATATCTCTTCTGATCTGCCGAGTGCAATGATAGTATGGTATGCAATATGTTCCGAGAGACGACCATCAAATCATGAGCAGCTCCCAACCAAGATCCAGGGCCCCTCATAACACTCTTCAATTGTGTCAAATTATAAAGAGTACCACATGCATCTAATGCAGTACTCAGATTTTCATTATTGCCATTATTATTACTGCTATTATCACCAGTCATTGCTGTGACTATGGATTTGCAAATGATGGCTCCAAGCCAACTAGATCCACCACACGTGTCAAACACAAACTTTGCAGCCCTTGGAACACAAGGCACCCTACGTATCAATTGAAAACACAACGACACTGATGCCGAGTTGGCAGGTAGAGCATCATGTAGACTCATCACTAGTTCCACTACATGTTTCTTCTTGTATAGGTATGCATCTTCACTGCTACGGAGACCTGATATGAGCAGTGATAACAGCCAGGTACGTTCTTCTCTAGATTGTTGGGAACCTGACAGCATCATTCGATTGAACAGAGGAATATCGTCAGATAAATCTAGTGCGTGTTGTTTTAATAGGTACTTATTGACTGGAGAAAACATGGGATGCCCAGGGTTTAAAGCCAGCGTGGCAGCTTCAGCAAGAAACACAGCATGACAGCTAGAAAGACGGGAGAATGGAGTCGTTATAGCTACTTGTAATGCATTCAACGCCACAATTAGCTGCTGTTTCTCCTTGAAATTGCACTCGTCATCCATGAGTTGCTGTTTGTATAGAGCGACAATCTCGTAGGCCATGGCACGTAGTGGTGCATCAGCAGAGGCCAGGCAACGAAGAGTGACACTGAGCAATCCTAGTTGGACAAAATGACGAGGCTCAACTGCCTTGGATTTCAACAAAAACAAGCTCAATGGCAGTATAAATGATGGATCGTAGCCTCCATTTGCGTAGGGAAGCTGTTGTAGTGATATGGCACTACTATTATCGTGAGAAGAAGTTGTTGTTATCGTCTCAATGCTCTTCTCTCCACCACCACCACCACCACCAAGCAAGGTGCACTCTTCTGGATAGAGAGCCACTGTTAATCCACACCTGACTGGATCTATCTTTGACAAAACATCTACATATGCATCATTACTATCATCGTAATCTGCACTCCTCTCCTTCTTCTTCTTGCTTAGTTGTTTCAGAGCTTCAGGTCCCCATACATATCCCGACTTGGCCAATGGACCATCGAATAAGCTGACAATATCCCAGTTCTTGTTGGCATCAACCATTGCTGTATCATCACCATACATATATACAGTGGTGTTAAGGAGCCTAGCAAGAGACCAAACTGCCTTGTCTGCGATGCTCAAACTGCCACCATAAGCAGCCATGATAACTGGCAGCCAATGTTTGCACACTTCCAATGCTTTGGTAAATGGAGCACTGGATTGTGGAGCTAATAATGCCAAGTCTAGCAATGTCTGCATCAATTCGCAATAGTTTCTTTTAAGATGTTTCCTGTTCTCCTCCACAAGAGTGTTAACCCTAGAAGTACGAATACATTCGTCTGTTGCCAAGACCAAGATGATACTTTCCAGAGGTCTAGGAAGAGCTCGAGCTGCAGGAGCCAAGGGCGCGGGACTATCAGCAGTGCATTGCAATGTTGGCAAGAATTGAGAGTGACACGTCAGCAACTCCAATAAATGCATGGCAGACCTTCCTACAGCTTCTTCACTGCCTTCCTTCTGTTGTCGTCGGCAGTGATGATCCTTTTCAGTCCATTCCCGTTCTTCAGGGAGCAAAGCAGCAATAAACCTTCTGAGAGTACATATACTGGAAACATCAGAAGATCTGTGTTTTAGTATTTCAGGAGCAAGTTTGCAACAAGCAATGTGAGCTAGCTTGACAAAAGCTTCTGTGCTTCTCCGTTGTTCTAACGACAAGGCTGCAACTGCATCTCCTAAACTGCCATCCAAGCCTTGCATCAGCACTCTTTCCAAAAATGAAGAAGAAGAAGAAGAAGAAGAAGGAGTAACTGCACTAGTGGTGGTGACCTTCTTCTTATCACCTGGTAGACCCGCTTTGTAGACCCGACCTAGTGTTGATGAAAAGGCAGCAATGTAGGGGAGCAGTTGAATGGTGGTGAGTGATGTTGATATTGCTAAAAACATAAGAGCCAGAGACGCTTTTTCACAATTATCTGCAACTGTGCTGCAGTCTTCTTCCTCGTCATTTCTAGATACCTTCCACCCTTCTTTAGGCATCAATGCTGCAATAAACCCCTCTTCATTAGTAGTACTCTTGCTAGTAGCAGTAAGTTGTTGAAGAAGGGCCGATACTGATGAAGGAGATGCTTGTAATGAGGCCGTCAATGCAGCTACTGCATATCTTTTCAGAATTCCAGCATGGAAGCTATTCGAATTACTGTCACTCTTTGTATTTGTAAAGTAACTATGCAGCACAGTTGCCACTGCATTAGCCAACTCAACCCTTGCTGCACTTGACTCTTTCTCATTTTTATTTTTTTCCACAATACTGCTACTTGCTGGTTGTTGTTGTTGTTGTTGTTTTAGAATGTAAACACAGAGAGGAAGGTAGGCTATGCAGTCTTTCTGATGTTCACCATCAGCCTTCGTCTTATGCTTCTTCTTCTTCTTCTTCTTTTCAGTACCATCGGCATCATATGAGCACTCCACCATCTTTCTTGTCAATTCTCTAGCCACAGCTTCCAGATGAGATGGGTACTGTTTCAACACAGCAATAGCAATAACACATCTCTCTTCAGTTGGTACGTCTATGGCAGCCTTTATCAACACCTCTTCCTGAGAATATCCCTGTTTTTTATCATTATTATTAATAATATTACTAGCACCAAAGTAAGTAGCACGCATTCTTGGATTTGACAATATTCTAGCCAGTACAGTATCCAATGGGGAAGGGTGTAGTGCTCCTAGTGATTGACATAAGATAGGCAGTACTGTGTCTTGTATCCAAGCAGTATCGCCTTCTCCTCCATCTTGTTGTTGCTGTTGTTCTTCTAAGAGAGAAGCAGTAGCATTCAATAACCAATGGTAATGACTAATGTTATTGCCACTATTGAAATTAGATACCAATTGTAATGCCTGCTCTGTTGCTGCCTTAATATCTTGACGAGGAATAAGGGGCAGTAATTCGATGAAAGTACGCACACACCTTGGAGCCTCTCCTCCTTCTCCCCTTGCTGCTGCTTCATCCTTGCTGCTATCAGACAGATTTCTCAATTGCTGGGTAAATCCATCAACCAAGCACTTAACAAGTGCAGTGTTATATACTGATGATGAATAATGAGACTGACTGGCAGTGATGAACGATTTCAGCACAGATACTACTCCATAATGGATAAGGTTACTAATCGCATCATCATCATCAGTAGTGCTTTGGAGAGTGGAGAGGATCACAGGTGAAGATGATATTATTGCCAAGCACATCTCTTTGTTCACTTGAGCATTACTCGTCCCTGTTGTTGTCGTTGTTGAAACAGACATACATGCCTTGATGACAACAAACAGGCCCTCTATATTGGTCTTTTCCAGCTGACGACTTGGCTTTGTAGTGTATTGTGATAACCAGAACAAGCAGTGCCTTAGAACATGGTATACAGTGAATGCATTATTATTCTTGGGTTGTAGCACTGTGTTTAAGAGTGTTGCCAGATGTTGGGATGCCTTGGCATCATCTTCATCAAAAGCAAGACTTTGTACTAAAGGTGCCATCATTGGCCGATAAACATGCATATTATTACTACTACTAATAGTAGTAGTAGGAGGAGGAGGAGATGATCTGTTCTTTGATGTTGCAGTTGGTGATGATACGATTTTAATTAGCAGTCGTGGAGAGCTTCCATTGTTTTCTTGATGGCGATGATGATGACGAAGATGATGATGATGATGATGGCCATTGGAAAGCTTCATTTTCTTCTTCTTATGCTCCTGTGGCTTGCTATCAATGTCATACCTTCTTCCTCCAGTAAAAGTATGGAGCAATTCTTCAAGTTCAGATAATTGCCTACCTTCTTCAGGCAACACAACGCTCCCACTACTATCAGTGGTACTTTCAACATTCACCTTTGCTTGCTGCTCTTGTTGTCTCACTGCTTCATCTTTGATTATACCGAGCAAAACAGACGCATATGGCTTGACGTCTATATATTGTTGCTGCAATATAGCAACCAACACACTCTTTGTGTATGCAGCAATGGCGAGTCTATCTTGTACGTTTGTTTTCTCAGATGGCAATACTCGCAATGCTTGCCTTAACAAACATGGACCAAGAAGACTGAACGATGATGATGACGACGATTGTGCTACTGCAGCTCCATTCAAAGCAGTGATGTGTTGCATGGTCTGTTCATAAATGTCATGTGGTCGTCTCATTAAGAGCAACACTGCTTCACATAGAAATGTAAGCACTCCAGATGCTGCTACTCCTGATGATAATAATGATGCCATAGTCTCTTCTTTCCACTCTACAACATTCAGAGCTTGAAAGTATAATTGTGCTTCATCTTCATACATCTTCTCAAAGCCCCCAGTTGCCAGCAATCTCTGAGTCAGCACCTCAACCGCCATACTACAAACCTCCTTTGAGACAGCTGGGTTGACTAGAGTTTGAAGTATTGGCATTAGTGGTGTAGTACTTGTTATTGGAATAATACTTTTACTACTACTTTTACTAATAGTAGTAGTAACCACTTGACCAATTAACTCTAGATAGCCATATTGTGTGTTTGGTGGTAATGCAGCTAAATGGCAAGGTACCAGTCTCTCTACGTCTATACTGCTTTCTACAAATACATTTGGCAGTACATTTTGCCATTTGACAAATGTTTTGAGGCACATACCCACCAGCATCATCTTGCTGCTCTTTACTTTGGTGTCATTGTCATCGTCGTTGCTTTTCTTCTTGTTGTTGTTACCTTCATCATCATCATCATCTTCTTCTTCTTTATGATCTCCATCACCACCACTACTATTATTACTATTATTACTAAGTAGCACTGCTAGTACAGACTGAGGATCAGGCATTGATCCCCTCACCATCTGTCTCACTTTATCGGCAACATCCACCATACCCAGTGCTTCCACCTCCCTTATCAACTTCAAGCTCACATCTAACGCACTGCATAGTAAACATAGTGTTGAATGTTTCACTAGGGCATTGGAGTGTTGTACTCCTCTACTCAAGGCTGACCTGGATATAATACGTATCGGGGGAAGTATCCCTGGTGATATGATTTCCCTAACTATTCCTGATGACAGCCCACCACCACCATTTTTGTTAGTAGTATTATTTTCATCTACTGATAATATACCAGCATTATAGTTTGCAATTGTAAGGAGTAAGATGTGCGCACTCGTTGCATTAGCCAACCACCTTCTACTGGCAGCTGGTTGATCCAAAGACCACGGCAGAGAGGGGGAAGACAACAAGGCGGTAGCTAATACTGGATTGCTTTGTATACAACTATCTAGTAAACCACCTTGTACAGCAGAATCACTTGGTCTTAGGGTTCTTAACCAACGGTATAGTGTCTTCATTCCAGAAGAGAGTTGCATTGGTTGGAATGCTCCTTTTATTGCATACAATGGTGGTGTCTTACTAGTGGCATTATCGCATAGACCGAGTGATGGTTGACAGCAAGCCATGAGGAGAATATCCTTTGCTAATTCTCCAGCATCTTCTACTTCTTCTTCTTCTGCAATACTGATAGTACTGTTCGTACTGCTGCTAGCAATAGCAGTGAGTTGAGACATCGCCGCATCAGTAAACACAGCTGCCTTACTAACGGGAGCTAATCCACCAGAATCTGCCGATAATACCGTCTTTTGTAGCCTATTCAGCACTCTATATTGTACTTCAGGTGGGTCACTTGCCAGGTGATGCAGCAGTCCTCCAGTGATCTGTCTATGCTGGGTGATGAGGGTGGAGAGGAGGAGTGGTTGGGGGGAAGATGCTTTCAGGAGAGCTAGAGCAAATTTGATAAAATTAGCTCTTGTTGGTCTTTTTAATGGGTCGGGATCTTTCCATTGATTTGATAAAGCATTTTTTCCAGTACTATTGTTGTTGTCGGTTTCATTGTGTTGGGAGGTGGGAGGTGGAGGTGCCGCTACTGCTGCTGCTTTCCTTTTGTAGTTGTTCTTCTTGCTGACTGGTCTTGCTATAGAAGGCAACGCTGATAATGTAAAATCAAAAGTCCGGATTATATCTGCTGCTGTTGATGGTGAGAATGATACGAGTGCAGCTAATAGAGTTAGTGCAGCATTAATGCGGCCTTTTGATTCGGAAGAGAGGAGGAAGTAGAGAGGTTTGAGACGTCTGGAAAGGGTGGTAGTGGCGAGATAATCTGCAGCCGTTTTTATGCAGGGTGATTGGTGTGATGAAGATGTGGTGAGGATGTCAGCAATACAGAGGAGTAGTGTGACTGTGACTCCATGGTCCTTGTGGGATATCTGTGCATCCCATATGTGCTGGAAGACGTCAAAGGTGGAGCGGGCGAGGAATTCATTCAAAAAGGAGGGTGAAGCTGCTAAAGAACGGCGGAATGCATTGAGGGCTTGTAGGTTGGTGCCAATGTCTCTCGTGGCTTGAAGACCTCGAACAATTGCCTCTAATTCCATTCTAATCGCTTATATAATCGTCATCTCCCTCTGAATGCATATAAAAGTCTTGTTGTCAAATTGTCTCTCGTTGATATTACTATGCATATATTTTTCATTATATATTCATCAGTATCATTGAATGCTTTAAATGTCTACACATTCCGATGTTGCATTTGAAGAAGAAGCTGCTTGACGTTGACAGAGAACGGCAGCTGATTCCACCATCGCCAGGCTTCAGATGGAGGAGTTTGCTACCTATGGATTTTGATGCATGTACCGAGTCAAATTGATTTCTGACCCATTCATTCACCTCATGAAAGGGATTTTGCCTTGGTAGCAAAGAATTGTCTAAAGTTCATGTGGAAGTGGAAAGGACAGCTGTGCAGAGATCTAGAGTTTAGGTAGAGAGCACTGTGTCAAGGACTGGAGGTTGTATAAGAAGAGCAAGGACGGGCGACAGGTCATCCTATCAACATCTATTCCCAAAAATATAATGCGAAGGTACCCGGCCAACAATGGTTCGCACGACTGTGGCGTTCTGGTCAGGGTTATTGCTCCTTGTCTTCTTATTTCCCCAAACATCCAGCAAAATCGAGCCTTTCCCTCTTTCGAAAGTGTTGTTGCTTGAAGGAACAGATCATAAGATAGGATTTGATCTCAACTTGAAGTATATGCTCGATGTATTACAACCTAATCGGTACGTGAAAAGAAAAACAACAACCATGATCACATCCCCCACTCCTTCCTCCTCCCGACACCACCCCCCTCACACAAACTTCTCCACCCCACCACCCAGATTGCTCTGGTGCTTCCGCCAAACAGCTGGACTTCCCACTCCAGACCAACCCTATGATGGCTGGGAAGCTCCCACCGTTGAAGTCAGAGGCCAATTCATCGGTCATTACCTCTCAGCCCTGGCATTGTCTGCCAATGCTCTTTCTCACAGCAACACTACTAGATCCCTCCAACTGCGCAGCATTTCCACCTACATGGTCTCTGAACTCAGCAAAGTCCAGGCCACCTATGGAGACGGCTACTTATCAGCCTTCCCCAAGGAACATTTCGACAGATTAGAAGCATTTCAACCAGTATGGGCCCCGTATTACGTCATCCATAAGATCATGGCTGGCCTGATAGATCAACACACCTTGGTTGGCACGCCCCAGGCACTGGATATTGTAGTCAAGATGGCTAGTTATTTTTGTGGGCGTATTGCAACTGTTATTAGAGAGAAGGGGTATGAACATTGGGTACAAGCTCTGGATGTGGAGTTTGGAGGCATGCAGGAATCTCTACACATTCTATCCACTGTTATTATGGAACAGAAGCAGCGGGGGGACCGTGTGTCGTTGGGTGATAAATTTGGTCAATGTGCCTTGTTCTTTTCAAAACCAAACTTTTATGAACCATTAGTTCATGGTGGCACCCGTAATTTTACCAATAATGCTGACAACGATGATGACAATGATCCATTGCCAGGCAGACACGCCAACACCCACCTCGCCCAAGTCAACGGCTTTGCCGCCCGTCATACCACCACCGGTGACCCATCCGCCAAGGCTGCCGTCTCCTACTTTTATTCCACCATCCTCTCTCACCACTCCTTCTCCACTGGAGGCAGCAACTGGGGTGAGTACTGGCATGATGAAGATTCCCTAGGCTCTGCTGTGAATGACACTTCTAGTGAGTATGGAGATACAGAGGAGAGCTGTACTCAGTATAATATATTGAAGATTGCTAGGTATTTGTTTCAATGGACTGGAGGCGCGGTGATGGCTGATTTCTATGAGAGAGCTCTGTTGAATGGTATTATCGGGATTCAGAGAAGACCTCACACTCACACTCACACTCATGAGAATGAGAATGAGAATGAGAATGATGGTGACGGGAGTCATAGTACTTTACATCATAACCATAATCATAGACGCGAACTAACCAATGTAGAACCAACAATACACAACCAGGGAGCTCAGTTGACCATCATCAATCCTCCTCCTCGCGGTCCTATAAAACCATTGATCAGGCCTACTAATTACAAGGTAGTGTCGTGGCCCTATAGTAATGATGATGATCTTCCACCTCAAAACACTACCTCTATTGGTATGGATGACCTTCCTCTCCCTGGACCTGGTCAGTACATATATATGCAGCCGTTAGGTAGGCCTCCAGTTGGAAAACCAACAGCAGCTCATGGCTGGGGAAATGCACTAGAGTCATTTTGGTGTTGTTATGGTACTGCAGTGGAGTCTTTCAGTAAGATTGGGGATAGTATCTATTTCAAAGAAGTGAACAATGAAAATGACTGCCAAGCATCAGCATCTTCTTCTTCATCTTCTTCTTCTTCGTTAGCAGCAGCAGCAGCAGTAGCAGCAGTGCCAAAGTTGTATATCAATCAATTAGTGTCGAGTCGATTGAGATGGGATGGCAATATAGGATGCAGTAGTAGTGATGATAGTGATAGGTCGCCCACCTTTGTCTCATCTCCAAATGTAGAAATTAACATGGAGACAGATATGTATTCTGACAATGTAGCTCGGGCTGTTGTCAACATCAAGTCAATAGATCATGATCATAATAATGATGCCCAGGAAAGCATGGCGTTTGATTTACAATGGAGGATACCTGGTTGGACTGAGAGGGATGCTATTGTTATCAAAAAGAATGGAGTGATGGTGGAGGGTTCAGGTGTTGTAGGAATATGTGGACAGACAAATAATAGCAGTACTACTACTGACGATGATCACCACCAACAACATCACCAACAGCACGATACTACTACTATTCACAATTCTCAACAACGACAGCAGCAGCAGCAATATGCAGTGTGGTGTAGTTTGGGCAGGATCTGGAATGACGGTGACATTTTAGAAATCACCATGCCAATGAAAATAACATCAGAACCACTAAATGAGAAGCACATCAGTAGTCCATTAAATCTAAAAGCAGTCATGATGGGGCCCTTTTTAATGGCTGGGTTGACTGTTGATGATGATAGAAGGCTGGATGCAGATCCTAATCAACTGCAATTAACTGTACCAGACACCCGACTTGGTCTTGTGAGTTTGTATTGCAGCTCTTTGTCAACCCAAGAAGGTGTGTTGGTAGTCTCTCCTTCCTACTCTTCACAAATGTCACCACAACCATCACCACCACCATCATCATCATCAGAGGAAGGAGGAGGAAGAAAGGACCATATAGACGTAAGGTGTATGAATTTTCATCAAGTGGCAGTGACCAGTCGCTCTCTCGCTCTCCATGGTACTTTTATTATGCACAAAGATGGAGTTTATGAGAGTAGTATTTATCCTGGAAAATATCTTCATGTGAATCAGAAGAAGGGGAGGAAGAGGGGTGGTAATGAAGTCTATTATTACTACTTGGGAGAAGAGGAGGAGAATATTGGGGGACTGAAGTTTGGGCCTGGATTGGTACGAGAGTACCCAAGAGGAACCCGGGTAATCAAAGGAACTAGTAAAAGCTATGTAGTGGTACCCATAGGACAAATTATTGATGAGAATTACACTGCATACTTTAAATTTGATACAAAACACTAAGCTTGGAGGAGAGGGAAGAGAGCGAGTGGAAGAGGCGGGCCCGTATTCCCCGAAGAAGGTGGGGGCTTCCTCACAGACCAGGCACCAGATAAGTAAGAGTACCCCTTTTTCCAGAACAAAACGGTACTGTTTTTATGCTGAAAACCCTTTTTATCTATTGGTCCATTGGAATTTCCATATTGTGCATACATACGATTTTTGTAACTGATTGAAGGTTTGAATATTTGTAATTTCTATTCATTGTTTCTAATCTTGTGAACAGCTTTTTCATTTGAAATTTATTCTCAACTTTAAAGTCGACACATGTGCCCAACAGACCTCTCCAAGCTCTAATTAAAAAAGATTTTTTACCTTGTAAACCACACTATTATTACTATCTAAGCGACAGGGAGTTTTTGATATGTTTATGGTACGATCGTCCTGGTTTGGTCAGAAGACAGTGCTGAGATAACATTTTGGAAACACAGAATGAACCAGAGGCAAACAATGGCTGATCATGAAGGAGAGGGGATAGAGGAAGGGTCGACGGTGGCCACATCGATGATGTCATGGTGGTGGTGGCTGAGTCAGATTGTGCTTAAACCAGCGCTTCTGGTAACGCAAGCTGCATTCCTTACAATTACTTCAAGCATACCTGCTTTTAGAGTAGTCTTAAGACTACTGAAAGCTTTCAGTGCTCGCAATTGGTATAGCCCCCTAGCAATTCACTTTTCCATATCCTTGTTTGACGGCTCCGTGAAGTATATTCAATCGAATTAACCGAGATAGAAATAATTATCATACCCAGTCACAGCTTTAATTGGTACGTGGCGCGCTTCATCTTTGAAAGTATGAGATTTTCCAGTGAAACACGGATTGTGATCGAAATAGAGTCTCTATTGTGCTTTTGAAGACCTCTAAGAACTCAGCAAACCCCATGGTTATCACATATGCAGATACATCCTTAGCACGGCATACTCAGAACAGCAACAATGTCAATCCTCCAATGCCGGTTTTCCTTCCTGGTCTTGGCTGCAACAGTTGGAGACTGACAGAGAGAGAGACGCAGACAGAGTGAGAGAGAGACTGGGAGTTGACTGGTCAACATGGGAGTTGAAAGGTCAACATAGGAGTCTCCAAGCTAAGATAAAACTGT
>Ga0114919_10001740_pt1 | contig 17424 bp, 7 predicted proteins | sample BlataG_FD_88682 | JGI IMG/M metagenome (GOLD analysis project Ga0114919, IMG submission 88682) | Deep subsurface microbial communities from Black Sea to uncover new lineages of life (NeLLi) - Black_00105 metaG | ecosystem: Environmental > Aquatic > Marine > Oceanic > Sediment | place: Atlantic... | reverse complement strand
GGGTAGTTCTTTTTATAAAAAAAGAAGGATTTTTAAAATAATGTGATAAATATTTGATTGAGTATATACCAGTTTTATTTAAGTATAATAATCAACTAAAAAAAGTGAGAATAGTAATATGCGCAAAATTGAAAATAATATTCTTTTTAAAATATACATGGAGGAATATTCAAAACTCAAAGATGAACAAAGGAGTCGCATAGGCTTTCGTGATAATTTGAAATATGTAACCTTGGTTTCTATTGGAGCTATTTTTTCATATGCAATAGGAGATCCAAAAAACTATTATGCATTTTTTCTTCTTCCTATGTCTAATTTTATTTTGGGATGGACATGGTTGTTAAACGATGAAAAAATAACTTCAATTGGAATATATATTCAAAATAATTTAACATCCTGTATTAATGAATTACTTAAAAGTAGTGATAGCACTATTTTCGCTTGGGAATATTTCCATAAAAAAGAAAAAAAGCGGATGGGGAGAAAGATGTTACAACTTTTAGCAAATGAATTGTTATATTGCATATCTGGATTATTTTCTGTTTTTTTATTTTTTCATTATTCTAATACCAATCCTTTTATAGTCTCAAAAGTTTTAATACTGGGATGTTTTGAAATAATATTATTAATTATAATAGGAATCAATATATTTATTTATTCCGATATCAAGGATTCTAATTCTTAAATCTATCGAAGTAGACATCTAAGTTTAGAATAATAATGTTATGAATCCTATATCTCAAATAAAGCCGGAAAGAGAAGATAAAAGAATTAAAGGTTCTTCTCCAAAAAGTGTGGTAAGATGTGTAAAATAGAGATATGTAAAACTTACCCTCGTCATCCCGTAAAACCTTTACCGTTTAGAAATAGAAATATTAGTGCAAAATAATGCAAGTTTATGGATTAACTACAAGATTTACCTATGATCCTGGTATTGGTATAGTTAAGAGGATTATTTTTCAAAAATAGTTATTCTAAGGATAAAGCTATGAATAACCCTGCAGAACCAAAGATTGGCATCATTACAGCCCTGGCGGAAGAATACATCGCCATTAAAGTGCTCTTGAAGAATTGCAGTGAAAAGAAAATGTCCGTTGACGGCGCTGGCCGCCGATATGTGTTAGGAGAAATATCCGCAATAAATGGCGGCAAACATGTTGTGGTGCTCGCGCTGGCCGATAAAGGAAACAATCCTGCGGCGATTCGGGTCACACTTCTGCAAACAGATTTCCCGACGGTTAAATCTATTATTATGGTAGGCATTGCAGGTGGCGTACCGTACCCTCAAAATCCGAAAGAACATGTCCGCCTTGGCGATGTGGTAGTGTCGGATCAAGGCGGTGTTGTTCAATACGATTCCGTCGAAGAAACAAGTAAGAGCTTTACTCCTCGCCACCCGCCGCGCCCACCGAGCGCGGTCTTCCTAGAAGCTGCGCGGCATCTCTGTGTAGACGAGTTAGCCGGTGAGAGGCCTTGGATAAAATTCATTGATGAAGCTTTAATAAAAATTAAAAAATTCACCCACCCCGGTGAAAAAACGGATATTCTTGTCGATTCAGATACTCAAAGTGTGATTATCCCACATCCGCCTGATCCGGATAGACAAGCAGGCGAACCGCGAATTTTTCTGGGAACGATCGCTTCGGCCAATAAGCTTTTGAAGAAACCGCTCATGAGGGATGCGCTGCGCGATAAATTCAGCGTTAAAGCAGTAGAAATGGAAGCTTCTGGAATTGCTGATGCTACTTGGATGCGTGGGAATGATTATTTGGTAGTGCGCGGTATTTGCGATTACTGTGACGGTAGGAAAGGAGACACATGGCATGGTTATGCGGCTATCGTTGCGGCCGCTTATACTCGTGCTTTGCTCGAATCCATGCAGGGAGAGGAACAGATTGTCGAAAGTTTGTCTGGCAGACCGCCCAAAGAGAAAACAGGCGATGAAATTCGCGATGCACTAAGGAATTACTGCAAGCGCGGACCAGGTTCTTGGATGAAGGATCCGATCTTGGAGATTTCACGAGAGCAGTCTTATTGTCCCTTGCATCTTACCGAGCAAAGACTGTTGCCCTTGGAGGCAGCATGCGACCATCCTTATGCGATTGTTACCGGCGAAGCGGGGAGCGGCAAAACCTCTCTCATGATTCATCTCGTGCGCGAGCTTTTGGATCAACGTCCCACTCCAACGCATTGGCTTTTGCCGGTCAACTTCGCAGCGATCAATAACTTCAACACTAGTGACGACCATCCATTTACAGTTCTGAAATTGCTGTTGCGGGATGAGTATGAGGCTTTTCAATATTGCTGGGAAAAAGGCTGCTTGTGGTTGTATTTGGATGAGATTGACCCTTCTTTGGAAGAAAAATACCTGCTGTTGCCGAGTTGGATAGAAAGGTTAAGCTATGAAAACGACCGTGCGGGACGCACGAACCGCATTTGGCTCAACTTCCGCGGGAAAGATTTTGATGATTACGACGGCGAACTCAAAAAGTGGCAGAAACTGCCGCTTTGCTTTCTCACGACTCCTGAAGTTTGGCAGTACCTGCGAACTCAGCGCGGTTGGCTGAAAGACAAATGGAGTAGTTTTTACAATTACTGGATATCGCCTTCATGTCCCGTGCCGAAACAGAGCCTGCTGGGTTTGAATTTGACGCTGAAATGTTGCTATGATGATGCCGGGCAAAATCAATTTATTATTGATCCATTGCAAGCGCTAACCAGAGCGTTTCTCAAAAAAATGTTACCCACAAACTTACGGAAAGATAATGACATTGGAGAAATTGATCGGCTGATGGTAAACACTTTAAGCCGCCAATGGAAAAATTTCTCTCCGCAAGATTGGAAGGAATGGAAAGGTAAGATCGCATGGGATGACTTTAGTCAGATCTTCCGGGAATCGTTATATACAGATTTGTGCCGCGCCTTCCGGCAATCGGTTTTAAGAAGCGACCGCTTCTTCCTTGAGGTACTTTATCCGTTCATGCTTAATTATTGGCTTGTGGAGGCTTTTTTGAAGACATGGGACATTGATCCGTCTGTTCCCAAAAACGAAATGGCCTCAAAGCTAGTTGCTTTATTGGAAAATCCCGACTATTGGGACTTGGCTGTGCTATGCTTGAATAAACTATCCGAGAAAACGTGCTGGGATTCTGCTTTTTCGCATTGCACAAGCCATTTCAACAGCATTCATTCGTCAGCTCAAGCTAGCATCGCTATAAAATTCTTATGGAAAATTTACGGGCATCACGAGACGAGCCGACAAAAAATCGTTTTGGATCAGCTTCTTCTACTGATGCAGGCTTATCCGGAACTGGATGAAGAAATCACATACGAACTCCAGCTCGCACTTGACGAACTTGCCTGGCGGAACCAAGACGTGCCAGCAGCTTTATCCAATCTGTTATCCGAGCGTTTAATCAGACGTCATCAAAATTTGTGCGAGCTTTTTCATGGTAACGGCGAAGAAATGCTCCGCCGCAACTTGAATCAAAATTCACCACAGCTCTGGGATGAATGGTTAACCATCATTGAACAATATCCGACCGAGAAGGCGGTAGCACAGGCCATCAAAGCGTGCTTCAAGTATAACAATTTTCTGGATACGCGTACGATTAACCGAATTCTTTCAGCTTTCTCAGCCTTTCGAGAGGAACCACACATGTACGTCGACTTTCAAACTTGGGCGCAAGATATCCTCGTCGAACCACAAGATCTTTACAAATCAGATCCGCAGCGAACAGTCGCCCTACTCCATGCACTGCGTGGCTGGGAGCAATTTTCGTCCCTGGCATTTATCAAAAAACTGTACGATTTGGCCGAAAAAAGTCAAGATAATGATTTAAAAGAAACGGCGTTTGATTTAATGCAAGGCAAAGTTCCGGCCGAAGCAAAAAACTGGCTCGAGAATATTTTTGATCGTGAAAATTCTCCAACCGTAAAAGAAAAAATTCTAGACCAGCTTATTGCCGCCAGAGACATCGCGAAACTCGAAGCCATTGTTGAAAGCCGGGAAGTTCCTCGTCTGGTCGCGAGGGTTGCTAAGGCGTTGTTGGTACATTATCACAGGTCCGGGGAAAGCGAAAAAGAATCCGCCGTGATCAAAAAAATTCTAATCGACTCAATTTTGCAGGAGTTGGCAGGACTGCCAGAGTTTTCATCTTGTTTCCGCGCTAAAATTGCCAACGCCTTCATTGATTCACACCAAAAAATCAATATTCGTAAAGCAAAGATCGTTGTCCATCTCTCGGCGGATGGAAGCGTGGTCAAAAATATTTTGGCGAAGCTGGCAACAGAACAGGATTGCAAAGCGTTCAAAACACTTACGACCGAAATTGGAGTTGCAACTAAAAAATAACTTTGGAGGTTGAACATGGCCAAAAACAAACGCCTTGAAAGATTCGAATCTCTCAGTCTGATTGACAAGCTCAAAGTTATCAAAGAGTATTTGACTTCACCATGGTTTGCGGTGCAGTTGCGGGGCATGCAAAAAATGGAAGATTGCTTGTCTCAAATGTCTCGTCCCAATGAACGGGAATATTTTTTAGGACTAGTTACTGGTTCTTTTGTTCACGAGGAGCAGATTCGACAGTGGGCTGTCCGTATTATGTGTGATTTTTTTCCCGAACGTTGGAAATACATTGGCCTCAATCTAAATAATTTTTATGACAATCCCCAGCCGAAGAATTTGAAAACGATCGTACGCAAGGCGTTAGACTTGCTTGAGCAGCCGGAAATACCTCTGCAAGTGATAAATACACCGGAGACGCTAAACTATTTTCAGCCAAATCACCGCCATGGTCTTGATTTGTTATTACTGGGAGTTGAAGCTGGTATTTTCAGCCTGCCCCACGAGGTTGAAGATACGAGCAAGACACTCTTCGTAGATTTCGTGAGCAAAGATTTTCTCAAAGATTTCCCCAATGCCGAAATCGGCGAAAAGTTGCGTTGCCTTTTCCAGAATGACCAAGATCCTTTTGTGTTACGGCGAATTTTGGATTTTTTCGGTAAGACGGCTTTGCCGATTGACAATAATACCGAAGCATTCGACACTATTTTGGAAACGATCCAGCCGCCTGATAAGTCGATTGAGTATATGGACAATCCACACGCTTATTATCAGGTGATTCAATATGGTATCCGGAGCGCCATAATGCTGTATGCGAAACCTTGGTATCAAGCCGTACGCGACATTCTAAGCTATCCACTCCCGGGTGGTGTAATAAATGATGATTTGATTGAAATAACCCAAAAGTGCCGAAACGGCTATTGGCCGAAGGAGCAAGATTGGCAAGCCTTGCTCAAACAATGCAAAGCAAAGTATCATACTATCAGTGAGAATCTGGAAAAGGCATATCTGAAAATTCAAAAGAATCGCTGTAAACTTGCCAAAACGCTTGGTGAGATTATTCGACTGCAAAATAATTACAAAAACAAACCGGATCAGCGCAAAGATATCAACCGCAAAGACGCAATCGAAGCACTTGGCAAAATCGGTGATTACCGGCGTTTGCTCGAATTAAGAACGGTTTTTGGCAAAGGACTGCAGTGCAAATCCGTCAGCTATACGTTGCAAAGCTGGCACTATGTCCTCACACACAACTTGAGGCAATTTGAGGAGGCACAGCGTCAAGAAATCATCCACCAATTTATTAGACTGGGAGGTTCCAAAAAAAAGTTGGAAGGGTACATCGCTAGCGTTTTGGGTAAAACCCAAGCTTTTCTCACTAAAAAAGAATGGAACGAACTCGTCAGATTTAACGCCAAGTATGTCAACAATTATTTGATCACACTCTATATCGGAAGAGCCGAAGGGTGTGATCGCAATCTTCTGCTTCGGGAAAGCATACAGTGCTACAAGAATTTTGCAGCGTCCAGGGACACGAACGATGGATTCGAATTGTCGTATTTTGTACATCTGTGGGATGTGTTTCTCACAGCAGATCATAAATCCTTACCCGAAGAGCAAAGATTATTGCCCGAATTAATGGAAGAACTGAGAAATATTATCCAAGATGAGCTGCGTCTAGCCCCTGATCGCACGACGTTAATTAACTTATTTAAACAATTTGCCTTTTTAATTAAACAACTCAATCTTTCGACGGCTCTACGCTTATCATTACCTACCGATGACGAACTAATTAAACTCAAGGGCGAAGGTGCACATCTGCGGCTGATCAAAGATCCTAGTATTTTAAAAAATGCGTTTGAACGAGAGACTAAACCCGCTCGAAAACTTTTTCTTTGGCTCGAGCTGATAGTCTGCCATCCCCAGTTGCAGTATTTAGATTGTCCTTTTGATTCGCAGACAACTTGGAATCAAGCTCTCAACTTGATAGACTCTATCGAGGAATACTTCTGGATCGAGAGCATACCGGAGCTCATGCGGGCACCTATTAAAGATGTTCCAGGTCTGTTAGATTTGTTGAAGTGGTTGCTCCGCGATACTCGCAGTAAACCGCAATACGGATTTAGTTACGGCGGCCTCAACAAGTATGTCCGCCAACATCTGAGCGGAGAAGCGGCTTACTGTTTGTATGAAGAATGGCTTGGGGAAACTGAGATGACGGACGCAGAAATTGCCAAATTCGCCTGGCTAAATTTACTGCGTGCAGCGGAATACGCCAATTCCCATCAACTACCCTTTCCCCCCTCCGTAAAGGAAGGTGAGTTACCCGATCCCACTCCAATCATTTCACGGCTGACGAGCGCCTTAACACGACTTGATTACGAGGATACTTTGAGCGGCACTGCAGAAAACGGCAACATTCATCTTCACGACCTTGACAGCTCGCATCGGCACAGCAAGATGGTTTTTGCCTCTCCCCTCTTGGATACGCAAAACGTATGGCGCATTGTGACGCAAAAACCAGATTTTCCGCTATCAATTATGGAAAAAATCAAAAATTATCAATACGGCAGACTCACACAACGCATCCAACAGCTCAATATTGGGGATTGTGTTCTAGGAACCGTTGAGCGACTAATTGAAGAAAATTCTCATGAAAAGTTCATTGTCGATTTGGGCGAGGGATATCCCATAGGATTTTGGTCCGAATTTGACATCGGCGAAACCCGTGCTAAAAAGCTAAGTAAACTGGACCAGCTTCATTTATTTATGATTGCTGACAAAAAACAGAATGGCCACTTAATCCTTTCGGAAAAAGCTTTTAGGGCGACCTTTAAAGAAACGCTGCTCAAAAAAAAGGTCTACACCGAGATGAAAGTAACCCTTGATGTAATCCATTCGAATGGTAATTTGAGCGTGCTTTGTGGCCATTTGCCTTTTGAAATCTCTGCGAGGGAGATTACTTGGGCAAATCCACAGGCTACTTTGGAGGTTTTCGCACAACTGAAGAAGCGACAAGACCTTCTTACGATTTGCCTTGTTCGACCTCACGAAAATTCAGAGGTTTATCTCTCCTTCAAGCGCCTCAAGCCAATTTGGGGTACCGAACAATTGGCTATGTTTTTCGGAACCCATCCCTTCTCCTTGACTTTTGTTGAAACTAAAAAAAACGATTTGATCTTTGAAGTACATGCTTCTTTACCGGAACCGGATTTTCCAGAACACTTTGTTCGTCCGGGAACACTTTGCACGGTAAATGCAGAGCGGCTGGTGGACAAAGATGAATTCAACTATCATCCTTTGCTTGCGGTATTCTCACCCAAACGCGGTGAGACTTTCGTTGCTCAATGGCTCTTGCCGATTAGGCAAGAGAACTCTAAACGCCCCTGGCAACAAGAAAGAGAGACTGTATTGCAAATTCGCCGCGTCGCACCTTACCGCTATGATTTGCATAACAAATTCAGCCCCGATAGTCACGTCACCATCGTCGCAAAACCCGAAAAACCTTGGGCGGACAGACCTCTAACCGTCGAGATCATCGAACCAAAATTTGAAGATCAGTCTGTTCCCGCGATTTTAGCCTGGGATCAAGTTGATCCAACGTTACTGGAACACTTAACCGAAGTCAATCAGACTCAAAAGTTGCGCGCCAAGATCATCAAACACCAAGATTGCACTCCCCTTGTGGTGCCTACGACGGACGAATTCAGCAAATTTAAAATTAATGAGTGGTATCCACTAAAAGTTGTCAGCCGATTCATACAAAACCAACGAAATTGTCTGCTGTTGTCGCATTGGGCCACCAAGAGAAAACTGGTGATCAACGAAGATCAACTGGGCTACAATCCGGAGATCGTGCTGAATGATTTTCCGATAGGAACTACCATCGAAGCTCGCTACCTTGACGAGAAAAAAGGTGAATTACATTTTTCTCTTTTGCAAACTGAGGCTGGGGAAACCATCCGTTCGGTTGAACGTCAAAAGCAGTCGATAGAGGGAAGCTATCTCGGCTATCAATGGAAGGGATATGAAAAATATATTTGGATTGAACGTGAACCAGGCTCCTGCCTGCGCATTGCGCGACAATGTTTTGAATTTTTTCAGCCCAATCATTTGGAAATTGGCGATCGGGTAGTCGTTCAACCGGGCAAAAATAAGAATACTATTACTCTCGCACCCCTGGATCACCCAAATAGCGGTCGTATCCGAAAGCTCCTTGCGCAAAACCTTACACTGAGAGGGGTGATGGTTTCAGAAACAAGCGGCTTAGTGAAAATATTTCCCAACGACTTACGGCCCATGGTTGGGCGGCTAGTAACTGACGATCAACAACAATACCGGATAGGGAATTGGCTGATGGTTAAAATCGACCGTGTATGGATGGACTTTTCCTTGGGTGTTCCTAAACTCATGGTAGATTTGTTTCTTATAGTCGATCCCACTGCTAGATTGGGAATCGTAGATCTTTTCAATAAGTGGAAAACCCATTCGAATATGCAAGTTTATGGAAGAGTGGAGTCTGTGGATACAAACGGGCTTGGAATTAAAGTTTCAAAATATGACAGCGACATCAAATTCTTAGTGCCATACAAACATGTCTCAAACGTGCCGTCGCACCGGGATTACCAATATTATCAATCAGTGGCCAATCCGTGGTTGGTGCGCAGTTTTCTGGTGTTGGAAGTCGACAACGAGGAAAAAATCGTGACGCTTAGCCTACGCAAAGGAAGTGCAAAAAATCTCAAGCACAAGGGGGTACTCAATCCGGAGTTAGGAATTGACAAAGGTGAAGCCTGTCTGATTGGCATATCCCCTAATGAGCGTACTTATTACTTTGAGTCAGCTACTTTGGTTATTTGCAGAGTCAATTCTGAAGACATTCAAATTACCAGGGATCAACGCCAATCATATTTCAATTGGAGATTTATCGGCGGTATGTTCAATTTTAAGATATACAATAATCAGCTAACTTTGAAGGCTCAGCCGGCCTGTTCCCTCAAAGAAGCTATAAAGGCCTTCAAAAACTGCGTTTTCCTTTGTCGTCTATCCAAAGAGGAAGAAAAATGGCGGATAAACTTTGTCGGGAAAGTGGTGAAAAAGTACCGACAATTACTGCATATCCCGGCTTTTCTTTCGACCGAACAGTCGGCGCAAGTATTAGCCAAGAAAATATCCGAGCACGACATTGTATCGGTTGTCTTTAAACGGTTTGATAAAGAGCAGGAAGTCGTTTATTTCAGCTTATGGAAACAACAGGAGCATCAAAGAAACGAGATAGAAGTTCGCATTCGCTTCCCCAAAGATACAAAAGGCTCTTGGGAAGCGCTACCACAAGACACGCCTCCTATGCCTCTTTCTTTTAATCGTGTTACTGCCGTCTCATCCTTAAAGCTTTTTGGGTTCATTAGTCCTCTACATCCGCTTTTGCATATAGGCACGCTCAACTTCAACCCAGGGGAACGGTATCGTGCGATGTCTGTCAAACACCAACAATTTACTTATTTATCGCTGACGGAATGCGAGGTGCAAGAGGTTGGATCCTTGGATCAATTCTTTACGGAAAACCCTAATGAAACAAGACTAGTCTTTACGCTACTAAGGGACGTTCAAATAACCAATGGAATGATCCTAGTGGAACGCTTGCCGGGAATGAATTATCGTATACCGTGCTTGCGATTTGACCATGCCCACAAGCTCAAATATTTGCGCGCCGGTGATCGTTTCGTTGCGAGTGTCAAAAGATTCGACAACATTTCATTTCGATGGGAAATCGAAATGATTCTTAGTGACACCTGGCTTCACGAGCTCTATTCCCAAAAGTCCCAACCGCCACAGCCCGACCACAAAGGTTACATTGCGGATGTTTCTTTCACTTTTAAAAAATGGAATAGCAACTAGGACTGTTTTGAAGTACATTATCCAAACAAGGATGAAAATCGATTCCTTTTGCTGCAGCTCAGCGCGCTTCCCAAAGAACAACGCAAAAGCTTTCTTTGGCTCAAAACCGGCGATTGTTTACACGGGCGTCTGATGGTTGCACACGAAGGATTACGTTATAGTGAACACGGTGTTTTTCATGTCACGAGAGTAAAGATCGGTTCACAGCATGAATTCGAAGCAACCACGCCTTTGCAAACCGGTAGCGTGACCAAAGGGCGCGTTGCGGAAATTTACGAAGATGGCTACAGTATCGAATTCGATCATGGCGGCACAAAAACCGGTTTCTTGCCGAATCAAGAAGCCAAATGTCTGACGAGAAGCGACTGCAACCGAAACGAGCTGCAAGGCCTTGATATTACCGTGCTCATCATCACCGCTGGCCAAAAATTCGAAGTAAGCTACGACCGCTATTTGAGCGAAAGATTACAAAAATTTGCAGAGAAATCCCTCCTGCCGGGAATCGTCGAGCGTGCCTGCACGCAAGGCGCGTTCCTACGATTTCCGGGTTTTGTTAGCTTCATTCCCTACCGTGAATTGATGCACGGTTATTTCGGTAAAGGTACTTTGCCGAAAGGTGTGGAAATTTACTGCCGTCTTTCTGAATGGCATCCACAGGAAGGCAGAGTTGTCTTGAGCCACGTTGCAATACCCGACGAACTGGCACAAAAGGAAACCGTCGAAGCCAGAATTGTTTTCAAAGACGTGGATTATTTGTTGGTGCATTATGCCCAATCCTATGGTGTGGTTTCAGTGGATTATGTTCCGCGTGAACTCTACGACAGCTTAAAAATTAAGCAGATGGTATTTCTACGGGACTTTCAGATCAAGAAAAATCGGCTTTTATCTGTTCGTCGGCAGACTTCATTAATTCATAGGCAAAAAATGGCTTGGTACTTGGGCTGTCAGTATTTTCCAGCATGGGTCGAATTAGTTTGGACTAATCTTTGGGATCGGCGCAAGCAGTTGGAGAGTTTTGAAAACGATTGGCTAGTTTTTGGAAGCCAGCTTTCAAATTTAGAAGTCCCGATGACCAGCACAACTGTCACCACTGTCGCGCGTTTCTTGGCCACACCCTCACGACAATTGCATCTGTTTTCGGCCATGCCCAAAACGGTGAAGGGCGACTGGGTAGCATTCTTGTTGGCAACGGCGAAGATCATTATAAACCCTAGGTTTTACACCGAGGAACAGGATCCACTCGTGATTTTAGCCGCAACAGAATATTTTTTGTCATATAAGGAATATGTCGGTAAAAGCGAACTCGTTAACGGAAACTCAATGGATTGGGAAATAATCTATGCCATGCTGAACTATCTCCACCAAAAACTTCCAGGAACATTGAATGTTACTCTCGGGCGAATTATAGCGGCTAGACTAGCTAATGTCAAGGATGCTGATTATGTTAGTCTTGTTAAGGAAGTTGTTCAACGGCTTGGCAGCCATTTCGAATTGTTCTTGCAGCCCTACTGGCCAAACTGGAAACAAGATATAGAAAATCATGCTGTTGACATAAAGGGACAAAAAACAAATCCTCTCGAACGGTACATTCCCGGGAAATTAGACGATACCGTCAAAGAGATCGATGGCTTGATTAGTGAAGCCAAGACAAAACCTGGTTTGAAAATCGGTCGGCTCCACTATCTGCTCGCCTGTATTTATTTCGTGGTGCAAAGAGAGGAAAAAGTCATGGCACATCTCGAAGAAGCGGAGAATAACCTAAGTAAAGAATCTAAAGGCGAAGATCGCCATTGGCAGAGGCGCATCGAACTACTACGGCTATGTATGAATTTTCTGGCCGGACGACTGCATGAACGCCGTGCTACCAATGTTATCCCTGAGAAAGTCAGGCAGGACGACTTTGTCGAGCGTCTCAAGCGTTATTGCAGTTACTATCAACCCGAGTATGAATCCGAACCGGAATCCATTATTTTCTCAGCAGGTCTTGCGGCTGCCCTAAAAGATTATGGCGCTTTGAGCGACTTGCTGGAAGTGCGGAAGTTAAAGCAGTCTTTCTTGATGCCTCTCTTTCAGATTTTCTTGGATAACCGAACTGGCCAAATGCAACTACCCGAGACGCACAATAGCCGAGAGCCGTTTCTCAAAACGGGACAATACGTCCCCCAATATCTCATAGAATAACCGAGGAAAAAATGAATCAAATTCCTATAAAATGTATTCTCACTCATATAAACCCAGACCTTGACGCCATACTCTCTATTCTCCTACTACGGCGTTTTGGTGAAACACAGTTCCCAGGCGTGCAAACCGCTGAAATCGCATTCTGCGCGGCAGGAAAACTTCCTCAAGATAAAACAGCCGAAGAACTGGAAAAAAAAGGAATTCTCGCGGTTGACGTGGGTGGCGGACGGCTGGACGCGCATCCGGTTGGCAATCAAGTCAACGAAACCAAGTGGGAACACTGTGCCTCCGATCTTACTGCAGAAGCGGTTCGCGTCATCAACCATCCGGCTTGGCAGGCTTTAATCGAATATACCCGCCAGCAAGATACCACTGGGCAAAGCGTCCGCTCCAAAGATTATATCCATCACTTGGCGACATTGCCGACCATTTTGAACGGCTTCCAATTACTTTATAGCTACGATTCCAATCGCCTTTTGCGCGAAGGCATGAACGTTTTGGAGGTTATTCCATTGTACATGGAACACAAAGATAGCTCAAAACCCCAAGATACTCCAGACATCCAACCGCTGCTCAAAGAATTGACCGAACTGTATTTTATTAATAAAGGCTTTGCGGCTGATAGCGCCCAACCAGCCCTGGCCACGCTGCTAGAATGGCGTCGCCGTCTGCGTGAAGCTCCTGAAACGGCTTTCTCTTCCGATCCCTTAGATGAAATGATTTCATTGCCCGCTTTGCTTGCCGGCCTATGGTATCACGAAAAAGCCGATCAAGATCGTGTGGCAAAAACGCTCCATTTTTGGCTGGATGCTATTTGGGAAAGAGAGAAACAGTGGACGCATGCCTTGGAAGAATTCGACCAGAAGGGAATCGTTTACAGAAGCAGGAATGCTAATATCGTCAGTATTGTTTCTACCAATGGAATGACTATCAAAGCAGCTCGCTTTCGCGCCCGTGCTGATCTTGTCATTTATCGCAATTCTCACTCCGGTGCTACTTCGATCTTGCTGAACCGCAGAGGATCCCTAAATAAATTTTCAATGCCGAACTTGGCAGCCAAAGTGCGTGTAGCAGAATGCATGGAAGAGAAAAGCGCACCGGATTATCCACGATTGTACTTGCCGGGCATGATACACGGATGGTTTCTCCATCCTTCGGAAAATCTCTTGATTTGCGGCTCGCCCAAAACCAGCGATTTCGTTCCGAGCCGAATCCAAATAGAAGATTTGACTGGAATCGCTTTGACCGAAGTTGAATGGTTGAATAAAATGCCGCCAAAGTATTGTCCAGACGATCACTGTGTGGGAGCGTCATGTACTTTTTACCCTATGCACGCACCGACATGCAAAAACCACCGCTACCGCCACAGGATCCCGGAATCTGGATTCACGCTTGCGGATATATTCATGCAAGCTTTGGAAGCAAAAACAAAACAGAAGAAAAAATAATAGTAATTTTGCGCTAGATTTTAGAACTTGTCTATCTACACATATAAATAGCAAATATAGAAATCTTTGATGTGGCTGATGACTTTCTTATGAGTAAGAACGAAACAAAATATTTCGCTAGCGATTAAGATTGCTTCCGAATTTGGAGCACAGATGAGGCTAATGTTTGTTACTTTAAGAGTAAAATGTTAAAAATATTTTAGAAAAGAATTAACTAAGCTAAAGTAGAAAGTTTAATAATCTTAGCCCATTTACCCTGAAGGTTGTCGATTCCCTTTAAGGGCTCTAAAGGGACAGGTACTGAGTAATGAAGACTAATATGAGGCCGAAGGAAGTTATGGATAAATGGGTAATGGGGTAATTGTTTCTTGGCCAAAAGAATTTTATCGATGAGATAAAACACTTGGGGATGAAAGGTAAAGAAAAATTAAAGGAGATAACAAGGAAGCAGCGCTATGTAACCAGACCGCTCTTAAATAATATTTTAAACACAAAGACATGGAAATAATAGGGAGCACCTATTTTCATGAAGTAAAGATAATTAAAAAGACTGTTTCTTTTGGAAAGCATGAATTCTAAATGCATTCCGGAGACGGTGTGCTAGCTCAATAATTCGGTAACTTTTAGCGGAAAATCTATAGGATCTGAGAAGTTCTTCACCGGATGGTTGAGGCTTTAGATATTACTATAGATAGACGTCCTAAAGGACACCTTGTAAAATGGAAAGCTAAACCAATGTTGAGATCTGATTCCGAAAGATTCGCAAAAATCGACAAAGATGTGAATTTGTGAAGCCTGGCAATGAAGTTTTCTATAGTATTGATTAATTTAAAGAAGTTATTTATAATGTCTTTCATTTTTTGAGATTATATTTATAGATTAAAAATAAAATGTTAGGAAAGGAGAAATCTTAATTATTTATGGACTTAATTTATGAGTTCTTAAAAATTCCTCAAATACCTAGTTTACTCCACACAATTGGAATTGCGTTATTAACAATTTTAATACCAATATCCATTGCTATGTTTATTGGCGATAGAGAATATATTGAATTAGATAGAAATGTTATTTTAGATGAAATATTTCGGCCAAAATTGTTTTTGGCTGTTTTAGGTTTAATATTTTTACCTATTATATTTTGGCATATTTCCGAGCTTGAATTAAAAATTATTGAATTGATTTTATGGATAATGGGAACATCATTAATGATAATTATTTTAAAAAATTCTTATTCTTGGATAAAGGGTAATAGATATAATTATAGAATAAATTACTTAAGTAATTTAAAAAATGATAAAGATTTAGCAGAATCAATGCGTTCTGTTTGGCAAAAAGGCGACATGGATATAAAAAGTGAAATAGATTTTTCAAAGATATTTTCACTAAAAATTGACCAGAATATAAAAATTAATTATAAATTAACTTCAGAATTATTAAAAGATTTCTATAATTTTATGAATTATCGATCAGTAGTTTCTTTAGTAGTTACAGAAGAGCTTTTTCCTAATATATTAAAATGGCATTTTGAAATATGGCAAAAAAAATATGAGCTTTCGGGCAAGAAAGACAAATTAGGTGAACAGAGCAATTATAGTGAAATATCAAGAATATTGAATGATATTTTTAACAACATAGAAGAGCGTTCTTTGAAAGAAAGAATGGCTTATTCTTTTTTTGAACATTTTAAAAAAAATGTAAAAGATTGCAAGAAAGTATTACTGAAAGATGCTGATAAGCAGGATTATTATAAACGTTACATTAGCTCTTTATTTACTATTTTTTGCGGAGTATTTTTTGAAAATATAGAAAAATCTCCGGAAAAGCATGACATTTGGGAATTTTGCTTTCCATTGGAATGGAAAATTACTAAGAATAATTTAGAGAACAAAGAAAATATTATTTCAAAAATATCATTAAATAAATTTTTACAATGGGCTCAAGTAAGAATTTGGCAAGCAAAAGAAGACTTCGATTGGGATTTAAATGAAGTATCAAGTAATCTTTTTCCAAAGGTAGAGCCTATTTTATGGGCTATGCTCTTAATCTTTATTTTTTCTCCTCATGTTGATAATAGAATGAAATCTATTATAGAGCGATCATGGAATTTTGGTTCTATTGGGAGAGTTAGAATATATTCCGGAGATATTGCAAATAGTAAAGAAGAATCTAGAAGAAAAATGAATGAAGCGATGCAATTAGCAGAGGAAGTAGAAACAAAAAATACGTTTGAATTAGCTTTTCAATTATTTAAAGAACAATTTTCAAAAGATAATTTAGAAAAATATATTAAATCGTTAAAGGAACTTGGGCCTGAATATAAGGAAGACCCTGAAAAAGAAAAGAAAAGATTAAATTTTTTGGATACTTTTGAGCAAATGTTGGAATTCTTAGATAGTCAAGAAAAAATGTGAAAGGAAACGGTTCTGTGACACATTAATTATTTAGGAGTATAAATAAATAAGGGGAGCACATCCCATTTTCTATAAGAATAATAGTTGTATTTTAATAGGTTTTTTTAAAAGTTACAGTGTATAACTTTTATCCTTGTTAGTTAATTGAATTATTTTACAATAATGAGAATATGATATAAAGAATAAAGCATTCTATAAAAAGAGTATTTATGATTATTGGAGGGAATATATGCCTTTAAGAGGAGGAGTAATTATTATTGGATCTTTATTATGGGATAATAAAGGAAATCGCCAAAAATGGCGAAAAAATGATCTTTGCTCCGAAAATCGATTTAAAGTATATATTCCTATTCGATATGGGCGTTACTCTTGTAAAAGAAAAATATATACAATGGTATTTTCAAATAATTGCTATTTAAAAAGATATGGATTAGGAACTGGATGGGTCTTACCGATAAAGGCTAAAATAAATTTGTTTAGTGAATTAAAAGAGGAAGCTAAAAAAATGGGAGAAGCAGAAGGATTCAACAACGGTTTTTCTGTTGATTGGGGTTCAGTTGCCTTACTTTTAAATCCAAATAAAATAATCGATGATTCCATCAAAGAAGAGTGGGGAAAATTTATGTCTGATAAAATACCTAAGTATTTTTTATCAGATAAAAAAAAATCAGAGAAATTTCCAATTGACTTTAATGGTTTTCTAAAAATACGATGGCCAAAAGAAGTAATACAAAAAAATAAAATCGAAAAGTACGATTTTCTTATTGCTACAGTAACAAACCCTACATTGATTGACAATAAGTATCCCACAGTACGCAAAATAGCAAATGCAATGAAAAAAGAAAATGCTGATCCATATTTCATAAAAAACAGAGAACATAAAATAACTACTTTCCAGGATGAAAGAATTTTAAATATAATTTCTAAAACAAAACGGAAGCGTGAAAGAACGAAGGAAGATTCTTAAGATCATATTTTAATACTATCTTTGTTCTTCTCCGGGTGCAACCTATAAATAAATAGGGAAGGTGTACCAGGTTAATAATTCGGTACCTTTTAGCAGAAAACCTATATGATCTGAGGAGTTTCTTAACCAGATGATTGAAACTTTAGATATTTTTATAGATAGACCTCCTAAAGG
>Ga0114919_10001738_pt1 | contig 17428 bp, 22 predicted proteins | sample BlataG_FD_88682 | JGI IMG/M metagenome (GOLD analysis project Ga0114919, IMG submission 88682) | Deep subsurface microbial communities from Black Sea to uncover new lineages of life (NeLLi) - Black_00105 metaG | ecosystem: Environmental > Aquatic > Marine > Oceanic > Sediment | place: Atlantic... | reverse complement strand
CGTTGCTTCATCAATAGTAACTGCAGGAATTTTTTATAAATACAAATCAAAATTAATTCCTGCATTATTAGTTGGAATAACAGGATCAATAATTATCGGAAGTTTAAGTGACATAATCTTGCCTTGGCTTGGGGGAACTGCATTGGGTTTCAAAACTTCTTTCCACTTATTATTGATTGAAAAACCTGCTCTTATTTTATTATCAGCATTAATCGGAAGTTTAGTTGGAATATCTACGAAAATAACGAAAGTGCCTCATTTCATACATGTATTTTTATCTGTTTTTGCAAGTTTGTTTTATCTTTTAGCATTCAGTTCAACTTTTAGTCTTGTTTATTTTATTGGTGCTTTTTTGATTGTGTTTATATCAGTTATACTTCCTTGCTGTATTAGTGATATTTTATTTCCCTTCTTTTTCCTTGGAGAAAAAATAAAAAAATGTGAATGCAAATGAAAATTTTTGTAAAAAAACAAAAAATAAGTGCTAAAGGGATAAAATTTTCTATTAAGAAAAATAATAAAGAAGTTGCCCGAGCTTATCTTTATTTAATGGAAAATGATTTACACAAACAACCTTTTGGCTTAATGGAAGATGTCTTTATTGGTGAATCATTAAGGAGGAAAGGCTATGGAACAAAAATTGTTAAAGAAATAATTAAAGAAGCTAAAAAGCAGAATTGCTACAAACTAATTGCCACCAGCCGTTATCCTCGTGACAAGGTTCATAAGTTATATAAGAAATTGGGATTTCAGGATTGGGGAAAGGAATTTAGGATAAATTTTTGAGATAAAGAGTGGGTAAATAAGGCTTAAACAAATACTTATAAAACACATTTCTCTTTTATTAAAATGAGTCAGCAAGACAAAGAAAAAATCCTTAAGGCAGGCAGAATAGTCTCAAAAGTAAGAAAATATGCAAGAACCATTATAAAGAAAGATGTTCCTCTCTTAGAAATTGCTGAAAAAATTGAAGCAAAAATAGAAGAACTAGGAGGAAAACCAGCATTTCCTGTAAATCTTAGTATAAATAATATTTCTGCACATTATACTCCTTCACATGACGATAAAACTCTAGCTCATGGTTTATTGAAAGTTGATTTTGGAGTTCATATTGACGGCTGGATAGCTGACAATGCGTTTTCAGTTGATTTGGAAAACAGCGAGGAGAATAAAAAACTCATAGAAGCTTCTGAAAAAGCCCTAAGAAATGCCTTAGAATTAATTAAAAATAAAAGGGTGGTGGATGGAATAGTAGCAGATATCTCAACAGACGAAACAGGAGATGTAATTTCCAAAACAATAGAATCTCATGGGTTTTCTCCTATAATAAATCTTACAGGACATAAAATGGATAATTATAAGCTACATTCAGGAATCAGTATTCCTAATGTCGATGACGGCAGAAAAATAAAGTTTGAGGAAGGGATTTATGCATTTGAGCCTTTTGCAACAACAGGAAGTGGAAAAGTTCACGACGGAAAACCTTCTGGAATTTATGAATTAAAAGAAACAAAAAATGTAAGAAATCCTATATCAAGAAAAATTCTTGAATTTATAAAAAAAGAATATAATACTCTGCCTTTCTGCTCTCATTGGCTTATAAAAAAATTCGGAACAAGAGCATTGTTTGGTCTTAAACAACTAGAAGACAATGGAAATCTTCATCATTTTCCACAGCTTGTTGAAGTTCAGGGAAGCAAAGTCAGCCAGGCAGAACACACAATTTTAATCTCAGAAGATAAAGTCATTGTGACGACTGAATAACACCATATTTTTCATTAAGAGTTTCTAATTCTTTATCTTTGCGTCTTTTGTAAAATTTATCTGAAAAAACAAGTCCTGGAAATGATAAGAGTAAAAATCCAAGTCCTGACCAACCACAGATATTATAAATCTTATTCTTTTCAATTTTCCCTCTTTTCTCTGAATATTCTTTAAATTCAGGAGTATTTATTATTCGAGTATTATCCTGCTCAGCAATTTTAATTGCTTTTTCCAAAGAAGAAATTTTTGTAGAATCTTCTTGAATACTAATATTCTCTAACTCCTTTTTTACTTCTTTAGACAAAAATTCAGGAAATCTTTCAGGTTTATATTGGTTTAATTTATCCCTTAAATATCTTAAAGAATTTTGATTATATATATATGCTCGGGAATATATGGAGTAATTTTTTTCCAAATTTTCTAATTTATTTTTCATAATAGATCTTGAAGAAAATATTAAAAAAGTGGCAACAGCAGCACCAATTATAAAATTTCTTGCTATTTTCTTGACTTTCTTGTTATATCTTTCTTTTATTGCTACTCTTTCCTTTTCGTATTCTTTTAGGGGTTTTGTTTCCATAATCTTCCAAAAAATCTGATATTTATAAAGATTATAGTGTTATAGAATCATCCCAAATAAGAACCCTCAACAGGAACAGCTGCCTTTGCAGATTTTAGGAAACTATCTTCCATTTTTTTATAGACTTCAAGTATTGGTTTGCTTACGCTTGGTTTGATTTTTTTAAGGGCTTCGCTAAAGTGTTTGTTTCTCACCTGTTTTGTTTCCTTAGACTCTCTTAGAGCAATCATTGCAGCTTCTCTAACAAATGCCTCTATATCTGCTCCTGTGAATCCACTTGTTTTCTTAGAAATATCTGCAAGATTAACATTTTTTGAAAGAGGCATGTTTTTAGTGTGAATCTTTAAAATCTGAAGTCTGCCTTCTTCTTCAGGAGCAGGCACAAGTAAAATCCTGTCAAATCTTCCTGGCCTCAATAACGCAGGGTCAAGCATATCTGGTCTGTTCGTTGCTCCGATAACAAGAACATCATTAAGGTCTTCAAGTCCGTCCATTTCTGCAAGCATCTGGTTCAGAACTCTTTCAGTAACTTTTGTTCCTGTTTCAATTCCTCTTTTTCCTGCAAGTGCATCAATTTCATCAAAGAAGATAATACAAGGTGAAACCTGCCTAGCTCTCTCAAAAACTTTTCTCATTCCTTCTTCTGACTTTCCAACCCACATGCTTAACAAACTTGGCCCCTTAACTTGGATAAAGTTTGCTTCAGATTCCTTTGCCACAGCTTTTGCAAGAAGAGTTTTACCTGATCCTGGCGGACCATAAAGCAACACACCTCTTGAAGGCCTTATACCCATTCTTTTAAATGTCTCTGGATATTTCAAAGGCCATTCAACAACTTCTTTAAGTTCTTGTTTGACCTTATCGAGTCCTCCGACATCTTTCCATCCGACAGTTGGGGTTTCGACAAGAACTTCTCTCATAGCACTCGGTCTTACTATTTTCAAAGCATCTAGAAAATCATTATTTCTGATTACTAATTTCTCAAGAATTTCCTGTGGGATTTGCTCTTCCTGGTCAAGATTAATTTTTGGAAGAAGTTTCCTCAAAACTCCCATAGCAGCTTCTTTTGCAAGGGCTTCAATATCTGCTCCGACAAAACCATGGGTTATAGAGGCAATTTCCTCAAGTTTAACATCTTTTAAAAGAGGCATTCCCCTTGTATGAATTTTTAATATTGAAAGCCTTCCTTCTTTGCTTGGAACATTTAGTTCTATTTCTCTGTCAAATCTTCCTGGCCTTCTCAAAGCAGAATCAATAGCATTAACTCTGTTTGTTGCAGCGATAACAATTACTTTTCCCCTTGACTTAAGGCCATCCATTGCTGTCAACAGCTGGGAAACAACACGCCTCTCAACTTCTCCCATAACTTCTTCTCTCTTCGGAGCTATTGCATCAACCTCATCAATAAATATAATTGTCGGTGCTGTTTTCTCTGCTTCTTCAAAAATATCTCTTATCCTTTTTTCACTCTCACCATAGAATTTTGACATAACTTCAGGGCCATTTAAAAGTATGAAATTAGCCTCAGATTCATTTGCAACTGCCTTAGCCAGCAGGGTTTTACCTGTTCCCGGAGGACCATGAAGCAAAACACCTTTTGGAGGCTCTATACCAAGTCTCTGGAAAATCTCAGGGTGTTTCATAGGAATCTCTACCATTTCCCTTATTTTTTTAATTTCCTCTGATAGCCCTCCAATATCTTCATAAGTTATTTCAGGAATGTTTTCTTCTGTTATTTCAACAGCCTTAGGGCTTAAAGAAACCTGGGTATTTTCCCGAATTATGACTGGCTGGGTCGGGCTTGTATTTACAACCAAAAATTTAATTTGCGTAAATCCTCCAAGTTGGCTAAAACCCATGCTTCCAAACATATCTCCGAGCATGTCTCCAAATTCGCCAAAATCTTCAGAAAGCAAATCCCTTCTTCTCTGAGTTCCTCCAAGAACAACAACATCCCCTTTAACAACAGCCCTTCCTAATAAACCGTTTCTTAAACTCTCTGGTTCTGCCTGAACCATTATATTTTTTTGTGCAGGAGCAACTATTATTTTTTTTGCTTCCTTAACTTCTGCCTTTGAAACTTTTACTACTTCTCCAATACCTGTCTTTGCATTTCTTCTTAGAATTCCGTCAATTCTTATAATTCCTTCACCAACATCTGCAGGATAGGCTCTATCAGCAATCGCTACAGTCTCTCTATTTCCCTTAATTGCAATAATTTCTCCTCTTCTGATGCCAAGCTCTCTCATAATCTCGCTATCTATTCTTGCTATTCCTTTATAAGCATCGTCTTGCTGTGCTTCAACAACCTTAAGCTGAATTTCCTTTTTATTCATTTTATCTCCTTAATTTTTTTGCCTCATTAAACCTTAGTGAAAGTCTTCCAAAATCCTCAAAACATAACCTTACCATGTCGTCCATAATTTTTTCCTGTTCCTTTATAAAAGAAACGATCTCCTTGGGAATTGAAACAGTATAACTGTTTCCCACAAGTCTCATCTTAACTCTGAATTCTTTGTTCTTTAAATTTATAAATCTGTTGTATTCCTGCTCGTCTGCAGGATGAATAATCTTGTCGTTGCACTTCGGGCAGATAACTACTCTTAAAATAAATCCATTTTTAACTACTTCTCCTTTTTTCATTTTTGTATTGCAGTTCTTACAAAGAATTGTATTATCAAATATATCTGCCATGTGAAAACACCTGAACCAGTTTTGTTATAAATCTCCTGTCCATTTTTAATATAATAGCCGTGCCAAAGACACGGCTGGGTTGAAAAGAGGTTCACTCGTTTCCCTCATAAATTCAGGAAAGAGGTGGATGAGGATATACCTCTTGTGTATACACGCAAGATATACTATTTAAATATTTTGGTTTTTAGATATTCTTATGAAACATTTTAAAAACTCTCAAAAATTATTTTTAAATATGGTTTTGGAAAAAAGAGGGAAAAAATTCTTTAAAAAATTCTGGCATTTTCTGTGGAAAGACAATAGTTTTAAGGGCTGGGTGTTCTCACTTATCATCTTATTTGTGTTTATAAAATTCATATTCTTTCCTTTTCTCAGTCTGGTTACTGGAACTGCCTTGCCTTTAGCAATTGTTGAATCTTGTAGTATGTATCACAAGGGAAACTTATTTTCTGACTTTGATGCTTGGTGGGATAGACAAGGAGACAAATACCCGGAATTCATAATAAATAAGATGGATTTTCAGGAATTTCCAATGAAAAACGGATTTAACAAAGGAGATATTTTATTGGTGTTTGGGGCAAATCCTGAAAAATTAGATGTGGGAGATATAATTATCTTTAGTGCAAACCAAAAAAATCCTGTAATTCACAGAATAGTTGATATAAAAGAAATAGATGGTCAAAGAGTTTTTTCTACTATAGGGGATAATAACAAAGGGCAGTTTAATTTTGAGGAAGGAATAATAGAAGACCAACTGGTTGGAAAAGCTGTTTTGAAACTAGCCCCTTACATTGGGTGGCTAAAACTCGTATTTTACGAATGGCAAAAGCCTGTTTCAGAAAGGGGCTTTTGCAGTGAAAAATAGGGCAATAGGAAGATTTTTAAATAATTTTAAACAAGGATAACAAAGTAACTTTGGAAAATTTAAAATGGAATTTTGCCCGAAATGCGGTGCTGTTCTTGTTCAAAAAAATAAAAGAGACCGTTGCCCCCGATGTAAATATTCTACAAAAGGAAAAGTAAAACTTAAAACTTCTGAAAAGATTGAAGAAAAAAAGTAAATTAATATTATCTCTGAAAAAGATGCTGAAGTACATCCTATAATAGAACAGGAATGTAAAAAATGCGGAAATAAAAAAGCATTTTTCTGGGCTCTTCAAACACGTGCGAGTGATGAAGCAGAGACAAAATTCTTTAAATGCACAAAATGTGGATTTACCTGGAGAGAATATAAATAATCAGATATTTTTTTAAACTCATTCTTAATATTAATTAAAGGCTCTGTAGCTCAGTCTGGTTAGAGCACTGGACTCTTATGTAGACAGTCAACAACAAAGAAATCTTGATAGTCAACAACAGAGAGATCCAGGTGTCGGGGGTTCAAATCCCTCCAGGGCCATAATTCTAAAAAAGATCTATTCAATAAAATTTATATATTCATAATTCTTTATTCATATAATTAAAATGGGAAAAGTTATAAAAAGAAGTGGAAGAAAACAAGCGTTTAGTGCTGCAAAGATAAGAAGATCTATACAAAAAACTGCAAAAAAAGCCAAACTCTCTCCAACAAAGACAAAGCAGATAGTAAAAGAAGTTGGAGATCCTGTAATTAAACTTTACAAAGGAAAAGGGTTGGTTAAATCTACAGTTATAAGAAAATCAATTTTGGGAAGATTGCAGAGAAGATCAAGTGCTGCAGCTTCTGTTTGGCGTAAATATAAAAAGAAAAAGTAAAAAAGAGATAATTATCCTCTTCTCTTAAAAAACTCAATCTGTCTGAATCTTTTCAGAACTTTTGCATAAGAACCTGAAGGAACGAGAACTTTTGATTTATTCTCGCTTAACAATCTAAAATCATACTTGTTGACACTTCCTTTTATCTTATCCTTTCCAGGATATTTCTTCCATCTGGTTTCGCCTTTCTTTTTATATTGCAAAACCATTTTATAATTACCTAAATTACCTATATTGCTCGCTCCTTCGTCGCTCGAATTGATTTAGATTCTTATGGATTTCACATTATATTTTTTATCAATCAGTGAGCGAAGCGAACTGTAAACTTATCTTTTTTTCTTCCTTCTGGCTGCCTGTGCTTTTTTAATATTTCTTGCCCTTGCTCTCTTCATCTTAGCAGTTGGCTTTGACTTTTCAGGTATATTTTTTCTTGCTCCTCCCTTAAGAAGATTGCCTTTAGTTTTCCTTGGCTTTTTGCTCAATCCAGCTAAAACCTGTTTTGCAGCTTTAGTCTTTCCAACTAATCTACCCTTTCTCATTGTTGCATCTGTTTTTGCAATGAGCCATGCCTGTGTATCCCAGCCTCCGCCTCTTCTTTTTCCAGCAAGTCTCTGGATATGTCCTTTCCTTCCTACATCATGCAATCTAAAACTCGAAAATTGGCCTTTTGGCCTTACAACAACCCTATAATACTTGCCTTTTCCTCCTGTACCTGGCTTTTTTCTTGCTCTTCCTTGTGGCTGAGCAAGTGCGTGCTGACGAGAAGACATAGATCTCCACTTCGCCTGGGCTTTTCTTATATTTTTCTTGGCAGCCTTTTTTTGTTTTGTAGATGCCATCTCAACCTCTTTTAATTATTAACTTAAAGAACAAATACATTATAAATTTTTCTGAAAAATTTATTTCTTAATTTGTAAGCATTCGCCCATTTTGCATAAGCATTCCAGCCCTGAAAAATTTCAGTTATTTTGTTCTGAGATATTTCATCCTTAGAAAATCTTGCAACTTTTCTTTTCATATTTCTTATGTTTCTCCTTCTCAATAATCTAAAATAATAAAAATTTCTAAAGCCCACAAAATCTATTCCTCTTGATAAGGAAATTATTCTTGATTTCTCTGGATGTAATTTTAACTTTAATTCTCTTATTAAAAATCCATTAATCTGGTTTTTCCAAAATTTTAATTGCTCTTTAGAAGAATGTGAAATCACAAAATCATCAACATATCTTATATAAAATTTTATTTTTAATTCATGCTTGACAAATTTATCTAACTCATTAAGATAAACATTAGCAAAGAATTGGCTTGTCAGGTTTCCAAGAGGCATTCCCTTATTTTTAATAGAAAGCCCGCGTCTCTCTCTCTCTCTCTCTCTCGGATTACGCGCTCAATTAGCCAGATTGTTTTTTCATCTTTTATTTTTCTTTTTATAATTTTTAAAAGAATTTCATGGTTAATTTCTTGAAAATAATGTTTTATGTCTGCTTTAAGACAAAAAGCTTCGGATTTTAAGTTGTTTGTTATTTTCTTTTTAAATTTATCAAATCGCTTCAATGCAAAAGAGGTCCCTTTTTCAACTCTATTTGCACAGGAATCATAAATAAAACCCTTATCAAAAATTGGCTCAATAACTCTTACTAATGCGTGATGGATTACTCTATCTCGAAAATCAGATTTTGAAATTTTACGGGTTTTTGGGTCTCTCAAAATAAAAGTTTTTAGTGGTTTCGGCTCATAAATTTGATATTTTAATTCATTGTGTAGGGCTCTTAAATTAATTCCAAGATTCTCTTCAAATTTAATAATATAATCTTTCTTTGTTTTTCCTTTTCTTGCTTTTTTCCAAGCAAGAACCAAATTCTTCATAGAATAAATTTCAGGATAAAGATTATCAGTTTCCATATTAATATGAATCCTGACTTATAGGCTATTCCACGCAACCTGTTGTCGTTGTTGAGATTCCAGTTGTTGCCATTCAGGTTAGACCTATTGTCGAGATTCCTGAACCACAGGAAGCTATAGCCAATTTATCAATTCCTTACTTAAAAGCAAGTCACTGAAATTCCTCGCAAGAAATTTCTGCATTTCATGACTTAAAATAAATCTAAATAATGTGCTAATAAACTGGCATGTAGCCCAACTTATGCTTCATAGACAAAAGTCTCTACATAGTGTCAGGACAAAAATAAAAAATTAGAAAAGTTAAAAAATCTATTGTCTAAGCTTTGTTAAAAGAGTTTTTTCTAATCCTGAAAATCCTAATTCATTTAAAGCTTTGGATATTACTTCAGGACTATATCTTTCAGCGCCTTGAATTTTCGGCGCGGTGCCTTCGGCACCCATTTTCACCCCACGCAACCTGCCGCCGCCGTCGAGACCCCAGCCGTCGCCACCCAGGAGAGACCTATCGCCGAGATACCAGAACCACATTTGTCTTACAAATGGCTTTCCTTGTTTATCAACATGACTTTTATTAACAGCATAAACAGGCATTTTCTTTATTCCTGCTTCTCTTAAAAATTCTCCATAATTTTCTGCTTTTTTTTCTCCTCCAAAAGCATAAACTGTCAAAGCCTCAGAATCAAATCTGTTTGTCGAGATTTCAATATCTTCTTGTGGAAAATCAGTTGAATCTGCAAGTGCTTTTTCTATTTGCTCTTGTACTGGATAAAATTCTTTTCCTTCTCTATGTGCTTTTGTGGCTTCTTTTGCTGAATATAAAATTGGAGAATTTCTTACTAATTTAGGCTTTTCTTTAGGAATATAAAGAATTCCTTCTCTTGTCCAGTTCCCGTTTCCTGAAATATAAGCATCTTTTCCTTGCTCTATTCTTAATTTGGCATTCTCTGGCAAAGAAATAATTTCATAGCCCTTTTCTGTCAAAGCTTCAAGTGCCTCGTCAAATGGAGCATAAACTACTGCTGATTCAATTCCTGTTGACTTTATATCAACATTGATTTCCATAAAATCTCCAGAAACTTGAACTTTATAAATGTTTCTGCCTTGTTATCTCCTAAGAAAGGTAACAAACCTTCTCCTCAGCCCGCCAAAAAATAAAAAATATCAACGAATAAGAAAAACGAATATATCGGGGCGGTAGTTAGAATTATCTTATGAGTTTCTGAATATTCTCAATCGCATCTGCAACTTCTTTTCCCTTCTTGGTCAGTTTTATAATTTTTATTCGCCCCTTTTTTTCAAAACTAACCAGACTCAATGCCTCAAGTGTCTGCAGAATCTTTACTGCATGGCTGTATGTACAGTCAATTTCTTTAGCTAATACACTACCGTATCTCATTCTTGTGTTTTTCTTAAGAGAGACCAACATCAAGGCTGGCTTTCTCCTAAAAAAGATGTCAAAGTTGTCTTTCATTTTGTCTTTAACGTATATATTTTATTGTATATATTTTGATAGTGGTTTACTTTTAAATGTTTTGAAACCAATATTTCCTATAATAGATATAAAAAAGCATTTTTAAACCTTTACCTTTATTAATTTTAAAATAGTAACACTTACAATTAGATCTTTCTTACCTTAAGAATATTTATTAACCTGTTTTTTGTTTTTAAAAAATGGAAAAGAAAACAAAAATCCTTGCGATAGGAGACATTCATGGCAATATTGGTCTTGTAAAAAGATTGGCTGGGAAAGCGAAAAGAGAAAAAGTTGATCTCGTAATTCTTACAGGCGATTTGACTCTGGAAGAACAATCAACTGAAAATCTGATAGGTCCTTTTGTGAAAGCTAAAAAAGAGGTTTTTCTCATTCCTGGAAATCATGAATCTCCTGCCACAATAGATTTTTTGGCACAGGCGTATAATGTAAAAAATATTCACGGACACGGATTTGTAGAAAATAATGTCGGAATCTTTGGGGCTGGAACAGCAAATATTGGAATACATCAAATAGGAGATAAAAACATATTCAAACTTCTCGAAAAAGGAAATAAAGAAATAAAAAATGCAAAAAAGAAAATCATGGTGACTCATATTCATCCTTTAGGAAGTAAGGCAGAGATGTTCGGTTTTGAAGGTTCAAAAGCTGTGAAAAATGCTATAGAAAAATTTCATCCAGACATCTTGATAAATTCACATATCCACGAAGCAGGAGGAATTGAAGAAAAAATAGGAAAAACACAAGTTATAAATGTCAGCCGAAAAGAAAAGATTTTTGAGATTTAATAAAAACCTATAAAAACTCTCATTCTTCCTCATAAAAATGCCAAGAAAACAGAAAAAGACAAAAGAAGAGAAAATAGCTGAAAGTTATTTTCCTGTTAATGAAGATGATCTGAAATATGCAATAGAGAAAAAATACTAAAAGCCAGACATAAGGGCCCTGGAAAAAGTAGAAAAAGTATCAAAAAGAAAACAGAAAGCGGCAAAGTCAAAAAGAAAGAAAGAATTCAAAATTCCAAAAATAAAATTAAAAAAGGATGGTTATGAGCTGATTATTACAGAAAAGCCTCAGGCAGCATTAAAAATTGCTTCTTCTCTAGGAAAATCTACAAAGAAGAGTGACAGAAACATTCCTTATTACGAAGTAGAAAGAGATGGTAAAAAGATAATTGTTGCTTGTGCAGTAGGACACTTGTTTACACTGAATCAGAATATATCTGGTTCAGAGATTCCTGTATTTGATATTGTGTGGGTACCAAATTATTTTGTCAGGGAAAAAGATTTTAGCAAAAAATATTACGATACTCTCTTGAAACTAATAAAAAGTGCAGGTAGCTTGACAGTAGCGACAGATTATGATGTTGAGGGGGAAGTTATTGGTTTAAATGTTGTAAGATTTATAGGTGGACAAGAAGATGCAAACAGAATGAAATTCTCTACTTTGACTGGAAAAGAACTAAACAAAGCTTATGAAGAAAAATCTAAGCAGATTAGTTGGGGTCAGGCTATTGCAGGAGAAACCAGGCATTATTTAGATTGGTTTTATGGGATAAATCTATCAAGAGCTTTAATGAATGCTATAAAAACTACTGGAAAATTTAGAATAATGTCTATAGGAAGAGTTCAAGGGCCTACTTTAAAACTTATTGTTGAAAAAGAAAAAAAGATTTCTGAATTTAAAGCAATACCCTACTGGCAAATTTTTATTAAATTAGAAGATAGTGAGATAGAACTTCTTCATAATAAAGATATATTCGATAAATCAGAGTTAAAAAAATTTAAAAATCTTATAGGAAAAACAGGAAAAGCAGAAACAAAAAAAACTATCCAAACATTGAGTCCAAATCCTCCTTTCCATCTTACAAATCTTCAAACAGAAGCCTATAGGATTTATGGTATAACCCCCTCAAAAACTCTACAAACAGCTCAGAGCCTTTATCTCTCTGGTCTCATATCTTATCCGAGAACTTCTAGTCAAAAACTTCCTTCCTCAATAGGTTACAGAGAAATTCTAAAAAAGCTTTCAAAAAGATACAAGACAGAAAAATTAATAACTAGAAAAAAACCAGTAGAAGGAAGAAAATTTGATCCTGCACACCCATCTATTTACCCAACAGGAAATTTCAAAAGTTTAGAAGGAAATGAGAAAAGAATTTATGATTTAATTGTTAGGCGGTTCCTTTCTCTTTTCATGGAAGATGCTGTTCTCGAAAATAAAACCATAAAAGTTGAAATTGGCAAATTGATTTTTATTAAAAAAGGAACTGAGATAAAAAAGAAAAACTGGCTTGAAATCTATCCTATAAAAATAAAAGAAACTATTTTCCCTGACATAAACAGAGATGTAAAAATTTCTGATTCGAGAATAGAGGAAAAACAAACAAATCCTCCAAATAGATATTCTCCTGCTTCTGTAATTTCTGAACTGGAAAAAAGAAATCTTGGGACGAAAGCTACAAGAGCAAGTATACTTGAAACTCTTTATTATAGAGATTATATAAAAGATCAGAGTATAAAAGCAACTCCTTTAGGAATCTCTCTGATAGAAACCCTGGAAAAACACTCTCCTATAATAATTGATGAGGCTCTGACCAGAGAATTTGAAAAAGGCATGGAATCTATACAAAGATCAAAGAAATTTTATAAAGAAAAGGAAAAAAAAATTCTTGATAGGGCAAAAGAAACTATAATTAAAATTTCAAAGCAATTCAAAAAAGAGGAAAAGGAGATAGGAAAAGAACTTTTAACTGCAAATCTCAAATTAAGAGAAGAACAGAGAAAAGAAAACAAACTCAACGTCTGCCCTATCTGTAAAAAAGGAGGCCTTGGCATTACGTATTCTAAAAAAACAAGAAGGTATTTTGTTGCATGTGATGCATACCCAAAATGTAAAAATACTTACAGCTTGCCGCCAAATTCCCTAATAAAAAAATCAGATAGGGTCTGTGAGCATTGTGGATTTCCTATGCTAATGTCAATCAGAAAAGGAAAAAAGCCCTGGACTTTTTGTTTTAATCCAGAATGTGAGACAAACAGAGAACGAATTGAAACTTATCGAAGAAAAAAGAGATTAGAGAACAATAATTCTTAAAAAGATTGAATTAATAAGAAAATTATGAAAGAAAAAATTGATAAATGGCTTGTTGAGATAACAGGACAGGTAAAAAAAGTTGAAGGTAAAAGTTACTTAACTACACATACGCCACTAAGTGAGATTATAGTTGGTGGAACTTCTCCTTCTTATGATACTGGTTATATAAGTAAATTAGAATTTGAGATTCTTAATTCAGATCCGACAAGCCCGGTAAAAAAATTAATTTTTAATGGAAATTCTCCATTACGAAGCGGACAAGAAATTAGAGCATATATTTTCAAAGGAAATATAGAAAAATCGCCTCTACCTCTAGGACTATCACTTACTGACAGAATCAAAAAACCCAAAATTTTTGAAAGAGATTTAAAAGAAGAGGAAAAAGCACTTTATATTAAAATTCTAGGATCAGATGGGAAAAAAATATTGAGAACAGATTATGGTGTGGATTATGATCCAATATACAAATTTTTTAAATTTGGTCTAAAAGAATAACTACTTTAAAACCACTTGCCCAAGGTAGTCTGTGTCTTAATTTGTTCTAATAATCTGCTTTTTTTAAAAACTTTTTTAGGATTAAAACCAAATTTTATCATTCCGATTTTCTTTGAGCTGTCGAGCATCTCATTCATCTCGTTAAATTCAAGTTTTCTGTGAGCTAAGGCTTTTCTTACAGACTCGCGAACAACCCACACACCGAGAGCTGCCCAGTAGCTCGGAAGCTCTATTCTTATCGCCAGAACAGAGGCCTGTCTCTTTATTTTTTCGAGATATTCCAGAATAGGAAGCCTCGAGGCATAATAGCCTCCTCCTGTATTTGAAGCATAATCTTTTCTTCCTTTATATCCCTCAAAATCTGTCGCAGCTTTTATTTCGTTTGAGGAATTCCACGAACTTCCAGGCAGATAAAGCTCAAAAAGTTCATAGCTCCAGATATTAGGAAAAAACATTATTAGATAAGCATTTCCCAGAAATTCTCCAAAAAAAATCTCGTAATTTTCAATCCATTTATAATCTCCAATTTTTTCAGAAAGTTTTTTTCCGATTATATCGTCTGTCGCAGTAATACTCCATCTTGTCGGAACAAGTCTTTTGTCTTTTTTTAGACCAAGAACACCCACGCTCAGAATTTTGCTTAAAGTATATTCATCAAATCTGTTTTTATAGAGGTATTCAATTCCTTCTGCTGATTTTATCTCATCATGAATTACTCTGTCGAGCTTTCTGTTTATTTTAACATTGCTTGTGATTTTTGCTTTTTTTAATGGTGCTGACATCCCTTGGGGTGATAAAACTCTATCTCTTTTTAATCCAGGCCCGATTTTTCTCTTCAGCTCTATCTCCACATCAACAGGTTTTGAAGCAAGAGCAAGCTCCTGGGCTATTTGGATAAACTTATTATTTTCTGAACGGGAATCTGTCACTTTTGAACGGAATCTTGAATTCAGAAGATTGTCTCTCAAATTTATCACGTCTTTTATGCTAAAATTGTGTTTTGCCCAGTATTTTGAATCGTCATAAACCCATGCATTCTCGTCTTTTTCAAGCGGGCTTAAAATTCCGACATTTACTAAAGGATATTTGAGTTTAGAACCGACAAATACACTCGGAGGAGAATTAGTATCCAACTCTGAAATTCTGTCAATATTTTTATATTTAAAATTTATCTCAGCTATCTTTTTTATAACCTCAAATCTGATATCTACCATAAAAACTTTAAGAAACAGAAGTTTATATTCTTTAAGAACCACCAAAAAGTTGTTCTTAAGATTTCAATTAAAACCAGCGCTTTCTAAATATCCCTTTCTCCCTGATTTCAAACGACATTTCTTTCTTAGGCATGCTCCGGTGTTTTAAGAGAATTGCTTTTTTCTTTCCGTTTTCATTCTTCAGTTCAATTATTGTTTTACTCCAGTACTTAAATAAATCTCCTCCTACAATGTTCGCTTCTGGTTTAATTTTCTTTTTCCACTCTTCTTCTGACAAAAATCCGTGATAAACCTGGTTTGTGATTAAAACAGGAATGTTCTGTTTCCTGGAAATCTCTGCAAGAACCCTCATCTGTTTTGCAACTTCTCTGTTAACCTCTTTAATTTTGTTCTCATCCTTCAATTTAACTGCATCACCAAGCTTGAGCCGATAAAGCATGGCCATTCCATCAACAATTATCAGCCCGATATTTTCTTTTTTGACTCTGTTGAGAAGTTTCATAAAAATCTTTTTCTGCTCATAAAAACTTGTCGGATTTAAAAGCAAAATATTTTTCAGAATATTTTCATAGTCTTCTCCTACAATCTGCCTGACTCTTTCAGGAGAAAAACCACCTTCTGTATCTATAAAAATAATTTTATTCCCTTTTTTAGCTTGGCTACATGAAGCCAAAAGGACAAAATTTGTTTTTCCGCTTGCTGGAGGACCTGCAATCATTGTTATTATTCCTTTCTCATAACCTCCATAAAGCCACTTATTCAAATCAAAACTTCCTGCAGAAATTTTTTCAAGACGCATTTTACAAATATCCTTCATTACTTAATTTTTCTATAATTTTACTTGTTATATCTGAAAGATGAATAAGAATAATATCTAAAGGTCCAATAAACATTGATTCTTTTATTTCTCCAGAAGGAATTACTCTTAAATCAGGATCTTTCAGTTCAGCAAAATATGTAACAGCTTCTAAAGCATCTTTTTTGTAGATTGGCATTCCTATAAAACTTCCATAATATTCCCCTACCTCTATCTCAGCACCAGAAGCTTCTTCTTTAAACTCTCTTACTAATGCCCCAATATCTGATTCTCCTTTCTCTGGTTTTCCTCCAGGTAATATCCATATTAAATCTTTTTTGAAAAGTAAAATTCTTTTATCTCTTATAATTAAGGCATTAATAGCTTTCCTCATAAAAATTATAAGTTTTTAAAATTAATAAGGATTGTTATAGTATATTTAAAGGAAGGTTACGCCGAGCAAGGTTGCGAGACAAAATTGCTAACTCACAACGAGCAAGGTTGCGAGTTAAAGGAAACCTTGGTGTCCTCGCTATTTCATAACTGAGAAATCTTTCTCAATTTTGTCCAGGTCCTTGATTATTGCTACAATTGCATCGCCAATCGCTTTTTTTATCGTTTTCCCTTTTGCCTTTACACTAAATATTGTCTTTTCTGAAGGGTGCTCTCTTTTCCATGCAGCAAAAGTAACTGAAGAATCTTTATTAAGATAGACCCTAAGAAGTTCTGCTATTGTAAGATTTTCAACCTGCATTTCAATTTCGTCCTTTGACGACCGTAGAATGTCTATTTTCATAATAAGAATTCATTATTTTGATTTATAAATTTTCCTGCAGAAAATTTATTTGAGAAAACAACGATTTTCGATTATAAAACTTTCTTGTTGAATCCTTTTACTCCTCTTTTATTCTATCTACTTCTTCCATGTCTTTTTCCTCGTTTCCTCTCAAATTTTTACCTGTTTTTTCTTCCTGCTCTTTTAATTTTTTTAAATCAGCTATTGTTAAATCTTTCATTGTTTCTTCGTCAAATTTCAGGATTCTTGCCGGCTGTTTTTCTGGAATTTTCATGAGTTTGGCTTTGGCTTCATGTTTAACAATTTTTATTCCGAGAAAACTCTCAAGTTTATTCACAAGCCGATAATCGTCCTCTGGAAGAATTCCTTTCTCTGCCATTTTTATTGCTGATGTTGATTCTAAAATTTCCTCTGCCAATTGTTCCTGGGTTAATTTTTTTAACCTTCTTGCTCTCATAACAATCCAATGGAAATTATCAACAAGGTCAGGTCTTGGCTTTTTTTCCTGAGAAACTCTTCTCTCATAATTTCTGTCTGCAATTTCTTTTAAAGTAACTTCTGTCTCAGCTTTTTCAGATTTTTTCTCAAGTTCTTCTAAGGATTCTTTTTTCTTTTCCCTCGCAGATGAAAGCATATCATGAATTCTTGGCTTTTTTTCAGATTCTTTAAGTTGGAAAGTTGTAGGCCTCCTCAAAACAGGCATATCTTCTGCTTCAGAACAGACCTCACAAACTTTTACAATCCCTTTTGGAGATATGACATCTAAAAGCCTTGCTTTTTTTCCAGATATTCCACAAATAGAACATTCCATAAAAAAATTAATCTTAAAGGATTTTTTAATATTTGTATGGAAAAAGATATAGTT
>Ga0114919_10001737_pt1 | contig 17429 bp, 47 predicted proteins | sample BlataG_FD_88682 | JGI IMG/M metagenome (GOLD analysis project Ga0114919, IMG submission 88682) | Deep subsurface microbial communities from Black Sea to uncover new lineages of life (NeLLi) - Black_00105 metaG | ecosystem: Environmental > Aquatic > Marine > Oceanic > Sediment | place: Atlantic... | reverse complement strand
TACGATAAAGAGATAACAATCAAGTAAATGAAAAAGAACATACATAATCGTTCTGGAGCTACCCCTGTTGATTTAGAGAAATAACGAAAGAGAGTTGAAGAAAACTATAAAAAAGAAAAACCTGCTTTCAGGATTAATGCTGGTGGGAAAGCAGTATTTGTTTATCCAAAAGAACTTGAAGAAGCTGGATATTATAAATTACCAACTGCTGAAATGATAGAAGCAATGGTGTGGGATGCCAATAAATATTGGGGAGTTACTAAACGTCCTCGTTCCATGTTTGTTGCTGAATGGGTGTTAGACGCTATCAGGCTTGGATTATATTCAGAAGAGGAAGCTGATGAGTGATCTTAAATTCATGGATGGTTCTCCAGTACCTGACGAGTATATGAATAAATTGCAACCTTTACTTGATGCCGCGAATGAAGCTGAGAGACTATTCACTATTGATGAATTGGAGGAATACAGTGGTAGAAATAGTTGAGCCTAATCCTAATCTTTATAAAAATGCTACTAAGATTTGGAGATGCATTAACTTGCTGGTTGAATTCGACGAGATGACTCCTTCTGAGGCTACTGCGATTCATTATATTCTTAGGAACGCTTTGGATTATTATGAACTTTGCGGTACTCTTAATTTTATCGATGAAGAGCTTTATGGAGTTTTGAAGGAAATCTTTGAGAAAACAGAGCATTCCGATGCTATATCTTTAGCTGAGGAGTTTCTTAACTCTAAGTCGAGGAAAGAATTTGATGTCTAAATCTGTTGAGTGCGATCACAATTATGTAACTGTGATGGAACAATATTGTGGTGGGATGAGATTTGTAACGAAGTGTATGAAATGCGACACGATTAAATTGGAGGATTGATGCCTAGACCAGTTTGCGTTAAATGTCAAATCCAAATGAGAGTTAAACAAAATGGGGTAGGATTATTAGAATTAGCTACTCCAAATAGGCCATATAAAATATGGAGTTCAGACTTGTTTAAGTGTCCAGTATGTGGCTTTGAAGTTCTAACGGGTTACTCTGACAATGCTATTCATCATTCTAGTGAAAAATTTATGAAGAATATTGAGTATTGCAAGAAAAATACTCGTTTAGTTTTGGACTATGAGAAAGCTGAGGACGCTGTTTTAAAATATGAGCCTGACTTCTCTAATTTGGCATAGGTTTTAGTATGGATGATAAATTTGCTGAAACATTGAAATGGGTTTGTTTGTTCTTGATCGTTGGTACTGTAATTATTTTAGTGATTGGTTCTTGCGGTGGGGATAACGAGGGAGGAATGCATTCTGATCTTTCAGAAACACCTACTCCAGAACCTCCAGATACTCCAATTGTTCCTTATCACGAACGTTCTATTGAGGAATTAAAAGATAATGCTCAATATTGGATTGAAAGAGCAAAATCTAGAAAAACTTGTGAATGTGCAACAACGTTCTCTAATTATGCAGTTTATATTCAACAGGTGATAGAAAACAAATTATTGGAGGAACAACTTTCGGGGCAACCCTAAAGTTAGGGATGACAATGATAAAGTTTAGACATTATGAGGATTATCCAGATGACATCATGGACGCTTGCCGTTTTCGTGATGATTATGATACTTTTCCAGATGGAGCTTTCTTTATGATTGCGGAAGAGCAGGGACTTACAGATCTGTTGATGACAATGGCTGACTGGGAACATAATAATACTGATGTTGGTGTGTAATGTGGAAGTGGATTGGAATAGCATTTTGTTTTCTTATTATTGCTTCTATGATGGTGACTCTTTTCATGGAACTTGGTGGTGTTGACAGGAAATATACTACTTGGGATACAGAAGGAGTAGTTATTTCATATAGACACAAGGATGGCGTGGCTGTTAATAGGACGAAGGTTCAACTCAATACAGGTAGAACAGTGACAGTAGATGGTACATATGAATTTGCTATTGGTGAAAAGTATAAATTCATTTACAAGAAATATAATGATTGGTGGAGTGACGATAGTGAATGTTTTGATTGGGAGTTATTAAATGAGTGACGATGACTCTTTAGGTGCAAAGGCATTTGTTTTCGCAATCGCCTTATCTCTTTTGATTACTGCTATTGTGATTCCGCCAACTAAGTCTGATCGTTATCATGGTACTATGTGGATGGAAGAGAGAGAGGCATTGGATCTGGTTTTGGAGTACGACGACCTTGGAGACAATTTCAAAATTATTGGGGAAGGAAACTCTGTTGAGTTGAAATATGATTTTTATACGAATGATGATGTTGATGGTTTCTATAAATCTGGTGGTGATTGGTTTGATAAGTATGGAGCTTGGACTTTTATAGCAATCTCCATTTTCTTTTGGACAGTTTTACTCTTAATGTTTTCTAACGACTTTATGAATAGAACATTGGAAAGGATAAGGGAAAAGGCGAAAAATGGAAACATTTAAAATGCCCAGAAAACAGCCTGAAAGTGCTGGCCTATGGTTTAGCACTTGCCAAAGGGTAAAAACGCTGTCACGGCCATCCTCAGGCGTTAGAAATATTGTTAGGCGTATATTAGGGTATAGGTTGCCTAGGACAAGGCAGAAGTCAGACGTTATCATCTTTGTTTCGGCAAATGCCTGTGACATGTTCACTACTTGGGTAGCATTAGACAAAGGGGGTTCCGAGGGGAATCCCTTTTTAACAGAAATATTCAAAGCGGATACTAATCCTGAATTATTGATATATAAAATCATATTTGTAACTGCTTCTTGCGTATTGTTTAGGAATCATACTAGGCTTCTTAGATATGTAGGATATGGATTGGTATTTGTATGTATCTGGAATGCTAGTGTATTGATTAGTTGGATGTTGTGAATTATGAATAAAACTTGTGATTGTAAAGATTGGGGACACAATTTTCTATACATTATCAATGCATTGACGTTTATAGCTATGCATGGTGATATGGAGATCAGAGGTAAGCCATTTGAATATTGTCCTTGGTGTGGTAACAAATTGTTAGATTCTAACGTGGAGCGGTAAAGTAGCTTTCAAGTGTGTGAAATTGCTACAATATTATAAGGTTACAAAAGAAAATTTAGGGGGTGGAAAATATGGATCGTGTAACCCAAAGAACGTGTCCTGTTCCTGGATGCGGGAAAACAATAGTTTTGTCAGGAGGGTCTCTTAAAGCACACTTCAAAGAGGCTCATCCTCAATTTGAGTTTTCCTATGCTAAAATGCAGAAAGGGAAAGGAAAACCTTGGTATGAACTCGTATGCGATAAGTGTGGTGTTCATGCTAGAACATTTGACGTACTGGTTAAGGAGCATGGTGTTTGTGGTGCGAAGAAAGGAAGCATAACTGCTGAGTTGGGAGAAACAACTGAGTTAACACATGAGAACAAGCGTCCTAAAAAGAAACAGCCACATCAAAGAACCTGTCCTGTCCCTAAATGTGGGGAAATGATCAGATCAGGTGGTAGGTCGTTAAGGCAACATATGTGGGATTGTCATCCAGAGTATAAGTTCGAAATTAAGAACATATACGGAAATGATAGAAAGTTCTGTAGTGTATGTGATCAGGAGCTTAAAAGCTTCGTTGACTTAGTTAAAAATCATGCACACAAAGACGGTGCTCCTGTCAAGAAAAGGAAAATCGTAGAGAAAGCTACAGATAAAGGGATAAAAGCTGGATTGGACATGATCGAGGAAGAGCCCAAACAGTTTGAAACTCTTTCACAAACAGCAATCAGGCTGTTGGAAGATTTTTCTATTGCTTTCAAAGCGGTGATGGAAGATTATGACAAGTTGCGTGGAGAGAATAAAGAGCTAAGGGAGAAAGAAGGTAGCATTTCCAATGCTTTGTCTACAATTACTGACGGCATTGAGGATGTAATGTCAAAAGTTAAGAAAGAAGTTACATCTATATTCAAATGATTTTGCCTAGATTGATAATTGTTCCTTATGTTGCTGGTATGCTCTCTGGAGCAGTTGTAATGACATTTATAGGATATCATATCCTTGAAATCATTATTAGCGGAATCCTTGCTTTACTGTTAAGGGAAGTTTGGAACAAGTATCTTGCAGGTAAAAAAGTCTAGTATTTAAATCTCCTATAGCAGATTGAACAAAGGAGGTATTATGCCAGTTTCTCATGAAGAAGGAATGGTTTGTGCCTATTGTGGACAGAAGAAAGAACATATTGCTTTCTTTATCGGAGCCAAGTTGGATGAAGATATAGGTTGGACAATGCATGAAGGCACTGGCAAAATGTCTTGTCCTAATTGTTCACCTAAAGGTGAAGCGGAAGCGAAATTTGTTATCAATAAATACAAGGAGAATTTTGATGAGTGAAGAGACTTCTAAAAAAGAAAGTCCCGTTTGTAAAATTTGTGTTGTAAGTGATTGTGATAACAGAGGTCCAGACGTAAAATATTGTCCTAAGTTTAGGGAGAAAACTGAAGAAAATGGTGACTAAAAGAGACGCTGATAAAGCGTATGAACAGGGTCAGCCTTTGATGACTGACGAAGAATATGATAGAACATTTGGCAAGAACGCTACTGCCGAGTATCTGAATGGTGATTCCGCATGGGATAAAATGCCTCATCCAGACAGATTCGGTGGTTCAAGTCTTGATAAAATTTCTGTTATCGTAAATGGTGAATTTAGTTTTTCTGAGTTGCATGATTGGGCTAGGAAGTATTCTCCTCCATACTGCTGTTCTTATAAATATGATGGCATAAGCGTGAATCTTATTTATGTCAACGAAGGATTGGAACATGCTGTTACGAAAGGTGCTGGTAATCTTGGTGAAGATATATTGCGTAATGTTGCCAAGATGAAAAATTATCAACCTAGCATTCAGAGTTTTGACGGTTGTATAAAAGCAGAAATCATTATTGACCAACAAACATTTGACGAGCATCTTACTGGTAGGTATGTTAATGCTCGTAACGGAGCTGCTGGAGCTGCTAGAGCATTTGATGGAGCTAATGCACATCACTGTTCTCTGAAATACTACGGCGTAGTACCTTCTGAGCATGACTTGTATAATTTGGAGACGGAGAAATTTAGAGACCTTGAACATTTTGGTTTTGAAGACGTTGTTTGGTTTCTTGCTTGGGACGTTGATGGTGTAATTCGTTTTTATAACGAAACATTAGAGAAGCGTTCTGAGTTGGGTTATGAAATAGACGGTATTGTTGTGACTACACAGCTTATTTCTGCTCAGGAAAGTCGTACAAATGGTAGTGATGAAAGACCACGTTATTCTATGGCTATCAAATTGCCTTATAGTGAAAAGAAAAGTACCATTCGTGATATTGTTTGGCAAAATGGAATGAAAGGCAGGATTACTCCTGTTGCTATTATTGATCCTATTGAACTTAGCGGTGCTATGGTTAATAGAGTAACTCTCAAAAACTTAGACGAAATGGAGAGGCTTCAAATTGGAATAGATGACGAAGTTTTAGTTAGTAGACGTGGGGATGTAATTCCTAATATAGAATCTAACTTGTCTAAACGCTCTGAGAAATGTTTTGTTATGATCCCTGCTAATTGCCCTGCTTGTGGAAAGTTGGTTTCTGTAGAACGCCCTTATGTGTTTTGCAGAAATCCTGAATGTTCTTCCAAGGCGTTAGGAGATATAAAAACTTGGGTTAACACGATGAAAGATCATTTCAATTACAGGGGTTTTGCTGATAAACGTATAGAGCAACTGCATGAAGAAGACTTGGTTAGAAATCCTGTCGATTTATATCTTCTAGAGTATGAGTTGCTAGTAGATATTCCAGGGATTGGTCATGCTGTTGCTGAGGATATTTTAGGGATTACAGATTTTGTCGAAATACCGTTCAGCGTGTTTCTTACTGCTCTGAACATTGAGGGTATCAATCATAAGATGGCTAAATTGGTTTCTGAAAAGTATGGAACGTTCGAAAAACTTATAGATGTATGGATGGGAAGGGATCCGTACTCTAGTTTACAATCTATTCCTGGATTTGGTGACTTTAGAGCATTGGCTTTAGTTCAGGGATTGGAATCCAAGCGGGAGACTTGGAGAGGTTTGTATGATTATGTTAAGATTGTTCCAGACAAAAAGCCTAAAGGCAATGTCCTTAATGGTAAGAAAATCTGTATAACAGGTACTCTTTCACAATCTAGAGATTACTTTGCTAATCTTATTGAAGAAAATGGAGGGAAAGTTGCTTCTGGAATTTCTAATGCGACTGATTACTTGCTGGCAGGAGAGAAAGTTGGAGCGGGTAAGACGAATGCGGCGAAAGAATGCGGAACCAAAGTGATAACTGAACAAGAATTCATGGATATGTTGTAATGGAATTGTGTGATGTTTATGAGCTTATGGCTATTATTGGAATCTTAATGGCTATTGCTTTTTCTTTTGTGTTGATGGTGTCAGATATGGGTGATGTTGGTGTGGATAGATGGTTGTGGATAATTCCAGCATTATGTATTGTAATTTGTCTTTCTGGAGCAATTATGGCTTCTGCTGAAGGCTGTGAAGAAGATGATTGTGTTAAATGTTGTCAGGTTGTGAGGTATAAATGAAAATTCAAATTATTGGTAGAATAGGTGAAGGTAAAACTACAATGGCAGAATACCTTCGCGAGATATTGACTTCTCAGGTTAATAGCGTTGCAATGATGGATAATGACAGTCCGTCTGATCCTGAAATGCAATCGTTCAGAAGCGTAAATCGAGAAAAATGCTTTGATGGTGTGGATGTGATTATAGAGACTGTTCAAGAGAGAAGGAATCCAAAGGATTTTCTATGAGAGGGTTAATTTGTTGGCTGTTTCACAGGAAGCACTGGAAGAAAGACTATCCAGATTTTGACCCTGCTCTAAAAACTTGTGAAAAATGCAATTGTCATTGGAGTACATAAATAATGAGTGTTCAAATTAATCAATACTTAATGTTTGGAGTAAAGTTGCCATATCAGAAAGGTGAAGGGTCATATGATAAGTATGAGCCTTACTTGGATTCTGCATTTGATGGAATTCAACATCATAATGGTTTGTGTGTAATCGATGACGGAATGAATGGTGAGTATACTTTTATCGGAAGAGTTCTTGCTAAAACAAAAGACGGAGAACATCTCGACGGTCCGTTTGATTGCAGTACAGAAATGAGCATTACTGATAGAGATATGCTTTCTGCTCTTATAGAAACCCAATTTGGTATTGAGAGTCCTGAAATTAAATTGTGGTTTTTCACTCATTACAGGTGAAATTATGGATTTTTGTGTAGATTGCGGTAAACGGATAGTTGGTGGTTCTTTTAAGCACATTAGTAAGGGTAGACTGATAAGTCCTTTGTGTGCATCTTGCCAATTTAGAAGGGAGCAAAAGGATAATGAGTGACTATGATGAAGCACTGAAAGCAGTTCGTGAAGCTATAGTATTTAATATCTATTCGCCAAACAAGTTAGCTGAAGAAATACTATCACTTCCTATGATAGGAGTTGTATCTAGTGAACAACCAACATATGAATATTTCGATGGCGAGATTAGTCATGCACAAATTAGTACAAGGCAGTTTCAGAAGAAAGGTTGGCGTAAATTAGTAGAAAAAGGGAAATCATGATAGAAGAATTGGACGAAGAGATTAGACAAGCACAGGAAACTGTTGATGAGTTAAAGCTCAAAAGATTGAGTTACGAAAAACTGACTCCCGTCAAAAAATTTGCTACTAATCTATTTTTAAGATATGGATATGATGATGCATCTGGATGGGACCAAGAGGAAAGAAACTCCAATACTTGGGACTTACATATTCATCAATTTTGGGTAAAAGAGGCAGAGAGCATAATAAACTTTGTTAAATGTGAGATACCATGATGAGCGAATTAGAATGCAAGAAATGTGCGACATGTTGTTTAAAGACTCCTTGTATTTTTGCACAGGTGAACCACAATATGAACTCTAACTCAGAGACCTTTTGTCCTGAATTAATTTGGGTTGCTGAGGACCAATACGAATGCATGTTGATCAGGAATGATTCTGTGGCAAGGGAAGTGTTGCTTGGGAATGGTTGTGATGACCCTGAAAAGAAGCATCTGAAGCCAACATTCGACTGTGGTGAGATAGTTAAAGAATATTTCCCAGAAGCAGACGATGATGAAATCGGGTATATATTGTGGAACGAAACAGGTTTTCCAGAGTTTTGGGAAATTCCACGTGATGGTTGGACAGCTTCCCAATGCTTAAGAACAGAGTTACAACGACTGAAAGAGAAGGTGGAAAATGCCAAAGTATAGTCTCAAACTAGGAAGAGAAGTTGAGGACAAAATAACAGGATACAAAGGAATAGTTACTAGCAGTACGAAGTTTCTTACTGGTTGTGATAGGTTTGAGGTTCAATCGAGAATAGACAAAGATGGAATGATTCCTGTTTCAGAAAGTTTTGATGCAGAACAACTTAAAGTAATTGGGAAAGGGGTTGAATTGCACCCTGAAGATCCTGGAGGACCTAGGAACATTAGTTCTAAAAAGACTGGAGCGACAAGAAGATGAGAGCTGAGTGTACTTGGGGTGACGGTCCTGATGTTTTAGTTGTTTTGGAAGGAACACCCATAATGTTGTATGAAAATCCTGTAAATGTGTCGGAGGGGAAAGATCTTCTCAAAGATATTCCTAGAGATGATGACAAACTATGTTGGTGTACTAATGGATTAATTCGACAGGGATCATTTGAGTTAACTGCACATGAAGCGTTTATGCTTGCTGGATCTTTAATGAGTGCTGCGAATGTTGCTATTGGATTAGACGTTAGTTATCGAGAATATGTAGAAAAGGAACAAAGTCTAAATGGAAGATGATTTGTTAAAACGAATTAATAGTAGAGATCGCAATCTGTTAGTACAGATGGCTTTGGATTTTAGCAGGATGACAGAGCGACCTGTTTATTTCTACGACATAGATAACTATCTTTACAAAGCTGATAATGGAGAAGTAACGAGGCTATCAAAAGCCAAACCTGAAAAGGTTGAGGCTACTATCGTAATAGACGATGCTGAAGAATATATCAAGGAGTTACAAAATGATTGAAACTGATATCAAAAAATGTCAAGTGAGAACTCTGGAAAGAGACGACAAAGGTAAGGACATTGGAGGAATATGTCATTTGACAGGTTTGTCAAAGGAATGTAATATTTATGACGCTCATAATTGTGAGGATTTCAAAGCTTGGAAAATACGAAGTGACGAAATAAAAAGTAGACCCGCTCACGTTGCTTCTAATTGGGAGAAGGATTTACTCTTTTTTACGAATAGAGAAGAATATTTTGCTAGGTTTGGAAACAACCCTCCTTCAATTTGTAAGGTGTGTGAAAGAAAACATCCTATTCATCATGCTTGCACCCCTGCGACAGATGAAGGTGTCGAATGAGAACAATAGGCAAATGTCCAGTATGTGGTAGCGATGAATTAATACAAAAATTTCGTCATTTTATTCCTCCTATTGCTGATGGTGGAACGAATATAAGTAGAGAACCAATTTTAGACGGAGTATTTTGTGACAATTGTGGAACACCAAACACTTTTGACAAAAAAGGAAGTTGTCCTAATTGCGACGGAACAGGAGAATTTGTTGAAAGGTCATATCATTCGGGATTAATGGAGCATGAAATGAGCAGAAATTGTATTACATGCAAAGGAAAAGGTGAAATATGAATTCACTTGATCCATTAGGTTGTGCTTCATGCGAGAATGAAATACCTTTGAATGAATGTCCTAACTCAGAGAGAGAATGCGGACACCATTGCAATCATGTATGGACGCATGATGAATGTTGTTGGTGTGGGGAGGAATTTAATGAAGACGATCAGTAAGTGTCCAGTATGCGGTAGTAAAAAATTGAAACAAGACTATCATCACACGATAGGTAGTTTTAGAACTGGAGCAATAGTTCGACCAGCTTTAGATGGTTGTCATTGTAAGGAATGTGGAGCAAAAAACAAGTTTGACAAGGCTGGAAAATGTCCTAGGTGTGAAGGAACAGGTCAAAGAAATAAACCATATGTCAGTAAATGTGCTACTTGTAATGGGACAGGGAAAATATGAAACTTGGATATTTAGGTATAGATCAATATGGTCAACATTATGAGATCGACAAGCATCCTCGCAAAGAGTTGCTTGAACAATTAGGATACCAACATGCTGACAAAATGTATGTTGACTTAAAAGATGGAGGCCATAGGCATAAGGGATATGTCATTGGTGGTTTGTGGATAACCGTTCATGAAGTACATTCTTGGGATAGTATAGGTAAAACAAATGAAATTGACTTGTTACGTTCCTGATTGCAAAAATGCTTCTCCTAATATTCCTTTTTGGAAGTATTTATGGCTGGCCTTGAAATGGAGGGATAGGAGATTTTATGTCTGTCCAGAACATTATGATTTGTTCAGACAAGAAGATACTTTTCAAAATATTGTAGAATATTGGAAGGAATTGAAACAGAAATATCCAGATGTTTCTGACAAATATAAGAGTTTGTAATGCTTGGTCTTTTAATTGATTGGTTTCTATATTTAATGATGATTTGTATTTTAGGAACTATGGTATTTGTTATGGTTCTTGTCTTAATGAATGCTCACAATGAAGTTGAAGAAGAAAGGCAAGAAATAAAGAAGTCAAAAGGTGATCGCTCTGAAAGGCGTAGGAAAGAAAAGAAAAAGAAAAAGAAGTAAGGAGGTGTCGATTCTAACGGATAAATTGAATATGGTGTGAGGATGGGTGGTCGAACCTTAAAAATTTAGGAGGAAGAAATGATTATCTTTATACAGGTAATTATATGGATCGCGTTTGCGATCTCTGTGATTGGTGGAGCATTATACATCTTCTTAGGGGATGTTAAAAAGGCGAGTCGAATTGCTTCTGTAGTAGGAACTGCTTTTGTTCTTTTTGTACTTGCCCTCATGATGAGCGTATCACTTGGTCAAGTTGAAGCTGGTGAAAGAGGAGTAGTGTTAGAGTGGGGTGCGGTTACTAGCGAAACTAAGGGTGAGGGAATATACATAGTGACACCTTTTGCCCAAAGGGTTCATACTATGAGCGTACAAACGGAAGCGTATGAAGCTGCTGCTTCGGCAGCGAGTAAAGACTTGCAGGATGTTCAGACAGTTGTTACACTAAACTTTAGTCTTGATCCTGGAAGGGTAAACGATACTTATCAGGAGCTTCGTGATGATTATATAATAAGAATTGTAAGACCTGGAGTACAGGAAGCAGTAAAAGCTGTGACAGCAAGATATAATGCTGAGGAACTTATTACTGAAAGACCTGCTGTCAGGGATGCAATTGAAGAGATACTGGCAATAAGACTAGATGAGCATGGCATGATAATAGACACTGTGAACATTACTGATTTCCAGTTTAGTCAAACCTTTACTGCTTCTATTGAGGCAAAAGTAGTTGCTGATCAGAAGGCTAAGGAAGCTGAAAACAAATTGAAACAAATCATAGTTGAAGCTGAACAAACTGAAGAAAAAGCTATCGGTGTAGCAAATGCCTTGATTGCTCAAGCGGAAGGTGACAAACAAGCTGCGATCACAAGAGCAGAAGGTGAAGCCGAGGCTATATTGGAAGTAGCAGAAGCTCAAGCCGAAGCTAATACCAAATTGAATGCTACGATTACTGATATTCTGAACGAGTACAATTTGGTGAATGGTTTAGGTCCGAACATTAATTGGGGAATACTTCCAACTGGTTCAGAGTTCATATTGGGCGAAGAAGTGTTAAGTAAACATGACGAGTCAACTTATACTTCTTATACTACTTCTGGCTCGTTAACTCCTTAACTTTAAAAATTGAATATGGTTAATCAACCCTGAAAAGGGTTGGGTTTTATTGGTCGAGTCCGAACCTAACAAACAGGTAGGAATTCGTCGGGTCGTTAGAAACTCGTTAGATGTAACTTGTCTAGGGTGAGTACGGATTGTAGTTCTAGTGGGTTCGGTCTCGACAAGGGTGCTGGTGGAAATCTCCTAAAACCTCCTCCCCGAGGATGTTGACATGTTGCACACAAACCTCCACCAGTATCCCTGTCGGGAAGTCACCGAGGGACCTTGGACCACTGTGGGGAGTGTGTTCCCGGATACACAGGATGCTGACTCCGAAAGGAGTGGAACCGACACGAATCTTTGAGCTTTTTGGTTCTATCATTAGCTCAAGGTAAGCACCCTGAGATTGGTGGGATACGGTCTAACGACTGTAGGTAAGTGACTTTTCCGTTAGGAGAACTATGACAACGATTATATTGTTTGTGATTGATTTTGTTCTTGTGTTTTGTGTCTATCTGTTTGTTATAAATAAGTGGGATATCGAAGACAGAAAGGATAAGGCAACTTGGAGAACGTTTCGCTTAACGAGGAAAACTACATTCATAGAGTTTTTCTATAGTATTTTTCGGAGGCGTAAATGGTAATATGTGCTGATTGTCCTTTAAGAAACAGGTGCTCGGAACTTATAGAATATGTTGCAGAGAAAGGAGAACATTATCCTTTGGAAATTCCAGCTAGATATTGTCCTTTGATTTCTGTAATTGATAAGTTCAAATACGGATAAGTTGTAGGGATTAGGTGGCTTCTCGAGATTTAAAGGAGAAAAAAGATGGCTAGTTTCCATTCTTGTGATCGTTGTAAAAAAGAGAAGGTAAACACGGAGTTTTTACGTTGCGAGGATCTAGATTTGAGAGGTGATTATTGTAGGAGTTGCATAGGAGATCTTTTAGAGAAAATTAATGAATGGAAGAAGTGTAGGGATCATAGTACTCCTAAAGCAAATAATCTCTTATCCAGAATTACAGGGAGGAAAGAATGAGATCTGAATATGGTGTTGATTTAGAGTTCATGGAATGTCCTGATTGTGGATCTAAACCTGGATCGCCTGATCTGTGTAAACCATGTTTGCATAATCGTTGGGTCATAACTAGACTACAACACGAAAACGAAAAAAGGTTTAAGGTTCCTGAGCGTCTTATTTGGTTAATGTGTTACATACCATTAGTTAACCGTTGGAAGGGTTGTGAGGCTTATTCTTATGGTTTCTGAGGGCATAGAATTTAGTTAGTAAAGGTAACTGGTATGCAAACCTTTCCTAAACCTTGGAAGGCACATGATGATGATCCTGAATGGTGTTATTGTCATCAATGTGGTAATCCTAATATAGTTGATGAAGGACCAGCAGAAGGATATTTCTGTCCTAACTGTTGTTCTTCAGATATGGATGATTGAGATGAAATGTTATAAATGTGGAAAAGAAGACGGTAATTATGAAATTTGGATTGAAAGAGGGATGAATGGTGATCCTCCAATGTGTTTTTGTCCTAGAAGAAATGAAAACGGTAAATTGATGCGAAAACCATCGTGTCAGGGTTGCTATCCATCAGTAACTATGTATCCGTGTAAGGAGTGCAACTATAGATGAATAATGATTTTGTAGTGGGGGCAGATCATAAATGTCCTAAATGTGGTATGAACTTACCTAGTGGAGTTTACCATAATAAAAAGTGTCCAAAAATAAGTATCCATCCTAACGTATTCAAGGTATGTAGGCCGAAAGACACGGAGTATGTGAGGTTACCGAGTGTGGAATGGTTTGCAACATGGTTCGAACAAAACCTTACTTACAAGGTGTTCAAAAACATGACTGACACGGAATTAGCAGAATTATTACTTCACGATATTGAGTTGAAAGGGGTAAGTGATGAAAACAGCCGTGGCAATCGATGACGGGAATATTAAGTGGCAGAAGTTGGTGAATGTTCTTAGTGGACTGCAACAGCAGATAGATGTTCTTAGAGAAATTGTTCAAGAAGCAAAACCTCAACAAACTGTTCAGGAATTTGCTCAGTTGCTCTTGGATACTATGATGGACGAACAAGAACGCAATACTGGAAAGAGATATCATGAAAAGGGACATGAAATAAAAGAAATATGTTCTTGTGGCTCTTGTCATTTGTCTTATCTTTTAGCACGAAAACTTCATGGAATAGGGTGGAAATGAAACTTAAATCTTGGGACGAAACTAGAGAAATAGAATTTTTTCCATGTCCTTTTTGTGGTGGTGAGCCAGTTGTTCATCATATTGGTAATGATTACAGAAACAAAAAGGCTATAGAAGTCAAATGTACTAAATGCAGGGTAACAAGGAAGGATGCAACCTTACGTTTTGATTTTTCTTGGCTTGAAGGCGTCGCTCAAAAGAATTGGAATCAATTATCAGTTGAGAGTCGAAAATCAAATTATGTATATTTGCCTAGTGAAAAGAAGTTACAACAGCTTATAGGCAGTTGGATGCATGATCATGAGCATGGAGATGGTGGTAGCTTTCTTCTCGAAGAATTTTTGGGAATAAAATTGTATGATTATTTTAGGAGGAAAATGGAGAGGTGACAACTTATAAGATAGTAAGATACTATAGAGAAGAAGACAAGGATTCTGAAATCATAAAAGAGGACTTAACTCTTGAAGAAGCTAAAGAACATTGTCATGATCCGTCAACGTCAGGCGACGATTGGTTTGATGGTTTTGTAGAGGAATAGTCTTGAACGGTGGACTTGCTTTCTTTTGTTGCTTGTGTTACAATTAAGCATAGGCAATTTTGAGCTATAAAATGGCGAAGAAAAAGAGTTGGGGAAAGAAACAACTTTTATTTTATAAAGGAGGTAGCAAAATGGCTATCAGAGATGCTAGGGTGTCAGGTAAACTTCCTATGAGCTCCCGAATGGCAGTAAAAGTCAAGACCGAAAGCAATCCAGAGGTTGCTAGGTCTAGGGAACCAAAGGTGGCAATTCCAGATTTGGTGAAGAAGGATGGTCAACAGTTTAACGACGAGCTGTATAAACAAATAGAACATCTCTCAAGGCTTTCTAAAATCACTGGTATGAACTATGGTAGTGGTCTTAAGACGGAAACTATGAAAGCTTTGGAAACGAAGGGATTTGTTTGGTTTGTTGATCACCAGTTTGTCTCGAAATTTGAGTATTCTGCTTCGATGACTAAACCAAATGGGAATGCTAACTGTGCGGTTAGACAGGATGTCACTGGTTTTAGTCATACCGATGTAAGGTTTAAGGGTGATGTTCCAGATTGGGTACTTGACAGAATGGAACAGGCTCTTGAATGTGGCATGGATACTATTACTGTACACTCTCATTATCCATTACCTGTAAAGCTTGAAAGGATACAGACTGATCCTGTTGCTGTTGCTTGGAAAGGAACTCCTTCTATTCAAAAGAGTGGTAAGGGTAGGTTCCAAATGAGCGATAAGCATAAGCAGGGTGTTGTCATTGCTATATGGCAAGGCGAAAATGAAGTGGATGTTATTTAGGAGATGTGATGGGAAGATATCCTGCGAAAATTAGAATGCCACTTATAGGAAACTCAGATTATCCACTCATTGATTGGATGCCATAAAGGAGGAACAAATGACCGCAAAGAAAGTTTTGGTTAAAGATGTTGTTTCTACAGTTAAAACTTCTGGGATAACTAAAGAAAATGCATTATCCCAAGTTAAAAAACGGGAGAGGATGAATACTGTACTCAACAGAGATCTTCCAAATTTGTCTTCTGAAGAAATCGATCTTCTTGAGAGACTTGGTTTTGTTTGGTTTGTAAATGACCATTTTGTTGAGAAATTTGAGCATACTGCTGCTTTGATTCGCCCTAATACGAATGAAAGTTATGCTGTTACGACGATAAGAGCTGGAAATACTGTGGGGGTTTTTTATGATGGGGATATTCCTTATAGCATTCTAGACAAGATACAACTTCTTAAATCTCATGACTTTGATTGTTTTACAATACATTCACATAAAGAGTTGCCTGTGAGTTTCGTGATGCCTGAAATCGATCCTGTTGTTGTTGGATGGAAGGTTAATCCCAAGATTAAGAAACATCAATTGGGTGATAATGAATCAATTTGGAAGTCTGATCAATTTTCTATTGGTGTGGTGGTAGGATTGTGGCAGGGTGAGAATGAAGTGGATATTGTCTAATGTCATTGGATTGGGACGTAAGTAGAGTTAAGAACTGTGAAGAGGTATGCTATCGTCCTTCTTCAGAAACTCCTGACGAATTCCTATTGAATGTTGTTACGGATACTCTCATATGGCACACCATGTATGTTGGACTTGGTAGGATCACTGAAAAGAATGTTATGGAGTTCTTCACACGATGTGACATGTGGGCTGATGTTGTTGGAGCTCCTATAATAAAGCCCAACAATGGAACGATGGAGCATATACGACTGACTTATCAAGATATCATTAATCATATTGGTCTATCTACGAATGTTGGAAACGAGAGCAAAACAAAGTTTCTTAATAGGATTTACTCTACAAAAACAGATGGTTTGAAAGCCCTATTAAAGCATGAACGGTAGACTAGCTTTCTGTTAATGTCATGTTTATAATGTGTTTGTAAGGTAATTTTGTTATGAACAAAACCTATAAATATAGGATTTATCCTAACAAGGAGCAGAGAAATAAATTGGAGTCTACTTTGGAGACTTGTAGATTTCTTTACAACTCTGCTTTAAAGCATCGGATAGAAGCTTACAAACATGGAGTCTCTGTTAATTATAACGATCAGTCATTTGAATTGTCTGGAATAAAAGCGGAGTTTAATGATCTAAACATTGTTCACTCCCAGATTTTGCAGGATGTACTTCGTAGACTAGATAAATCTTATCGGAATTTCTTCAGGCGAGTAAAGTTAGGTAATTGTCCTGGATTTCCTAGATTCAAAGGAAACGATAGATACGATAGTTTTACTTACCCACAATCAGGATTTCATATAAAAGATAATCATGTTTGTCTATCTAAAATAGGAAATATCAAAATAAAAAGACATAGGGACTTTATAGGAAAGATTAAAACTTGTACTGTCAAACGTGAAATAGACCAGTGGTATGTTTGTCTTTCTGTAGAAACAGATTGCTCACCAAAACCCAAGATCGAAGTTAATAATCCTATAGGGATAGACATGGGATTATCTAGTTTTTTAACTGATTCAAATGGAAGCAAAATAGAAAATCCTAATTTGCTAAATAGATCAGATTCGAAACTTAAAGAAACTCAAACTCAATTTTCTAAAAATAAATCAAAGCAAAAGAGAATCAAACTTCAAAAACTTCATAGAAAAGTTAGAAATCAAAGGAAAGATTTTCATCATAAATTATCAAGAAAGTTAGTCAATCAATATGATTTAATAGCTTATGAAGATTTGAATATCAAAAACATGATAAAAGAAAACGAGTATAATAAATCAATACATGATGTAGGATGGGCAAAATTCCTTTTTATGATAGAATACAAAGCGGAAGAAGCTGGTGTTCAATGCGTAGCAGTGAATCCATCCTACACCACCATAAATTGTTCAGAATGTGGATTTCCTGTTTACAAAGATATTAACGAGAGGACACACTCGTGT
>Ga0114919_10001736_pt1 | contig 17435 bp, 13 predicted proteins | sample BlataG_FD_88682 | JGI IMG/M metagenome (GOLD analysis project Ga0114919, IMG submission 88682) | Deep subsurface microbial communities from Black Sea to uncover new lineages of life (NeLLi) - Black_00105 metaG | ecosystem: Environmental > Aquatic > Marine > Oceanic > Sediment | place: Atlantic... | reverse complement strand
TCAGACATATCGTTTTGCCCCAATGTTATTCCGGCAACAGCCAGCTTGAACTTGACTCCGCAGAATCACTAACTGACCGTTATCACAACCTTTTAAGGTCGTCGCAAAAGAGCCGCACCCAAAACAAATAGGAGGGTATCGCGTATACCAGAGTCAGCCACCGTAGAAATTTCGTGAAGCAGTAAAGCAAGAGCCCAAAGGCTACCTCGTGAATAGAGGTCTGCAACCATTTTTGGATCTGCTGAGCCCGGTCGATAAAGCAATCCCCATCGTTCTTGGTCTTCGGGTGCATTCATCATTCGGTTTTTGGGATACCAGTAGGGAATCTCCTTGGATTCAATCTCACGGAGCTTTCTTAGGTCGTATTTCATAAAATAATCTCGTTTCCTTGTATCCAGGTCGTTATGCCGTCGTTGATCACGTGAGGGTGTGCAACCGTTTCTACAAAGATAACTCACTAGAACTGGCAAAGCCCCAAACCTTTGACTCCGCGTGCTGATTTCTTCTACGATTCCTCGTTCATAACAAAACGGGCATGCCTTTATATTTCTTAGATTGCCCTTCGTTGTCTCACCTACCGCATCGATACAATCAAAGAACGATATCCTTTCCAGACATCTAGGACACTGTAAAATTTGAGAATAGACTATATAGGCTATTGTTGCTTTGCCACCGCATCGATCACAACGTGTCTCATACAGCCAGTCGATTTCTGGTTTGACCTTTGATTCGAGTGCCTTAAATGATTCAGCTGTTTTATCTAAATCAACTGGTGTGCAGTAATTCTTCGTGATAAACGTAGCGGCTGGACTACGGTCGATAGCGACCACTTTGCGCCCTTCCATCAGCGCGGCTAAGGCTGTGCCACCTGACCCGCACAAAGGATCCAACACCAGGTCTCCTGGTTTTGTGTAATGCCGGATATACTGGCGTATAGCATCATGGGGCTTCTTGGACCAGTATGTGTGCATATTATAGATTGCCGTGGCTTTAGTAGTCTCGATTGGCTTATCAAATGCAGGGACATCGTAATCATCAGTCGCTGGATCATAGGGTCGCTCCTTCATATGCTCTTCCACAAAGGCTCGGAGATTCGGGTTCGGCTTATCGCCAGAATAGTAGCCCACTGGCATTTGGGGCACCTTGCGTTCAAAAAGGTTCCCTTGTTTCCCATTTTCAGCCTTTCTTCTCGTCATCACCGTTTTTCCAATAATCTAAAATATTCGTCCCTCGATATTCCAGCGGTATTCAGATTTTTTCTGATTACTGCAACTGGCACCTCCTCATAGGCAGGGATAATAACAGGCCTGGCAATTCCTGGTTTTACATAGGCTCGATGACTCCCTTCCTGTCGCGCAAAACGAAAGCCTGCTGCCAGAAATACCTTTTCAAGTTTCTTCCAGTGGATTGGGACTATCCTGGGCATAATCAGGTTCCGATCGCCATAGATTGCCTTTCAATGGAGACCCATGGAGGGCTTATGTATTGTTCTCCTCTGGATTCATACCCGCACTCATCAAGAATTTCTTTCAGTGTGCCCATTTCCTTAGCCGTATCAAGAAAAAGGTGCACGGCTTCTTTAAGGGCGTTTCTGGCATCCTCCGGAGTTGCCCCGGAACTGACCACATCCAAAGGCATTGCATGGGCTATGTATTGGTTGCCCTCCTTCCAGATGTGAACGGTATATTCGATATTCATGTTTTCCTCCTTAGCGGTAATTGTTTGCCCCCTCACCCAGGCCCTCTCCCCCCGATGGGTGGAGAGGGTGCATCTGATTTCCCATCACCTCATACTCTTCGGCGTTAATCCAAGTATATTCCCGAGATGTGCTGGCACCCGACGAACAACCTGCTCGGGGTTTAATCTCACGGCAAACAAATGTGTCCGAGATTTTCGGTACGCCCGGCTGCCCTCACGGTAGCTCACGGTGATCGTCAGCGTCCTTTCCATCATTCCCTGCTTGCGTTCTTCAACTGTGGCATCATTAGGATCGGGCCGAAAGCTATAGACCACCTCTGATCCTTTTGCAGGAACATACGACACCCGATTCGGAAGGGACCGCTGTTCAGGTTCGCGACTGTATGTTGCTTCCACATCGACTCGAACTTCATCACCTGTGCCGCCATCTTTATCCGTCCTGTTGAGCTCCAGACGAAATTCAAGCTTTTCACCCTCTACGGCTTCCTTTGGCCCACTAATCGCACCAAGCAATACCAGCCCTTCCTCCTGTTGTTTCACTTGTAGGACTACCATTGGAATCATCAATTCCTGGATCGAAATACCCCCGTGCGAGTATGCATCAGGATTGTAATGGGAGCCCTGTCGGCTGAAAGAGTATCCAACTTTTGGGAATACGATGCTTTTGTATTCCTTATGAAAAACCTGGCCAGTCTTCTTGATCGTACGCTCTTCCTCAAAAGGCATGCGTAGCTCTTCCGGCGTAAACGAAATGATATTGTCTCGAACTTTACGAGGAATCCGCGCTTTCTCTACGGGCGTTCTAAGCCAGCAATTCAAGTAAGCACAATCCAATTTTTCGTTGAGATCGCTCTCGTCGAACCATAGAGGTTCACGACCTACCCGTCCGAACCCGTGATCTGCAGTCACAAACACCTTCGTTCCAGGGGAGAGGCCGCGAACAATGGCCATGACTTCCGTGTCGATAATGTTCTTGAGGTGCTGCTGATAGACAAACGCAAGAGGTCGACCAGGGACCTGACGGCCATCAGGAAGGGTTTTCATCTGGATTTTGTGTAACTCTTTATCGCACAATTCGAAAATGTAGATATCGAGATTATTCGCCCTGTAGCGAACGGTCTCGCCCACGCCCATGCTTTCCGGGGAAACAACCTCTACTTTGCCTTTGTATCCAAATTCTTGTACCAGGCCTGCCTTCAGTAATTTGTCCTCTCCCGCATTTGTATCGAAAGTATCAGGATATGTTCCTGCACTTATGGCCTTCCTGGAAATATGGGTCTCAGAAGGAAGCAAAGCCGATGCTGGGTAGTCTTGAATAATCTCCATGCGGTTTTCAAACATGGGGCGAATGAGTTCATCCCAGATATCGTATCGCATCCCATCGAAAATGAAAAGGACGGCATTCTCGTTCTGAGGATCCCAGTGCGGTTTGAGACACCGCCGCAAGAACTGACTCGTCAGCCTCACCTCGCTGTCCCTCTTAACCCAGGATGGATACTGCACGGCTACCATTTCCTGAAACCGGCGATTTACATCATCTAACTGCTGGTTCACCTCATCCGTGATAGTCCGGACTCGCTGCCGAATTTGATCCAGGGTGTTGACAAAAGCTGAGGGGAGTTCATTTTCAGCCCGTGGGAGGAAGTCACCGCTGTAAAGGAGGCGCTCGAGGGCGGACAGGAAGTATTCCAATCTATTAGTCCTCTTCTTATTCCAGAGATCCGTGAAGAGCTTAAATGTCAGGTTATCGGCCTTCAGGACCTTTAAGGTTTTTACAGCATTGGTCAGTTCACCACGGACTTGTTGTATTTTTGTTGACAGGTTGTAAGCCTCTTTGAGATGTGACCACGGAACCGATGAACGGGTATCGACAAATTTGGCCTTACCGCCAGCACCTTGTGGGAATAGAATTTGGAGAACTCTATCATGTTCGCCTTGCGACGGCGAATTTGAGAGAAGATTCTCTAAAGCCATTAGAAGGGCTAAAGAACGAAAAAGCGTGGAGTAATTTTCCTTTTCTATAACCGAAACAAACCCTGCCGGATCTGACAGTTTAATCTGGTCAAGAAGAACCAACTGAAGCGCGTCCCCACTGAGTGATAGTTCCACGGCCTCCAGATCTCGTTCAGCCTGTCTTGGGTCCAAATTAACAAGCTTTGGAGCTGAATTAGAGAGAATCTCTGGATCAATGCTGGGAAAGGATGCGAGATATGGATCAACCTTTGCCAGAAGGAGGTCCCAGTGTTGTGTGTGTTGCGACAGAATAAGGGAGAGATAGAAAACCCGGATGACTATCTCTGCATCGTGCTGCGCAAACCAGCAGAAGGGTGCAGGGGCTTTACGGAGTTCTCCTAAAATCGGTTTTGTAACTTCTGGCGCCAGAGCTTCAAGGTCCTGTAACGCTTCGTAAGCCATTAGCCCTATCTTCCAGTAGTCTTGGGCGCCAAGCCTTTTGAAAGCGGATTCTGCGACTCCCAGTGCAGCAAAAGCAACAATGTTCTTAAGGTCATAATCCGTGAACCTTTCAGGATGAGCTGTTCTCAGGTTACGGTGAGCCCGAAGCACGGAATCAAGGCTCTTAGAAATGAGCCGGGCATATTGGGGCTGATTTACTTCCAAGGGCCAGTTCGGATCTCCTGTGGTCTCCTTAAGATACTGACGGAGATCCAGTACTATCCTATTTTGAGGTGGTGTATCCTCCAAGAAATCCGGGTAGAAAGGTGGAGGCGCCTTGGTAACGGATTTGCTGGCGAGCCTTCCCAATGGGGCGCGGTCAATGACCAGAAGCTTTTTGACCTCTGGATCAACAATGGCCCGCTCGTACAGTTCTCGGAATACCAGGTTTGTTGACGCGACAATGACCGTAAACCCGTTCTCTCGTGCAAAAACGTGGATGCCACCGTCAGCTTCAGGAAGTAAGCGCAGCGGGTCCTGCACGAGCACACGATTTCTCTCCTTGACCGCTTCAAGCTTTGAAAGTGTCCAGTCCCTCAGCATACAGCTTGTCCCTCACTCAAGCTTTAGCATTGGCAGCGTGTCCTCATCTGCGCCAATGTTACTTATCTGATCTTCCAAATACTTCTGAAACTCCTGGGCCAACGCAGGAATCTGCTCTTTCTCTATTGTGCTGACCGTTGGCTTGAAATCAGACATTTTCACGCTCTTAATCGCAATGCGTTTAAGGTATCGATCTATGGTGTCTACAACGGATGGATCGTCGAGGCAGAGTTTGACAAAATATGACCGTACCTCGGCGATGCTCCTGCACTTCAAAAGCTCAGCAATTATGCGTTCAGATTTACCCTGTTTCAGTCTCTCTCGAACAGTTGGGTTCAAAAAGATTTCCATCTTGCTGTCAAGGGCATCGTCAAAAATCGATAAAGCCTCATCTGCTGCTTGTTCAGCATCATTCAAATGGTCAGGGGCGTTCAGGAAGGACAACCCGCACTGGTGAATAGGACCCCGCCGTGCCTGCTCCTCAATGGATCTTCTAGAAGGATCAGGACACGTGAAAATGCCTTCGGCAAGCTGAGAGAGCTGACTGTCGAGGACGTCAAATACCGCAGGCTGTAGAGCGCTAATCTTTTCCAGAATTCGAAGAGACTTATGTTCCTTACCGCCCACAATGTCATGGATTTGTTTTCGATGTTTCTCGGTCTTATCTGCAACAGAGTCATGCAAGGTTACATAAACGGTCGTATACTCATAAACGAGCTTTCCAATGGTTCCCGTCTCACCTTTTTCTGGTGGAGTATTGCCGATGAATTCCGTTTTTAGCTTTATGTCGGAGTCGATGTAGGATCGTAAATTGGCCAGCTTGTCGGCAACTTTCCGTTGAGCCTTGCGGATGCCTTGTAGATAATCATGTTCGGGTATTTGGTGATTGCAATAGAGATTAGCCGTCAGGAGTTCATTCTCAAAGCTGATAAAGTTCTGGAGGTCCCGATAATTCTTCAAGCGATTGGCCAAATCATCAATCTCGGTTTGAGATACAGCACCCGTATCAAAGGCCTGGTATCCCAAGATTTCTTTGAGACCGTACAGCAACAGGTCGATATCATTTCCGCTTTCCAGATCAATAGAAAACAGCCTGGAAATTTGGTCAAATTCTGTCTCATATGGGTTTGAAGCTCTCAGTGCTTCAAATATGTTTTTGACCCTGGTGCTAAGGCGTCCTGATGTCTGCTTTTCTTTGGCGAACAGATTGCGCAGCTTGGCCCGGTATTCGGATATGACAGAATCGTCATGGGTTGATGGGATTTCTTCGCCCAAAAGCTTTTCCGCATAGGGGCGCAACAACTCCCAGTTTTCCGGCTTTGCCATTTTCTGTATCTCAGTCAGCGAATCAAGAATCTTGGCGGAAAAATCAATATCTGAAATGTTTGAATAATCGATCCACGGAGAGGAAAGGGCTGACTTTGGTCCGACTGCGATCCGAATTTTGCCTTCCCTGGCAAGGCACAGAAGGTAGAGCTGAACCATTCGACGTGTTAAGCCGTAATCTTTTGGCCCTCCTATTCCCATGAAATTCTTGTAGAGAGTCTCCATCTTCATCGCCTGGCCTTCACCAGCCAGCTTGTCATCTACGAAGGCCCAAATGCCTTGAACGTACGAATTGTCAGAGACGTCGAGCTCTTTTTCAGCGCCTTTCTTGAGGATTTTCAGACCGAACCCAAAATTCTGAGCAGCACTAATATTCTGATTTGGTTTAACCCCTTTTGGAATAAGCCCCGTTTTCACAATGCCATTGATGACTTTAACCGCTTCCTCTTTACGGAAATAGAACGGCGGTTCAAACTTGATGTCGCGCGATTCGTAACAGGCAGTGAGAACCCGGTCCACGAGGGGGCTTAGGATACTGGATAATTCTCCAGCGACATGAAACTCCATTTGGGTGTTGTTCAGCGCATCGATCCGACCGCGGGCAAAGCTGTTGTCAACGATTTTTTCTATCTTGCCCAGTTCGGTCTTAAGGGTCTCGGCAACCCAATTTACCACCGCAACAGCATCCTCGGTGTCTTTTCCTTGCCAGTCAGAAATCAGCTTCCTATAGGCAGCAAAATCCAGCAATCGGTCACGCTCTTCAAGAGTCACTTCTCCGGGCGTCCAGAAAAGGATACGAGGATCCTTGCGTTGAAGCAAAAGTTTGTCGATAACCTTTTTGGGAACAGGCTTGGTTCCAATATAAACAGCGAAATCGCGGTCTGTCTCGTCACTGTTAATCGGGGTGAGTGGCAGGTCGTCAGAAACCACACGACCCAGGTTGCGCATACTCATGAAGCCAAAAACCTGATGTCCCTGCCAATTGACCTCAAGCGTTTGTTCTCTGGAATGTGCTGACGTGTGCTCTTCCCATGAGGCCACGAACGGTGCAACATGGCGGAAGATGGAACGCACGCCACCGGAGATATCCATAGTCATCTGCCGCGTGTGCACAGGCCACTCATCCAAGGCGAGTAAGTGTTCCCAGCCTTCCTTAACCATAAGTTCATTAGATTCTGCGTCATCACGAGCTTTTCTGAATTCATCCCGGGGATCAACACCGGTGAATACTGGGTCGAAGCGGTAGCGGGCACGATTATCATCATCGTATGTTTGAACGATTTGGCGGAGTTCTTTCTTAAGATTATCTGCAAGCGTTTCATAATGCTGGATGTTTTCCTCAGGATTTGAGTCTTCTTCCCGTTCAATGAGAATGGAGTTGGCGATTTCTTCGGCTGAGATCCCCTGCTGCCTTATCTTTGCGACGTGGTATAAGAACAGGGTCTGAATGAGTTTAATGGCTTTGTCGCGGTAAACCTTCAGATACCCCTTGGTCAGGCCGTCAATCTGCCGCTTAGATGCTTCGTATGCCCTATATTCCTGTTCTCTTTTAGTTTTTATTGCCACCAAGCCCGCATGGACCCCGCTGGGGTCTTCTTCATACCGTATAGCCTCGTCAAACAGTTCCCACAGACGAATCAGCTCCCGCCCCTTAAGTTTAATCTGATGTTTCAGGGTCTGGTGCATGAAGTGAATGGCCGACCGTGTGGTGGTGAGCTCGTAAGTGATGTCTCGCAAGACCTCAAGTGCTGGCCTATGGAAAGGGAAAAAGTGCCTGAATTCTGACTCTCCAATACTATTAGGCCATGTAAAACCCTTTTTGTAATGCAAATAGTAGGTTCCAATAGCTTTTGGATCCTTGATCTCTCTCACTCTCGAAAGAACTATGTCGTAATAGTCCTTGTCCTCCTCCAAAAGTTTTACAAGCTTGAGGCGGTCATCCGCGAGGATATTTTTTACTCCCATCTTACTTTCAATGGCCTGTTGGGCGGAGCATACGGTCCAGATAGGAAGATTATGAACGTTAGCCAGGCGATTAGAGAGCACAACTAGGGTCTTTTCGTCATCTGTACGCTGGTCATCGTCACGGTTTTTCATGAAAAGGGAAACTTCGTCCAATACCAGAAGTACGCCACTGTAACCCTCCTCCAAAATTGTTTCGACCAGATGCTTCAGAATATGTTCCGTTTCGGCGGCTATGTGAGGTTGGACCTTAAGATATTCCGTATAGAACCTCCAAAGCTTATTGCCGCAGCTCCGCTTGTATTCGGGAGTCTTGTCTTGTTGAATGTCTCGAAGGAAATCATCAACGTCCTCAAATTCGTCCTCTTCAAAAAACTTGGGATCGCGAAGGAATTTTCTTAGATCGGTTCGATATCGGCCCAGGTCTTCAGAAATGAAACGATCGGCCAACAGCTCCACCGGATAAAGAGAAACATTTTTCCCCAGCTCAACCTGAAGCTGTTCTTTTGCAGCATCAATAATATACTCACTCAACCGTTGGCCCCTGTCAGTGAGGCCAATTGTGCCACTGCCTGCACCCACGAGCGTCTTGACGACGACAAAAATCCCTTTCTTGCCCTTACTGCTCTTCGCCTGTAGACCCTCTTCCCAGAAGCGGTACAGAGATTCCCTCTTGCCTCGTCCTGCCTTATTTTCCTTCTGGCGAATGATCTCCCACGCATTCTTGCTTCCGAGTGCAAGTGCGGCCGAGAGGCAGAGAAGATGTGATTTCCCAGAGCCAAACTCGGCCTGGACCCAGTAACCCTGGCCGATTGGATCGTCCCTCCTCTCTGGCTTGTAAGGAGCAGCCATTTTTCTCAGAATGTCCATGAGAAAAGGACGTACAGGATCAAGCTGGAACTCTTCGATAGTTTGCAGCTCGGGCTTGCGCGCTCTTTGAGCAGCCTCGGAGTTCGAGTCGGCCCAGACATGCTTTTCCAGAGAGTAGACAGAAATGATCTTCTTGGGAACTGAGCAGATTTCATCCAGCCCTTTGCGTGCCGTGAAAAGGTTTTGAGTCTTAGACATGGCAATAACCCTCATTCATTCAATTCACCTGGGACAGGCTTTTGTTTTTTGTAAAGTGTAACCTCACGCTTGCAAACAGCATAGTCCTCATCAATTCCTGCCTGGTCAACCTCACTGAGTGAATTTAGCCAAAGGCCGCCTCGTTCATACAAAACTGTTCCCTCAAAGTACCACCCGATTTTCCGGCAGAAACGAATCCACATTAATAGCGTATGAGAATCGGGATGCGTCACCGGGCGGGAGCCATCCAGTATATGTCTCACATACCTGGGAATGCTGCGAAGAAGATTGAGCCCCTTCCTCCGAAAAACCACAACCTGACCGCCAAGGTAAACCTTGTCAACACGCCATCCTGCAAACATCCAGGACGACCCTTGGGGACTAGACTTCGTGTTGGCCCACCACGGGCGGTCTCGGAAAGCAGTGGTCGGCAGCTTTCGTCCAAGTATCTCCCCCAACTCGGAAAATGTTAAGGCCAACTGTTCTTGTTTTGTTGGTATGCTCATCAAGAATCGCTTTAAGCGAGCATAGACTTGATCCGCTTGTCGTGTCAACGTGGGAGCATCATCCAACCGCGTGAACATCACTTCTCCTTTTTTGAGATCAACGCTCCCAATTTTCCAACCCGCCTTCAACCACTTTGAGGCGTGATTACTTCGCAAGGTGTTAGCCCACCACGTACGATCAGCCCTGGCTGTATGAGGTAGGCTGCTATTAAGAATACGTTCGATATCCCCGAGCGAGAGAACTAACTCTTGCTTTTCAGGACGTTCGCCCCCGAGATAAGCGTTTAAGGCGTCGTACTTAGACATATCTAATCCTTCAACTCCCAAAGGTGATCTGATGCAACAAGATTTGTAGGAAGGGTGTAGCTGCCTTCCTCTAAATCAGGAAACATTATGATCTTGCCGCTACTACGCTTACCGGGCAGCAGAAGAAGTATACGGTCGTCATCGGCCGCCATGGTGCGAAGCAGGTTCAGTTCCAAGTGATAAGCAAAAAGCATCTCCAGGTTTTCAAGGACGACTAGACCTTTGCCGCGGAGCTTTGAGCGGAGGAATGCCTCAAAGGCCTTTGCTACATGTGCTGCCGTTGGCTCAGGGCGCTTGGCCTCATTTTCGACAAGGTGGCGAAACTCTTCATCTGGGATTGCCCGAAGGATGCCTCTGTTCACGGACTGTGGTTTCGGAAAGCGTTTCCCGTCCGTTGTCTTTGCCTGACGGAGTTTCTTTACAAACACCCTGAGAGCTGCATATGACCCCAAAACACCATACAGATGTCGTCCGCCTGGCATAGACAGCTTGCTTCGGAGGTTTTCAATCACCTCTGTGGTCTTCAAGGCTAGGTTCCTCCTGCAACCAGATGCTCGACCACTTGACCCAGGGTCCACTTGGTCGTGAACTGACGGATATTGTCGATTTCTGAGATTTTGCTAATAACGCCTTGATTCCTGAGTTCGTACAGTGAAGGTACAATACGGTCCGGGTTCCACAACATAGCCTGAATTGTATGGTTTGTTTCCAGCTTTGTGATGTCATACATCGCTGGTTCAGAAAATTCGCTGTGAACAATGAACGCGAAGGCTGGAATCGAGATCTCACGATAGCCGAAAGAAATCTTAATCCGGTCAGCCTTGGCTAATTCTCCAGCGACAAAGGCATCGACAAGAGCCTGAGCGCTGTCCTTAATGCTGCGGGAGCCTGGAAAACGTGCACTTAAATAGTTTCTAATTCTTTCTCGATTCAAGCGGCCGTTTCCAAGACTAGGGTACAGCAGGTCCGTGACGACCTTTTCCACTAATGGCTCGGCTTTTATAAATCGGTAGAAGCAGACTTCTCGGAGGTGCTTGCTATCACGAAAATGCTTTGCGAAAAGGCGCATAGCGCGATCAGCGTAACCATCGGGGAACATTCGCCTGGTGATGTAATTGGCATACCGCTTTCGGGTCTGTTCCGCACTATAGTGCAGGCTCCCCCGCAAGTTCTTTCTAACTTCCTCTAAGGAATCAGTGTTGGGGAGGCCCGGTAGGAGGTCTATGGCTTCCTTGAGAACGGCTTTTCCAAACAGGTCAGTGCCCCGTCGGGGGCGAACCTTCTCCCGAGGTGGCTCCTTTTTTTGCTTCTTCGGTGGAGTGAACGCTTCAAATTTGCCTTGGGCTGAATCAAAGAGCCCTAATTGTGTGGTTTCCGATGGAGCATGGTGAGGTGATTCCGTTTCTCTGCTGGCCTGGTACGCCTTAACCCAATCCACGAGCTTGATCAATACAGCAGTGTTGGCCTTGATCCCATCTATTTTGCACAGCGCATCAGCTTCCGCTTCCAAAACGCCAGAGAGGCTGCCGAACTCTGCAATGAGCTTCTCTGCGAGCGCCTGAACATCCTTCCGAGGAATCGCATAGGTAAGCAGAAGCTCCAGCAATGCCTCATCGGAACGCGATGCCTCATCGCCTCCCAAGAAGCGTTCTCGCAGTCTTTGTCTGTGACCAGACTTACTTCGATCCACCATAACGACATTCACTATCACATCTGTGGTCGGAAAGCTTCTCTCTACACCCGCGGTCTGCCCTACCAGCGCACACCCATCCGCTTACCTCTTTCTTATGAAAGTTCCAAAGGTAGTCTGCTGTTGATGAGGATTAAATTGCCCTGATTCTTAATGAGTTAGCTGGATTTTTTATCAGGAACAAGCACCAAAGTAAAGGACAAAACCCGCATTTTACCTCTCTATTATAACACATCGTTGTGACAGATATGGTCACACTTCCGATTTTTTTGTCAGAAAGCTTTTTGAACAGGCGAACCATTTTATTGGGGGCACATGATACATATGCTTTAGGGAATTGTGGGGTCGGGTCCAAGTTAGATATGTGCTTACGCAATTTAACGGGATAAACCTTCACTCTCGACAGAAATTGTGATCTTGGGGATGCGGCTGATCATATCTAATAACTTGCGATATCGGGGAAGCGGGAACGCCTTTAAATAACTCAATATAGCCAGCACCAATCCGATTCTTCCAGAAAATTAGGCGGGATAATTTTTTTGACTTCCGGTGGTATTTTTTCGCGGTTTTTTTCAGCCTGCTTCAATTGATCCCGTACAATTTTGTCGTCAATTTGTGAGAACCTTTCGGCCAAAGAGGAGCATCCATTGAGAATGATTTTTTGATATTCCTCCTTCTCAAGATTTCTGACCAACGGAGTATCTGCAAGGGGATGTGGGGACGTGCGGATGAGGGGGACATTCGTGCAGAACGTGCGCAAACGTACACGGGATACGGCCCTAACCCTTTATAGTTGGTTGATATATTCTTTCACATTGGGCTTTTTTTACTGACGATACGCTCCGGGTAACACACGAATTCGTCACCCCGAGGTGCCGGGCTAGATCGTCGCCCGAATATCCCAATTCTCTGACTCCAATCCAGGACATTATCCCTCTGGCCTCAACTATTTCACGCCTTCGACTTCCAGACCGAAGCTCCCTGACTGTTATGCCGTGCTTTTTGCAAACCCGTCTTGCTAATGTGACCATATCCACCTGCCGCCCTGAAAGCCGTAGGTTCTTTTTGACCAAATCGTCAAGATCGGACGTGACTTCCTTTACAAATTCACTGTCTCCCAGTATCCGTGTATCTGATGCTTGCTTTTCTCCCCGTTTTCTCAGAGCAATACACCGGGGGCATCCAATCTCGCTAACCTAGGCATGTCACACCCCACACCATAAACCGTGCAGCTCGTCAAGCACGTTCTGCACGAACGTCCCCCTGTTCGTCGTCCATTTTGGACAGAAAAACGGCATCCTGTCAAAAACTCATCTCAGCTGCACGTTCAGAGTTTATTCAAATCAACGACTCTATGAAATCCCAAATGTGATCCCATTTCTTGTGTCTGGGGTGTCTATTGCTAGCTCCGAAGTGAATCATCGGGCGGGGCCACAAGAAACTAAGAGCGGGAACTCCCACCAAAAGTGCAGGCCTTCTATCTCCACGACTCATATAGTTTATATCTTTATGCCAATCATTGTCCGGCAAGTGCACGTGATTGTTTGCCGGTGGGTAATAATGACGATAGTCAAATTTGGACTTAAGGTTCGGTCTTGGCTGATATATGTCGCCGCAGGAATGTATTCTGGCGCTCTTAGCCTGCCTGACGTCTGAGCCCAAAGCATACCAAATGTCTTTGTGAGATTCAAAAGCCTTTTCCACTAACATAAGATAGAATAGGCAGTCGTCGTTGTTTCCTCTGGGGCCAGCCGCCGTGAGTGCGGCTACCCAAGTACCCACCCAAGCATCAAGCTCCATCCAGGTCCTGATATCATGTCTACAAGTACAAAGAGTGATAACGTTTCCGCAAAAATTAGGCCCGCAACCTGTTTGGAGGAGATGCCCATTTTCTGCTTTTATCGTTGAGAGTTTATACGCATACACAACCCCTCGGGACCTTCGTAGTATTTTCTTGAGGCCTCTCAGGGTCTTGTTCATATTCCTTCTCAACGTGGTGCCTGGCCCAGGCCACGGCTGGCACACCGTGCTTCGATGGGCACATCTTCGACCCATGTTTCAATCTCCTTACATGTGTCAGTGTTGATGCCGTTCGATTATCACCACTGACACAACGAAAAACCCGATGACATAGTGCTTGCCATGAGTTTTAATCGTGATTTTATTAAGTTACGCAAAGATTTCTACAGGAGATCGCATGTTCTGTCAAGGATTCGCAGTTTCGGGTGGCGCAAACAGACAAACGCCAAGGTTTTAGAACAAGATCTAAGAGAATTGCGGGGTGTACAGCGGCAAGCTCCATTGCAGACAGATGTAATCTGCGAGGGGTTTGTTTTGTTGCGATATTCGGGCAAGATCGAAACTATGGCCCCAAAATAGATATTCACCAAACGGCCAATTGATCCTTCAAGAATCACTTTTTGGTATCTCGATTTTTGGAAGAGCTAATACTATTAGGGTCCAATACTTATTGAAAATTCGAAGCCCGACGGTTATTCAAAATAAAAGCCCAAAAGAAGTTGCGCGTCTAATGTGTCCATATGTCGAGCCGCTCGTGTTTATAATTGACGCCCATTATTTGTGGCTGATACAGGCCAGACAAGGTTTTCCCACCAGGACTGTTTTTCTTTCCAAAACTCTACCGTTTGTATCGCGCCGTTAATGACGGCATGGAGGGGGTCGGCGGCCACCCGCGCTTCAAGACCTGTTTTCAATGCAATAAGCTTGTCCATACCCCGGATACAGCTTCCTCCGCCTGTCAAACAGATCCCGGATTCTAAAACTTCGCAACCGACATCTTCCGGAAGTCTTTTGAGGGCTGTCTGAATCATTTTCAATATTCTAGAAACAATTGGCGTGATGGCACCAAGCGTATCTTCATGGCTAATTTCGATAATCACTTCCCTTCTTTTTACTATGTCTATCCCCTTCACTGTGGTCAGTCTCTCCAGTGCGCTTTGTATCGGAGGCGTTACATCTATTTCATACATCAATTTTTCCACTTCCGTTGAACAGGGATACACTCTGTGTTTTGAGATGATTGCGCTTCGTACTGCCTTGTGAAGGTCACTGCAGGCGATCCGCAATGCAAACGTAAAAACGAGGCGGCCGTTTCGAATCACGGCCATGTCCGTGACGCCATCGCCAATATCTATGAGTAGTTGAGAGTGAGGCGAACTCGTATCAATCCCAGCGCCGATGGCGGCCGTCAAAGGTTCCGGAACGATGGCAACGCGCGAGGCTCCGGCTTGAAGGACTGCTTCAGCGAGAAGTCTACGCTCTGACTCCGACGCGTCTGTGGGCGCACAGGCCAGCGATGCCGGTGATCTCAACGTTTTACGAGCCCTTTTGAACAACGGTTTGAGTAGCGCAACCGCGGTTCGGGAATCCACGACCACTCCCCCCCGAAGAGGAGAGAACACCAATTGGGTGTTAAGGTAGTCTATGAGTAGATCCAGGTTCTGGGACCTGGCTTTCTGCGAAACCGTCTGGACCAAAGACCGTTCTTCAGCAATCATTCCCGATTCACATGAATATATACGGGTGTTCGCATTTCCAAGGTCGATAGCGATATTGGGCTGTAAAACTATTTTCTTTAATATCGATAACATAAGTTGCTCCGCAGCGGTTATGTGTTACTAGTCAATTTCAAACAAATTTTATTAAACAATCAGATAATTGTAAAGAAATACCGAATGCGATTAAAAAAAGGGGACGAGGGGCCTTCCGTTAAACAAAGAATGGTTTCTAAACCGTTCCTTTTTCCGGATTCTCCCACACCTTTCCAACGTGAAAACACATCATCTCGAAAGGTATGGTCTACTGGGTTAACAGTAGATAAACGATGATCTGTTTCATACGGACGGATCATAGATTACGTCAGGATCATCCTGACTCTGAAACCAGTGCCAAAGTTGTAATCTGTGAAACTGGCAGGATCCGATTTCTATCGATATTCGACGATCATCTATGCTTCAGCGGGAATAAACATTTCCCCTTATCGCTTTGACGCCTCGAAATGGCTAGGGGCCTTCTGGTGTTTATCCAGGCGGGCTCGTAACGTGCAGTTTTCCTTTTCCAGTTTTGCAAACCTCTTCTCAAATTCCCTCATGCGGCCTTCCATGCGTTGTATGGCATCTGCCATCTAACGTCCTAATGGGAACAGATAACGGATGGAAAAGACATAATGCTTCTTGCTGATTTTTGTAACCTTCCGTCCAAGCCGCCGTCTTATTCTTTGATGTAGTTGTAAATATTGAAATAATGACCGCCGGGGTAATTCCAGGAATAGTCATATCTCATCCCGTTTTCCATCAGTTCACGAAAATAGTCAGGATAGCTGTGCCATAAACGGATTGCCCGGTCAAGCGCGGTTTCCAGGCCCTGGTTATTAAAATCGTTAAACACGTAGCCGTTACGCTCATGATATGGTCTTGGAGCGTAATCAGCGTCGAAGACCGTGTCCGCCAGGCCGCCCGTGCTTCTGACAATGGGAACCGTTCCGTATTCCATTGCAATCATCTGTGTGAGACCGCACGGTTCAAATGCGCTCGGTATAAGAATCATGTCGGCTCCCGCGTAGATAAGATGCGCCAGTTCTTCATCATGCGAGATCTCGATATGGCAGTCAGGGTTGTCGTTCAAACGTCGCTTTAGCTCCCAGAAATCATGGTTTGTTGCCGGGTCGGGACTCGATCCCAACAAAACAAACTGGCAGCCGTGCGCCAAAGCGTGAAAAATCCCGTGCCGTATCAATTCAACGCCTTTTTGATGATCTAACCGACTGACCACACTGACAATAGGCTTAAAGTCCTGTCGCAGCAGTAACCTGTGCCGTAAGGCCTCTTTGTTCTTGTATTTGTCATCGAGGCTGTCAATCGTATACTGACTGGCGATATACGGGTCGACTGCAGGATTCCATACATTGTAGTCAATGCCGTTTAGAACCCCTCCGAACTTCCCACCATGGACGTAGAGGGTGTGCTGCAGCCCGCAGCCCAGGTCCGAATATTTTATCTCCTCGGCATACCGGGGAGAGACCGTTGTGACGAAGTTGGAATAGACAATTCCCCCCTTCATGAGGTTGATGGCGCCGCGGTTGGAGTTGTCTTCAAGCCGGTCCTGATTCATGTAGTGGGCAGAATTCAGACCGACCAACCGAAGGGTGTCTTCCCCCGTCACACCTTGATGCTTCAGGTTGTGCAAGGTGTAGCAAACCCTGGGGTGCGTCATCCCCATATGTTCATACATGTCAAACAGAAGCACGGGTGCCAGCCCTGTCTGCCAATCGTGGCAGTGGATGACTTCGGGGTGCTTGTTCGCCTTGAGCATAAACTCCAAGGCTGCTTTGCAAAAAAAGGCAAACCTCTCAGGGTCATCACGATGTCCGTAAAATATTCCCCTGTTAAAGAAGTTTCTGGAAGAGTGCGGTTCAATAAAGAAGCATTTTAGACCATCCACAAAGCCGAAGTACACATCACAATGAACTTGTTGGTCGTGGCAAGGGACCCAGAGATCACAGTAAGTCTTGCAGAGACCCCAAATATGATCATAACGCATGCAATCGTATTTGGGGAGGATGACCTCCACGGTATTTCCCCGTATTCCGAGCTCACGGGAAAGCCCCTGAACAACATCTGCCAGGCCACCCACTTTGGCCACAGGTGCGCACTCCGGAGTGATCATTACAACGTACATATGATTTAACCTCTACTGAAGGTAGGCGTTCACAGGTTCAGGGTTCACCGTTCAGGGTTGTTTTAAAAGATGAACGTCCAACATCGAACATTGAACGTCGAACGTCGAATAATGATGTCGCTTCGCTCCGCAATTTAATTGCATTTGTTTTTAAAAATCCGACGCCAAACCTTGAATGACTATTC
>Ga0114919_10001734_pt1 | contig 17473 bp, 18 predicted proteins | sample BlataG_FD_88682 | JGI IMG/M metagenome (GOLD analysis project Ga0114919, IMG submission 88682) | Deep subsurface microbial communities from Black Sea to uncover new lineages of life (NeLLi) - Black_00105 metaG | ecosystem: Environmental > Aquatic > Marine > Oceanic > Sediment | place: Atlantic... | reverse complement strand
GCGCCACAGAGATAGTTGCTGGCCCAACGTCTCCTCGGTTTCGCCTTCCAACACTTGCAGCAGCAGGCTCAGCTTGGTCACCTCCACCGCCTGCAGGTCGATGTCCACGCCATAGATGTTGTTGAGCAGGATGCGCTTCTTCTCGGCGCCAGTCAACTGCCACTCGCCCCTTTGCCCCTGGTAGACGGCAGGCTGCTTGCGCTGGGCGTGTTTGGCCGGGTCGTGATCTTCGTACCACCGCAGGTGATAGTCCAGCAGATATTGATACGCGCCCAGCAGGAACGAACCGGAGCCGCACGCCGGATCGAGAATCCGCAGCTTGCTTATCTGCCGGGGTGTCTTGCCTTCGATGAGCTGGCCCACGGTCTGCCGGACGATGTAATCCACAATGTAGCTGGGGGTGTAATACACGCCGCCCGCCTTCTTGACCTCCGGCTTCTCCTCGACCTTGGCCCGATGGGCGGGAGTCAGGCGAATGACCTTGCCCAGGAACTGCTCGTACACCTGGCCCAGGATCTCGACAGGCAGAACTGAGAACTCGTAGGGGCAGCGGGGGTAGTAAAGGCCAACCAGGATGGGCTTGAGCACTTTGTCATCAATGACCAGCGTTCTGGTCAGAGTGTCGGTCCGAAAGTCAAACAGTCCCGCGTTATACTTTTCGTCGGCCCGCCGGTAATAATCGCCTAGCCGGGCGTAGATGTGGGGGCCGTTGGTGAGCGCCAAGAGTTGCGCGTAATCCTCGATGCCCCGATCCTCGCACATGCGCAAAAAGATGATGCGGTCAATGGTGCGCTGCACGGCGAAGTTCAGCTCGTGAACCGATAGGTCTTTGTTGCGCAGGGCAATGTTGCGCGCCAGCGCGTCGCGCCAGCCTTCGATCTCTTTGAGAAGCTCGGCGTCCACCTCGCTGGTACCACGCTTGACCTTGAGAGCTTGCGCATAATGGTCAAGCGAGCCTTGCTGCACCGACTCTTTGGCAAACATGCTGTGGATTTTGTCGAAGCGGTCGAGGTACTGGTCAAAGGTGAAGTACATCAGCCGGCCCACGCTGGCTTTGTCGGTGGCTCTGGGACACTGGCGGCAGTCATAGACGGCAAACTCTTCAAAATCGTTGAGAATGCCCAGAGGCAGCTTGACGCTCCAGGAATACCGGCGTAGTTGAAAGGCCGGGCCAACGTCGCCCTTGAGCGATACCGACGGCTTTTTGGCTTCCAGGAAGAACTTGCGTGCCCCGCCGATGCGGAAGGAGTAGTCGGGCGCGCGAATCTTCCCCGCAACGGTGATATCATCCTCGTGAATCACGTCCTTCGAGTGCTCCCTTTGGCCCTGCACGTTGCGCACGTCCCAACCCAGGGCCTCGAAAAAGGGATCAATGAAATCAATGCGCAGGTGAGCCTCTTTATAGCCAGCACGTTTGTAAAGAGCCAGGTCGCGGCCAAAAAGCTCGACCAGTTCCACAACCTTTGAAGGTACAGCCATGTTTTCCCCTCTTGCAATGCATGTGACACTACTACTGGGTTTCCTGCCTATGACGAGGTTGTCTCGTCTCTTGTAACCGCCGTCACTTTCATCGCGCCGCAGCCGCGTCGCCTCCGTTGAGTTGCTAGCGGCCCAGGACCCCTGCGGTATCTTTCTTTCAGCAATGCGCTGACAGCTCTGCGACTTGGGAGGCGGCCTTTTAGTCAGTTGCGATCCTTACTCAATGACAATTCCCCTCAGCGGAACAGCTTGGAACAGTTCTTCAAACAGCCACCTGATATTAGCCACAATTCGCCTGCAATACTCTGGTTCGACGATTAGCATATCATCTTCAAGGTAGAGGGGGTAAGTCTCGCCTTGATAACCCCTGCTGACACGCAAACCAGGTTCTGATTGGGCAATGTTTCGGAGATGCTGCTCATCCTTTGATCCCTTTACGTTGCCCGATGCATGAACGATACAATTCCTTACCTTGTTGAGGTCATGTATACTTGTCCAGAATTCCTTCGAGACAGATACTCCCAAGCTTTTGAGGAAATTCTTGTATGTTTTAACGACTTCTCTTCTGGCTATCGGCGGAGACTCTTGTTTTAAGTGAGCCACTATGCCGCATAGCTCCTTCAACCTGTTCTCGAGAACCAGGAACAGAAGAACGATAAAGGAATAACGAAAGAAGTTGGCAAACAGCATATCGTGCGTCGCAGTGTGTTCTTGCATCGCCAAGCCCCACTCAGTTATTTCATCTCCCCAATCCAGTCTTAAGTTTCGGATCTCCCCAAGGATTCTCGTGTATTCTTCTTCCTTCGCAGACTGTAGTTGGGACTCAACCGTATCGTGGTAGCGATCAAGTGAATCTATCGTAGCCAGTGTAAGAGACGGAAAGAATGAGCCTTTTGTTCTCATAACTAAGCCTTTCGTTCCACGTGGTCTCCGGGCCCCCTAACGGCCTCCGCATCACCCGCCGGCCGGCTGCGGGAAAGAGCCTCCGCCACAAAACCAACTACAAAGCGCGTGCGCCCGCCGATGTGCGCGGGCGATAGCCCGGTTGGGTCCACGCGCGTGTTAGACTGCATCTACCAAATCCTGCAACGTTCCTGCCAATTTCTCGATAAGTGCGCCTAGACGCAGCACATCTGATTCCTGAATCACAATTCGTTGACCAACAGCGTATGTGGTGTTTCCAGACTTGTCAATATAGGCTTGGTCTACGATACCGTCGCAATGTGCAATCAAATGCCGCTTCTGAAATAGGCACTCTAACTCATTCAACTCGTCAGGAGTTAGAATATCATCATAGCCTTTACCAGTAGCGCTTTTCCACAGAGTAGAGGACTCAGAGAGATTCTGAAAGACATTTCTGCGTCGTTTGAGGTCGGCCGAGTTGGGTAGTTGCTCAAACAACGCCTCGGCGATTCTTTGGAAAACTCCCACCAGACGCGCAAGACTATCCTCGAGTGTAAGCCGCACGGAATTCCGGGCTACGTCTGCGCTATATGCATCTGCTACTGTGCTTTGGATGGAAGGAATGATAGAGACCATACGTTGAACAGTCTCAACCGTTTGCTCGAAAGCTACAACTACCAAGTTATGACCGCATGCAGGACAGAAGAATGCAGCCCCAATGCAAGCATAGTGACAACCACACAGGGGGCAGACAAACTGCTGCCGCATAATCTCCGCTGCCTCAATTGGTAGGATGACGGGAGGGGATGACGGCTTCACAGACAATGAGAGCTGGATGAATCCTGACTTCTGCTTGCGGTTGAATCTCCTGGCATCTCTCTTGAGTGCTCGGTTAATCGTTTTGTGCGCTTCGGCAAGAACGACGGATTTGATGTACTCCAATTGTTCTTCCGTATTCCATTCGGTTGCAGGGGCTTGGTGCCGACATATTGGGCAAAAGGCTCGCTCGTCGCTGACCTTTTCTTCCCAATGATCAAAAAGCACCTTGAACTCCGCCTGACAAGAGCTTGCAGGACACTTTCTGTCAAAGTATCTGTCTTCGTCGAGCGGAACCTCTATTGGGATTTGGATACCACGTTCTAGTTTCCTTAGCTCTTTGGAGAGATCGTCGAACATGATGACATCCTTTCAAAACTGACCAGTAGCCTAACTATAGTTGTGCCATATGGCAGGTACCCGTAGAATAAGGGAGTGAGATCCACGCTTGCGCGTTTGCTCTCAAGTTTGGGAGCGCTGTAGCTCTCTGCGCCGCTTATCGCAATCCTTTGCTCCCCCGCTTTTTAGTTTGACTAAACTGTACACTGAGTCTGGCCTGTAACTTGGTATTCAGTTTTTGCACGAATTCGTCCTTGTTGGGCAAGCCAGGGTTGTTTCGCATTGCCTGGTACACTTCGTCTACGGTGGTCGAAATGAAGCGGCTTGGGATTAGGGCCAGCGATATCCTTCTTTCAGCAAGTCGCTGACAGGTCTGCGACTTGGGAGGCCACCCCTTGCCTTGCAATGTGGCGCCCTGGTGTTACTTCGGCGAAGGAATCTGGCTTTCTTCTTTCTGTCAATCCTCGCCCGATATCTGAACGAGTGTATCTCCCTGCAGCTTGTATTTCTGCGTGGCTTCTACGGTGGGACAGCACATCGGATCTTCTGGGCCGTGCGTCACCATATCCACTGTGATTTCACCCGACTCGATCACAACGGACTTGACCTGCGCTCTGTCGCCCAGCTTGGCGCTTGCAACATGCTTGGGCGTGCCCTTGTCATTGATGACTGTCTCGAGACTGATGAACGTGCCGCTTCCACCTCCAGATGCTGCCAGAACCACTGCGGCATCGTCTACACCGTCGCCGTTCAGGTCGCCGACGGCGTGCATATCGGGGTAGACGACGATGATCAATTTTGAGGCCGCCCCCGGCACAATCTCCTCCTGATACTCACCGTCCGTCAGTTTGGCCACGCCGTCGGCGGGCCATTCAGAATGGTACTCGGCGTTCTTGAGCATTTCCACTGTCAAGGGCGGCGGAGGTTCTGGCGTCTTTTGGCCGCAGGCCACCAGTGAAGTTAGCGAAAGAAGTACGAACGTAAACATGCAAAGCCTGAAGCGAAAACCTTTGAAACTACTCATTTGAGTTCCTCCTTGTTATGAAATAGATTTGTGAGGATTTTGATTTCGTTGCTTACACTATTCATCGAATTTTCTCTTTACGTGTTTCAACTCCTTTCGACCGTGACATGGCGGCCTACCAGTGATTATACAGAATCCTTCCGCAAAACCCCCCAAACCAAGCGCTTATGCGGACGTGCGTCCTACTCTTGGCGTCCTCAGGGATTGTCCAGGCTGGTTACGCTCCCAAGGCCCGACACGCTCTTCTTGACCGCGGGAGTGCCGTAATACTCCACCAGGGCCTGGGCTTCCGCCTCATTTGTCGCCTTCCCCTCGAAGATCAAGGCTCCGGTGATCGCGCCCTGCATCGGCCCGGAGGCTCGCTCCCAGGTGATGGGGGGGCCGGCGTGCAGCAGCAAGTTATCCCGCATGTCCGGGATCACATCCCGCGCCTTGCCCAGTCCCACCAGCACTGGGCGGGCCTCCATCATTTGCTCTGTGGCTACTGTGTTTGCTTTTTCGATGTTCATGGTTGTTCTCCTTTCAGCTTTTCTTGGGTGTTTTCCACACAGGCTAATGGTAGCGAGTTGCTAGGCAGCTAGCGTCTATCATGATGGCTCGGAAGTGGCTGGTTCTTCTTGGCCCAGTTGCTCGATTTTCGCTAATAGATCGTCAAATGCGCGTGAAGGAGGACAGTTCGGTCCAATTTCTGAATCCAATAATCGAAAAGTCTTGTCGAGGTACTTGGCAGCCAAATAAAGGTAGGAAGGATCAACCTCGGGTTCAGGATCAATAGGCAGCTTATGGCCTCTATGGAGAGGGCTCACGCATGGCTCCAGGTTCAGTCTTCCGATATGGTGCCACATGGAGTGGACAGAAGCGCTAAATGGCATGTACACATACCGGTGGAAATCGAGACATCCTGCCTCATCCGCCATCTTCCTTGAGCTTAGGCCAGACCAAGAACCAACATCAACCTCCGTGAGGAATGGGTATCGCTGAGATGCAACCCAGTCCTCAAGCACAGCTATCATCGGATCATCGGCAGGATCCTCCCCGTCAGCTTCTGCCTGTGCTTTGCGGTGTTCGACCTGAAGCTTAGCCTGCCCGAGCCCGTACATGATGAATTTCCTCGCCCGGTCTTTTGGATCCTTAAGAATCCACGCTAGGGTGATGTAGACGTCTGCCACTGAGCGCAGAAGTATTGGGGCTATGTGGCCGTTCCACACCCCAGGGGATCTAGCAAAGTTGCTGGCAAGAGTGACTTGTCGGGCAAGGAGGGCACCAACGACCTCATGCAACTCGTTTTCTGAGAAGTCCAGAGGCCAACCATTCCAACGATCGTTCAGATCAGACCGTATGTCCTCTACATATTCAAAGATGAGAGCTTCAACCTTCTCATCCATTCTGCTCCTCCTCCCAAACCCCGGTGATGCCACAGCAGCCTTCTAAGGCTAAACCGCGGTTCCAAAAGATCAGGGGCCATTCCGTCGAATGCCTGTCTCTAGCCTCCCCATAGAGGCCATTCAGCGATGCTCGAACGCTCGCGGCCACTTGTTTGGATTTTTCGGTATCTGGGTATTTCTCAACCTCAGGAAAATCAGCCAAGCCAGTTCCCTCAGCAACCTTCAGACAGCCTGCAACAAATGCGAAATAGATGGCAGTAGCTTGGACCCTGGTTGCGAATACGTCGCGTCGGGCGTAGAGCTTCTCGACTATGTTTTTCATCAGATCAAGATCATTATCCGCAGGGTGTATAGGATGGTCGGCCAAGAAGCTCAGAGGGCAGTCTGGATACAGCGAAAGTAAAGGTCGAAGACCAGCGGATATATCCGACAGAACTCCGAGTCCTTCAAGATTCCTGACTAGGATCTCCCGCTCTTCCTCAGATAGCCGCTCGAAGCTGGAGACCCATGCGAAGAACTCACACTTCTCGGATTTATAGGCGCCAATCGCGGATTTTGAAAGCTGCAATGCGAGTTTGACTCCTTGCCGGTAACCATACCGATCAATCAAGAGACTAATCCAGATGAGCTCCGGCATGATCTCATCGACCCACGAAACTTCGGATAGCGGCCCTATTTGATACAGAAACGGAGGGATGAATCTCTTACCGATCCTCTTGTGATCTTCAAGGACTTCTTGTCTCCTAGCGGAATCACCTTTTCGATCTGGCATTGTCTTCCTCGCTAACCGCCTATAAAGTATCGTACAGAGTTTTTCCGCATGATCCCCCAAATCAAGCGTTTACATTGATATTCGGTATCTCTTGCCATCAGTTTGTGCTATCCCGGCGGCTACGAATATTCGACCGACAACGTGGACGTGACAAGGATGGTCCCGGGCTTGGAGAGGAAAGCACCTCCGAAAAAACGTACCATCGTAGCCGTTGGAGTTGTTCAGTTCGAAGAAACACTCCTTGAGCATACTCCAGGGAATTCTGATGCTGTTGGATCGACCAACTGAAACAGTAAAGCCCCGTTCGTTGTGATACCCATAACGTTCACTGTTGATGATCGAATCTACCGATTCGACAAACCGATAGGTGGAAGCACGGGTGTTTAGATCGGTGCCAACCCTGACACAAGCCCTGATTCTGCTTTCTGCCTGATTCCAATTCATACTGGATCGCTCCTTTCGCATGCCCAACTCTGGATTAACAGTTGGCGTCCCCAGGGACTGTAGCCCCCCCGCGCTGCTCATCGCTATCCTCTGCCCCCCCGCTTCTCGGTTTGACTAAACTGCACACTGAGCCTGGCTTGTAACTTGGTGCTCAATTCTTGCACGAATTCGTCCTTGTTGGGTAAGCCAGGGTTGCTTCGCATTGCCTGGTACACTGCGTCTACAGTGGTCGAAATGAAGCGAGTTGGGATTAGGGCCAGCCTCGGTTTCACCGTATGGACGTGGATGCCCTCATGACTCTGGAGCATCCCCTACGCTGAGAATGTCCGCTGGTGTTTGTCGCCCGCGATCAGTGCGGTCAGAATCACCATCAAAAATGTTGGTATCCACAAGGTACATCAATCACCTCGCCAGGTCAATGCTTGACATTGCAGTTCAAGCGAGGTGTACTGCTGCCGGTAGTTACGCAATGCGCCGGCCCAATCTTGCCGCAATGTCCTCTTTGCACGACGACCTCGCTTGGCGAGCAAGAGCTCGATAAAATCACGGACTTCAGCATGCATATCGGCTGGCAACTCCTGTACCAGCTCTTGAAGCGGCCTCGTCATTATGCTCATAGCGTCCCTCCTCAATTCCCCCTACTTTTTAGTTTGACTAAACCGCACACTGAGCCTGGCCTGTAACTTGGTGTTCAGTTTTTGCACGAATTCGTCCTTGTTGGGTAAGCCAGGGTTGTTTCGCATTGCCTGGTACACCTCGTCTACAGTGGTCGAAATGAAGTGGCCTGGGATCAGGGCCAAGCGATTGCCTTTGCGAACAAAATCGTACAGAGCAAACCGTGAAGCATGCCCAGATGAAAACCCACCCGTCTTGAAGCCATAGCGATTGACCAAGTTTGCATAAATGTATTCTTGAACCACCCAGTAGCATTTTGTGTCCCAGGTTTCGTACACAATGCCTTTGTTCATCAACTGGGTTATGGCGCGTTTGATGGAATCGTAGGTGTTCATGCCGAATTTGTAAGTTCGTTCTTGGAGATCGCGACCCTGAAAGAAATCAAGTATCCCTTGAATCAATGCCCCTGTACCGGTTGTTGAGTCAGATTGGAACTCGACAGATACAAAATCCTCCACTTCGGGTTTCATTGGTTTATGCCGAACGAGAACGTAATCTATGCTACCCACGTTTGGCAGCCTGACTTCAGGGAACGCGATGGTGTTGTTGAAATCGCCAAAGTAGTGTAAAGCAACGTCCTCCAGCACCCTGGATACTCCTTCGATTGTGCCCTGTTCCTCAAAACGGCGCGGGCAAATGGTATGGATTTCGCCACTATGCTCCGCAGAACAGACACCACAAGGATAATCAATCAGCCGGCTTTTCTTGTTGCAAGGGCGATTTACGAACGGGCACCAATGCTTCTCACGGATGTCTTGAGCCTCTGCTGAACGGTTCTCAATTGGGTATCCAAAGATCTCTGCTGGGCGGTTACCTGTGCTTCTCGTCATCTAGCTTTCTCCTCCTACAAGCTCCTGCCAAATGGTACGAATTTCCCGCGTTGAATATCCACTCTCCAGCAGCCAACCTACTGTCATGCCGCATTGGCGGCAAAAAGCTTCACTGTCATTGGTGTCAATAGCTTCCAATGGCGACCACGAAGCGGCGGTGTCCTGAGCCTTGTCCTGAGCCCCGGCGAAGGGTTGTCGAAGGGTTGGCGCATCCCCATCGAGAGCAAAAACCAGAATGCTATCGTGCTTGATCGAGTTTAGGTTTTTGATGTGTACTGAGATGGGATGTTCCGAAAACACGACGTAGACGTTCATCAGCCTAAAGCCAGCACTTTTGAGGGCCATGGTAAGTTCTGCCCAGGCATTAGGATCCCAGTGATGGAATGTAAACACCATCCGTCCTGTGTGACGCTTAAGCACGCGCCCACATTCAGCAAAAATGCCTGCTAGCACCGTCATAAAGCTGCTGCTATCGTCAGTTGCTTTGGTTGCCACAGCACTGTGGGCTTCGTTGTAGGTCCAATTGACTTCGTCGGGAAGCAAGCGTGCCAGCCACACCCGGAAAAAAGCGGCCAGGTTACTGTATTGTACGCTGTCATAGTAGGGCGGATCGGTCACGATCAGATCTACCGAATGATCGTCAATCGGCAGGTCGCGTGAGTCGCCGTGAATGAGCCAAAAGGGTTGCCGACCGCTGGTCAGCTCAGTCTGGTCAAGAACCTCAATGCCCCCATCCACTTCGCCTGGTATCTTGATCAACTGGCTTTTACCGTCTGGCCCGATCTTTCGTTCCACCGGAGATACAGCCCATTTGCGTCCACGTTCGATGCGATCACGAAATAGCAGTTGCAGATTCCCAGAAGACTTTTGGCGATTGATGGGGTTGTTCTCCAAAGCGGTGTAGGGAAAAGAATAAGCGTGCAGGGAGAAAACATGCCGAATGGCACCTGGCCGCTGTTTGTACCAGCCCTTGTAACCACAGAGCATGGAGTTGAATTCAAGTGAGGTGGATACAAGCAAGCCCAGGTTGAGTTTTATCACCCCATCGTAATCGCGCAATTGTCGAATGGCCTGGTGAAGGTAAAGCAATTGACGAGATGAGAAAACATCAAGATACGAGTTGATGTTGCGCCTTAGCAAATCACCGGATTTAGGGCCATCTTGCACCGTGAAATCTTGTAGCGCTCCAAAGTCTAGCCCGTCCCGCAGCATTTCGGCCTGGTCAATTCGCGCCAAATCGGATTCGCCAGGCGGGCGAAAGAACAGGCCATGCTCAGGACAGGCAGCCACAATCGCAATCGGCACGTAGCGAGCGTAATACGGCACATCGAGCAATTCCTGATATTTCTGCCCGCAGAGTGGGCATGCCTTTTCGGCCTTAGTGATCAAGCGTGTGGTCTTTGGTGAACCATTGGGACGGCTTTGGCTGTCAGTGATCTCCCAGCTCTCCGGCCAGATACGGATCTTTCGATCAGCCTCGTGGCGCAGATCATATTGGTCAATCTGTACAACCTCTCCACAAGCGCAAGATTTGCGCAGGCCGTGCAGAGTATACTGAAAGTCCAGAGTCTGCTTGCAGGTTGGACATTCAGTTTGGAAATAGTGCCCCAAATTGTCATGTAGCTCGGCAAAGAACTGATTAAAAGCGGCCCGCAAATCTCCCAAAGCTGCTCGAGTGAGTGTAGCTCGAGCCTGTACAACTGGGATCGGATCTATGTCTGCCCCGATAACATTCGCACCCAACCGGATTGCTTCGTGAAGGGTTGTGCCACCGCCCATCATTGGGTCGAGCACAATCTTGCCCTCTAACCCACCAGGCGCATAGTAATCACGACGTTCGACGTTGGGCACAAATTGCTTGAGTATAGCGCGAAAGGTAGAACCGCAGCGCCGCGCCCACCATTTATGCAGATACGTATTGGGGCGGAAGAGATGCTTATTGTACACTTCGAGTCGGGAAAGTTCATCAACGAACTTTTCGGGAAAGGAATCGTCCATCACGAGGCTGTGCTCTGTTTGAGGGGCGCGGCATAGTTCATCAAAGGCCAACTGTCGGGCCTCTCGAATGACGTGATTCGTTGGGGACTCAGCCTTTTCGGTCATTAGCGGTTTCCTGTTCGGTGTTGTTCCATCAGGATGGTTGGCCGCCGCGTGACGCGTCTGGGGCGCGGGGCACGGATGTTGTCTCAGTTGCCTCAAGTATAACGCAAGATGGTCAGTTAGGCAAAAGAGAGCGATCCAGACTTCGGAGGTTTTCAGACGCGATTTCGCCAGCAAACCAACCAGACAATCAAGGTGACTTTGCCAGCAGAGACACTGCCGGAAACCTCCGAAGTCTTAAGTTGACACAAATGCATTTGAAACCCATGTGAACATCGCGGCTGCTTGTTTTGACAAAAATCCCGTTCGGTGGTATAATTACCCCCATCAGTTAGGTCAATCGGTTTGGCATCTCTTACCGCTCCGATTCACTCAATCGGAGCGGTTTCTTGTGACAACCTAAACTAACACAAACCCGTAGGTCAAATACCTGCGCGAATCAAGTAGTATCAAAGGAGTTTCATGCGTTTTACAGAGTTAGATTTCAGCAAACCTTTACAAAAGACAATCAGAGCCCTGGGATATGAGGAACTGACCCCTATCCAGATCCAGGCCATTCCACCTGGATTGCGGAAACGCGATATCGTCGGCTGCGCCCAGACAGGCACCGGTAAGACGTTGGCCTTTCTTCTGCCAGCGTTGGACCGCTTGCTGCGAGATCCAGCCAAGACCAGGAACCCCCGAGTCGTGGTCCTGGAGCCGACCCGTGAGTTGGCCATCCAGGTGGCCGGGGAAACCCAGAAACTGACCGCCCGCACCTCACTGCGCAGCGTTTGCGTATATGGCGGAGCCGGAATGAAAAAGCAAACCGACAAACTACGCCGGGGCGTTGATATAGTTGTCGCCACACCAGGCCGCCTGATGGATCACATGCGCCGCAAGAACGTAAACTTCAGCGACTTGCAGATTCTGGTGTTAGACGAGGCCGACCGCATGCTGGATATGGGCTTTCTGCCCGACATCAAACAGATCATCAGCCGCATGCCCCGTCAGCGCCAAACTATGCTCTTCTCGGCCACGATACCTCCGACGATTTCGGCTCTCGCTCGTCAGTTTCTGCGCGACCCGGTGAGTATCGAGATAGATCTGGCCCGCCCTCCCGAGGCGATCCAACAGGCTCTCTACCCGGTACCCAAACACCTCAAGATTCAACTTCTCGTGACCATGCTTGAGCGGATGGAAGTCAGTAGCATGCTGGTCTTCACCAGGACCAAGCAAGAGGCCGACATTGTAACCCGGCAACTGCGCGAGGCCAGGATCGCCGTGGCTTGCATTCATGGGGATTTCAAGCAGCGGGACCGGATATCTGCGCTGGAAGGGTTCCGGTCGGGCAAGCACCGAGTCCTGGTCGCTACCAACATCGCCGCGCGAGGATTGGACGTAGAGGGGATCTCACACGTGATCAACTACGATGTGCCAGAGCACCCTGAGGATTACGTGCATCGTATCGGGCGCACCGCCCGATACGATGCTGATGGCGATGCCATCACGCTGGTCACCCCTGACGACGAGGGGCTGATCTATCGGATCGAGTACCTGCTGGGCCGCAAGATCGAGCGCAAGACCCTGGTGGGGTTCGACTACGACGTGCCAACGCCCTCTTGGGCCAAACCCTCAGCCCAGGCGCTGCTGCGGCGGGCCGCTCAATCGCAAAGCCTGGCCGACCGCTGGCGATCCATGCGTTAGAGGCGTCGAGAGCCCTCTTTGCAGCGGCCAGCCTGACCAGCCAAGCGAGGGCGGCTCGGCCCGAATTCACACCCGCCGCGCGTTCAGATCAGCGGTGCGCGAAAGCGCGCTGCGATCTTTCTCCCATCAGAGAAGTCCCCCAAACCATCCTGGCCTATCTAATCCTGCCTTTTTGCTTTTCCCTCTTCCTCGAGGCGCTGCCCAACAAATGATTATGCAGAATCTTTCTGCATAATGCCCCAAATCTTCGACTGCCCAGAATCAAAACTCAACCACAAACTTCCCGTCCTTGTACAGCAGTTCATCGTCCACCCAAATCTCGCCCCCCGCGCGCATGTCGCAAATCATATCCCAGTGGATCGTTGATATGTTCTTGCCACCTGTTTCGGGATAACTTCGGCCCAGCGCCATGTGGAAGCTGCCGTTGATTTTCTCGTCGAAGAGAATCTGCCGCGTGAAATGGGTGATGCCTTTGTTGGTGCCGATGGCGAACTCTCCCACGTACCGCGCGCCCTCGTCGGTGTCGAGCATCTGGAGCAGGAAATCCTCGTTCTTCTCCGCGCTGGCCTTAACCACTTTGCCGCCCTCGAACCACAGCCGGACGCCGGCCACCTCCCGCCCCTGGTAGATGGCCGGGTACGAGAAGTAGACGTGCCCCTCGACGCTATCCTCCACCGGCCCGGTGAAAACCTCGCCACTGGGCATGTTGTTCTTGCCGTCGCTGTTGATGAACGTGCGTCCGGCGATGCTCAGGCGCAATTCTGTCTCTGGGCCGACGACGCGCACCCGCTCCTTGCCTTCAAGCCAGTCCACGATCTTCTGCTGCCAGGCTGAGAAGCGACGCCAGTAGCCCACCGGATCGTCCATATCTGGCATGCAGGCACCGTAGACGAAGTCCTCGTACTCGCTCAGGCTCATCTCGGCGTCTTGAGCATGGGCGTTGGTCGGGAACAGCGTGCCGACCCAGCGCAACTCGCCGGTCGCGGCGCGCTGCATGTAGATTTGCATGATCTCCGCTTGCGACTGGTTTCTTAATACCATCTTGGCCGGGTCTACGTTGCTCAGCCCCTTGGTGTTCGCCGCGCCTCGGATGCCGATGTTGACGTCGTAGGTTTCGATGGCCAATTTGATCGGTTCGGGTACGTGCTGTAATTGCTCGTCCGAAGCATAGCGGAAGAACAGTTCCTCTGTCCCAGGCAGGTTGACCAACATCAACGGATGCCCTCCCGCCTGTAGCACCTTAGCGTAAACTGCCTTGAGCAAGGGGCTGGTAGGGGTATCTCCTTGCACTATTACCTTGTCACCCGGCTGCACCGCAACCGAGTAGTTGACCAATACATCGGCCAGTTTATCAACTCGTGGGTCTGTCATTAAGTTTGTTCCTCCTCCTTGTTTTAAGGTGCAACTCACTTTGCCTGAAAAGTGCGTTGCACCTGGCCTGTTGGTAGATTGGTTGAAGCTTGTTCTGTATTCTGCGATGGCCTCCTCAGGGATTGCCCAGGCTGGTGACAGTCCCAATGCCTGAGATGCTCTTCTTGATCGTGGGCGTGCCGTAATACTCCACGCTGCCAAGACCCCTGATGGCCACGTCCAGATCTTCGACTGCCCAGACCGTGGCCTGCCCAGCGCCTCTGAGGTCCACGCTGGCGCGTCTGCTCTCCAGCTTGGGAGCCTTGTAGCTTCCCGCGCCGCTCAGCGCAATCCTCTGCTCCCCCACTTTGCCGCTCACCTTGATCGCGCAAGCGCCGGGCAGGTCTATCTCTAACACCTCTGCAGAAAGCGCCTCGATGTTGACCTGGCCGGCCCCGCTCAATCTCAGCGCCAGGCGGTCGGTCTCAATGTTGGAGGCTTTGACGCTGACAGCGCCGGCGATCTCCAGGCCGGTGAGCTTTTTCACCGTCAAGTTGTATTTGATCCACTGTCTGGTGAGGCTGGTGGAGATGGCGTGGCCTAGCTTATCAAACCAGCTTCCGCCGATCTTGATGATGAGCTTGCCATCCCTTACCTCAGTCTTGATCTTGGGCAGGATATCTGGATGGGCTTCAATGGTTAGAGATTCTTGCTCGCCTTGTGTGATAACCAGTTCGCCATAGTCTCTCAGGGCAACTCGGTCGAAGTTGCTGACCTCTCTGGACTCGGTGACAAGATTGCCAGTGCTCATTTCTATCTACTCCTTCGACTGGATTCAATCAGAATAGAGAGATTGATAATCAGGGCGCTCCCGAATTGAGGCGAAGTCAGGATCTTCTTTCGACCATTCCGTAAGATCCGGGTTAAGCCCGAGCGCCTCACGCAACTCGTGTATCGCCCTCTCGTGCTGGCCCGATAGGGCGTAATGACAAGCAAGGTTGTAGCGCGTAATCCCTCGCCAGGTGGGGCTGTCGTCCAGCTCGGCGAGCAAAGCAGCGGCTTCTTCCTGGATCTCGGTCGCATAGCGGACTTTGCCACGATCGGTGTAATACTGGGCGAGGTGGGCGATTGGGTGAGTATAGCCGTTGCCCGCGATAAGCCTCCACAGCGGCCTTCCATCATGCCAGGGCAGTGCCTGGGTATCAGCTAGATCGTCGTCACCCACAGCTTGTACGCTCTCGACTAGTGATCTGTAGGTACGCTCTGAATATTCAAGAATATCAGCCCACGAACGATTGCGGTTCTCTTCGAAAATCTCCGCATTGACTTGGTCAATGTCATTGGAAACGGACGGCGTTTCACCGCGTGACGCGGCCGTGATGTTTTGCGCCATTCGTTCTTTCCAGGCTGCTGTATGCGCTATCATGTCCTTAGTGGACCATTGTTCAAGCGTGCCGACAGCCGCACGTTCTTCATCAGATAGCTTTGCGACGAGTGCCTGCTCTTCTTCGAACGCGCGCTTGAGAAGGCTCAGTAGCTTGTGTTTCAATTCTTTAGTAGTCCCTCCAAAAAAGCGCTATTTCTATCGGACATTTCGCAGTCGCTGTCAATCCCTTCTGTCGTCTCCGCTCATGGGTTCCGACCCTGCTCCTGGTCTTGAGCACCCTTCGCTTTCTTGCCTGTGTACAGCCCGTAACCAACAAAGGGCAGAAACTGACGAGCAGCCCTAAGCATGTTTCTATTGATGAAGATGCGGCTGATCTCTACATTAGCAAGGCCTTTAACCATGGCGGAAAGGTATCCTCTCACCCCATCTACTCTAATGTGGCTGGCGAGTTGCTCCCATAGGCTGAATCTCCGAACGGTAGAAACGACTTCCACGAACCCTGCTCTTCTGAAGATAGATTGCCATTCACCCTCCTGAAATGACCGAGTACCCAATGTGCCCACAAGTAGGGTAGTCAACTCCTCAGGAGGAGGCTTTAGGAGAGTCAACTCATTGACGCCAAGGACTCCGCCTTCTCTTAGAACCCGATGCATTTCTAAAGACACTCGCGCTGCATCACAAAACACTAGTACTGATTCGACGATGACCGCGTCAAAAGCATCGGCAGGAAAGGGAAGACGATGTGCATCCGCTTGAAGAACAGTCACCTGAAGGCTAATACCTTCCTTGACGGCCCTTTCTTGAGCTTCTTCTACACTCCTGGGGCTGATGTCAATGGCAACAACACGGGCCTGATACTTCTGCGCCAGGTAACTCGCTGTGTAACCTGTTCCGCACCCAATATCCAATACAACGTGTCCTGGGGCGACACGACATGACTCAAGTAAGCGTTGGGTAGCATAGATACCCCCTACGTGCTCCGTGGTGCCGCTCGTTTCCCAAATGTCAAAGGGAATGTTTTTTGCCACTTGGGCCACTCTGCGCTTTGCATCTCCAGGGCTCATTCCGTCTCAGAGACTGGGGAATGGTCACCCTTGTCTCACCCCCTCGTTTGAACCGAAAGTCGCACTTCTCATGCCCGTTGGCGAGCGTCATCGTCCGCATCAATCCCCAGCCCAATGCTTCACTGTAAATCTCATCCACGGCGCATGTTAGCCGGTATAGTCCGCCTAACTACAGATGCCTGCCCCGAGGGATGCGTTTCCCAGGTTCGAATCGAGAGTGAGCTTCTTTGAGAATCCCCTTGTAAAGCTCCAGGTTGCGATCTTCCAGGTGGTCGAAGGTTTGCAGGCTCTTGCTGCCCCAGGTCACGTAGCGCAGCGGGTCGGGATCGAGCCTGGCAGCAATAATCTCCTCGCCGCCCCGGGCCTGGGCCAGTCGCCAGGCGATGGGGTTGACGATCATGCTGTGACCAAAGTAGTAGTTGGCGCCAGCGTCCGGTCCCACCGAATTGGTGGCGACCACGTAGACGTGGTTGTCGTAAGCGCGGGCGGCATTGGTGATGTGCCAGATGTCGAAGCTGCGCAGCAGGGCCGCCGGCCGGACGATGACTTCAGCGCCTTTCACCGCCAGCAGGCGCGAAAGCTCCGGGAAGTCGCCGTCGTAGCAGATGATCATGCCGATGCTGCCCAGGGCCGTCTCGTACACGTCGGCGCGCTTGCCGACGGTCACCCAACCGCCGCAATCGCGCCGCTCCAGCGGAAAGGGATGAGTCTTGTCGTAGATGCCGACGATCTCCCCGTCCGGCCCGATGAGTATGGCCGAATTGTAGATCACCCCTCGCTCTAGCCCGCGGCGGTACGACGGCCAGACCACGTGGACTCCCAGAGACCTGGCGGCTGCCTGGACGTCGCGGGTGATGCGGCCTGGGGCCTCGTCCACCAAATCCCACAGCTCTTCCGCGTCCAGGCCGGTCACAAAGCTGGTGGTCACCGTCTCCGGGAAGACCACCAGCTCGGCCTCGTATTCGCCGACCGCCTTTTCCAGCCAGGCGATCCCCTTGTCAACGTTGGCCTGCACGTCGTTGGGCGTGACGGCGATTTGCACACAAGCAGCGATAAACTCTTTCATGATGTATCCTCTCTTGGAACTGATCTTACTCTCTGCTGAAGGTAGGGTATTCGGGATCCAGGTTATCATGCGCTCCCTAGCAGCGGAGCCAATTCTCCAGCCCAGGCCCGTATGGCTTCCCAATTACGGTAGTCGCCCTCTGGCTGCTTCATC
>Ga0114919_10001730_pt1 | contig 17484 bp, 18 predicted proteins | sample BlataG_FD_88682 | JGI IMG/M metagenome (GOLD analysis project Ga0114919, IMG submission 88682) | Deep subsurface microbial communities from Black Sea to uncover new lineages of life (NeLLi) - Black_00105 metaG | ecosystem: Environmental > Aquatic > Marine > Oceanic > Sediment | place: Atlantic... | reverse complement strand
TGGCGCCGCCGCGGCCGTCTTGCACGCGGTAAGTGCCGGCGGAGTGCCACGCCATCCGGACGAAGAACGGGCCGTAGTTTCCGTAGTCGGCGGGCCACCAGTCCTGGGAGTCCGTCATCACCGCTTCGACGTCGGCCTTGAGGGCATCGACGTCGAGGGTCGCCACCGCGGCGGCGTAGTCGAAGTCCGGATCCATCGGATTGTTCTCGGCGGGGTATTTGATCAGCATCTTCAGATTGATCTGATCGGGCCACCAATCGCGGTTACTGCCGCCCTCCGCAGGCGGCCTGATCCGCATCGGACAACCGCCCTCGTTTTCCTCAGCCATTGAAATTCCCTCCGGGAGTTGGGTTTCGGTTCGCGATCACGGTTGCGATCGCTACGTATGAACTATTCTGCACAGTCCGCCACCGTCGTACAGCCCGGGCACAGGCCCCAGTAGATGACCTCGGCCTCGTCGAGGACGTAGCCGTGGTCGTCCGCCGCGGACAGGCACGGCGCCTCGCCGACGGCACAGTCGACGTCGGCGATGGTCCCGCAGCCCCGACAGACAATGTGGTGGTGATTGTCACTGACCCTGGACTCGTAGCGCGCCACCGAGCCCGAGGGCTGGATGCGCCGGAGCAGACCGGCATCGGTCAGTGCCGCCAAAACGTCGTAGACGGCCTGCCGCGACACCTCGGGCAGGGCGGCCCGAACCGCCGCGAAGACGGTCTCGGTGTCGGAATGGGGGAGGGTGTGCACCGCGTCGAGAACGGCGACGCGTGGACGCGTTACTCGCAACTCGCAGTTTCGCAACTGTTCGACGAAATCCGCTGGCGTCGACGTTTCGGACACATCCCCAAATCTACGCCGTTTCTGGAATCAGTCAAGTGTGTGTCGTCGTCCTTCCGGCTCGGTAGGGTGACTCTTCGTGTCGCTTTCTACGGTCGCTCTGGAGATGGTGGCGCCCAACACCGATCGCAGCCGGACCGAGCAGGTCGAGGAGGCTCGCAAGGTCGCGAGGATCTCCGCCGAAACCGGTATCGCCGACCTTATCGGTCACGTCATGATCCCCGGCATGATCGACGAGGACGACGACCGGCCGGTGGAAATGAAGCCGAAACTCGACGTCCTGGACTACTGGCAACTCATCGCCCCGGAACTTCGCGGCGTCAAGGGTCTGTGCACCCAGGTCACCGCATTCTCCGGCGAGGCCGCGCTGCGGCGGCGGCTGACCGACCTCGTCGCAGCGGGCATGGAGGGGATCGCCTTCGTCGGAGTACCCCGAACCATGAGCGACGGCGACGGCGACGGCGTCGCCCCCATCGACGCGCTGACGATCTACCGCGATCTGGTGCCCAACCGCGGCGCGATCCTGATTCCCACCCGCGCTACCGAGGTCGAGCGATTCGGAGTCAAGTGTCGGGCCGGTGCCACCTATGGCATGACCCAGTTGCTGTACTCCGACGCCATCGTCGGCTTCCTCACAGATTTCGCCCGCACCAGCGACGAGCGCCCGGAGATCCTGCTGTCCTTCGGGTTCGTTCCCGCCGTGGAATCCCGGGTGGGGCTGATCAACTGGCTCATCGGGGATCCCGGCAACGCCGCCGTCGCGGCCGAGCAGAAGTTCGTCAGAGCACTCGCCGCCGCCGAGCCCGCGCACCGGCGCCGGCTCATCGTCGACCTTTATCAGCGGGTGATCGATGGCGTCGTCGACCTCGGCTATCCATTGAGTATTCATTTCGAGGCCACCTACGGGTACTCCGCGCCGGCCTTCGACACCTTCGCCGAAATGCTCGGCTACTGGTCCCCGCGCGCGCCGTGAAAGGCAATCGGTGAAGACCTGGATCAACTTCGCCGACGCGTCGGTCTTCGCGATCCCGTTGATCGACGCGGTCGGCGGAGTGCGCGTCTACGAGGGGATGCTGATCGAGGGTCCGCAGGGCTGGGGTGAGTTCAGCGCGCCGCCCGGCTGCGACGACGAACGCGCGGGCCGCTGGCTGACCGCGTCCATCGAGGCGGGCACCGTCGGCTGGCCGGATCCCATCCGGGGCCGGGTGCCGGTCGCGGTAACGGTTCCCGCGGTTGATCCGGACCGGGCCCGTCGAATCGTCACCGACGCCGGTTGCCGAACCGCGACAGTTCGGGTCGGCGATCCCGACGGCACGCTCGTCACCGACATCGCCCGGCTGGAGGTGGTGCGTGATGCGCTCGGCCCGGCCGGGGCGATCCGCTGCGACGCCAACGGAAATTGGGACCTCGACACCGCCGCTGCCGTCATCCCGGCCTTGGATCGGGCCGCCGGCGGACTCGAATTCGTCGAACAGCCGTGCCGCACGCTGGCGGAGGTGTCCGCGCTGCGCGGGCGAATAGACATTCCGGTCGCGGTCGACCAGTCCATCCGGGATGCCTCCGATCCACTGCGCCTGCCACTGGCCGCCTCAGCCGATATCGCTGTGTTGACCGTCGCCGCACTGGGGGGAGTCCGTCGTGCGCTGCGGATCGCCGAAGCCTGCGGTCTGCCCTGCGTGGTGTCCGGCGCGCTGGAGAGCAGCATCGGAACCGCCGGGGGGCTGGCACTGGCCGGCGTCCTGCCCGACACCGGCTTCGCAAGCACGCTGGGGGTGGGTCTGCTCGGCGGCGACATCGTCAGCGGGGGCCGGACGCTGATGCCAGTCGATGGGACGCTGCCCGTTTCGCCGATGCCACCGGCACCCGATCTCGCCCGACTTGCGACGTTCGCCGCCGACGCTGAGACCGTCGCGCGGTGGCGTCATCGGCTCGCGTCGGCCCAGCACCTTATTTGAGGATCAGCGGCCGCGCCAACCACCGATCGCGAGGCCGACGCCGACCAGCGCGATGATCGGACCCAGCACCGACCAGGTAGTGGTGTTGCTCATCGGGCTGCCCTGAACCGCGCCGAACCCCTGCAGGGTGAACAGCACGCCGAACAACGCCACCAGTAACCCGAGTACGCCGACAGTTTTACGCATGATCGCGATCTTGCCTGATCGAGTGCGTTTGGCGTACACGGCGGCCAGTGACACTATGTACCTGCAAGTTTACGGAGCTGCAAATTTACGGAGCCGCAAATTTACGGAGCCGCAGCATTGCCGCAGGAAAGGCACCAGGGCCAGGTATGTACGACCAAGTCAACGGACTCGACACCAGCGCGGACACCCAGGATGCGGGTTTCCGCATTGACCCGATGCTGGCCCGAAGTTGGCTGCTGGTAAACGGAGCACAGTACGACCGGTTCGCCCCAGCGGCGCGTTCCCGCGCCGACATCGTGGTTCTCGATATCGAGGATGCGGTGGCGCCGCAAGGCAAGGTGGCCGCCCGGGAGAACGTGGTGCGCTGGCTGGCCGGCGGGCACAGCGACTGGGTGCGGGTCAACGGCTTCGGCACCCAGTTCTGGGCCGACGATCTGGACATGCTGTCCGACACCTCAGTCGGCGGGGTGATGCTGGCGATGGTGGAATCCGTCGACCACGTCACCGAGACCGCTAAACGGCTGCCGGGAGTCCCGATCGTCGCGTTGGTCGAGACCGCACGCGGCCTTGAGCGGATCACCGAGATCGCTGCCACCAAAGGTACTTTCCGACTGGCGTTCGGCATCGGGGACTTCCGCCGCGACACCGGATTCGGCGAACATCCGACGACCCTGGCCTACGCGCGTTCGCGGTTCACCATTGCCGCGAAGGCCGCGCATCTCACCGGCGCGATCGACGGACCGACGGTGGGTTCGAGTGCGCTCAAGCTCAGCGAGGCCACCGCGGTCTCGGCCGAGTTCGGCATGACCGGCAAAATCTGCCTGACGCCCGATCAGTGCCCGACCGTGAACGAGGGACTGTCTCCGTCGCAGGAAGAGATCACCTGGGCGAAGGAATTCTTCGCGGAGTACGAACGCGACGGCGGCGAGATTCGCAACGGTTCCGACCTGCCGCGCATCGCCCGCGCCACCAAGATCATCAAATTGGCCCGCGACTACGGGATCGAGGTCTCGGAGTTCGACGATCAGGCGGTGCACCCGTCGGCCCCCTCCGACACGTACCACTACTGACGCGTTACCACTGGGCGTCACTGGCTGGGCGTCACTGGCTGGGCGTCACTGGCTGGGCGGCACTGGCACAACCGGCGGCGATCAACCTGCGGCAATTAATTCGGCGGCCTTCTCACCGATCACGACCACCGGCGCATGGGTATGCCCCCGGATGATGGTGGGCATCACCGAGGCGTCGGCCACTCGCAAGCCACTCACCCCGCGCACTCGCAACTGCGGATCAACGACACTGCCCTCGTCGCGGCCCATCCGGGCGGTGCCCACCGGGTGGTAGAGGGTGTGCGAGCAACTGTCCAGCGTCCGCTCGAGGGTCTCCTCGTCAAGGCTGTTCGCGTGCAGTGGCCGCGCGATCCGGCCCAGCACATCCTGCAGGGCTGGTGACTGCGTGATCCTCGCGGCGGTCCGCAGACCGGAGAGCATCGCCGCCCGGTCGACACCGTCCGGGTCGGACAGGTAGCGCGGGTCAATGATCGGTTTGGCGCCGGGGTCGGGGGAGCGCAGCGTGACCGTGCCGGTGCTGCGGGGCTTGAGCAGAATCGGACCGGTAGCGATGGCGTGACGGCCGTAGGATTCGCCGAGGCCCTCGTCAAAGAACGGCGCCGGTGCCCAGATCAGTTCGATGTCCGGCAGGTCGAGTTCGGGGCGGCTGCGGACGAATCCGTAGGCCTCGCCCACGTTCGAGGTCAGCATGCCGCGACGGCGCAGGAGGTAATTGAGCAGTTCGCGGGGCTTCTCGGCGTCGAACAAGCTGTCGTCGCGCACCTCGAACCCCAGGGTGGCAACCAGGTGGTCCAGAAGGTTCTTGCCGACCTCGGGGGCGTGGTGGGTGACACCGATGCCCAGTTCGGAGAGTTCCTTCTCGTCACCGATTCCGGACAGCATCAGCAACTGGGGTGTATTCACCGCGCCGGCGCACAACACCACCTCCCGGGCGGCCCGGACCGTCTGGCGGCGACCGTCTGCGTCGTCGTACTCCACTCCGGTCGCCCGGGTGCTTTCGAAGATCACCCGCCGCACGCAGGAGTTGGTGAGCAGGGTCAGGTTTCGACGGAAGAGCACTGGCTTCAGGTAGGCGTCGGCGCAACTCCATCGGGCTCCGCGGCGCTGAGTGACCGCGGTCTGACAGAACCCGTCCAGCATCGGAGCACCGGGGGTGGTCACTCGATAGCCGACCTGTTCGGCCGCCCGCAGCCACGCCGCCGTCGAGGACCGGGGGCTGCGCTGGGGCGAGATCACCAGGGCGGCATTCTCAACTCTGTCAAAATAGGGGCGAAGGTGCGCGTAGTCCCATTCCGCACCGGCATGTTCGGCCCACTCGTCGTAGTCGGCGGGAAAGCCCGGAACCCACATCATCGCGTTCAGCGATGACGATCCGCCCAGAACTTTGCCGCGTGGCCAATAGATTTCGCGGCCGCCGACGTCCTTCTGCGGTTCGGTGAGGTAATCCCAGTCCACCGGACTGCGAAACAGCTTGGAGAAGGCGGCGGGGATGTGAATGAACTTGTCGGTGTCCATCGGTCCGGCTTCGATCACGACCACGCGAGAATTCGGATCCGCACTCAACCGGTTGGCAACTACTGATCCGGCTGATCCGGTACCCACCACGAGGTAGTCACAGTCCATTGGCGAAGTATAGATAGGCAACGGGGACGAACTCGAGGAGTGTCATGCGGGCTGTGCGGGCCATCGCCGGGAAACCCACCGTGCTCGACGTCGACGACCCGGCGGGGGAGTGGCCGCTCCTTGAGGTCGGTGCGGTCGGCATCTGCGGAAGCGACCTGACGTTGCTCGGCTGGAACCTTCCGGTGACTCTGGGCCACGAAATCGCCGGCACCGTCGACGGAGTCGCCTACTGCGTCGAGCCCACTGTGCGCTGCGGCGATTGCGATCAGTGCCGCGTCGGCGCGACTCAGCGCTGCCGCGGATCGGCGCCACACGGAATTATCGGCGTCGCCTTCGACGGGGGACTCGCCGACCGGTTGCGGGTGCCGCAGGAATGCCTGGTTGCGCTACCGGCTGGCCTTCCGGTGTCCGATGCCTCGCTGGTCGAGCCACTTGCCGTGAGTTGGCATGCGTTGCAGAAGGTTTCGGCCGTTGCCGGGGACCGGGTGCTGGTCGTCGGTGGTGGCAGCGTCGGGCTGCTGACAGTGGCGGCGGCCCGGGCGATGGGACTCGTCGTCGATCTCGAGGCCCGCCATGAACACCAGCGGGCAGCTGGTGAACGTCTCGGCGCCGGGGCTGCGGGTGGGCAGTACGACATCACCGTTGAGGCAGCGGGCACCGACTCCGCGCTCGCGATCTGTGTCCGCAGGACAACCCCCGGAGGCCGCATCGCACTGGTGGGCATGGCGCAGGACGACCGACGGGTGCCCGCCATCCCGTTCGTGATGAACGAACTGACATTGGTTGGCTGCAACTGCTACGACAACGGCTGCAGCGGCCACGAGTTCACCCGGGCCGCCGCCGTGCTGGCGGCCGACCCCGAGATCGCCGACACGGTGATCACCCACCGCTTCCCGTTGGCGGAGGCCGTTGCAGCCTTCCGGGTGGCCGGTGACCGTGGCAGCGGGGCCATCAAGGTGGTGCTGGCGCCCTAGCCGAGGGTGGGTTACCGGGCTGCGGCCAACTGATCCTCGGTGTGGAACTGCTCCTCCAGGGTTTCAGGCGTGGCGTCGCGGTCGATCAGTCGAAGATCCGCCCCGCGGGCTGACTCGATGGCGCCCAGCCGACGGGTCAGTTTGTCTGCGGCGTAGGCAGCCAATTCGTCGGGGTCGATGCCGAACGGCGGCGCGGCATCGAAGTGCTCGCTGCCCGAGTCCACACTGCCCAGTGCCAAAGGCATCAATTCGCCCATCCGATCCTGAACCACCTGCCAGTTGTGGTCGTCGGCGGCGACGTGACGGCGGCAGGTGAAGGTTCCCCAGGCCATGTGGCGGCGCTCGTCGTCACCGATGTGCTTGATGATCTTCTGCATTCCCGGCAGGATGCCGCGGCTGGTACACACCTTGTTCCAGCCGTAGTAGCCGGTCAGTGCCAGACACCCCTCAACGACATGGTTGTAGGTGACCGACGCGCGGATCTGATTGACCGGGCCGGGATCGAGTTGCAGCGCATACAGGCTGTCGGGCAATTCCCGGGTGAAGATCCGCGTGAGGGGTTCGTTCGACTCGACGAACTCGTGCAGGTCGGTCATCAGGCCGACGGCGTCGAACCACAACCGGAATGCCAGGGCGTGCTTGGCCTCCTCGTAGACGAACTGGGTCAGGTACATCTCATCGGCGAAGCGGCCCTCCGCGGCCATGGCCGCCACGAACGGTTGCAGGTCCTGCGTCACCGACTCCTCGCCGGCGAGGAACTGCGCCGCCAGCATGGTGGTGTACTCGCGCTCGGGGTCGGTCATCGCGGCGAAGTCCCTGGCGTCCTGGCTCAGGTCGATATCGGCAGGGTTCCAGTGTTTGGCATTGCCCTTGAGAAAGAGTCGCATCGGGAAAGATTCCGCGCTGAGCCCGCCGGGTCCCAGGGATGCATAGCCGGTGCGCTTGCCGTGTTCGATGATCCGAGTCATGAATCGAGCATAGATCCGGTTTCCCGGACACATCCGGTGGACGCGAACTACAGTCCGAGGACTATGAGCGCCCGGCCGACCAATGTTCGATTGTCCGGTGATCCGGTCAGCCTGCGTCGGCTGAGCCGGCGATTCGCCACGGTGGGCGTCGTCATCCCGGCGGCGCGACTGCGCCAGATCGCCGATGGCGACCCGGCAACCGAATCCGAACTCGTCGACGTGAGCTTCGCGCTCGTCGCCACCGCCACCCTGGCAGCGGATCGGCGCGTCAAGCGGAGCCGGGCGCGGCGGCGCTGCCTGTATTGGTTGGTCGTGACGGGCGCATTGCTGACGGCCCTGAATCTGTTGGCATGCCTGGGATTCGTGCTGTATCTCCTTGCCCAGCAAGCGCATCCGTACTGATCGGCCTAGTCACCTGAGCAGGTACTGATCGGCTCCGTCACCTGAGCAGGTACTGATCGGCCACATCCAGGGCCGCATCCAAAATGGCCAGTCCTTCGGTGATCTCGGCATCGCTGACGTTGCACGGCGGGCAGACGTGGATGCGATTGAAGTTGGCGAAGGGCAGTAGTCCACCGGACTTGCATGCAGCCAGCACGGCATTCATCGCCGGACTGGACCCGCCGTAGGGTGCCAGCGGCTCCCGGGTGAGTGGATCGGCAACCAGTTCGATGGCCCAGAACACCCCGAGGCCCCGCACCTCACCGACACTGGGGTGCCGACTGGACAACTCGTGCAGACCGGGGCCGAGTACCTGCTCACCGATGCGGGCGGCGTTGGTTACCATCCCCTCGTCCTCCATCGCGGTGATGGTCGCTACCGCCGCAGCCGTCGCCAGCGGGTGGCCGGAGTAGGTGAGTCCACCGGGGTAGGGCCGGTCGGCGAAGGTGGCGAAGATGGCGTCGTTGATCGCCACCCCGCCCAGGGGCACGTAGCCCGCCGTCACGCCTTTGGCGAACGTCAACAGATCCGGCACGACACCGAAGTTGTCGATGCCGAACCACTTTCCGGTGCGCCCGAAGCCGGCCATCACCTCATCGGCGATGAAAACGATGCCGTAGCGGTCACAGATGTCCCGCACGCCGGCCATGTACCCGGGCGGGGGAACCATGATGCCGGCGGTGCCCGGGACGGACTCCAGAATCAGTGCGGCGAATGACTCCGGGCCCTCGTGGCAGATGAGGCGCTCCAGATAGTCCAGGGCCCGCTCGGATTCCTGTGCCTCGTTCTCGGCGAAAAACGATGAGCGATACAGAAACGGGCCATTGAAGTGCACGACGCCACTGCTGGCGTAATCGTTGGGGTAGCGGCGCGGATCGCCGGTCAGGTTGATCGCCGTGTCGGTACCGCCGTGATAGGAGCGGTAACGCGACAGCACCTTGTAGCGCCCGGTGTGCAGTCTGGCCATCCGTACCGCGTGTTCGACGGCGTCAGCCCCGGCGTTGGTGAAGAACACCCGGTCGAGGTCGCCGGGGGTGCGTTCGGCGATGAGTCGGGCAGCCTCTGAGCGAGCCGCGTTGGCGTGCTGCGGGGCGATGGTGCACAGCTTCGCGGCCTGCTCGGCTATGGCCGCAACAACTTTGCGGTGTTGGTGGCCGATATTGGTGAACACCAGTTGCGAGGAAAAGTCCAGCAGTCGGTTGCCCTCGCCATCCCAGACGTAGGACCCTTCGGCCGCGACGACCGTCATCGGTGTGATCTGTGCCTGGGCGGACCATGAGTGAAAGACGTGCTGGCGATCCAGTTCGTAGGCACGCTTGCCTTCGGCGATCGCGGAATCGATGTCGAGTCCGGCGGGCAGGACCCTCTCGGTGGTGGTCATGGACGGGGAGCTTACCGTCAGCCGCTCCGAACGCTATCGGTGTCCGCCTGGCGACTATTCGGCCACATTTGGACCCGTTCGGGACACCGTTTGATCACGGTTCGATACAGCGCCCTGCGCGGATCCCACAGCCTGGCGAGCCATGGTGTCTCGTGTTGTACAAGTTGAAGTAGTGACTGTTGTGAACGCCGGGCACGATGCCCGTCGGCTTCACCTCAGCGATGAGTCGGGAGTGATGGCCGGGCAGAAGTCCGGACGCGACCCGGAGAGGGGATGCACGAGCATGAAGAGGATGATCGCAGCGCTGTTCGGATTATTGATGGTGGTCCTGACGCCGGCCCTGATGGTGCCGGTGCCTGCCGTCGCGGCCCCCGTTTCCCGGGATCAGGCCGTGAGCTACGTGATCGCCCGCGGGCTCGCCCAACGGGGAGTGCCGTACTCGTGGGCGGGAGGCAACATTGACGGTCCAAGTCTTGGCACCGGCGCCGGGGCGGCGATTGTCGGCTTCGACTCGTCGGGTCTGATTCAGTACATCTATGCCGGCGTGAATGCCAAGCTGCCGCGCTCGTCGGGCGCGATGTACAACGTGGGGGAGAAGGTCACGCCCGCTCAGGCACTGCCCGCGGATTTGATCTTCTACGGACCCGAGGGCAGCCAAAGCGTCACGATGTTTCTCGGAAACAACGAGATGCTTGAGGTCACCGACGCCGGTGTGGCGGTCTCACCGGTGCGCACCACCGACATGGCGCCCTACCTGGTGCGCATCATCGCCTGAGCCGCCCACCCCGGCAGCCACTCAACACCGCCACAGCGACTCCTGGGCAACGCTGGCCACCAGCGTGCCCCGGTCGTTGTGAATCGACCCGAACGCCAAACCCCGGGCATCGCTGTGGCTGACGGCCAGGGCGTCGTAGCAGTGCCACTGACGCGGATCGACCGGGCGGTGCAGCCATAGGGCGTGGTCGAGACTGGCCGCACCACCGGGTCCGGGTTCATCCTGGCCCGGGGGGCGGGCGATGGAGACCAGACCCAGATCGGAGACGAACGCCAGCGCACAGGCCCGCAAGACTGGATCGGCCTCGATCGGCTCGCGGGAACGAAACCAGAACGGCTGCTGGGGCCACTCCGGTGTGGTGCCCGCCCCAACCCGGGTCTCGTAGTAGTCGGCCCAGCGCTCCCGGGGCCTCACCTCGGTGGTGGCCTCGGAAAGCGGCAGCCTCAACGGGGTGGGCCGCTGCCAGTCGACGGTCGTCTCGGGGACATGGAATGAGGCCAGCATCTCGAAGATCGGGACGCCGTCCTGCCCGGCGGTGACCCGCCGGGTCGTGAACGAGCGGCCGTCCCGGGTGGTATCGACCGTGTACTCGACATCCACCCCCACCCGACCGCCCCTGATGAAGTAGGCATGCAGCGACTGCGGCAACCGGTCGGCGCCGACGGTCGCAGCGGCGGCGGCTAGGGCCTGCGCGGCAATCAGCCCGCCGAACAGGCGGGGGCCGGCGCCTAGCGCCATCGACGTCCGGAACATGCGGCCGTCGCCGTCGAGTCGCACCAGTTCGGCAATCCAGCTCGGCATGTTCCTCCAAGAGTCGGTCCAGAACCGGCTCACGATAGCCGCCGCCTAAACTTTCCCCCATGCAGCGGGGTCAACCGCAGGACTTCCAAGCTCCACCGGGCCTGCTGAGCATCGAGGACTGCCTGGACTGCGCCGGTGAAATTTCGTTTCCGCCAGGCACGACGCTGATTTCCCTCATCGGGCGCAACATCGCCAATATCGGCGACACCGTCGCCTACCGCTTCCTGGACTTCGGCCGCAGCGCCGACGGCGTGGCGACCGAGCTCACCTGGACCCAACTCGACGTCCGACTGCGCGCCATCGGAGCGCGAATCCAGCAGGCCGTCGACGCCCGGCCCGACCCACGCGCCGCTGGTGTTCCGCGGGTCGCGATCCTGGCACCCCAGGGCCTCGATTACGTGGCGGGGTTCTATGCCACGGTGGCCGCCGGTGCCGTCGCGGTCCCACTGTTCGCTCCGGAACTGCCCGGCCATGCCGAGCGCCTCGCTATCGCACTTGCCGACGCGCGACCCACCCTGTTGTTGACCACTGCGGCGGTCAGCGACGCCGTCGCCGGCTTCCTGGACCGACTTCCCGGCACGGCGGGGGAGGTGATGGTGATCGATGAGATCCCCGACTCTGCCGCTGAGGAATTCCGCCCGGTTGACATCGACGAGTCCGACGTGTCGCACCTGCAGTACACCTCCGGTGCGACCAGGGTGCCGGTGGGGGTGGAGATCACTCACCGGGCGTTCTGTACGAATCTGGTGCAGATGATCCTGTCCATCGATCTGCTGAACCGAAACACGCACGGCGTCAGTTGGTTACCGCTCTATCACGACATGGGACTGTCGATGATCGGCTTCCCTGCGGTCTACGGCGGGCACTCCACCCTGATGTCACCGACTGCGTTCGTGCGCCGGCCGTTGCGCTGGATCCAGGCGCTCTCCGCCGAGTCGCGGGTCGGCCGCGTCGTCACGGCCGGTCCGAATTTCGCCTACGAGTGGACCGCCCAGCGTGGGCTGCCGGAGCCGGGAGACGACATCGACCTGAGTAACGTCGTCATGATTATCGGCTCTGAACCGGTGAGCATGACCGCAATCAATTCGTTTACCGAAGCTTTTGCGCCACATGGTCTTCCATCGACGGCGATCAAGCCCTCCTATGGGATCGCCGAAGCAACGTTAATGGTCGCTACAACCGCACCCGAGGCGCATCCGACCGCGGCTTACTTCGACGCAGAAGCGTTGGCCGGCGGCCGTGCGGTCCGGGTGTCGCCCGATGCACCGAACTCCGCCGAGCAGGTGTCCTGCGGTCAGGTGGCGCGCAGCCTGTCGGTCATCATCGTCAACCCGGATACCTGCGAGGAGTTGCCGGATGGTTCGGTGGGGGAGATCTGGCTGCACGGCGACAACGTCGGTCGCGGTTACTGGGGCAAGGCCGAGGAGACGGAGTTGATATTCCGAGCCCGCCTCAACACGCGGTTGGCGCCGACAACTCGCGCCGAGCGGGTGGCGCCGGGTGCGCGGTGGCTGCGCAGCACCGACCTCGGAATGTTCGTCGATGGCGAACTGTACGTGACCGGCCGGATCGCCGACCTCGTGGTGATCGACGGCCGCGCGTTCTATCCCCAGGAGATCGAGGCAACCGCGGCTGGCGCCTCGACGCTGGTGCGCCGCGGTTATGTGGCGGCGTTCACCGCTCCGGGACTTGTTGTCGTCGCCGAACGCGCACCCGGCACCGGCCGCTCGGATCCGCAGACGGCCATCTCGGCGATCCGGGACGCGGTCTCAGCCCGCCACGGTGTCCCCGTCCAGGACGTCCGCCTGCTGCCAGCCGGCGCGATACCCCGCACCACCAGCGGCAAGCTGGCGCGCCGAGCATGCCGGGGGGAGTACCTGGATACCGAGGTCCGGTGATGTCGCACTGGCGGACTCCACTAGACCCCGCCGGATATGTTGGCTGGGTGCTCAAACACCTCACCGATGTCTATCGCCGGACCGGCGCTGATATTCCGTTCGGCAATCCGCTGCCCTCGCACGGCACCGAAATGGAGGGCTGGTTCTGGAGAATCACCGACGAGACGTCCGGACGGGCCCTGATTGCCCTGTGCAGCGTGAATCGCCAGCCGGCAGGGGACTGGTCCACTGCTGCGGTCGGGGTCCATCCGGGTCTGGTGGTGCGCTCCGGAGCCCTCGAGGGCGCGCGCGCCGAGGAGTCGCCGTTTTCCGTCACCGCCGGCGACGCATCGGGAAGCTTCCAAGTTGGCACCGACCGGGTCCGATTTGAACTCGGCGATCTGCGGCTGAACATGGCGATCACCGATCCGGTGACCTGGCCGAAAGCTTTCGGCGGCGGCGGCGTTTTCTCGGCGATCCCGTTCCTGAATCAGTATTGGCATCCCTACTATCTCGGCGGGAAAGCAAGCGGGACAGTCGAATATGGCTCTGAAAGCTGGACATTTGCCGACGCCAAGGTTTACGCCGAACGAAACTGGGGTGCCGGCTTTCCGCTGCGCTGGTGGTGGGGACAGGCCCATGATTTCGGCGGCGCCGATGTGTGTGTGGCATTCTCCGGCGGCCTGCTGTCGCTGGGACCGATCGCTCGCGACGTCAACGGCATCGTGGTCAGGCTGGGCAGCAAGGTCATCCGAATGACCCCGCCGGTGCTGGTGCGTTCGCGGATCGGCGAGAACCAGTGGTTCCTGCGCGGACGTTCGCCGCGCTACGAGATCGAAATCGAGGGCGACGGCCGGCACCTGCCGCCGCATGTCCTGCCGGTGCCACTGCCTGCGGAGCGGCGCAATATCGACACCGACTTCGAACACCTCGGCGCCAGGTTGCGGCTGACGGTGCGGGAGCGCGGTGCCCTGCTGTTCGAGGGCACCTCAGAGTTGGCCGCCCTGGAGGTCGGCACCCGGCCGAAGTGACCGGCGCCCGCGCGCGGCTTAGTCGGTGGCGTCGAGGATCTTGATCGCGAAGATCAGCGAGTCGCCCGGTTCGATTCCCGCCGCGGGTTGCCCCTGGGGGTAGCCGTCGGCCGAGACCATCGCGACGGCGACGGTGGACCCGACCGTCTGCCCGGCGATCGCCTTCTGGAAGCCCGGCACGACCTGGTCGAGGGCAAACTCGACCGGAGCGCCGCGCTGGTAGCTGCTGTCGAACACCGATCCATCCCGACCGTTGACGCCCATGTAGCACACCGACACCGTCGCGGTGGGTGCCACGACCGGCCCGTCACCCGCCGTCAGGGTCTTCACCTGGGTCTGCGTCACGCTGAACGGGGCGCCGACCTCGACCGATGGGGCGGTGGTCGTCGTGGACCCGCGCACGGCCAGGGTGCCGGTCGCACCGGGCAGTGTCCACTCCGGGGTCCCCCCGGACAGTGGCAGCGCGATCGGGCAGGGGCTCACCGGCATCTCCGTTTCGGTGACCGACGATGTCACCTGGGAGACCGTGCTCGACGCGGAGGTGTCCGTCTGGGAGCCGCATCCGGTGAACAGGGCAGCACCGGCGAGCAGAATCAAGGAGATGCGGGAGGAGTTCACGTGGCGCTACGTTACAGCGTTCGCGGATTCAGGCAGAGGCACCGACGAATTCCGCGATGATATCGGCGAGGCGCCGGCCCTGTTGTTCCTGCACGAAATGGCCGGCGCCGGCGATAGTGGTGTGGTGTTGACCGCGGGCACCGGGGATTCGATCCTGGAAGACCGCATCCCAACCCGCGGTGGCGGGATCGGAGTCGGAATACGCGGTGAGGAAGGGCTTGTCCCACTGGTGTAACGCCGCCATCGTCGATGCGCTGATCCTGGCACCCGGGTCGTTGCGGGTAAGCGGAATCAGCGCGGTCAACTGTCGCAACCCGGCCTTGTGCGCCCGGTCGGGGAAGGGCGCGTCGTACGCTGCCAGCACCGCGGCGCTCAGCGGCCCGGCAACCGCATCAAGGAACACGCTCGGGGTGATGTCCGGCGAGCGCCGGTAGAACGATATGTAGTCCAGCAGTGTCTCCTGCAGCAGCATCCGGTCGGCCCCGACCCCGTGATGTGCCCACGTCAGTTTGCCGGCCAACGTCGGCTCGCAGGTGTGCAGGATGGTGTTGGTCGCCACCACCTTGGCGAATCTGTCGGGCTCGCGGGCCAGCACGCTCAGGCCGATCGGCCCACCCCAGTCCTGGACGACGAGCGTGATCTCCCGCAGGCGCAGGCCCACGACCAGGCTGTGGATCCAGTCGATGTGCCGGGCAAACGTGTAGTCGGTTGCCTCGGTGGGTTTGTCGGAGCGGCCGAACCCGATGTGGTCCGGTGCGATGACCCGCATACCGGCCGCCCCCAGCGCGGTGATGACGTCGCGGTACAGATACGACCATGTCGGCTGGCCGTGCAAGAGCACCACCACCGGGCCGTCGGCCGGACCGGCGTCGACGTAGTGCATGCGAAGCGGGGGGAGTCCCGAGGTGTCGACATTGCGGTAGCTCGGGTCGAAGGGATAGCCGGGTAGGTTAACGAATTTTTCGTCGGGTGTCCTCAGCACGGGCATCTGCGCAAGCGTAGCCCCGGGCCCCGGGGGTGTTTCAGGAGTGCTTGCGCCACCGCTTCCTGTATTCTTCGACCTCTTCGGGCTCGTCCATATCGGCCTTGATCGTCGCGGTATCGCGCTTGATCGTCAGCCGCAATGCCGCCCAGATCAGCCCAATCAACACCACCGCACCGAAGATAATCAGCAGGGGAACCATGTCCATATAACCAAGTCTGGCACAGCCGACAACATCCTGTATTTCAATTGAAAATCTCCCCGACCACCGGTTCGTCCAGCCGTTGGGCCATTCCGCGGTGCCTCGACGGCTAGTCTGAAAACCGTGTCCTCGCCATGGTCGTCAACCCGACTGAGTGACCTGACCGGCAAGCGAATCATCGTGACCGGAGCCACCAACGGCGTCGGCCTGGGCACCGTGCGTGCCCTCGCAGCGGCCGGCGCCGACGTCATCCTGGCCGTCCGCAATACCGGCCTGGGGAAGCAGCGAGCCGCCGAGATCGGCGGGACGACCCAGGTGGCGCCACTGGATCTGGCCGACCTGGCCTCGGTGCGGGCTTTCCCCGGCCTGATCGACGGCGACATCGACATCCTCATCAACAACGCCGGGGCGGTGACGCAGCACCGCACCGAGACCGTCGACGGATACGAGACCATGTTGGGCACCAACGCCCTGGGACCGTTTGCGTTGACCAACCTGCTGCTGCCTCGGGTCCGCTCACTGATCATCAACGTCGGCTCCGATGCGCACCGCTCGGCCACATGGCACCCGGAGGACATGCATCTGCGTCGCCACCGGTGGACGCCGATGGGTGCCTACGCCCGTTCGAAACTCGCCGTCATGCTGTGGGGACTGGAGTTGGACCGCCGATTGCGGGCCGCCGGGTCGCCGGTGGTTGCCCAGTTGACCCACCCGGGATGGGTGGCCTCGAACCTCTCACATGTCTCGGATTCGCCGCTGATGTCGCTGACCCACCGGGTAGTCAAGACTGCGGCCAATCGACTGGCCAATGACATCGACGAGGGTGCCGCGCCAACCCTGTACTGCATCAGCGAGCCGATACCGCCGGGCAGCTACATCGGCGTGAGCGGTTGGCGGGGCCTGCGCGGCGGACCGGTGCTCATCGGCCGTTCCGTACTGGCCTGCGACTACGACGCCGCCGCGCGTTTCGTCGCTTTCGCCGAGAATGCGACCGGCACGATTTTGGCGACTTAGCCGGTAAGTAGCAGGTCAGGGGGATTGGGTTGAAGAGTTGGAGCGGTTCCGATTAGTTGACATAATGTGGCTTATCGGCACGTTTCGGATCGGCGGGTTGGCCCGGTCGAACATCTAAAGTCCTGTCCCTGTTGACCGGTCCGCGACTATCCGACAGTCCCGGCATTTTGGATCAATCGGATGCGTGGCCGGATCTCGCCGGTGGCCCATCACTTGAAATCCGCAACCGTCCGACGGTTGGACGCCGGACTGGACGCCGGACTGGACACCGGGCGCCCGGCGTCCAGGCGAATTTCACGGCTCAAATTCCCCGACCCCCTCCGGCGGCCCGTCCAGCGACAATCCATCAATTCATCACAGTGACGTATTGATCTAGCTGCAGCCCCAAACCCGGCATAATGGACACGGGTTCGGTCAGCACCCAGCCGATGCGCAGTCTGGCCACTGCGGAAGGTGCATGTGGAACGGTACGTGTTCGATCTGTCACTGATCCTGGTCCTGCTGCTCCTCAACGGGCTGTTTGCCGGCAGCGAGATCGCCCTCATCTCGCTCCGTGAGGGCCAACTGCGGGCCTTGGAACGTGGGTCTGGTCGACGGGAACGGGCTCTGGTCCGGCTGGCCCGCAACCCGAACCGTTTCCTGGGGACGATTCAACTCGGCATCACCCTCGCCGGCTACCTCGCCTCGGCGACCGCCGCCATCACGTTGGCCGAGCCACTGGTCCCCTCCCTGGGCTTTCTCGGCGGTGCCGC
>Ga0114919_10001729_pt1 | contig 17487 bp, 14 predicted proteins | sample BlataG_FD_88682 | JGI IMG/M metagenome (GOLD analysis project Ga0114919, IMG submission 88682) | Deep subsurface microbial communities from Black Sea to uncover new lineages of life (NeLLi) - Black_00105 metaG | ecosystem: Environmental > Aquatic > Marine > Oceanic > Sediment | place: Atlantic... | reverse complement strand
TGGAGCGGCGCATCATCACGGTCCGTAAGGCCTGGATAGATGGTCTTCTCCGGGCAGAAATCCCCGTAGATCAGGCCGCATCCATTCTGGGCGATCTAGGATTTGATATTGACGAGGACTCCCGGGAGGGGACCTGGGATGTAGCGATTCCCCCATGGCGCCCGGATGTTATCGGTGAAGCGCACGTGGCCGAGGAAATGGCCAGGGTCTACGGCTACGACGAGGTGGGCAGTGACAGCTCGCTGTCGGGCATGGCGCCTGCAGGGCCGACACAACGACAACGGTTCCGCGAAGATCTGCGCGATGCGCTTGTAAAGCTGGGACTCTACGAGGTGATGACCAATTCCCTGGTGGAGCGGGATTCGCTGCACCCGTTTATTCCCGATACTCGCCCGGTGATCCTTGCCAACCCCCGCAGTGATGATCATTCCGAAATGCGGAGGGATCTGCTGCCGGGTATCCTGAAGGTCGTTCAGCATAACGTGCGCCGGCAGATGGAGGACGTGCGCATTTTTGAAATCGGTACTGTACATAGTGTTGAATCGGGCAGGGCGGAAGAGGAGGAGTGGGTGGTCGGAGCCCTGACGGGTGCGCGCTGGACTGAAATCTGGAGTGAACCGCAGGCCAGGGTGGACTGGTTCGACCTCCAGGGGATTATCAGCGCACTGGTCGCTTCACTCGATATCGACACTCCCAACTCCGTTCCCTATGAGGGACCGGCTGTGGAACCTGGATCCGGTGGCCTGCTTCTGGTTGGGGAGGATATTGAAATGGGCTATTCCGGTCGGCTGGCTGGGTGGCTGCAGCATCAATTTAATCTGGAAGAGCCGGTCTGGGTCTTCGGAATGCGACTCGATTGCATGCAGGAACATCGCAGTGGCGTTGGCAGATACAGGGGCCTGCCCCGGTATCCCGCTTCAGATCGCGATGTATCTGTTGTCATTGCCGAGAATGTTCCAATCGGGGAGGTGCTGGAAAGGCTCCGGAGAGAGAAGCGGGTGGAGCAGGTCAGGTTGAAGGGTGAGTATATGGGTGAGCAGATTCCGGAAGGAATGATGGGCGTACTCCTGGGAATACGTTATCGTGATAAGGATAAGACTTTATCTGACAAGGATATAGAAGTATTACATACCAATACAGTTGAAGTACTTGTCAACGAGTTCGGTGCCCGGCTGCGCGAAGAGAGTGTGGCAGGTGACCGACTCAAGCAATGAGGTTCTGGTATGGCGATATCTCCTGTGAAAGCCCTTGATCAGCTTGAAAAGCAGGTGGATGGTATGGTCAAGGAGCTGCAGAAAAAAGAGAGCGCAAAGGAAAAGCTCGAGAATAGAGTGAAGGAGCTTGAGGCACGGATGTCCCGGCAGGAGTCTGAGATCGAGCGCCTGCGCAAGAAAGCGGGTGCGGTCTCGGAGAACCTGGACGTAGTGTACAGGAAGCAGCGCGATAAAATCCACAGCCGGCTCATACAGGTTCTGGCCCGGCTCGAGCCGCTTTAGGATTCCAATATGAGCGTAAAAGTGACAATCTACGGAACAGAGTACCCCGTGAAGGGAGACGCCGATCCCGATTACATCCAAGAGGTGGCAGCCTACGTGGACGATAAAATGCGTGAAGTAGCCAGCGGTCTCAGCGTCAAATCGAGCACAAAGGTAGCTATTCTGGCAGCCCTGAATATTACTGATGAGCTCTTTACAGCCCGCCGAGCCTCTTCTGAACAGGAGGAAGAAATCCACGCTCGACTAACCCGGCTGACCGACCGTGTAAAAGGGGCACGGGCTGTATAAACCTGCAGATGCCGAGGGTACTTTTTATTGGTGATATAATGGGGCGTACAGGCCGCCGGGCCACCCAGGTCGGACTGAAACACCACTGTAAAGACGACGGCTATGACCTGGTCATAGCCAACGGTGAAAACGCCGCAGGCGGGTTCGGTCTGACCGAACGGATTGCCAACAAGCTCTTCTCCCTGGGCATAGATGTAGTAACCGGGGGAAACCACACATTCGACAAGAAGGAAATCCTGCCCTATCTGGAGGTGGAGCCACGTCTTCTCCGCCCCGCTAATTATCCACCGGGCGTTCCTGGCAACGGGGTGTGGCTGGGTGAAATCTCCGGTGGTATACGCATGGCTGTGCTGAACCTTCAGGGAAGAGTGTTCATGAGGGGAGTTGACGATCCCTTCCGTGCCGCTGATCAGCTGGTCGAGAACATAAGGGATGAGGCCGATCTCATCGTCATCGATTTTCACGCCGAGGCGACCAGTGAGAAGATGGCTTTCGGCTGGCATATGAACGGGAAGGTGGCGGCGGTTGTCGGTACCCATACGCACGTTCAGACAGCCGACGCTCGCCTCCTGCCGGGGGGGACGGCATATATAACCGATGTAGGTATGACCGGCCCGATCGACTCGGTCATAGGGGTTCGGAAAGAGGATGCTCTGGCGCGGTTCAAGCTGGGGATAGCGAACCGCTTTCAGGTAGCCAAGGGTGATCCCGTGTTCTGCGCAGTCGCCCTGGAGCTGGATGAAGCCAGCGGGCGGGCAACAGGCATATCCCGCATCTGGGAGGAAACTGATCTCGAGAACATTAGAGAGGACGAGGAAGAGGAATGAGCGCAAGCATCATCGATGGCAAGCAGATCGCCGGGGAAATCAGGAAGGAAGTCGCACAGGAGGTTGAAAAACTCAACGAACAGGGTATCAAGCCGGGGCTGGCGACGGTTCTGGTTGGAGAAGATCCTGCCAGCCAGACATACGTAGGCATGAAGCAGAAAACGTGCGAGGCGCTCGGCATGCATTCAATTGCAGAGAAGCATCCTGCCGAGATGAAAGAAGAGGAGCTGCTGAAGCTGGTTGAGCAGCTGAACCAGGATCCCGACGTTCACGGAGTACTTGTACAGCTGCCTCTGCCCGATCAGATCGACGAGCAGAAGGTGCTGCTGGCAATCGACCCGGCCAAAGACGTGGACGGGTTCCATCCCGACAATGTAGGACGCCTGATGGTTGGCCAGCCGCGCTTCTCCCCCTGCACGCCCGCAGGAATAGTTGAACTGCTGCACCGTTCGGGTAACCCTCCGGCTGGTAAGCATGTAGTAGTCGTGGGCAGGAGCAACATTGTTGGAAAACCTGTCGCTATCCTTCTGATGCAGAAAAACGACAGGGCGAATGCCACCGTTACAGTTGCGCACAGTCGAACGCAGAACCTTCCCGATGTAGTCCGGGGCGCGGATATCGTTATTGCTGCGATCGGGAGCCCTCATTTCATCAAGGCCGATTGGCTCAAACCCGGTGCGGTAGTGATCGATGTAGGTACAAACAGGGTGGATGATGCAACCCGGGAGCGGGGGTGGAGGCTGGTAGGGGATGTTGATTTCGATGCAGCCGTGGAAGTTGCATCTGCGATCACTCCGGTACCCGGCGGTGTCGGGCCGATGACAATTACCATGCTGATGGTCAACACCATAGAAGCAGCGAAGCAGATCAGCGGGATATCGTAGTGGTTCCCGGTTCGCAGCATCGGTCCCTTTTCGATCAACCGGGCGGGGGGCCGGTGGACCGGGGTGAAGCCATTTCTACAGGTGAGGGGATTGAAGGGGAATCGGGTCAGATCCTGACCGTTGAACAGCTAAACCGCATTGTACGTGATCTACTCAGCAATGAGATCGGAACGGTATGGGTTGAGGGGGAGTTGAGCGGGATCAAGTATTATCGCTCCGGGGGATGGACCCGTGTCTACGGGACGCTGAAGGATGCCGGGGCGGAAGCCAGGATCGTAGTCTGGGAGGAAACGCTTTCTTCACTGCCGTTCGAACTGGAGGACGGCATGAATGTCGTGGCCCAGGCGGATGTGACGCTTTACCCGCAGAAGGGTCAGTACCAGCTGGTTATCAGGCAGGTGAAGCCGGCGGGTATCGGTGAGCTGGAGCTGGCTTTCCAGCAGCTCAAGGAGAAGCTGGAAAAGGAAGGTCTTTTCGCCCCTGAGAGGAAAAAACCTCTTCCCGATTTTCCATTCTACGTCGGGGTCGTCACCAGCCTGCAGGGGGCGGCTCTGCAGGATTTCCTGGACATTACCGGGAGGCGCAATCCCGCGGTGCGGATACTCGTGGCTCCCGCACGTGTACAGGGTGAGGGAGCCGCACAGGATATTACGGCCGCACTCGAAATGCTTCAGAAGGTTGAGGGTCTCGACTGTGTGGTTGTCACCCGCGGCGGTGGGAGTCTGGAAGATCTGTGGCCTTTCAACGAGGAGCTGGTGGCCAGGGCTATTGCGGCCTGCCGTCTGCCCGTGATTTCCGCCGTCGGCCATGAGGTTGACTGGACGATAAGCGATTGGGTAGCCGACTGCAGGGTGCCTACCCCCAGTGCAGCCGCCGAGCTGGTGGCATGGCCGAGGGAAGACTGGGCCCTGCGGATTGAGGAAATGAGAAGCCGGGTGGTGCGACTGTTGGCTGTCCGCCTTAATGGCCTTCGGGAAAGGGTGGAGTGGTTCAGCAGGGCTCACGGATTCCAGAGAATGCGTCAACGTCTCAGGGAAGAAACGCAGCGTCTTGATGAAGCTCTTCGTATGCTGCCGGTCGGTCTGCGCCACCGGATGGAGGTCGCCGGAAATCACTTACGGGAGGTAAGGGGCCGCCTCTCGGCCCGGATCAGTATCGATGTCGAAAGGGGGTCGGCCCGTCTGGGGCAGTTGCAGCGTACTATCAGTGCACTCGGGCCCCTCGCGGTGCTGAACAGAGGGTACGCTATAGCCCGGCGGCCAGACAGCGGTCCGGTGATACGGGATACAGAGGAGCTGGAACAGGGTGACAACCTTGAGGTTTATTTGCGAAAAGGTATGGCCGAGGTTAGGGTAGAGGGAACCCGACCCGGGTTCGAGACGAGGTGGGATGAGGACGATGACCATGTCTGTGAGGAGAGGGAAGGGAAATGAGTCGAGCGGAAGACAAATCTGAGGTTCCTGAGTCGTTTGAGGAACGGGTCGAACGTCTGGAGGAGATAGTGGAGCAGCTGGAGGAAGGGGAGGCTCCGCTGGAACAGTCTCTCCTTCTCTTCGAGGAAGGCATCCAGCTTGCAAAGATGTGCCAGGTCCAGCTGGAAGAGGCCAGAGAAAGAGTGCAGGTCCTGCTGGAGGCCGCCGAGGACGGCACTCTGGCTGCAGAGTCGTATGAAGGAGCCGCTGAGGACTGAAACCGTCACCGGACAAGATGCAGACAGAAGAATACCTGGGCAGGGTTCAAAAGGAGTGCGATGCGCACCTGGACACGATCATCCCCTCTGAGGATGAACGTCCTGCCGTAATCCATAAGGCGATGCGCTACAGTGTGCTCGCCGGTGGGAAACGGTTCCGCCCGGCGCTGGTTGTGGCTTCAGGTGAGGTGTTTGACGCTGACCTCGAATCCCTGTTCGAACTGGCGTGCGGCATCGAACTCATCCACACCTACAGCCTCATTCACGATGATCTACCGTGCATGGACGATGATGATCTGAGAAGGGGGAAGCCTACACTCCATAAGGTTTTCGGCGATGGGATAGCCGTTCTGGCCGGCGATGCGCTCTATGCGCTTGCATTCGAGGTAATCGCGCGTTGTGCGGAGCCGGAAACGATCGAGGAGATCGCCAGGGCCACGGGCACCGATGGAATGATCGGGGGGCAGGCAGCAGACATACTGTTAGAGGGGAAAGAGATCAGCCCTCTCGACCTCGAATACATACATACCCATAAGACCGGCTCGCTGATTACAGCCTGCCTAACATCAGGTGCACGGATGGGGAATGCTGCGGACGAAGATATTGCTCAGCTCCGGGATTTCGGTGGGCGGATCGGATTGGCCTTCCAGATAGTCGACGATATCCTGGACGAAACGGGTACCACTGAGACTCTGGGCAAGAAGACCGGCGCAGACAGGGACCGTGGAAAGAACACCTATCCCAAGATACACGGCCTTCAAGCCTCTGTTGACAAGGCGGTTGGGCTGGTCGATGAGGCTAAAAACGCGTTGGTGCTGCCTGGGCGCGGCACTATCATCCTGGAACTACTGGCAGATTTCGTAGTTCATCGTGTTATATGAGGCTACCTGCAATCGGTACCCATTATAGTAGGAGGTTCCCCGGAGCATGTCCCTGTTAGACACCATCGAATCGCCTGCAGATCTTAAGGAGCTCTCCACCGAGCAGCTGGAGCAGCTGGCCTGGGAGATCCGCGAGTATCTCATCGAGGTGCTATCCAACACCGGTGGCCACCTGGCTCCCAACCTGGGGATTGTCGAGCTCACAATCGCGCTGCACACCGTTTTCGACTCTCCGAGGGACAGGATGATCTGGGATGTCAGCCATCAAAGCTATGTGCACAAGATTTTAACAGGCAGAAGGGAAAATTTCCCGACAATACGCCAGTATCAGGGTATCTCAGGCTATACAAGCCGTGATGAAAGTGAACACGACGCGTATGGAGCCGGCCACGCCTCCACGGCGATATCCGCAGCCTCAGGCATCGCCCGTGCCCGCGATCACAAGGGTGAGGACTATCATGTGATTGCGATAGTCGGTGACGGCGCAATGACCGGCGGCCTGGCCTTCGAGGGGTTGAACAACCTGGGGGCTTCCCACAGCGACATGCTGATTATCCTGAACGATAACGACATGTCGATAGCACCCAACGTGGGTGCGATCCATGAGCATTTCACTACTGCGATATCAAACCCGCTATATAACAAGGTCAAGGACCAGATCTGGGAGGCGATCAGCAAGGTTCCTGCGGTAGGAAAGCCTGCGTCGTCCCTGGGCCACAAGATGGAGGAGAGCCTGAAAAACCTTCTGGTGCCCGGTATAATCTTCGACAGGCTCGGCATCCGGTATTTCGGACCTGTAGACGGGCACGATATAGAAGGGCTTGTGAGGCGCCTGCGGGATCTGAAGAACCTCAAAGGACCCAAATTACTCCACATCAAGACCAAGAAGGGGAAGGGTTACGAGCCGGCGGAAAACGATGCCACCTCATTCCATGGGACGGGAGCCTTCGACAGGGTCACCGGCGAGGGGAAGAAGAAGGACGGACCACCCTCCTACACGTCAGTTTTCGGGAAGGCTATCGTGGAGGAATGCAGGCGGGATGAGAGGATTGTGGGGATCACCGGTGCGATGGCGAATGGTACGGGACTTGATTATCTGGCCGACGCGATACCCGATCGTTTCTACGACGTAGGCATCGCGGAGGCGCACGCCGTCTGCTTTGCGGCCGGATTGGCCTCCAACGGTATGAAGCCTGTCTGTGCAATATATTCAACTTTCCTCCAGCGTGCCTTCGATCAGGTCGTCCACGATGTGGCTCTGCAGAACCTGAACGTCTTCTTCTGTATGGACCGCGGTGGTCTGGTCGGGGATGATGGTCCGACCCATCACGGCACGCTCGACCTCAGCTATCTGCGTTGTGTGCCCAACATGGTGATAATGGTGCCCAAGGATGAAAACGAACTGGTTAACATGCTGCGAACCGGTTTGCTCTATGACGGGCCGATAGCAATGAGGTATCCCAGGGGTGAAGGAGAGGGTGTGAAGATCGACCACGAACCGCAGGAGCTGCCGATCGGGACAGGGGAAGTGTTGAATGAAGGTAGTGATGTGGCGCTTCTGGCGGTGGGCAGGATGGTCGGCTTCGCGCGCAGAGCCGTCGAACACTTGAGCCGGAACGGTATTGAGGTCACTCTTGTGAACGCCCGTTTCGTGAAACCGATCGATGAGGAGCTGATCGGCCGCCTGGCGGATGAAATTGGAATGATAGTCACCCTGGAGGAGAACAACATACGGGGTGGATTCGGTACTGCGGTGCTGGAATTTCTGAGTCGTACCGGACGTACATCCGTTCCGACACTCACTCTGGGGTTGCCCGACGCTTTTGTCACCCACGGCACGATAGAGCAGCTCATGAAGGAGATCGAGCTGGATCCGGAGAGTATTTCGAGCAGGATTGAATCCTTCTTCAAGGAGGCCGATACAGGTCTTCGAACCGACCGGGGTAATCGATGATACTGGGAGTTGTCCTGAATCTGGAGAAGCCCCAGCTGCAGGCTGCCCTCCAGGGGGTCCTCGAGTGGTCTGCGTCCAACGGCGCAGAACTTCTGATTCCACACCGGGTGGTCGAACGCTTCCCCGAGCTGGAGAATACCCCTGAAGTCACTTTAGTGGTCGAGGATGAAATAGCCGATCAAGCTGATTATCTGCTGGCGATGGGGGGTGATGGCACCATCCTGGCCGCTCTGCGTTATGCGGGCAGCCGACAGCTTCCCGTGCTGGGAGTTAATCTGGGAGGTCTGGGATTTCTGGCCGATACCTCTCCGGACCGCCTCACAGAAGCGCTTGATCTGCTCAAGGAAGGCTCTTTCAAGATCGAGGAGCGGATGACCCTTGAGGCGGAGATCCACTCCTCGGGCGAAGTGAGAACGATTGTAGTAAGCAACGATGTCGTTATAGACAGGGGAGAGTATTCGCGCGTCATTGATATTATTGCCCGGGTAAGTGGGCAGCTTCTGAAACGTTATACCGCCGATGGTCTGATCGTATCCACACCCACAGGCTCGACCGCATATGCCCTTGCAGCCGGGGGGCCCATTTTGGATCCTGCAACGGAGGCGTTGATCGTAGCTCCCATCTGCGCGCACATACTGGCCTCCCGCCCGGTTGTGCTGCCCGCGGACAGAGAGATCCATCTCAGTGTGATAAGCAGGCATGGTACCGCCCAGGTCACCGGCGATGGACAGGAGCGCATGCTGGTTGAGAGCGGGGCCACCCTGGTTGTCCGCCGTGGGAACCGGATGAACCGCCTCGTACGTACCGGACTCGGCCTGCCTTTCTTCGAGGTTCTGCGCAGTAAGCTGCAGTGGGGCTTCCGCGAAAACGCAGGCCAGAATGAGTAAAGAGCTTTGAGATAATGGACGAAAGCCGGCTTGGCCCAGTGGAGAATGGGGGGAATAAGAACAGCGAGGAGAAACCCCAACTCCCAGCTTTTTCATTCGAGGAGAGGAAAGTGCTTGTGGGTGACAGGGCCGGAATAATCGAAGAAGAGACTATGGACGATGAGGAAACACCGCCGGAGGGAGAAGAGAGATTAGAGTGGTATTACCAGCGGGGTAAGCGGATGTCGGAGAAGAAGAGACTTAACGACGCTGTCGAGGCCTACCGGCAGGTTCTGACACTGGACGCCATGCATATCAAGGCGCGCAATAATCTGGCTCTCATATATGACTCTATGGGGCTCTTCGACAAGGCGCAGGAGGAACTGCGGACCGCACTGGAGCTGGATCCCAGAAACGTTGAAGTCCGGGCTAATCTCGGCGCACTGATGGGGGACCACGGACATATTGATGAGGCGGAGAAGGAGTTCAAGCGGGCCCTCGAGGTCGCCCCCGACGATCCACGCGTTCGATTCAACCTGGGACTTACCTATTTCCGGAAAGGTCTCTACTCGAAGGGGATCCCCGAGTTGGAGCGCACCCTTTCTCTCGAGACCGACCATAAGGGGGCACTTTATTACCTGGCCCAGAGTTACAACCTGACAGGCCAGTATGAAGAAGCTCTTACCACCTTCAAGCGATTGCTCGAAGTGGACCCTGAGAATCACAGGGCTCACTGGTATCTCGGCATGCTGCATGACAGACTGAGGGATCTTGAAGGCGCCAGGCGGCACTACCAGGACTCGTACAGGATCCGTAGGCGCTCGCTGGAGAGGGAAGGAAAGGAGTAGAATGCTGAAATACCTGCTCCTCCTGATGCTTTTCTTGGCACTTCTCCGCTTTATGAACCAGATCTACCGCCATGTACACAACCTGGCCTCGGGCTTCACGGCCCCCAACCCCGGCCACGCTGAACGCGAAAAGAATGACGATGTCCGGGAAAGGGATATAGAAGACGCCGAGTATGAGATTCTCCCCGAGGAACCCCACGAACCTTCAGAATAGAACTCTCCTGCCATAATTAGTTTCCGTCCGGAGATTACTCGCCGGCGCCCGCCGGACACGCGATCCATAGAACAGATTTTAGACCGACACTGGTTGACGTATCCCTCCCACTGTGGTAGAAACGGAGACGCCTCAAAGACCATCGGTGCGTGAGCTGTTGCGCTCATGACCACCCGTAATCAGGGAGAAGAGAATGGAGCCGATCTGGTTGGATCACTATGAGCCGGAAGTCCCCCGGGAATTTGCCCCCTCGGATGAGACACTGGTTGACCTCTTTTCCGACACGGTGTCGAAATATCCCGATTCGCCGTTATGTTACTTCTTCGGGCGCTCCTTCACGTTCGGTGAAATAGGGGACATGACGGTAAGGCTTTCAGCTGTGCTGCGAGAGCTGGGAATCGAGAAGGGCGACCGGGTGGCGATAATACTGCCAAACCTGCCTCAGTACTTTGCCGCGCATTTCGGTATTTTGCGGACAGGTGCAACTGTGGTTCCCACCAACCCTCTCTATACCGACAAAGAGCTGGCGCATCAGATGAAGGATTGCGGTGCGCGTGTCGCCATTGTGCTCAATCTGCTGGTTCCGAAACTGCTGAGGGTCTGGGATGAGACCGATCTGGAGCACTGCGTGGTATGTAAAGTGGACGACTACCTGCCCGGGATCCTGAAACTCCTGTACCCCGTAAAGGCCAGGCTGGAGGGTCACAAGCCAAAGGTGCCGGATGACGATCGCTCCAGCTTTTTCACCAAACGGATTGCAGCCGCAGATCCCGGCGGCGGAGAACCCGCCGAGGTTGCCGCGTCGGATCTTGCCATGCTCCTCTATACAGGAGGCACGACAGGACTCAGCAAGGGCGCGATGCTCACCCACAGCAATCTCCTGTCGAATACCCGGCAGATACACGGCTGGCTGACCGACTGCACAATGGAGGGGGAGGTGATCATGGCTGCTCTGCCCTTCTTCCACTCCTACGGCCTTACGACATGTCTCCACTTCTCCTTCTCGAGCGCCAGTCCCGTCATCCTCATCCCCAAGTTCGAAGTCGGGCAGGTGCTGAAGGAGATCCACAAACATCGGGTTACTATTTTCCCGGGTGTACCGACCATGTACGTGGCCATCAATACGTATCCGAAGCTGGCCAAGTACGATCTCTCCTCTGTTCGGGCGTGCCTCAGCGGGGCCGCACCGCTTCCTCTGGAAGTCCAGAGGACCTTCGAGGAGATAACCGGCGGCAGGCTTGTCGAGGGGTACGGGCTCAGCGAGGCAAGTCCTGTGACGCACGCCAACCCTGTCTATGGAAAGAGGAAAATCGGATGCATCGGGCTGCCGGTGTCGGGAACCGATGCAGCAGTCATCGATCCGGAATCGAAGAAGGAACTGGGCATCGGCGTGGTGGGCGAGCTGGCAGTGAAGGGACCCCAGGTCATGCAGGGCTACTGGAACATGCCTGAGGAGACGGCGGGCCAGCTGCAGGAAGAATGGCTCTTCACCGGTGACATGGCCCAGGTAGACGACGAAGGCTTCTTCGCCATCGTGGACCGCAAGAAGGATATGATCATCTCCGGCGGTTACAACATATACCCGCGTGAGGTCGAAGAGGTGCTCTATGAGCATCCGGCTGTCCTTGAGTGCGGTGTGATCGGCATTCCTGATGAGTACGCCGGAGAAAAGGTGAGGGCGTATGTGGTCCTGAAAGAAGGATACGAGGTCAAAGAAAAAGCGCTGATCGAACACTGTGAGAAAGGGCTGGCCAAGTTCAAAGTCCCTGCATCGATCGTATTCGCCGAGGAACTCCCCAAGAGCCTGATTGGCAAGATCCTCAGGCGTGAGATCCGGAGAATGGACGAGGTGGACGCCACGCGGCCTGTAGACTAGGCCTAGCCGATATAAGGGGGAAGACATGCATCCGACATCTTCTGCCCGGCGCAATCCCGCTGCCGGCAGTGCCACGGCGCACAGTGGGGTACGGCCGTGTCTGCGCCTGCTGGCGCTGCTGCTCCCGCTCCTTATTCCCGCCTTCGGCGGTGTTGCAGAGGCCCAGATCCCGAAGGGGGAGTACGCAGCCCGGCGCAGCGGACTGCGGTCGATGCTCGGAGATGGCCTGTACCTCTTCAAGGCCGATGTAGGGCCTTCCGGCCGCCAGGATCCCAACTTCAATTACCTTACGGGTATCGGGGAATCGAGTGTAATACTCCTGATGCTGCAGAAGGAAGGGTCGGCAAGGGAAGTTCTCTTCCTGCGCGGCAGCGACCCTGCACTTGCCAGCTGGGAAGTTGGCGGGATCAGCGAGGAGGGGGCGCGGGTCCGGACAGGAATGGAGGTAAGATCCCTGGAGGACTTCGATGCGGTTCTGAGAGAAGTGCTGCGTGGCGCACCCAGGACAGTTGTGTCGACCTCGAGTCCGACCAGGGATGAAACTGTCGCTTCAATTATCGAACAGATGGAGCGGTTCGCCGGACGTCCCGTCATGGGGGAGATATCATACGAGGGGATCCGGTTTGTAAATGCAGGCCGTGCTCTGCGCGAGATGCGCTCTCTAAAGTCAGATTCAGAGATCGAACTGCTCAAAGTGGCCGGTGATATCACCCGGCTGGCACACATCGAGGCGATGAAAGTGACTGAGCCGGGGATGAATGAATTCGAGGTGCAGGCCGCCATCGAATACACCTTTCAGCGCTACGGTTCCCAGAGGCCTGGCTTCTCCAGCATCGTCGGCTCCGGCCCTAACAGCCTGATTCTCCACTACAGCGTAAACAACCGTTTCATGGAGGCAGGCGATGTGATGATCATGGATGTCGGGGCTGAGTACTTCGGCTACACCGCAGACGTGACCCGTACGATCCCGATCACCGGACGATTTACCCGGGAGCAGCGCGAGATCTATGAGATAGTGCTCGAAGCGCACGAAACAGCACGCAAACTGGCGGAAGTAGAGGGCACGCCCTACTCAGATCTGTCTACTGCCGCAGGCCGTGTGCTGGCCGAGGGTCTGGCGCGCCTGGGGCTGATCGAATCGCCCGAGGCAACGATGCCGGGAGGGCGTGGCAGCCAGCTGAGGCTTCATTTCTTCCACGGATTGGGGCACGGCATCGGGCTTGTAGTTCACGACTCGATGCCGCCCAACATCGTGCCGGGTTCCTGCTTCACGATCGAACCCGGCATATATATACGACCGAATGTTCTGGATATGCTGGGCGAGGGTGAGGAGGCGGATGCTCTGCGGGCCACGATTGCGCCTGCGGTACGCAAGTACCAGAACATCGGTGTTCGCATCGAGGACTCGTACGCTTTCACAGAAAATGGTCTGATCTGCCTCAGCGAAGGCATACCGAAGACGGTTGAAGAGGTCGAGAGGATGATGGCCCGGCGAAGCGATCTAAACCGCAACAGGGATGGAGACCTCGTAAACGCGTATAGGAAGTACATCCCGCCTGAAAAATAAGGGGAACCGGACCGGCCGGTATCACGCTTTATGAGACGAACTCACTGACGGTGTTCCGTATCAGGATCTCTTCCTCCTGGAGGAGGGAATCGGTCACTCGGTAGGGGTGACAAAGGTCCTGGATGATGTTACCTTAAATAGTGTAATTCGAAGTATGACGAGGGTTCTCAATGCAGCCCGACCGGATCTCATTTGCCAGGTCATTGCCGTTTATTGCAGCCCTTCTTTTCCTCGTGGCAGTGGTTTACGTAGCCGATCCACTGTGCCGGGACAAAGGTGCGGGCGGTTCCTGGGAAAGGCCTGATTCCTACAGCGATGCCATGGCCTCGCTTCACTTCCTCCATGCCCAGCGGGCATACCCGGGAGAAGATATACCCCCGCGCCAGTACGCCGACGAGTTCGAACGCACAGCGCCACGAATCAGAGCAGCCAGGCAGTGGACGGGAGGGATTGCCGCGGGGGGTTACCCTGAACCTCCCGATTGGCGGGCGCTGGGTCCGAAGAACCTGGGCGGCCGCACGAACGCCGTAGCCATCAATCCTCTGAATCCAGACGTCATCTATGCCGGGTCGGCCAGCGGCGGGTTATGGCGGTCCGATACCGGTGGACGCGGCATAGAAGCATGGCACCGCATAGAGACCGGTTACCCCGTGCTGGGAGTCAATGCCATTGCAATAGACCCTTCCGATACTGCCACCGTCTATATTGGTACGGGGGAGGTCTACGGCAAGGATACCTCGATGGGCGGGTTATACATACGGATTACGCGAGGCAGCTACGGTATCGGACTGCTGAAGAGCACCGACAGCGGTGCCACCTGGTCGAAGAGCATCGACTGGTCGTACGACCAGCGCCGGGGTGTGCTGGCCCTGGAGATAGATCCTTCCGATCCACAGGTGATTTTCGCCGGGACCACCGAAGGAGTGTACAGGAGCAGCGACAGGGGCGGGACCTGGGCCATGGTCCTCGATGTCCCGATGGCCGTCGATATAGCGATCAACCCTTCCAACAGTGACACCATTTTCGCATCGTGCGGTAATCTGGGCATTCCGGCCGATGCGGGTGTCTACCGTTCGGTCGACGGGGGGGATACGTGGACCGAACTGGGCGGCGGCCTTCCTCTCGACTGGAGCGGCAAGACACTGCTCGATATCTACGGTGCGGCGCCCAATGTGATCTATGCCGACGTTGCAGATATGTTCGACGGGATCGGTCTCTATCGCAGCCTCGATTCCGGCGACAGCTGGGAGCACCTCACTGCAAACTATACCGGATATGCGGGTATCGCGGATTACCAGGGATGGTTCTCCCACTATGTCGCGGTTAACCCTGTGGACTCCAGCCAGGTCCTTGTGGCTGGAGTACAACTCTACAAGTCGGTTGACGGGGGCCGTACTTTCGAGCGCACCTCTCTGGGCGGCAGGGACTGGGGGATAGTGCCGATAGGGGGCCCTGAGGGGGACTCCGACTATATCCATGTTGACCACCACGCCTTCGCCCGCCATCCGACCGATCCCGCAACCCTGTTTCTCGGAAACGATGGTGGTGTATGGGAGACGAACGATTTCGGCGAGTCCTTCACAGGAAGGAACGGCTACTACCAGACAGCCCAGTTCTATGGCGGGTTCACCTCCTCGCCGCTAGATTCCAATCTGGCTATGGGGGGGTTGCAGGATAACGGAACGATCATATACCGGGGCGGGCCGGCCTGGCAGAAGTCGCTGGGAGGGGACGGCGGCATGACCGGGATACTGCCGAACACACCACATATACTCATGGCCTCGACACAGTACTGCCGGCTGTACAAGTCGACTGATGGCGGTCAGAGCTGGAACCGTACCAATACGGAAATGGAGGTCGGTTCCGACAGGGTCTTTATCGCCCCGTTCGTCATGGCCCCGTCCAATCGGGCCATCAGCTATGCGGGGCGTACAAGGGTGTGGCGCAGTAACAACTACATCAGCACCTGGTATGTGCCCGGCAGTGCGCCCCCCCTCGACGGCAACCCTGTGCTGACCATCTCGGTCTATCCGCACGGTCCGGATATTGTATGGGCGGCGACTGTTCCCGCTGCCACACGCGCCGGCGTCTTCCGTTCGACCAACGGAGGCAGCAGCTGGATGAACATCACCGGTGATCTTCCCGACCGCTATCCTGTTGATATTGTGGCCAGCTATTATGACAGGGACACCGCGTATATAGTATTCAGCGGGTTCGGGACCTCACATCTCTTCAGGACCGGGGATGGGGGCACCACCTGGGAGAATATCGACCAGGGCAAGCTGCCTGATGTCCCGACTTCGGCGTTTGCGATCGATCCGTACAACAGAAACTATCTCTATCTCGGGAATGATCTCGGTGTGTGGTTCTCGCCCGACGACGGAGAGACCTGGGAGCCCTTTACCAACGGTCTGCCTACGGCACTGGTCATGGACCTGAGCATTTCAAGGGCCGACTGGACCATCCGGGCCGCAGTGCACGGTCTGGGTGCGTGGGAGCGAACCCTGGTCAGTGCAGCCTCTGCCGCCGGAGATACAGTCGCTCCATCTTTCACGGTGGGTATCGTGCGCAACAGCGTTCTGCGTAACTACGTCGATCTCTACTTCGTGCCTTCCGAGATCCTGCCCGAAAAACCGAACGCAAGCGTCAACAGCGTTGCGGTTACGCTGAATACCATCAGCACGTCGGAGAGAGATGTATACGTAGGCGATTACAAACTCACCGGGTCGGGCAGCTACACCATTGCCGTCTCCGGCCGCGACTTCGCCGGCAATGACACCCTCCAGACGCGGGAGTTCGCCGCTCAGCTCATCACTGCATCGGAAGGCGGGAGGCTCTCGGCAGCCGGCGGCACTCTTGAGGCGGACTTCCCACCACGGGCGCTGTCCGAGAACGAGTATGTGATAGCATACCCGGTTGAGGATGGCTTCGATTCCAAAGAGGGCATAGCGCAGCCCTTTGCGCTGCTGCCCCTGGAAAAGACACTTATGAGGGGAATGAGGCTTGCTCTCAGCTACGACCCTTACGAGCTGGGAGGTGCCGACCCGATGAGATTGGGAATATACCGCCGGGAGGGGGATAGATGGGTCTATCAGGCGAGCTATGTAGATGAAGCCCGCCACCGGGTGGAAGCTTCGATCGACAGGCTCGGCACATACCAGCTCCGGCTGGGGGAGGGTGGGGCGGAAGGTGTTGCGGCCGGGAACGGGCTGGAGCAGAATTATCCAAATCCTTTCAACGGGTCCACCGCGATCAGATATTCAATCGCAAGGTCGACCCATGTCGAACTCTTCGTGCTGAACGTCCGGGGCCAGATGGTTCAGACTATCGTCGATGGTGTGGTAGCAGCGGGGTCACATGTGGTGACGTGGGACGGAAAGGGCGAATCGGGTCTGCGGGCGGCTTCTGGAATTTACCTGATCGTGCTCAGAGCCGATGGCCGCATCTTCACACGCAAAGCATTACTGTTACAATAGGTATCGGACCGATGAATGCTACAGATGAAAAAAAGAAGAAGCCGCCGGGTCGGAACCGGCCCGGGGCGGCCGGGGCCGTTGCCGCTGCGGCAGCCCTGATCTTCCTGGCGGCCGCGGTGTTTGTGGCGGGACCGCTGAAGAGAGGGATTGAAACCGGTGGCGGGAACAAGAGAACCCCGGTTCCACGAAGCGATGCGATGGCATCCCTCCACTTCCTGCATGCTCAGCGTGCCTATCCCGAACCTGATATACCCGACCGCAAATACACCGAGGCCTTCGAGCAGGTCAGGACACAGCTGCAGCTTGCCCGCTTAAGAGGTGGGAGGGAGAGCTCGTACGAAGAGCCGCCTCCCTGGACTCCCATCGGCCCCAAGAATGTGGGGGGGCGCACAAACGCGCTGGCGATAAATCCTCTCGACCCGCAGATAATCTACGCTGGCGCCGCCAGCGGCGGTCTGTGGCGGACTGATTCGGGTGGCAAGGGAAGGGAGGCCTGGCACTACTTGGAAACAGGTTTCCCCGTTCTCGGTGTCAACGCTATTGCGATCGACCCTTCCGATACGTCAACGGTCTACATCGGAACCGGCGAAGTTTACGGCAAGGAGACTTCGATCGGCGGA
>Ga0114919_10001728_pt1 | contig 17488 bp, 13 predicted proteins | sample BlataG_FD_88682 | JGI IMG/M metagenome (GOLD analysis project Ga0114919, IMG submission 88682) | Deep subsurface microbial communities from Black Sea to uncover new lineages of life (NeLLi) - Black_00105 metaG | ecosystem: Environmental > Aquatic > Marine > Oceanic > Sediment | place: Atlantic... | reverse complement strand
TTGCTGGTGGCGGGTAAGGAACTGCTGTGGGCTGATAGGTGAGTCGTTTGAATGCCGAGCCGACAAGTGTATAACATAGTAATCAAGGAAATGGCATGAGAACGAGAACGAAAGAGGAGGCGAACCATGGATATCACCAAGTATGAGGTTACTCCGGACAAGCTGCGCTGGCGCTGCGACCCGTCGCAGTTTGACTTCGAGTGCACCAAAGAGCTGGCTCCGCTGCACGAGTTCATCGGCCAGGACAGGGCGATACGCGCCATAGAGTTCGGCCTGTCGATGAACCGCGACGGCTACAACATCTATCTGGCCGGCCTCACCGGGACGGGTAAGACCTCGGTGGCCAAGACGTACATCGAGAGGCTGATCAAGGGCAAAGAGGCCAGGGGCGAGGTATACCGGGTGGATGACTGGTGCTATATCTATAACTTCTCCCAGCCTGACCGTCCCCAGGTTGTGGCCCTGCCCCGGGGAAAGGGCAAGATACTCAGGGACGACGTAAGCGGTCTTCTGGAGAAGCTGAAGAAGGAGCTGGTGAAGGCCTTTTCCAGCGAGGACTACAAGGCGCAGAGGAAGAGCATTGTGGAGGAGAGCCAGGCCGGGCGGCAGAAGCTGTTTGAGGAGTTCAGGGAAGAGGCGGAGAAGAAGGGTTTCGTATTCCAGATGACCCAGGTGGGGGCGGCCCTGATTCCGGTTGTGGATGGGAAGCCGGTGTCGCAGGAGGCGTTTCTGTCGCTGAAGGAGACTGTGCGGAAGAAGCTGGAGGCGACGCAGACCGAGCTGAGGAAGAAGCTCGAGGCCACCTTCGAGACGGCGCAGGAGGCTGAGAGGGAGACGGCGGAGAAGCTGCAGGAGAGCGACAGGTCCATAGCCAGCTTCACTATATCCCGGCTCTTCGGCAGCCTGACGAAGAAATACGACGGTGCTGCCCGCATAGTACAGTATCTCGGCGACCTGAAGAGCTATACGGTGGACAACGTGGAGGCATTCAAGGTGGAGGAAGAGAAGCAGGAGGCCGTCCTGGGTATGCCGGTGAGCTATGCCAGGTACGGACGGGACCCCTTACTTCCCTTTCAGGTGAATGTCTTCGTGGACAACAGCCTGACCGAGGGACCTCCGGTGGTTATTGAGTCCAATCCCAGCTTCGCCAATCTGTTTGGCAAGACCGAGAGGCGCTTTCTCCTCGGCGGCTATATCAGTGACCATACCATGCTGAAACCCGGAGCCATGCAGCTGGCCAACGGGGGATACCTGCTGCTGAACGCCACCGACGTTCTGACCAACCCCGGCGTGTGGCAGGCGCTGAAACGGGCCGTCAAGACCAAGGAGCTGTGCATCGAGGAGCCCTACGAGCAGTTGGGCCTCATCGCGCCTCAGGGACTCAGGCCTCTGCCTATGCCCATCGATGTCAAAATAATCCTCATCGGCGACGGCACCCTGTACCAGTTGCTGTCGATGTACGATGAGGACTTCTGGGAGATCTTCAAGGTGAAGGCCGACTTCAACTTCGAAGTGGTCAAGACAAAGGAAAACATGATGGCCTACGCCGCTTTCATCGCCGGCTGCTGCGAGGACTGCGAGATGCGCCACTTCGACCGCACCGGGGTAGCCGGGGTGGTGGAATATGCCTCCCGGATGGTGGCCGACCAGGAGAAGCTGTCCTCGCGCTTCGCCCAGATCAAGGAACTGATAGAGGAGGCGGAGTATTGGGCCTCCAGGGACGGTGCCGAGCTGGTCTCTGCCGAGCACGTGCAAAAGGCCATCGAGGAGAGGCGCTTCCGGCACAACCTGCCGGATGAGCACCTGCGCGAGATGATAGAGGACGGCACCATCATGATAGACACTGACGGCGCGGTGACCGGCCAGGTCAACGGGCTGAGCGTGTACAGCCTGGGCGACATCAGCTTTGGCAAGCCGTCGCGCATCACCTGCAAGACGTTCCTGGGGCGCCGCGGCGTGATCAACATCGAGAGAGAGGCCCAGCTCAGCGGCAGCACGCATGACAAGGGAGTGCTCATTCTCAGCGGATACATGGGATGGAAGTATGCCCAGGACAATCCTCTGTCCCTGTCCGCCAGCCTCTGCTTCGAGCAGTCATACTCGGGCGTGGATGGGGACAGCGCCTCCTCCACGGAGCTCTATGCTCTTCTATCCAGCCTGTCGGACGTGCCTCTGAAGCAGAACATAGCGGTGACCGGCTCGGTCAACCAGAAGGGCGAAGTCCAGCCCATCGGCGGCGTCAACCAGAAGATCGAGGGCTTCTTCCAGGTCTGCCGGGCCAAGGGGCTTGATGGAAGCCAGGGGGTGATGATACCCCACCAGAACGTGAGGAACCTGATGCTGCGAGACGAGGTGGTGCAGGCGGCAAAGGAGGGCAAGTTCCACATATACGCGGTGAGCACCATCGACGAAGGCATAGAGATCCTCACCGGCGTGGAGGTGGGGCAGAAGAGCAAGGATGGGAGCTACCCGGAAGGCAGCATCGACTGGCGGGTGGACCGGCAGTTGAAGGAGATGGCGGGGAAGCTGAGGCGCTTTCAGGGCACGCCGGAGGAGAAGCAGGAGGAGCAGCCGAAACCGGAGGAGCATTCCTGACGGGCGCTATCTATGGCATGCACCTGGCTGACATAACTATGGCGCCTGTGCTGCCGTGACGCTCTTGCTGTTGTGGCGAGCCGCAGGCGTGGCAATCTCGGCGGTGAAGATTGCTTCGGCATGCTGCCTCGCAATGACAAGAACAGTGGGTGCCTCGCAATGATAGGAAAGGGTGGCCCCCCTCGCAATGACATACGAGAAAAGAGGGCGGCTTTTAGCCGCCCCCCGTGGTTCTCCTATTGTGAAGCGCCGGGCCTATGACTTCTTCAGTATGACGTAGAGGGCCACCCCGAGCACCACGAGCACCACCACGATGGTCACCACGCCGGCAGTGCCCAGCCCTTCAGCCTCGGCGGGCGCCCCCGTCGTCACCACGTATCCCGCATAAAAGGGCATCACGGCGAAATAGCCCACCTGGCCGTCCACCGATACATGGTAGAGGCCGGGAACCGTCTGAAATGTCCTGAACACCACCGTCTGGCAGGAGCCCGGGGAGACGACGACGGTCTGGCTCTGCTCGGTACGGCCGTTTATCATCAGGCCCACATTGCGGCTGGCCTTCCGCCCGCCGCTGTTGCAGACGTTGCTGGAGATCTGGACCCACTGTCCCTGCATAACGTGCTGGGGGGAGACGTTCAGATAGCAGGGGCCTATGGCTCCCCCCCGGCATGTGCCGAACGGGGCCACATGTGTGACCTCCTCCACGGCCTCTTCCTCTCCGTTCTGCTCATCCCCGTCACCATCTCCGTTCTTCTCCTTTCCAGCGTCACAGGTGGGGCTATCCCACCAGAAACCAGTATCGTCGAACGTAGCGATCGATGGCGCCGCCGCTACGGCCACCAGGGCCAGGGCGAGCCCCAGGGCTATGAGGACTGCCGGACGTTTCCATGTTCTCACCATTTCACACCTCCTCTCAAGAGCCGGATTGCCCCGTGCCACATAATATAGGACTGCTCCATTGGTGTTGTCAATAGGTTATCCGCGGATTCGCAGTGGCTGGTCCACGACCCCTGTCATTGCGAGCCGCAGGCGCGGCAATCTAAGTGTCGGGGCTTGCTTCGGCATACTGACTCGCAATGACAAGAAGAGGGGGGCGGCTTTCAGCCGCCCCCCTCGTGGTTCCCCTATTCTGAAACGCCCGGCCTATTCCTTCTTCAGTATGAGCACCAGGCCCACGCCGAGCACGATGAGGACAATCACAATGGTCACGATTCCAGCCGTGCCTATCCCCTGGGACTCGGCGGGCGGAGCCTCCCGCACCACATACCCGGGAAAGAGGGGCATCACGCTGAACGAGCCGGTGGCTCCCTCCACCCATACCTCGTAGCTCCCCGGCACCGTCTTGAACGTCCGGAACAGCACCTCCTGGCAGGACCCCGGCGACACCACCACCGTCTGGCTCTGCTCGGAATGGCCGTTTATCATCAGGGCCACGCTGCGGCTGCCTTTCTGTCCTCCCTGGTTGCACACGTTCACCGAGATCTCCAGCTCCTGACCCTGCACTACCTCCTGGGGAGAGATGTCCAGATACGCCACCACCATCTTCGCCGGCTCGGGCCCCTCGAGCATTGCCTCCCTCTCCAATACCGTGATGTACAGCTCTTTTGTCTCGTTAGCTGTGTACGGTTCTATAGGCTGGTCGACGGTCCCGCCGGGCAGCAGGGAGTCGAGGGGGAGAATGCTATCCGTAAAGTTGTTGAGGCAGTTGAAGAAGAGGGTGAGCGTCACTGTGTACTGTCCCGGCCTGTGGTAGACGTGGGTGGGGTTGGCAGCGGTGCTGGTGTTGCCGTCACCAAACTCCCACAGGCGGGTGTAGTTCGGGTCGAGATCGCACTCGACCCCTACATTGGCAAGCTTGGCGAAGACATCCGACAGCGGTATGCCCTGTTCGTTGGTGTAGACGATGGTGGTCTCGTCGGTGAAGCGCACATGCAGCGGCGCCTCGCCCGCCGTCGGCGTGGCCGAGAAGTCAACGTTGATGTCGTCCGGCAATACTCCGGCTCTCCCTGCCACAATGGGCGCCACTGCCAAGTCCAGCACCAGCGCCATAGCCATAGCTATCATGACTGCCAGGGACTTCTTCCATTTCCTGAACACTTCAGACCTCCTCTTGGAGAGGCGCGGCCCCTGCCGGCTCTCGCTTGGCCGCTAATATAGTGCTGCCCTATGGGCCTTGTCAAGATGTCTGCCCGCTTTCCGACAGCGTTGATGCAGAAAGTATCCCCCTGAGATTGCCTCGGTATGCTGCCTCGCAATGACATACGAGAAAAGGGGGCGGCTTTCAGCCGCCCCCTGTGATTCCCCTATTGTGAAACGCCGGGCCTGTTACCTCCTCAGTATCAGCACCAGGCCCACGCCGAGCACGATGAGAACAATGACGATGGTCACGATACCGGCCGTGCCGATGCCTCCGGCCTCCTGGGACGGCGCTTGCGTCACCACGTAGCCGGGATACAGAGGCATGATGGTGAAGTAGCCCATCTGGCCCATCACCGATACCTCGTAGGTCCCCGGCACCGTCTTGAATACCCTGAAGACCACCGTCTGGCAGGCGCCGGGGCCGAGCCCCACCGTCTGGCTCTGCTCCTGATGGCCGTTAATCAGCAGGTCCACGCTCTTGGTGGCCTTCTCCCCGCCACGGTTGCAGAGGTTGACCGAGATGTCGAACTGCTGGCCGGGCAGGGCCTCGACCACCGGAACATCCAGGTAGCAGGCCAGCACGCTGGCCGGCTCGGGTGTCCCTACGGCGCCGGGATGCTTCCGCGGCAGGCCGGGAGTCCCGGCCAGGTAGCTGTTGGTGTAAGTACAGGTGACCGTCTCTCCGGGGTCGAGGTTGATGGTGGCGGTACCCGTGCCAAGCGAGCCGCTGCTGTTGTCGTCGTCACAGCGGATGGATGACAGCTCCCAGCCGGTGGGGACGCGCTCCCTCACCGTGTACTCGCCCGGCACCAGGTTGTCCTCCTCCAGTTGACCGCCGCCCCCGATGGAGCCGGCGACGTCACCGGTGAAGGTGAAGGAGCCGTCGGGGCCGCCGCGGGTGTTCTTCTCCACGATGATGCTGCCGCGCTTGGTGTTCTCGAAGTGGCAGGTAACGGCCTCATTCAGCGAAAGATCCAGCGAGGCGGTCGCGGTTCCTAGGTCGGACGAGCTATCCGTAGTAGGATCCACGATGGTTATGTCGGTGAGGTCCCAGCCCGCAGGCACCAGCTCGGTGACATCGTAGGTGCCCGGAGGCTTCTGAAACCAGGCGTAGTTGTCCCCGATGCCGTCGTCGTCCAGGGTGAAGTCGCCCAGGTCGCCGGTGAAGTCGAAGTCATCGGTCTCGGTATGTATCGATACCACGTCTTTGTATATTACGATAGTACCCCACTCAGTATTCTGGAAGCGGACGGTAACCTGTTCTCCGGGGTCAAGGTGGACTTCTACCCTGCGGTTGTTAAAGTCAAAGACACTCCAACTTCCATCCAACGGTTCCTGAATGCCCAGGTTGGTGAGGTCCCAGCCAGGAGACGGGTCATCCTCGGTGATGTTGTAGATCCCGGCAGGCAGAACGATGGGACCCGAGCACTTTGGCAAGGTGCCATCAAGGTCATCGTCCAGGTAGAAATCATCGTTTGGGTTGGGCATGTCGGACGTGAAGTGGAAGTCCTGCCCGTCATCGTGGAAGGGGGTGCTGTCTTTGCACACGGTGATGCTTCCCCGCTTGGTGTTCTCGAAGGTGACCACGATGTCCTCGCCGGGGTCCACCACTACAGTGGCGTTTCGGGTAACGGTGTCTCCGGAGGTATAGTCGTCATCGCCGGTAATGTTGATGGCGGTCAGATCCGAGCCCGGGGTGGGGTCCTCCTCGGTGATGTTGTAGACGCCGGGAGCCACGTGCGTGAATGTCGTACAGTTGCCGGTGCCGGAACCATCGTCGAGCAGGGTGAAGTCGCCGGTGCCGCCGTCGCGGGTGAAGTTGAAGGACTGCCCGTCATCGGGGATGGAGTCCTTGCACACGGTGATAGTGCCCAGCTCGTAGTTGCCGAACAAGAACGTCTCGTCATCACCTGCCGCAAACTCGTGTTCATAGCAGCGGTACGGGCCGATACTACCGCCTGGCTGCGTGTTGCTCCAGCCGGGTTTTTGGTACTCGCAGATCGTATAGTTTTACCTGCGGTCAGACCAGACCAGACGGCCCACCCGTCGTCGTCGGTGTTCTGGGGGGAGCCAGAAACCTGAGTGCAATTGCCAGTTGAGCAATGGCCGCTAGACAGGAGGATCTCCCAGCCCTCGAGGTAGGGCTCACCTGTGGTATAGCTGCCATTTCTATCGAGGTCCTCGTACTTGCGCGCCCGAATGGTGACTGTCTCTTCTTGGGCCCCCACCAGCAATGGGATGACCATGGAAACAACCAGGGCGAGCACCACCGCCATGGCGAGACAGCTACTTCGTTTCATACTTCACCTTTCTCCTGACAAGCGCCCACCCCATTGAGGCCAACGCAAAACAGGGCACTAGTGTATGCCCATTGCACCGGCTGCTATGATAAGTCCGACCTATTGGGTTTGTCAATAGGTCTGCCGACTTTGTGGCAGCCCTGAGGAAGGGGTTTCCCCCGGGGGATTGCTTCGGCACTGTGCGGTGCCTCGCAATGACAAGAAGAGAGGCAGGGTAGCCGGGGCGTCCTATTGCGGGGGGTTGACCGCCCAGCTCAGGATGAGGCGGGCGTCCTCCGCGGTAACCTGGCCGTCACCGTCGATATCCAGGACCGGGTCGGAGGGCAGCGAGCCCTGCTCCATCTTCAGCGCCATCAGGGAGTCGAAAGGCGTCAGCAGGTAGTCTCCATCGGCGTCGCCCCTGGACTCCTCGGTGCTAGTTACCTGGAAGAGTCCGTCCTGAATCTCTCCACAAGATACTATTTCTGAGTTCCGGGGTCAATCCGTGGCGAGTGGCCGGACTCCAGCGCCGGCCGGCGGAGTCGTCAGGATGGAGACCATGGCAGCAACAGCAAGGCCGGCGAGGACCAACCACATGCTCTGGTAGCTGCCCCAGGTGTCGAATACCCAGCCGGCTGCAGGTGGACCTACGATGCCTCCCAGCATGTTTATGCCAATGATCAGGCCGAAGACAGCTCCGAAGCTGGCTCTGCCGAAGTACTCCCTGGTGAGAGATGGCCTCAGCGCATTGTTGCCGCCGTAGCCAACGCCGAAAAGAATAAGGAAGGGCATAAACAGCCAGGTGCCTCCGCTGGGAGCACAGGCGAAGCAGAGGGCGCCGAGGCCCATCAGGGCATAGGCGCATGCCGCCACCAGCCTCCTGTCAAGTCTGTCTCCAAGTGAACCCAGGCCCAGCCGGCCGACTACGCTCATCAGAGGGATGCCGGTAGCCACCAGGCTGGACCTCGATCTGGCGATTCCGATGCTGCTGAGGTAGGGCATCACGTGGGTGACTATGGAACTCACCGCCATCACATGGTAGGTGAAAGGGACTGCTATGTGCCAGAATGTGCGGCTCTTGAGGGCCTGCCTTGCTGTGACATCTGTCTGGATCACTTGTGGTGCCACCGAGCCGTTATCGAAAGCCACCCCATCTTTCGCTCTACCGTCGGGCAAGTCACCGTACTGCTCGGGCCGGTGTCGAAACAGGAGCGACAGCGGCAGCACTATGCCCAGCATGCCCACGGCCAGAATGGCCATCGTCGAGCGCCACTGATACAGCTCGATGAGCCTGACCATCACCGGCACCAGCAGGCCGCCGCAACCGAAGCCAGAAACAGCTATGCCGCTGGCTATCCCCACCTTCTGGCGAAACCAGTTCGCCACGGCTGTCATCAGCACCGTCATGGTACAGCTGCTCATTCCCAGGGCTATGAGGAGGAACGCTCCAAAGAACATGAGCAGGGAGTTGGTCCTGCTGAGAAGCATCAGGCCGAGGGCGGTGACCGCCGCCCCGCCGAATATCAACCTTCTCGGTCCCCACCGGTCAACAAGCATTCCGATGACCGGGGCCAGAAGGCCCATCTCCAGGCCCCGCAGGGAAGCAGCGAACGATACTTGCGTGTAGCTCCAGCCGAACTCGCTGGCTATAGGCTCGAAGACGGCGGTGAACCCGTAGAAGACAACCCCGCCGACGTACATGGCAATGAAGAAGGACGCGGCGACGATCCACCAGCCGTAGAAGACTCTGGGGAATCTTGATTTCAGATGCACGGGCAAACCGTCAATGCTAGCATCAGGCCCGTTTGATATGCAAGGCACGAGCGGGGTGAGGGTCTAGCTCTGGTTCGAGTCCGGCCGGGCAGGCCTGATTCTCCGCTCAGGCGGCTATGGCGCTCAGGCCCACGCTGATGGCTACGGCGCCCATAACGGAGGCGAGGATAGCCAGTATGATGACCGCCAGGACCGTCCTCGCGGGTATGGTCTCTTCGGCTTTCTTCAGGGCCAGGTCAGCCTTGGTGACCGCTTCTGCAGCGGTGGACTTGGCATCCCTGGCGGCCTCCTCGGCTCTGTGGACAGCCTGTGTAGCCGATTGAGAGGCTGATTCGGCAGCCTGTCTGGCTGCGGTGCTGGCGTCTTCTGCTCGGTCGGCTGCCATGTGCGATGCCATGGTTGACGTCTCAGCGGCCTCTCTGGCTGCGTTGGATGCCCTGGCGCTGGCCTCTGCTGTTTCCCTGGATGACTGTTCGGCGGTCCTCTGAAACGTATCAGATGCAGCCCTGATACTCTCCTCCATTTCATCCAGGAGCTGGGGAAGCGGCTTGGCAAATATCCTCTGAGTCGCTGTTGGCGCCTCCGCTGGTGGTCTGTCAGTTACCTTGGGCATTTTCTCTACACCCCCCTTCTGAGAACTGTCAACTGGAAGCCAAATGAAGCTGAATAGAACAAGAGGCGTCGAAAACCGCTGTGCCAGGCAGTGATTCCGGTGCCCTTACTATATCTCTTCACTTCCTCCGGGTGGACATAAATTGACTTATGTCCTATTAATCTGAGTGTAATGCCAGCCAGCGGGATTGTCAAGGGCCGATGGTTCTACGCCTGGGCGTTGACGGATTTCTGGTAGAAGGTGATGTGCCTCTCGGCGATGGCCTCCCAGCTGAACTGCCTCTGAACGGTCTGGCGTCCGGCCTTCCCCATGTGTTGCGCCAGCCTCCGGTGCTTCAGCAGCATGGTCAGCGCATCGGCGAACTCGCCGGCCTTGCAGGGGTCCACCAGCAGGCCGTTTTCTCCTGAGGATATGGTTTCGCTGATGCCTCCAAACCTGGAAGCGACGACGGGCGTGCCGCAGGCCATGGCCTCCAGTGCGGTCATGCCGAATGGCTCGAAAATCGACGGCAGCACGAATATCTCTGCCTGCTGATAGCAGGCGGCAAGCAGCTCATCGGGCACATAACCCAGTATGTGCACCCTGTCTTGCAGGTGTTTCTGCTCTATGATTATCTTCATTGCATTCAGGACTTCGAGTTCCCTCTGCTGTGGCCTGGGCGAGCCTCCACCGATGGCGAGGTGGATCCGCGGTATCGATTTCCTGACGATATCGAAGGCGTTGAGCAGCAGATCGTGTCCCTTGTTGGAGTCGATGCGGCTGAGGCAGAGAATATACTGCCCTGGCAGGCCTATCTCCGTCTTTTCCTCTCCCGGCCCGAGGGGGCGAAATCTGCGGATATCAACCCCCGGGGGGATGACGGTGATGTTGTCTGAGGTGAACCCGTATAGCTGCTCCATCTTCTCTCTCTGCAGCTTGGTCGTTGCCGTCTGCCCGTTCACCGACCTGAAGATGCGGAGCTCTTCCGCCACGCGGTGGCTGAACCTGAACCTTTTCTCCATCTCCGCGGGGTCTCCACCCATCTGGTCGCGCTTCCATGCGCCCAGGGAGTGGGCGGTGAAGAAGGCTGGCTGGCCAAAGGCCCGGGCTACTTCGAGCGTTACAATTCCTGCATCTACGTAGTGGCCGTGGAACAGGTCGTAGGCAAGCTTGTTCTGCCGTATGAAGGCTATCATGTTCTCCGCCAGCTCGGGCAGCACGCCGTATATCTCCTCCTTGGGGATGAACTCCCACGGGCCGCACGGTATGCGGATAACCCTCACCCCGGGGCAGCCGGGCAGAGGATCGACCTGCTGCCTTGAGGCATCAAACCAGCGTGTGTATATATCGACCCTTATGCCGTGGGCGGCCAGAGCCCTGGCCAGTTGCAGGACATATACCACCTGTCCGCCGGTGTCGGTCTTCCCCAGCTGGGGCACCGGGTCGAAGTATCCGTGTGTGCTCAGCATGCAGATGCTGTTCAGCTTACTGCCTGTCCTTCGCCTCATTTCTCCTGACCTCGTAATCCCGGCTCACGATGATGTCAGCTTGGAGCCTGTGGGACGAGATAATGCCGTGCTCGATCCGGAGCACCCTTTCCAGGAACTCGTCCTGTTCGTCCCTTTCCCGGCGCTTTCGTGCCTCCCTGGTGTCGACGTAGGTCCTGTCGATGAACACGCGCCGGTGAACGTTCTTCAGCAGGGTGGTGTAGGTTCCTTCAACGATGATCACCTTGATTTCCTGCAACTCGACCGTTTCCGTGGTGATCTCGTCTTCGTCGAAGAACACCAGGGGTTTCTCGACGTTGTTGTGGCCTTCCAGGACTTCTCTGAGATTCTCATCCAGCAGGGCCAGGCGGACCTCCGATGTTCCGACGTGGCCGATGTCCCGGCGGCGCATGGCGGCGTTCGTTCTTGGGGGGTAGACGAAGTAGTCGTCCTGCTGAAAGATGACGCTGGCTACGCCCTTCTCGGAGAGGAGCTTGGAAAGGGCTGAGGCGGTCTCCGATTTCCCGCTGCCCGACTCACCTGCGATGGTGATTACGAACTTGCCCTCTACCCCGGCTATTTCGGGAAGAAGCAGCTCGGCTATCTGCCGCGCCGCCTTGACATGCTCCTCCCGTATGACCAGCTTGTCGCCCTTCACTCCGTTGCTGCTCCTGGGATAGTACTGCTGCCGTGCCGCAGCCGCCAGGTGAATGGGATTGCTGCGCCGGTGACCTCAGTCGGTCAAATACTAGCATCTGCTGGCAGGGTCATCAATTTGCCTGGAGAATTCCCCATGCTTTCAGCTATTCCAGAGCGAGTTCCATGGTGTACAATAGACGCCTTGATGCTTCTACCAGCGCTGACGAATGAAGCTATAGAGGAGGGAAGAAAGAAATGATAACTGGTGACCAGTTCAGGGAAAGGATTGCCAAGCTCAAGCCCAACGTGTATATGTCCGGCAAGCTTACGGACCGCTTTGACCCCAGGCTCATCGGCGGGGTCAATGTTATGGCGGCAACGTATGACTTCGCCCTCGACCCCGAGTTCGAAGAGGCTGGGGTGGCCACCTCTCACCTCACCGGGGAGAAGGTCAACCGCTTCACCCACATTCACCAGAGCGTGGCGGACCTGCTCAACAAGCAGAAGATGACACGCCTCTACTGCCAGGAGGTTGGCGGTTGCATACAGCGCTGTATGGGCATCGACGCTCTCAACGGACTGTCAATCGTCACCTACGAGGCCGATCAGAAGTACGGCACAGACTACAATGAGCGGTTTATCAATTTCCTGAAGAAGGTCCAGAAGGAAGACCTCTCCCTCAACTGTGCCCAGACAGACGCCAAGGGCAACCGCCCCTGGAGGCCACACGAGCAGCAGGACCCTGACCTCTACCTGCGGGTGGTGGAGAAGAAGCAGGATGGGATCATAGTCAACGGGGCCAAGGCCCATAACTCATGCTCCACATATGTGGACGAGATCGTGGCGGTGCCCACCCGCAACATGACTGCTGAGGAGCCGGACTGGGCGGTGGCCTTCTCCCTGCCGTCTGACTGGGAAGGGGTAAGCCTCATCAACGCCGCCTATTCGCCCAACAAGCGGAAGAAGCTCACCGCGCCGTTCAACACGTTTGGAATAGGGCACTCGATCACGGTCTTTGACCATGTATTTGTGCCGTGGGAGCGCGTTTTCCTCTGCGGCGAGACCGAGCTTGCCGGTAAGCTGGCGCTGCTCTTCGCCCTGTACCACCGGCACAGCTACACCGGGTGCAAGGCCGCTGTCTCCGAGATATTCACCGGGGCTACAGCGCTGGCGGCGGAGTACAACGGGATCCAGCGGGCCCAGCATGTGCGGCATAAGCTGGCTGACATGATTCAGGTGGTTGACCTTATCTACGCGGCCGGCATTGCCGCGGCGGTGAACTCCACCAGGGCTGACTCCGGCACCCGCATACCTGATTCAAACTACTGTAACGCCGGGCGTATGCTCGCTGGAGAAGGCATCTATGACGAGTTCGAGTCCCTGGCCGCCATCGCCGGCGGGCTGGTGGCCACCCTGCCGCCGGAGGAGGACTTCTATGACGAGAAAACGGGGCCCTACCTGCACAAGTACATCATGCGCAACCCCGATGTCCCGGCGGAGCACCAGCACCGCGCCTTCCGCTTGTTCCAGGATATGATGGCATCCGCCTGGGGAGGCCACAAGCTGGTGGACTACCTTCATGGCGGGGGGTCGCCGGTGATTGAGAAAGTGGCTATCTACCGTGATCACAACATAGAGCACTCCAAGAACATAGTGAAGAAGCTGGGCGGCATCCCGTTTGACGGCTCGACCAAGAAGATCGACCGGCTGTCCCATGCCTGGCTCTAGCTAGGCTGGACCCTGAGGAGGGAAGCGTATGAACAAGATAGCAGTGGGGCCCTCGACGTGGGCTTACCCCATGCCCGCGTTCCTGGTGGGGGCGGATGTCGATGGCAAACCGAGTTTCACCACCGTCGCCTGGGGCGGCGTTGCCAATGGCGAGCCGCCAATGATCTCCGTGGCCTTGAGGCATCGCCGTCACAGCTACAGGGGCATCAAGCAGAACTTCGTTTTCTCCGTCAACGTCGCCTCCACCGACATGGTGAGGGAGGTGGACTACTGCGGCCTGGTGTCGGGGGCCGATGTCGATAAGGTGGCAGTCTGCCAGTTCAAGGTGTTCTACGGCAAGCTGGGCCATGCCCCGCTCATTGAGCAATGCCCGGTCAACCTGGAGTGCAGGGTGGTGCATATCCTGGACCTGGGAAGCCACGCCCTTGTTGTGGGCAGGATTGAGGAGACTTATGTCTCGGAGAACTGCCTCACCGATGGGAAGCCGGAGGTGAGCAAGGTCAAGCCCCTGGGCTACGCCGAGGCCCCGGATAAGCAGTACCTGGCGGTGGAGAGTATAGCCAAGGCGTTCAGCATCGGCAGAGAGCTGGAATAGGAGCATGGTGGCGGAATCGGTGAAGGTGCTCGTCGCCAACGCGGTAGGTGACGAAAGCCTGCGCATGATTCGCGGCGTCAGCCCCAGGGTAGAGGTGGTGGATGTGTCAGACCTGGCTCGTGCCGAGCGCAGGGGAGATTTCTCCCGCAGCCAGGAGCTCGATGCCCTGCTGGCCGGAGCGGAGGTCATCTACGCGCTGAAGTTCCCGCCAGACCTTATCGCCCGGGCTCCCAGACTGAACTGGGTTCAGATGTACTCCACCGGGGTGGATAGAGCCCTGGATGACGATTTCCGCAACAGCCGGGTGACCATGACCTGCATGAGCGGCTGTCACGAGACCACGATTGGCGAATTCGTCCTCATGCTGATGCTGATGTTCGTGAAACAGGCGCCGCGCAGTTTCCACCAGAAGCAAAGCGGTAGATGGAAGTGGTTTCCAGTGGGTGTATTGCGCTCCAAGACGGTTGGTATAGTGGGGCTTGGCCGCATCGGGCGGGAGCTGGCGCGGGTGTGCCAGGCTTTTGGCATGAGGGTGCTGGCCACCCACAGGTCAGCGAGGAAAGTGACGCGGGCCAGGAATGTGGACAAGGTACTGCCGCGGGAGCAGTTGCCGGAGCTGCTTTCCCAGAGCGATTTCGTGGTGGTCGCGGTGCCCCTCACCTCCGAGACCAGGGGTCTGATTGGAGAGGAAGAGCTCAGGGCCATGAAACCGACCGCTTATCTGATTAACATAGCCAGGGGAGCCATCGTGGATGAGGAGGCGCTTGTCCGGGCGCTCAGGGAGGAGTGGATTGCCGGGGCAGGCCTGGATGTGTTTGCCACGGAGCCGCTGCCCCCCGACAGTCCCTTGAGGGATTTCACCAATGTAATCTTCAGCCCCCACGTGGCTGGTGACATAGAGGACTACAACGCACAGGCCACCGAGCTGTTCTGCGAGAACCTGCGGCGGTATCTCGACGGAAAGAAGCTGCTTAACGTGGTGGATAAGAAGAGGGGATACTAGGCCTGAACGATCCTGCCGTAGAGTTCCGGACGCCGGTCCTTCATCCTGTCTATCTCCCACTCCCCGGGTCTGTGCGTGATGCGTTTCTGCCGGGATTCCTCCAGGCTTAGCTCGGCGCATATGATTTCCTCTCTGTCGGGGCTGGCCTCTGCCAGGGTAATGCCCATGGGATCAACGATCTTGCTCAACCCGCAAAACGGGTAGTCTCCCTCCACGCCGACGCGGTTGCAGGAGAGGACGTGAACCTTGTTCTCAATGGCCCTGGCGGTGATGATGGGCGCCGCCCTGTCACAGACGCCCTTGGTGGCGAAGCTGGTGGGCAGAGTTATTATGTCTGCGCCGAGCAGGGCGTGAACCCGTGCGCTCTCGGGAAAGAAGATGTCGTAGCAGATCTGTATGCCTATGTTGCCTATGGGGACCTGGTACACACGGAAGGGCCCGTCGCCAGGGTTCACGAAGCGGTCTACTCCCTGGAAGGGCACATGGTTCTTCCGGTATTTCCAGGTGAGCCCCTGGGGCCCGGCCAGCACGGCGGTGTTGAACAGCTTGCCTTCATCTTGCTCCAGCAGGCCGAAGATAACGTAGAGATTCAGTTCCTGGCATAAGGAAGCGGCGCTGTCGGTGGCCGGTCCGGGCACAGTTTCGGCACAGGACACGGCCTCCTCGCGGCTATCGAAGGAGTAACCCGTCAGGGCGCACTCTGGAAATACCACCAGGTCAGCACCTTTCTCCTTTGCCTGCCTGGAGGCGGCCTGGATCTTGTTCAGGTTGTGCTCGTTCTTCATGAACTGGGAGTTGATCTGGGCGGCGGCAATCCTGACCCTGTCTGTCATATCTCCTCCTGCGCGGTGTGCTTCCAGGCGGCCTCCCGGCTGCTCAACTGCTAGGGAAACTCGATGCAGGTCTGCCTCTTGAGGTACTCGTCGTTCAGCTCTATGCCCAGCCCCGGTTTGTCGGGAATCTCGAAGAAGCTGCCCTTGGCCTGCGGTTCCAGGGCCTCGGTGACTATCTCGTGGCGGTCGTCCTGCCAGTACGGGAACCATTCCTGAATGATGAAGTTGGAGGTACAGGCGTCGAACTGGACGCCGACAGCCGTGGAAACAGGGCCTCCGCAGTTGTGAGGCTGGACGTGAAGGTTGTAGGTGTCCGCATAGCTGGCTATCTTCTTGACCTCGGTCAGGCCGCCGGTGAGTCCGATGTCCGGTTGAAGGATATCAAGCGCCTGTCTCTCTATGAACGCTCTGAACCCGTATCTGGTGTAGAGACGCTCTCCGCTGGCGATAGGGATCTTGACGTTTTCCGAGACCTTCTTCATTGACTCAACGTTCATGGGGTCGACCGGTTCTTCATAGAAGTAGGGCTTCAAGGGTTCGAATTCTCTTCCCAGCCGGATGGCGTCGGTGACCCCCAGGTTTCCGTGCATCTCAATAAGGATATCGACGTCCGGCCCCACGGCTTCTCTGACGGCTTTGACCCTGTCCACGGCGAGTCGAAACCGTTTGGGGTCATCAATAGCCCGGCGCACCCATTCCCACTTGCCGTCGGCGGTGACCATGAGCGGATCGAACTTCAGGGCATTGTATCCGTCGGCCACCACTTCCAGAGCGGCTTCGGCGTATTCTTCAGGCTTGACCAGGGTTCTGCCGACGTACCAGCCGTTGGCGTAGAGGTGAATCCTGTCCCACATCTTGCCGCCCATCAGCTCATAGACGGGCACTCCCAGGGCTTTGCCTTTGATATCCCAGAGGGCCTCGTCGATGGCGCTTATTCCGCCGTAGATAACCGGGCCGCCCCCCTGCCCCCAGAAAGTTCTCCGGTAGAGGGTTTCCCACATGAACTCGATGCGCATCGGGTCAGCGCCAATGAGGTACGCGGATGCATAGTCCTTGAGTATGCCTACCGCCGCTTTGGCTCCGCTGCCGTAGGCCAGGGAGACCTCGCCGGCCCCGCATATGCCCTCGTCCGTGACTATCCTGATGACCACCGGATTCTGTGTTGCTGGCCAGCCCTTGCTGCGGTTGACGGGCAGGATGTCGTAGATTTGAACCTTGGTGATTTTCATAGCTGGATCCTCCTTCTCTCGCCCCGGATGATTCCGTGGCGATCATTCCTGCGTGAATCCCGGGAGGCTCACCTGGCGCCTGTCATAGCTGATCCCTCCTCTTGGCCAGACAATGTACTCTATTCCTCCTCAACAAGCCAGCCCCTGGCGCGCTCTACTGCTCTTCCCCAGCCCAGCCGCAGGGGCCGCCGCTGCGCCGCATCCAGCCGCGGGACGAAGGTGGTATGGCTGGATCCTCGAAGCGACTCTATCTCCTGGCGGGACTGCCAGAACCCGGTGGCCAGGCCAGCCAGGTATGCCGCTCCCAGCGCAGTGGATTCCAGCATTGCGGGGCGCGATACCCGCGCGCCCGTGATGTCGGCCTGGAACTGCATCAGGAAATCGTTACGGGCGGCCCCGCCATCCGCACGTAGCTCCACCAGCGGCAGGCCCGAGTCGTCCAGCATTGCCTCCACGACATCCGCTACCGGATAGGCTATCGACTCCAGGGCCGCCCGGGTGAGCTGGGCCCTGCCACTGCCACGCGTCAGACCTATCAGCATGCCCCGGGCGCGCATGTCCCAGTGCGGCGCCCCCAGGCCGACGAAGGCGGGAAC
>Ga0114919_10001727_pt1 | contig 17493 bp, 16 predicted proteins | sample BlataG_FD_88682 | JGI IMG/M metagenome (GOLD analysis project Ga0114919, IMG submission 88682) | Deep subsurface microbial communities from Black Sea to uncover new lineages of life (NeLLi) - Black_00105 metaG | ecosystem: Environmental > Aquatic > Marine > Oceanic > Sediment | place: Atlantic... | reverse complement strand
GCATGTGCCACAACACTCACCAGAGGATCTGTGCCCTCTTGAACGAGGGAAATCAGGACTTCACGATGTCCGTCCAAAACGCACGCGACTCGTACGGACTGGCGCTGGGCAAGTTCCGGGCCGGGCCCAACAGTCCGGTGCAAAACTGTAGCGCCGGACCTCCGAGTCCGGCGTTGATCCGAAAACGCCGGGAAATCGTCGGACTGGGACGTCCGACGCTACGGGTTTCAGCCCGCCAACGCCTTTTGCAACGGACTGCTAGGTCGGCGTGCCGGCTCGGGGAAATGCCAGGTAGGGAAGGCTCCGTGATTGACGCCGCGGTGCCTGTCGCCTAACCTTTGTTGGTGCGTGGGCTGCCGAATCGAGGTGTCGTTTTACGCCGCCGTGGGCGTCCGCCAGGGAATCCCCAGGGCGCTACGCTGAGTAAAACGCCCTTCAGGATCGCGGGTTGCGGCAATCTCCGGCGCCTGGATTGCGGCGAGTGGCCAGTCAAACAGCCTTTGGCCTGAGAACAGCCATGAACGTGGTTCGATTGCTTCTTTGCGTCGGCGTTTCGGCGGGGTTCGTGTTGCTGGGCGCGTGCGGCAAGTCTGAGGACGTGCCGCCACGCTACAACCAGACGTTGGGTGACGGCCCGGAAGGCGCCCCGCTCGGGGCTCCCAGCGTGGATCTGGGCATATTGCAGGATCAATCCAGCTACCAGCCGGCGAATTTCACCAGCCTGGCCGGCGTCGAGCAGAGCGCAGCCGTGGCTGATAGCGAAGAGCAGGCAGCCGTCCGCGAGCGGATGGACGATCTGCTGAACGCGGTGCTCGATCACGATTTCGACGCGGTGCTCAACGCGTTCAATCCGGACCAGGTCGCGACGCTGACCGAGCACGTCTCCGCCATGCACGACACAGTGGCCAAGTACCAGGCCTTCAACCGTACGCTCCAGGAGAAGATGACCGGTCAGCCGGACTTCGATGCCGACGCCGCCGAGGCCTTCGACGAGCTGGCCTGGAAGTACATCCGCAAGGCGTTGGACGTGGTCGTCGGCGCGCTGACGGTGGAGATAGTGGACGCGGAGAACGCAACGGTCGGCATCGATCTGCCAAAGCTGCTCGAAGGTGCAATGCCCCTCGTGCAGGAGTTCCAGGCCGAGTTGGCTCAGAACCCGGCCGCGGCCGCCTACCTGGCGAGTATGGGCGGCGCCATGCCTGGGATGGGTGGGATGCCCGGCATGGGCGGGATGCCCGGCGCCGAAGGCACGGAGGAGGCCGAGGGTGTGGAGACTCCCGAAGGCACGGGTCTGCCGACCGGCGTTCCGCAGATGCCCACGGACATGGCAAGTATGGCACAGATGGCGGAGCAGTTGAGCGCTGCCGGCGGCGAAATGCCGACGCTGCCACTGAAGTACATTGACGGCGACTGGCGAATCGTGCTCCCCTTCACGTTCAGCGAGGAACAGGCCGAGCTGGTCGGCGAAGCACTCGTCCTGGCGCAGGACTTCTTGGACAACCTTACTGAGAAGGTCCAGAGCGTCGAGACACTGGACCAGCAGACGTTGATAACGATGGGCCAGCAGACGTTCTTCGAAATCATGCCGCAGGCCATGGAGTTGTTCGTCAGGGCCCAGCAAGTGTTCGGCCCCGCTTTGGAGGGTGTTACGGAGCATGCCGAACCCGGCGAGGAGGAAAGCATCGACGAGGCCGGTGAAGAGGAGGAAGAGGCCGAGGACGAGCCTGGGCCGGTAATGACGCCTTAGAGTCTCTGACACAACGGGGTGGCTCGGGCATCTGGCCCGAGTCTCACGGGCGGGGCGCCCGTGCCGCCCGATGCCAACCCTATCCGACGGTGCGCATGACGCAATCCATTCCACGTCCGCGTATGGCAATCGCCGACCTGCAGCCCGGCGATCGTGTCGAAGACGAGGTCTACCGCGTCGCGCAAAAGGACCTGCGCACCACCAGCAGCGGGAGCCTGTACATCCACGTCATCGTGGCGGACCGAACCGGCCAGATGGTCGCGCGCATGTGGAACGCTTCGCAGAAGCTGTACGACTCGATGCCGGAGGGCGGCCTGCTCTTTTTTCACGGGCGGGTGGACAGCTACAAAGGCAAGCCGCAGTTCATCATCGAGGGCCTCCGGGCCGTCGAGGAGGGGACCGTCGATCCGGCCGATTTCCTCCCGACCACGCCGCAAGACGTCGAGGCGATGTGGGAGCGCACCAAGACGATCCTGCGTACGCTCGAGAACGCGGACCTGAAGGCCCTGATCGGCAGATTCGTGAACGACGAGCATTTCCAGGCCGGTTTCAAGCGGGCCCCCGCCGCCACGCAGAACCATCACGCCTACCTCGGCGGTCTGCTGGAACATACGCTCAACATGCTCGAGTTGGCGCTTCTGGTGACGCCGTGCTATCCCCAGGTCAGCCGCGATCTGGTGCTGGCGGGGATTTTTCTGCACGATGCGGGCAAGGTGCAGGAGTTGGCCTACGATACCAACATACAATACACTAATGAAGGCAACCTGATCGGCCATCTGGTCCAGGCCGTGCTGTGGGTGCATGAGCACGCCCGGCAGCTCGAACAGGAAACCGGCCGGCCCTTCCCGTCCGAGATCGAGACGGCTCTTGAGCACATCATCCTCGCGCACCACGGGAAATACGAGTTCGGGAGTCCCAAGCTGCCGGCGACCGGCGAGGCGGTGATGATCCATTACCTCGACAACCTCGACGCCAAGCTGAAGATGGTCTTCGACGCGATCGAGAGCGACGCCGACGACTCGAGCGACTGGACGAGTTATGTGTACGCCCTGGAAACCCGCGTATTCAAGCCGGACGTGATGGGCACACGCCGGCCGCCGACCGAGCGCTAGCCGAGCTTGCCTGCTGAACGAGTCCCTTCGGACTTCCGATCACCCCCGCCGCCGCAACTGTTCGCCAAAACCCCTGCTTGAGACGTGTGGCAGCGTGCCCGCCCGGGTGTCACGACTCCGGTCGATTGATACGTATTCCACATTGACCTCGCGCGTGTTAGGTACATGGCCATCCGGCTGCCGGCCCGGCGGTGTCCGGGCGCTCCGCCCGCGATGGACCAGAAGCGCCCCAGTCCGGACGGTTGACGGGTAGAGTATCAGGAGAGCGAGGCGATACCGGGCGAGATCTGTTAGTATCTACCGAACCCTGTACGTGTGTGTGTCTGCCGACCTTTCCTCGAAACAGCGGAGGCTCAGCATGCCCGACTATCGTTCCGTCACGCTCCGACTTTCGCGCTACGGCCTGACCTGCATCTTGGCGGCGTGTGGCGTCGCTGGGGCCACATCGGGGTGCGCGGCCACCGTTCCCGCAACGGCAGTGGTCAAGGCGACCGCCTATGACATTTACGTGCAGCTCGACCCCGAGACACACGGGCTCGTTGGGCAAGCCACGCTGACCTTGCACCGTGAGGCACCGCGCGGGACTGACGCCGGACCGCTTGTTGCCGAGTTCGCCTTGAACCGGGCATTGAAGATCGAGAACATCACCGGGAACGGAGCGGAAGTGGGCAAGCATTCGGTCCGCGTGCCCGAGACAGCGGATGAGGGCGACGAGCAGGATACGACACCTCTTCTGGCGATCCACAGCGTGGTGTTGGACTCCGTAACCGAGACGTTCGCGCTGACGTTTGATTACAGCGGGGCGCTGGCTCAGGATGTTGCGGCCGGGGAACGGCCGGGAGAGATCCACAACTTCCTGATGGCGGCCCACGTGGGCTCCGAGGGGGTCTTCCTCGATTCGGACGGTGGATGGTATCCCGCTCCTCATCGCGAGCCGGAGGCACGGGCGGCCGGTGAATTGGCAGGCTACCGCCTCACTGCCAGCCCCGTGGCCGGGATGCGGCTCGTGGCCGGAGCGGCTTTTGACGCGCAGGCGTCTGCTCGAACCGGACGGCTGGTGTGGAGCAGCCGCTATCCGGTGGACGGCTTGGTGCTGGTCGGCGGACCACACGTGGTTAAGGAGCGACAAGTCGGGGATATCCGCCTCGCGTTGCATTACTCGCAGCCGAAAGACGCGGAATCCCGGCGTGTCATCGAAAGACACACCGAGCTGTTTCTGGACGCCGCCACGAGTTACCTCGACCGCTATCAGCCGCTGATCGGACCCTATCCATCCGAGCAGTTCACGATTGTCGAGAATTTCTTCAGTTCCGGCTTTGCGTTTCCGGAGTTCACGCTGCTCAACCGTCGATTGCTTCAGATGGGTCCGCGGGCGCTGATGCACGGCTACCTCGATCATGAGATATTGCACTCGTGGTGGGGCAACAGCATCTATGTCGATCCCACTGATGGAAACTGGTGCGAAGCGCTCACCAGCTACGGCGCGAACTACTATGGCTACGTTCTCGACGACGACGAGCCAGGTGCTCGCCGGTACCGTCGCAACGCCTGCAACTCCTTCAGCCGCATCAAGCCCGACGAAGACAAGCCGTTAGGCACCTTCGGGCAGGATGATGGGGCGGGCCGGACCATCGGTTACAACAAGGGGGCGATGGTGTTTCACATGTTGGCCCGCAGGATTGGCCAGGACAACTTCTGGGCGGCGCTGCGGCAACTCACGGCCGAGTACACGGGCAAGTACGTCAACTGGCAAACCCTGCAAACGCTGTTCGAGCAGCAGAGCGGCGCGGAACTCGACCGGTTCTTCCGCCAGTGGGTTCGTGGCAGCGGCGCTCCGAGCCTCAGCCTGGGCAGCGCGATCTGGCGCGAGGACGACCGTACGCTGGAGCTGACCATCCACCAAGGCGAGACGGCGTTTGAGCTGGCCGTGCCACTGCAAGTCCTCCACGAAGATGGGACGACCAGCACCCAGGCCGTTGAGATTGAAGAGGCCGTAACCACGGTCCGGCTCCGGTTCGACCAGCCGCCGACCTCGGTCGTCGTCGACCCCGACTACCACGTTTTCCGCAAGCTACAGCCGACCGAGATCATGCCCACCAGCAGGCTTACGCTCGCGGACAGACAACTCCTCGTGATTAAGCCGCGCGAGGACGTGTCCGAGTTCTATCAGACGGTGATTGAGCGCTTCAGCGCCAAGAAGGAAGCGGGAAACGTCACGCAGCGCACGGTCGACAGTCTTGCCGCCGACGAGCTGGCGCAACGGTCGCTGCTAGTCCTCGGGGAAGCGGTCCGCAGCAAGCCGGTGCAGGCCCTGCTGGCCCGAACGAACTGCCCGATCACCTGGCACGAATCCGGCTTCCGCATCGAAGGCGTCAGCTATGACCGGCCGGGCCAGTCCGTGCTGTGCACCGTGCACCACCCCGATGTGGTGGCGGGCGGGATCACGGTTTACTGCGGAAACAGCGAGGATGCACTGGGGCGGTCAGACCTGTTGCTGTTCTACCCCAACAGCCTGGTCGCGTTCGAGACGACGGCCAAAATGGTCACCGGAGAGAAGAAGTACGAATCCCGAGTCATCCTCCGCCGCGACTTCGAGGCGCAGGTGGTGCTCGAAGTGAAAAGACAGTGACCTGCCCCAGTTCATAGCGCTAGTTCCAATGTTAGTCTCCTAGGTGTAAGTGTGCCTTCCCGGTGCTTTGCGGCACGTGCCGTCGGGCGGCGCTCCCGGCCGACATCGTTGGCGCCGCTGGCGATGTGCTGACGACGGATGACGATGTGCGTCCTCTGCGGGCGCACGTCGCCCTGGTAGCCGTACAGCGGTACGGCTTCGGCGTGTACTTCGATTTGGGATTCTTGGAAACCGAGTCCCGCGAGCGCCGCGACCAGGGCCTGCGGACCGTGGAACTCAGTCGGACGTTGCACAGCGTGAGACACGGTCTTGCTCCACTCAGACGGACAGGCGAGCCTATGAATCGGGCACGGCCCACGACGCAGCTCGGCAGACCGCACATGAACGCGTAAGCGGACCTGCCGCGGTGGGAAGACCGCTAACGTAGCCACGGCCACAGCCGCAAGCCCGTGGAACGGGGGGCGCTGGGATGCGGAGCTCCAACGGGGCGATTGAACTCCCCGACAACACCCTCAATCGCCCCGATGGGGCTCCCCCTTCTCGATCGGCTTCCTTCCACGGGGCTGGCGCCCGTGGCTACTCTCAGTCGCCCATCGGGCTCTGTCCGGATTCCGCAGCCCGCTCTCACTCCTTCGGCGGACCCCCGCAGGAACGTAGAGACCAATCGATCTGCGGCCGAGCTCGATACCGCCTTACCTGCGACCGTAAGCGACCACTCTCCAGCCACTTGCGAACGCCACGAAAAATGGTCACACCCCAGTGGTCGCGACGCACGCCAAGGCTGGACTCAGCTCGACGATATGGGTAAAATGAAGGGTTGGAAATTGGGGCATTTGTCGCCATGGCGGCAGCGTGTGGCAGCCGCCGTGCGGCCTGCCTGGCGAGCGGCGTGCCCCTCAACCATCCAGCTAAAAGGAAAGGAACGGTCATGATGCAGCGGTTCGCGTTTGCGACTCTGGCGGCGGTGATTCTGTGTGCGGCGCCGGTGCTGGCGCAGTGTCAGAAGACATGTCAGAAAGCGAAGACCTCCCAGTCGACGGACAAGGGCAAGGCGTGTAGCCACGGCAAGACGACTTGCCCGGCCATGCAGGCGGCCGGCACCGACAAGGCCAAGACCGCCATGTGCAGCAGCGACGTGACCTGCGACGGCGACGTCGTTCGCTTCAAGGGCGTCAAGCTGCCGCGGATCGGCTTCAAGGTCGGCGACCAGCTTACCTGCTGCATGAAGGCGGCAAAGCAAATGACCGAGGGCGACACCGCGAAGATCAAGTTCGTGGTCGCCGACAAGACCTATGAGAACCTTGGCGAGGCGAAGGCCGCCCGACTGAAGGTGCTCGAGCAGTACTACGAGGACGTTTTGACGGTCAAGTACGCCGTCGGCGACAAATGCGTCGGATGTCCGCTGGCGGCCAAGGGCATGGCCAAGGAATGCGGCCAGCCGGTGCGCTACCGCTTGGCGACGTTCGAGTTCGCGGAGAAGGCCCGGGCGGAGGAAGTCGCCAAGGCGGCCCGCGCCGCGGGTGACAAGGTGGCGATGAATTGGGCGGTCGGGGAGAAGATGTTTAACTCCCCGGTGCACGCAGCCGAGGCCGCCAAGACCACCGGCGAGAAGGTCGAGTATTGCGTCGGCGAGCACAAGACTACCTCTGAGATAACCGCCAAGACGCGCTTGATCGAGACCCGCATCACGGCGGCACTCGAGGTGCTGGCGAAGGCCGCGCAGGGTTAGGCCGGCGGCTGTGGACCGTCACGGCGGCCGACGCACGCCAGGGCAGGGAGATCGTTGATGCCCGATGACCCGAGTCAGCCCGTCAGGCTTACCCGCGTGCCCTCCGAGATCCAGGCCGCGCTGCTGGTCGCTGCCCTCCAGGACCGTGGCATCAACGCCCATGCCGAGGGTGCCCTCACCAGTGGTTTCCGCGCGGAAGCCCCGGGCGGCGTGGATATCTTGGTGCGCAAGGTCGACCTCCAAAAAGCCGAGGCAGCCTTGCGCGAGATAGAAACGCCTTGAACGCCGTCTGTCGGAAGGGAATAGGGGTGGGTCCAACATCCGGGCGGTTGGAGTGAAGCTGGCGGTCGCGTGCCACTGCTGTGCGAGCAGTGCATCCTGCGCAGTTCAACGCTCCGCGAAGAGCGCTGCTGACACAGCAGTGCCACCTAGCTATGATGCGCGCACGGTCGCAGCCCGCGTCAGAGAGGGAGGCCCGCAATGGCCGAACAGCTCATTGGCACAGTCACGCACTACTTCGGCAAGGCCAGCGTCGCCGCCATCAAGATCACCGAGGGTGAGCTCCGCGTCGGCGATACGATCCACATCGTCGGGCACACGTCCGACTTCACGCAGCAGATCGAGTCGATGGAGATCGAACGGGCACCCATCGAAGTGGCCAAGGTCGGCGATGAGATCGGCCTCAAGGTCAGCGAGCACGCCCGCGAGCACGACAACGTCTACCGCGTCGTGCCGGAGTAACCGACAAACCGGGATCGTACAGACGAATCTGTCGGGTCCGGGGACCTGACCTACGGCTCTCAGCTCCGCTCGCGGTGGTCACGGGCGTTCATATTCCCACGGCCAAGACGGAGCCCACGCGCTACGTTGGGGAAGCGCGAACCTGATGTGTGATGGGTATGATCTCCGGTGTGCCCAAGTATCCTGGTCACGGAGCAGTCCGGGCGCGAGTGACGAGTTGGTGGGCCAAGCGGGTGGGCTCGGGCAGGCGGTAGCGTGTCGTCGCCGCAAGCGCGAGACGTCGAGCCGAGGCGTGGTTGCAAAAATGCCCGGGGCTGACGAACAGCGGCTTGACGCCGGTTCGCGTCCGCAGAACGACGCCAACCTGCTCGCCGTCGAGCAACAGGGGGCTGAAACTGCCTTTTTCGACCGGCGGTTCCGTGTAGGTGCCACAGAGGCGGGACTTGGCACAACCGACGGTGGGCCGGTCGAGCCACAGGCCGAGGTGACAAGCCAGGCCGACGCGGCGGGGGTGCGCCAGGCCTTGCGCGTCGCAGAGGACGGCCTGCGGCGTGGTCTTCAGCTTGCGAAATGCGGCCAAGACTGCGGGCAGCTCGCGGAAGCTCAGCAGGCCGGGGATGTAGGGGAAGCGGCAGGCGCGGCGGGCGAGTCTCTGCTCGATTACCGTTCGCGTGGCTAGGTCCCACACCACGACGCCGGCGATGACCCCGCTGCCATCGGGCGAAAACGCGACGTCCGCGCCGGCCACAATGCGCAGGTCGGTCGAGACGGGGCACAAACGGACCCGCGCGGCCAGTTTCTGCTGGAGTTCGATGGCGGCCTTTGGCATACGCGGCCAAGTGTGCAGCGGGTTGATCTTCACGCTACCGCTGCGGTGGTGCAAAGCTCGCGGAAGACCACGATGGCCTGATCGATCTGCTCGCGTGAGATGTCCAGGTGGGTGACGGCTCGGACCTTGTTCGGGCCGGTGGCCAGCGTCCAGACGTCGTGCTCGCGCAGCCGCTGCACGAACTCGGCCGCCGAGCCCCGCCGCTCGTCCACCTCGAAGATCACGATGTTGGTCTCGACCTCGGCCGGGTTGAGGCGGATGCCCGGCAGCTCGGCGATCGCCTCGGCCAAGTGCCGCGCGTTGGCGTGATCTTCGGCCAGCCGGTCGATGTTGTTCTCGACGGCGTACAGCGCTGCCGCCGCGAGAATCCCGGCCTGGCGCATGCCGCCGCCGAACATCTTGCGGAAACGGTGACAACGGTCCACGAACGCGTTCGAGCCGGCCACGATGGACCCGACGGGCGCCCCGAGCCCCTTTGAGAAACACACCGAGACGGAGTCGGCGTACTGGGTGTAATCGGTCGGCTTGAGTCCGGTCGCCACGCAGGCGTTCATCAGGCGGGCGCCGTCGAGATGCACGTGCAATCCGTGGCGGGTGGCGACCTCCCGGATGCCTCGCACCGCTTCCAGCGGCCAGATGGTACCGCCGCCGCGGTTGTTGGTGTTCTCGACGATCACCAGGCGTGAGTGGGCGAAGTGATGGTCCGCGGGCCGGATGGCGGCCTCGACGTCTTGTGCGGTGAACACGCCGCGGCGACCGTGCAGTATCCGCACGCTACACCCCGAAAGGGCTGCGGGCGCGCCGGCCTCAAAATTATAGCTGTGCGTGTTGATGTCGAGGATGATCTCGTCGCCGGGCTCGGTGGCCGAACGGATAGCGACCTGGTTGGCCATACTGCCGGAGGGAACGAAGAGCGATGCCTCCTGGCCCAAAAGTTCCGCCATATGTTCCTGGAGCCGGTTGACGGTTGGGTCGTCGCCGAGCACGTCGTCGCCGACCTCGGCCGCGGCGATGGCGGCGCGCATCGCGGGCGAGGGCTTGGTTACGGTGTCGCTGCGCAGGTCAACGATACTCTTCATACTGTTCTTTCCAGCGGCGGGCGGTCTCCTGAACCAATTGCTTGACGCGCTCGATCTCTTCGGCCTTGATCCGCTCGTTTTTCCCGCTCCAGAAGCGGTCCGATTTGGGCTGGCGGACCTTGCAAATTTTGGTGACGGCACGGTAGACGATCAGGTGCAGTTCCGGGTCGTCGCCACCCAGCTCCGCGAGCATCTGCTCGGCGGCGCCGGGGGTGCACTTGGAGAGGGCGGCGGTGGCCTGCTGGTCGCCGTCGGCGGCCCGCTTGAGCAGCTCGTTGACGCAGGTCGGCGTGGAGAGCTTCGCCAACACGTCGTAACACATTTTTTCGACGCCCTTGTCGAGCCGCCGGCGCTCCATCAGCTTGATCAGACTCTGGTCGGCGGTGAGGATGGTGAAAGCGTCGATCGCCTTGAGGGCGATCTTCAGGTCCGCGGCCGGGGCCTTCTCGTCCTCCAGCTTGGGGCGCAGCTCCCGGTCGAACATCTGCTGGCGATAAAGCCGGAACGACAGGTTCATTTTCTGCGCGAGCGAGTCGGCCTTGGTGGCCCCCGGGGAATCGAGCACGCCCAGCTTGTCGCCGTCCGGCGTGGTGAACACGATCCACATATTCGCCTGTCGCGGGACCTGCCACTTTTCGAGCAGGTCTTCATAGCGGCTGCGTGAGAGCTTGACGGGGATAAAGCGCTGGCTCAATTGCACGACCAGCGGGTCGGCGAAGGCGCGCTTCTGCTCGCGCTCGATGTCGTGCGGGCGGTCGCTGCTGCGGCCGATCACGTAGAACATCAGGGGCAAGCGTGTGCTCTTGGCGCGTGCGATGCTCCCCTTGACATCCATCGACCAACGAATTGAGCTGCTCTGCGCTGAGGCCGACGCCGCCAGAAACACGACCCCGGCAATTGACAGGGCAAGTCGAGTCATGAGAAGTCTCCTTGTTCGCCGTCGGATGACGCCCGGGGTTATTGTAACCGAAGCCGCGGCGGTTGTTGACTCGATCCGGCCGCGGGCGTCCCGCCGGGCCTCCGCAGTTCGCCTAGCAGTCCGGCGCAAACCCCCTCGCACGCGCCACTCCCGTAGCGTCGGACCCTTCGGCTTCGCTCAGGGCAGGCCTCCGAGTCCGACCTTTCGACGCCATGAACGCGGGCGCCTTGGGCCCGGGGGTCCGGTGCTACAGTCTTGCGCCGGGCAGTTAGCCGTGCCCGTAGCGATCAGTGTAGAAGATCTCGGCGGGGGGCTTGCGCCGGGTATCAGCGATCGGGAAGTTCAAGTCCGCCGACGCGGGGTAGCCCAGCGGCGTCATGGCCGCCACCTTCACCTGCCGCGGGATCTCCAGCAGCCGTTTGACCTGCTTTTCGTCGAACGCCCCGATCCAGCAGGTGCCCAGCCCCTCGGCCACAGCGGCCAGTGTGAGATGGTCGAGCGCGATGGTCACGTCGATCTCGGCGCTATTTCCGTAGCCGCCCATGTGTTTGTAGGCCTGTTCGGGCAGCCCGCAGCCGACGATCGTGACCGGGGCGTCGGCCATCCACATCTGGTCGTTCGCCGCCTGGGCCACCTTGCGGCGCAGTTCCGCGTCAGTGACCAGGATGAAGCGCCAGGGCTGGAAGTTGCATGCCGACGGGGCGTAGCGCAGCGCCAGACACATGCGCTCCATCACCTCCGCCGGAATCGCCCGCGACGAATATTCGCGTACACTCCGCCGCGTCCTAATGGCTTCGAACACGTCCATGATCCGTCTCCGCGTGTTTCCCTGCCTGCGAGAGTATGAGCCATGTAGCGTGGGCGGCACGGCAGCTTCGATTACGCCGGGTATTCGTGCAGCCGGGCGATGTCAGCAGTCTCCCGCCGGCTGCCCTCCAATTTCTTTACTTGCCGACGCCGTCAGCGATTCTCGCACCCGACCGCGACAGTACCCGGCACCCTATGCCCGCCTTCACGTGAGCATGTTGACCAGAACCACGCCCGCGAGCAAGTGCTTCTTCCACGCCCCCGGAGTCGCGCGAGGACGGAAGATAGCAGCCCGGGACGCCGACCCTGGGTGAATGGCCCACAACCTGGCGGCCGGCGGCGCGCGGCGGCCACAGAAAACCGTGCGTCGCGGAAAACGATTCCCTTTGCAACCGGCGCGGGCTAGGATCTTCGCACCAGCGAGGCCCGGGAGACCGACGCATGATTCGTGGGGCGCGCTTAACAGCGACCGCCGGTAGGCGCATCGGCATCTTGTTTCTCATCGGGGCGACGGCAGCGACGCAAGGCCAGACCTCCCGCCCCACTCAGCCGTACACCGCTCCCGAGGCCGTATGCACGCTGAAGGACGATTGCATCATCGAGGCGTCCGGCATCGTCGCCAGTCGGCGCACGCCGGGGTTGTACTACGTCCACAATGATTCCGGCGACCGTCCGCGTGTGTTCCTCGTGGATCGTACGGGGCGCACGCGGCTCACGATTCGGCTGAAGAACGCCCGGCACGTCGATTGGGAGGACATTGCCCTGGCCCCGAGCGACAAGGGCGGCAAGTTCGACGTGTGTGTGGCGGACATCGGCGACAACAGGGCTCGCCGGGAGGAGCTCATCATCTACCGCTTCCCAGAGGTCGATCCGGCGGCGGCGGATGGGGCGACGCTCGCGGTGCAAGCCGTGGCATACCGGATCGCGTACGCCGACGGGCCGGCGAACGCCGAGGCGTTTGTCGTCCACCCGCGGACCGGCGACGGGTACATATTGACCAAGCGGTGGGACGGCGCCTGCCACGTCTACAAGCTCGCCGCCCCGTGGAACCCGAAGCAGCGGACCGTCCTGCCGAAAGTGGCCACGCTGCGCTTCCCCGAAGTAATCCCGCTGCAAACGATGGCGACCGCGGGCGACATCAGCCCCAACGGCCGCCAGCTGGCGACGCGCAGCTACCTGTGCGGCTGGGAATGGCGGCTGCCAGCGACGGCCGGCAAAAGCGACTTCGAGCGCATCTTCCGCACCGAACCGACGCGGCTGGAACTCGCGGTCGAGCCGCAGGGCGAGGCGCTATGCTACGCCGCCGACGGTCGCGGCCTCTTGACCGTCAGCGAGAAACTGCCTGCTGTGCTGTACGAGACCCGCGCGGCCGCCCCACCGGAACGACACACCCCCTGATCCGCTTGACCCAGACGTGTTCAATTGGTGTCCTGGCTATCCAGGTTGGCTGCGTTGCCAGCCTGCGGGACGAGGTGGGCAGCGCCGGCCAAGGGCGATGAGCCCGGACGTGTACGGCCGCGGCGTGTTCGCGCAATCGGCTGGAAGGGGCGTCGGACTGGGACGTCCGGCGCTACCGACTCATCGCCTCGCGGACCTTCTCAGCGGTGTGTTGGGCGCCAGAGCGAGCAAACCCGGCAGCATGAGCAAGCCGGTGGTCGGCTCGGGGACGACCTCGTCGAGGTAGGCGGTCAGTTCGCGGAGGGTGATCTCGGTCGCCAGGATGCCCTGGTCTACCGAGACTCGGCCGCCGACGTGGATGTGGCCGGCGGCGATGTTCCAGGTCGGATCGTTCGGGTCGGCGTGCAGATCGTGGTACCAGGTTCCGTGATAGGCGATGAATTCGGAGAGGAACCCGCCGCCGAAGCCGTCCTCGTCGATCCACGCGTTCACGCCCAACTCCGCCGCGTTCACCGCCTCCATGATGTCCACGACCGGCAGCGATGATTCGCGGATGTAGCCGGGCGGGACGCTGTCATCCGGCGGGGAGGGCGTCGGCTGGAACGGCTCGCGGTAATCGTTGATCCACTCCTCGAGGTTCCGCTGAACCATCTCGATTTCCCAGTCCCGTCTGCGCGGGTCTCCGCGGCTGAAGGTGACGATCGCAAGCGGGTCGAGCTCATCGACGATCCGCCAGAAGTCGGCGGAGGTGTCCTGGTAATCGACCTCGAAGTCGCCTTCGCCGATGGGCCAGTTCTCGTCGGTGAACACCGGGAAGAAGGAGTAGATGTCGTAGCCGCGGTCCTCCCAGTTGCCGCCGATCCAGCCGTCGGGGTTCTGCTCGGGATTGGTGCTGAAGGGGCGGATCATGTCGTTGGTGACGGGCCAGTAGCCGGTGAGCATGATGTTATTCGTGTAGTCGCCGCGGGTGACCGGCACGACGCACAAGAGCATCAGCACCGGAATCAGACATAGCCTGGGCACTTTCCGCTCCTCTTCTCCGTCACGACGCGGCGACCGGCGTCATGGCTCCCCGTGGCGGCCGCCGTCGGGCAGGCTGCGGTACGCGCACGCCACGCTCCGCCCGGGATGCCGCACGCTCGGCCGCGCCGCTGCCATAGTCTAGGCAGCCCGTCCGGCGAATTCTCGGCCGTATTGACCGAACGGGTCCGAAAACCTAGTATCTGCGGCATTGGGAGCAGGCTGCGGGGCCTGATCCGCCGGCGAAGGCCGTGTGGTTTGGATCCCGCACCGGGTGAAAGAGGGTCCCCAGCGGGCCCGCTCGCGCTCTCGAGCCCGGCGGCGGGCGAGAGTGCGAGCCGGTCTGGGGACGGCACCAGTAAGGAGCGCTTTTGGCGAAGCACGAACCGATCCAGATGGAAGCCATCGTTGTCAAGGCATTGCCGAACGCAATGTTCCTGGTGGAAGCCAACGTCGGCGGCACCAAGCACGAAGTTCTCGCCCACGTCTCGGGGAAGATGCGCAAGCACTTCATCCGAATTCTGCCGGGCGACCACGTGACGGTCGAGCTCTCTCCCTACGACCTCAGCCGAGGCCGCATCATCTACCGCCAGAAATAGCCTCATCCAACGGCGAGTTCCAGCGTGGGCGTGTCGGCGGCGAGGCAAAGATGATCCGCAACGCAATCACGACGTTCGAGCGAACCCGCCCGACGGGATGGGGAACGCTGCTGCTGTTCGGCGCGGCGACCGCGACGTATGTGACTGCGTCCGTTGTCGTCGTCGAAGAAGGGCTCTTGGACGAGCCCGTCGCAGCCACGCACGGCTTGGTTGACGAAGCGCTGCTTTGCAGTGCGGCGGCTCTGCTGGTCATCGTGGGCGGAGTCCTGTTCGGCATCGGCAAACTGAAGGCGTGGGATGTCGGGCTTTCGGCCGCGAGGCTGCCGACCGCGCTGGCCGTGACGCTGGCGCTGTGGGTGCTCGGGCAACTGGTGATACTGATCATCGGCTTGATCCACGCCGGCACTATCACACTTCATCACGACTGGCCCGAGTACCAGGCGACACAAGTGTTTGGACAGGTCATCGGCCAGCTTTTCGGCAACGCGCTGTTTGAGGAAATCGCGTACCGCGGCTTCCTCCTCACGCAGGTCTATCTGCTACTCGCTACTCGGCCGGCGTGGTCAGTGAAAACGCGCCTGATCGCGGCTGTGGCGATTTCGCAAGCCTTCTTTGCGTTGATGCACATTCCGATTCGCCTGCACCAGGGGACCGAGCCGGCTGCGCTGCCGCTCAATCTGCTCGCGACGGTCTTCTTCGGTGTCTTCTTGTGCTGGGTCTACCTGCGAACCGGCAACCTGTTCATCGCCATCGGCGTGCACGCGTTGATCAACAAGCCGACGCCGCTATTGGAGTGCGTCTTCGCCCCGCAGCATGTGCTGTTAATCCTGGTGGTTCTGATGCTCCTGCTGTGGCCGTGGCTCACCCGACCACGCGGCCGGGCGCTTCCAACGGGTGGCACGGTCTAGCGAAGCTAGGCCGTGGTCTGGCCCCTGGCCGGCAGGACACAACCTGCAAACTGATATACATGACAATTGGAACGCGCGCCACCGGCTCACGGCTGACACAGCCGTGCCACCCATGCATAACTTCCGCGCGTGGCACGGCCGTGTCGGCCGTGAGAGCACAGGCACTGGACCAAACAGGTACGACACTACACCATGCGTGCTCAGCGGCCCGAGGGAACGACCACATCCACCCAGACCAGGCGATGGTCGCTGGAGCATTCGCGGTCGGCGACCAGCTTGTTCAGCGGGTCGCTGGACGCCGGCCAGAAGACGCCGGAGGTCTTGACGGTCAGGTTCTTGCTCGGCAAGGCGTAGTCCACGCGGCCGAAGTGGCTGGTGGGAGTGGCCTTGTCGCCGGGATAGGACGCGAAGTAAGCGGCGGCACCGGCGCTCTTGGGGGTCGGGTCCTGCACACACGGGTGTTTGAGCACCTGGGCGATCGGGAGTTGGCCGTACGTCGGTTTGTCCTTGGCCGGGTCGGCGTTCAAGTCACCGAGGATCACGAACAGCGTGTCACCGGGCAGGCCGCCCTTGTGTCCCTGATCATCCTCGATGTAGGCGGCCGCCTTGCCGCCGGTCAGGTAGTCCGCCCACAGACGAATCTCGTCAAGGTTTCGCCGCCCGTTGGCGTCTTCCGGTCCGTCGAAGACCGGCGGCGTCGGATGCGACGCCAACACGTGCACCACCTTGTCGCCGATCTTGATCGGCACGTCCCAGTGGCTCTTGCTCGATAGCCGCAGGATGGCGGCCTCTTCGGCGGAGTACCAGGCCGGTTTGCCGCTCTGGCCGTCGGGCATGAGGTTCTTGGGCATCGCTTTCCAGAGCAGCTTCTGGAACGTGCGGGCGGCCTGCGTGTCGATGGGGTACTTGCTATATAGGGCCATGCCGTACTGCCCCGGGTAGCGCCCGTAGCCGAACGCATCGGCCGGGCCGTCCGGGGAGCCGTCGTTATCGAGGTCGTGGCCGCTCGGAACGCCGGTGTTGACCGGCGCGAAGAAAGTATACGGATAGTCGATCGGCTTCTGCCTGTTCTGGCCGACCTTCAGGTAGCGGTCGCGGAACAGCGCGGCGTTCTTGCGCCGCTCGGCGTCGAAATCAATCTCGTTGACCAGCAGCACGTCGGGACGGACGCGCTGAATGATCTCCGCCGCGTTGCGCAGTTGCCGGTTCGTGCCGTGGCCGTCCGTATCCACCTGATTCAGCTTGTCGGCACTGAGCTTCCAGATGTTGAACGCTGCAAAGCGTACCGTGCCGCCCGACTCAAACCCGGACGCCATCACCAACACCGTCCCGAATACAGCCACCATCTGAGACATACCCTCACCGCTCCTGCCAAGCAGATACGTACCATATCGTCACGGATGGCGGTGCGACAGCCATCAGAACCCCGAGCGCGAGCGAGCGGGCTGGGTGCTCGACTACTCCCGTGCGATCCGGGCCAAGTCGGGCGGATAGAAATGCAAGCGCGGCGATCCGAGCAGTTACTCGAAACGGAACCGGAGGCCCGTCACCGCGTCGCCGTCGGAGACCTCGGCGATCTCGGCGGTGAAGCTCGTGAGGCGAAACTGATCGCCCACGGTTGGCTTCCAATCGTCACCAAGTATCAGACGATGCATCGGCGAAGCGAACAGCGACCCGCCGGGCGCGCTGAGCAAAAGCGTGTGGGCGTCCTCACGCTCGAGTTTTGCCGCCGTGCCGGAAGAAGTCGATACACTTGCGTTCCGCCGACGCGGTTGCGAAGCTCACCGCAGTACAGCGCCCAGCGAAGCGGCGCCAAGAGCTTGAACGTGCCGTGGACGACACCAGCCGGACTTCGGGCAGACAGACGGTAGTGGCAGCAGTCGTGTAAAGGGGATGATGCTTGGCGCGGTCGCGAGAAGAGTCGAGGATTCCCATTATTGGTCATCAAAGGCATAGGGATCGGGAGATCACATTCG
>Ga0114919_10001726_pt1 | contig 17500 bp, 14 predicted proteins | sample BlataG_FD_88682 | JGI IMG/M metagenome (GOLD analysis project Ga0114919, IMG submission 88682) | Deep subsurface microbial communities from Black Sea to uncover new lineages of life (NeLLi) - Black_00105 metaG | ecosystem: Environmental > Aquatic > Marine > Oceanic > Sediment | place: Atlantic... | reverse complement strand
CGTCGCCGTCGGCGTCGGCACCCCCGGCTGCAGCGTCGGGATCTGCTGGGTCGGCTGCGGGATCGCCGTCGGCACCTGATGCGGCGTCGCCGTCGGCGTCGGCACCCCCGGCTGCAGCGTCGGCACCTTCTGCTCGGGCTGGGGCACCTGGGGCACCTGCTGGGGCACCGCCGTCGGGGTCTGTCCCGGCTCCTGCTGCGGGGTCGTCACCGGCGTCGGGGTCTGCTGCTCCGGCTGTGGCACCTGATGCGGCACCGGCGTCGGCACCTGCTGCGGCAAGGGAGTCGGGGTCTGCTGCCCCGGCTGCGGCGCCTGATGCGGCGTCTGGCCGGTCGGGGGCGTGCCACCAGACGGCTGTGCGGGCGTCCCGGTGCCGGGCGTGCCGGTTCCGGGCGTGCTTGTGCCCCCAGACGGCTCGGTGAGGTGACCGCAATGGCTTGAGTGTCCGCGGTCGCACGAATGCCCCCATGCCCCGTGCCCGCCGATCCCATCGCGCAGCCCGTCGCCCTGGTTGTCGGGCCTTGGTGCCGGCGCGGGATGATTGGAACGGTCTGACTGCACCGCAGTTGACCGGGAAGTGTGCACCGTCGAGGCCGAAAGCGTCGTCTTCCCGTTCGTCGGCGAATCCGACGGACCCGAACCGGTCTCGGCCGTGCCTGATCTGGTTGAACTGTGCACAGTTGAGGCAGCTATCGAGGTCTTGGGGGCCTTTTTGCTCGACGACCCGGCCCTCGATGACTCGCCCGAACTGGTATCGGAATCCTTCGAATCCTGCGCGCTCTTGCTCGAGGCCGACGGGCCGTCACTGTCCGAACTGCCGATGTCGGCGCGGTAGGTGCGAGCCTGCTGGGTGATCGACCTGGTGACGTGTCCCAGCATGGCGCTGGCGGGTGTAGCTACGGCCGCGGCCGCACCCGTCGCGACCAGGCCGAGGCCGAGGATTGCCGCGGCCTGATCCTTCGACAGGTTTTCGTGGGTCAGTTGGACGCCGTCGAAGACCACCATGACGTCGCTCGGCGCGCCGCCCACCAAAGAGGCGGCGGCGCGAGGATTGCCCTCGTTGACTTTCGGTCGCGAGCCGAGCCATTTGGACCCGGCAGGGACATCCAGTACCCCGATTATGATGACGGCGGCGGATCCGGACTCCTCGGTCACGAAGTTGACCGGGCTCGGGTCCGACCGTTCGGTCCACTTCACCCCTGCGCCCGCCGCGATTTCGTGAGCCCGTTGGTGCAAGTTTTCGGCACCGCCGAGCGCCGGATGCTCCGATACGGTGCGGGCGGCTCTGATTCGCCCCGGCGGTGAGACTGCGACGACTTCCCGTCCGAGTTGCTCGGCGAGGGCGGCGGCAAACAAGGCTTCATAGCCTGACATCTCGCCCGTTTCGGTGACGGTGAAAACTTTTCCGGGCCGCGTCTCGTGCTCACCAAGTACGTATACCTTTACGACAGGCAAACCGTGATCGACTGCGTTAGCGGCGCCGTGAGCAGCCCTTTTCACGAATGCCTCTGCCTTCGCAGGCCGTCCTGTGACGACGACGACCGCGCCGGACCGCGCGGCGGCAAGTATGGCCGAATCGATGTCGGCTTTGCCTTCTTCGACTGTGACGTTGACGCCAAGCGCTTGCAGCTGCTCGACGACGTGACTTCGGCGGCGTTCGCCGACCACGACGACCTCAGAGGCGAACTCAGCGACACGACCGAGTCCGAACTGAGTGATCTCCCCAGAATCGAGCAAAACAACTTTGATTCGATTCGCGACAGTCATGGGAACTCCTGAAATCCGTCGAGCTCAGCAGCCGCTTCACTCATCACCTAGCAACTATGCCAGCTGCTCAGTTGCGGGTCGAATCCCGTCGCAGCCGTTGAATGCGGACGTGCTCAGACCGCGAACGGCCCCCCACGAACCAGACAGCTACAGCTACCGGTACTTCCTTGACGACGACGCCCCCGATTCCCCAGTCGTCCAGCAGCGGGGAATCGATCAGCGCGTGAAGCGCGACAGCCACAGAGAGCAGTGCAGCAAACACGCCGATCTGCCGCAAGCGGGACCGCCCCTGCGGGGCGAAAAGATAACCGATGCCAGCACCGACGATGGCGGTGAGCCCGGCATGCGTGACCAAACCAGTCAGCAGTCCGCGGACGAGCAGATCGGACCACAACGGCTCGAGTGAAGCGGATCTCACCAGCTCGGCGAAGCTAAAGGCAAGCCTCTCGGCCCCATTGAAAGCGATCCCGACGATTGCCCCAAGCACCATCCCACACAGCGGGCTGCGTAAATTGGGGCGGGCCGCCAAAATCAGCAGGACACCAACAGCCTTGAAAATCTCCTCGGGCAACGGTGCAGCCAGCGCCGACGTCCACGCTTGGCCCGAAGGACCCAAGGCGCTCGCGATCGCATCGCGTGTCGCCAACGCCAATAGCTGCGACAGGGCCGCCGCCGCCAATCCACCCCACAATGCGGCCAACACGACATCCCACGCTGACGGTCGAACGCTCCGCGCCAGCCTCACCACAATCATGGTCAGAACCGCGACATAGCAAATCCAAACGAGCAGCGCCGCGCCCGCCCGGCCCAAGCCCGGGGCTGATGACCCGGACAGACCAGATGCGAGCCATAACGCTGACCCGGCGATGAGCCCAACCATCACCCACAACGTAGGCGAACGCCAGCGCCAGGCGCTACCCAACGGACACGTCTTGCCCGGGCACGAACTGGCTCGCCCACGGAAAGACAACCGTGAACAAGAGCAGAAGCACGAGGATGACGAGGACCACCGCGATCAGCACCCGGACGGGGGTCGGACCCGGCAACAGTGCCCACAGCGCCGAATACATCAGGGCTGCTCCATCAAAGTGCCGACCACAATCAATCGCTGGAACCGAACGCCATACTTCGGATCACAGGTCGTCAGCGTCATTAGTCGCTCGGTCGGTACGGCATTCGGTTGTTCCGGGACCGGATAGATGACCCCGATATCGGTGGGCTCGGTAAGAAACGTCCGGTCCACGCGGTAAGCCCAGCGGGCGTCCCCGACCGAGAAGTTCACCACGTCGCCGGGTTTCAGCCGGTCGAGATTTTCGAACGGCGCGGCATGGCCGGCGCGATGCCCAGCAACGGCAAAGTTCCCCAACTCTCCAGGGCCAGCTGTTCCTGGATAGTGACCGGGACCCAGGGCCAACTGCGGCAGGTCAACCCCCTCGACGACGACCCAACTCCAATCGTCGCCGAGGACAGGACTCTGGATCCGCACATAGGCCTTGCCGACGGCGGGAACGGCAGGTGGGGGGTCGATGTTTGCGAGCACAGCCGGCGCACCCGTCGGCGCGGCCACTATCGACGAGGAAGTACGGCCAAGTTCAGCGCTGAGGTCACGCTGGGCGCCGGCCGTCTTGAGGCCCGTCCACCACAACAGGTAGACGACGAACAACCCCAGAATTACTCCGAGAGTGATAGCGATTTCGCCGGTCCACCGCAGCACGGAACGCCACATGGTGTGCCTTGTCAGCTTCGACCGGGACACACCGCGCAACTCATCTTTCGCAGTATGCCATCGACAAGAGGTTGTGACGCGGACCGATAGGTTGTGACCCGGACCGATACTGCGTCAGTTGTGTTGACGGTGAGCGCCGAGCATGCAACGACCCTTGAGGAGTTGATCGCCGATCTTGATTGCATCGAGGCACTTCGGGCTCAGCCCAGGCATAGCTCGGTTACCCGCTGCGACGCAGCCCCACTGAGTGGTAGCCGGCGCGAAGGAGGAGTGCCGCCGGCTCTCCCAAAACGATGCTGACTAAAAAGGTCATCGCGTTCCGGAACTCCACTCCATGCCAGCGGGTCCCGCTCCGCGTGGCAGGAAGGCCCTCGCTCACCGACAGGTGGTGAGCCAACTCGTGCAACACAGTGCTCTCACGGCCAAAAGCTCTGTTCTCCATGGGTATTGCCACCGTCGCGGTCGAAGGCTCGTAGTGCGCCTTGCCCTGACCTCGGCGTTCCCTTACGCGGACAGGACCGGCGTTCGGATACCTCTCGCGGATGGCTTCCAATGCAAGCACTCCGTTGACGTAATGCTGCACCGAAGGAATGTCGGCGAATCGCTTCTGCATAGGAACTTCCATGTGCGAACCATGGAAGTTCACGAGCCCGCCTCTGTCCAGGACAGCTGACCACTGGTGTTCGGCGCCGTAGACCGCCGATGCGCTCACTTCCGACGCCTGCCGCCGATAGGAGAGACGTTGGGGCTCGGATTCCGATTTAGGTCGTCGTGGGCAACATCGGCGATGATTGCGTCCAGTCGTGCGCTGGCTGTTGCGTAGAGCGCCTGAAGCGCAGCAACCGTTCTCGCGAGGTCACGGGCCGCACCCTCCCAATGGGTGGCACGCGTCTGAAGATCTCGGTTCTTCTTCTTGAGTTCGTCGAGCTGCTCTTGTAGTGCAACTTCGTTGGGGCTGCGAAGGTCTTGGGCTTCCTGCTCACGTTCGGCGACACAATCGAGGAACAGGTCCTTGAGATCTATGTGCCGATGTGTGAGTGCAGCCCGGGACACGCCCGCCTCCCTCCGAAGCGTGTCGATCACGAGACGGTCCTCGACGGGGCAACCCGGGGCTTACCGGTGATGAGGAGCCGACGCATGGCGGCGACCATCTTCTTCCGCTCTGCATCGGTTTCGTCTGCGACCGCGGGGATCGCGTCACGATGGAGCGTCATCTGGGTTTGCGTCCCATTTTCTTCGGCGCCGATGTGGGAAGCCCGGAATCCGTGATCTGTTCCGCGTAGGCGTCGATCAAGTGGTCAGCCCTGATCACCTCTTCGCGAGTAGCGCCCTGCTTCGATGTCTCCAGCTCCTGCTGACGCTGCTGGAGTCCACGGATTGAGTCCGTGGTGAGTGCCTTGTTCGGGCAGGAGATCTTGCAGCCGGCGATGTCGGGCTCCTCGCCCTCCTTGGTGCACGCAGACCACGGCAGGTAGAAGATGCAGTAGGCATGTGCGCCGCCAGCGAGCGGCACCTCGTACACGGACTGGCCGACCGACTTGGTGATCCGCTTCCATTCCTTGCTGAGGACGGGGGTCATGAGGTTGGAGGGATCGACCAACTCCAACTCCGCCGCGGCCAGGTCCGCCGCTTCGAGGGCGCGATCTCCCGCGGGACCACCGACGATTCCTTGACGTGTATCGGTAACCAACTTCGCAAGTGCCTGCCCCGTTCGTTCCGAGGTGCGGCGTCCCGCCTTTGACTGTGTGGCGAGTCCGCCGTAACCCTCCGTGACGCGGGTGTCGTATGTATCGCGGACGCGGTGTCCTGCCTGGTGTGCGCCCGCCAGCACGCCGCCGATCTCTTGCTGGGTCAGGATCTCAGAGGTGCGGCGAAGCACGCTCAGGGTCATTAACTCTTCGGCATCCTCGGGGAAGTCATACTCCTCGGGGAGCGCTAATTCCGCTGCGAGGCAGCGCATTTTCCTCACAAACTTCTTCAGGTTGAAAGCCGCCGTCGATGTCGTAAGTGATTCGACTGAACGGCCGGTGTCGGCAATCCCGACAGTTTCGAAGAGTCGTCCGTTCCTTCCATTGAGCCGCTCAAGCACACCGACGACAGTCGCACCCAACTCCGTGATCGCCCATGGGCGAACGACACCGTCTGCTCGTTGAGTTCCATCCACGCCGTGCTGCCCCTTAAATGTTCGTCCGTACAACAGATGTCGCACCTGACCGTCGGGGGCTTGGACACGCTCAGTTACCCGCCTACTCGTTCCGTCATCTTGGAAAGTCGTGGCCTCGAGACTTAGCAATTCTTCGGGTCTCATGGATGAATTCAGGCCAAGCAGAAAGAGGCAGGCGCTTTGTAGATCCGTCTTGTGAGCGGCCAGCCTGTAGTAGTCCAGCCCATTGGCTTGCCAGCGCTTGCCATGAACTCTGCCTTTGACCGGAGTGGGAACAGGACATGACGGGTTGTCACTGACCACCAGTTCTGGGAATTGACTCAGTCGTTTGTCGAGTCCACCGCGCCGGAAGCGGGTAGCCCAATTCAGCATGAAGCACATGTAACTCATGGCGAGGCCTCCAGCCGACGTATCGGTCCAAGGCAGTAAGTCCCCGTGATGCTTCCGCCACGCGCGGACGAGTTCTTCTGCCTGCGGGGCGCTTGGCGGGGAGTTCTGCACCGTGGCGGGCACATAGCCGTTGATCGCATCACGTGCCGAGAGGATGTCGTCAGCGAATTGCTCGATGAACACGACGCTCCACAGAAGCATCGGTGTGAGCACAGCGTCGGGCAGGGGCGGTGTCGCGTTGTCTGGATCACCGCGATCGCCGAGGAACACCGTGTCGTCGACCCATGACGGATCCTTCAGCCTCTCGGATGGGTGGAGGTCTGCCGTGAGGTCATGGAGAAGCCGAATGCTTGTGTAATGGTGGCCGGCGGACGCGCGGCCATCGAGGGTTCCGACGTAAGCATCCATGGTTTCGCTGACAATGCCGCTCAGTGAGCGGACCTCCGGCGTCTCGACTGCGACGTATCTTAGGAAAGCCCGGATGTGACCAACAAAGCCAACGATGGTGCCCACCTCGACCCACTTCTTGGTGCGCGTGCTGCCACGTCTAACCGCGCTGCTCGGCTTTCCTTCGTTGATCAAGAGCCAAACTGCCTTCTTGACGGGAAGCCTGAACCGCGAAGGGATGGAATCGAAGTTGCAGCAGACCTGTCCTCGCTTGCGAGGCGGTGCCATGGCAGCCAGGCTCTACACGTTCTCGCGGAAGGTGGGGATAGGAGCTTCTTTACGGATAAGGCGCTCGGAATTCGCTATGACAGATGCGCCTCCGTTCCACGCTTCAGGCGAGCCGAGCGCGAATGGCTGCGTCGTCACGACTCGCCCTTATTCACGATGACCGTATTCCAGACTTTCGACCGCAACTCTGGACTGACTTTCGCGCGCGCCTCAGATACGGTCTCCGGTTCAACGCCGCTCAGAATTGCCGTGAGTTGTTGCCACGGAGTGAGATACTCCCTGCGCCAACGATCTCGGTCGTCATCGTCGCGCCGCTTCACATCCAGCAGATCGAGCAATGCGACGAGTGGGGGAAGATTGCTGGTGACGACGTAGGCGTTCTTGCAGCCCAAGCAAGAGAGCCAAGAGTTCGAGCAGTAGGTGCCTGTCTCCGGGTTATGAAGGATGTCCTGACACCGCGTGCCCTTGGCTGTCGGTTCGGTGTCGAGACCCTCTGCCGCCGCTTCCTCTTCAGTTACGAGTCGTACCGCGAGGCTCCGCACCGCATTGAGTGCCTTCTGCTGCGCGGCACGGTGGATGTCCTCAAGCTCCTGAATCCTTTCGGGGTCTTTGAGGATGTAGGCATCAATCCAGGTGAGATGCCGATTGTCCACCGGTTGTTGCGACACCCGCGTCAAATAGGTTCTGTGAAGTCGGCGGAGGTCAAGATGTAGCCCCGCGGGCATCCAGTCGAGAGACGTGCGAATGTGAGCGACGCTATTCGCTAGCACTCCGCTGTGCCGCACGAACAGGATCAGGCTCTCGCTGGAAGACTCCTTCGCGGACTGGTGCGCATGCTGCTGGGTGTCCAGCAAGACTTCCGGATTGATGTGTGCAGAAAGCCGTGCCGGGGCGGTGCAGTCCATGACGAGTTGAAGGATTTTTCCAAGAGGGGAAGTGGCGCCGACATTCTCCGCCATGAAGGATTTGCGGGCTCCTCTGCGGGGTTTTTCCCGCTCGGAAGTGAAGATCGTGAGGCTTTCGGAGCCGGCTGACGTAGCGGTACTTGGAATCCGTCGCCGTGCTGTTGTTGACGAGTTCTCTCCCGTGGCAGCAATGATTGCGGCATAGGCCGCTAGCCCTTCGGTCGTCGTGAGGAATAGCAAGGACCGGGCCGCTGCCATCCGAACGTTGAGGTGCTGATCGAGGACGCCGAGGGCTCGCCCGTCGTTTGTGCACAACCGCCTTTGGGGCGCACGTAGAAGGGCATGCAGCGCTTCCCAACGGCAGATTTTTTCCGGTGGAACCGCTTCCTTGCACGTTTGTGCCAGCTCCCAATTGGGCTTGATCCGGCTCCATGCAGTGCGTAGTGCCCGGGTCGCGGTAGATCGAATCTGCTGAAGCTCGCTAACGCTGTAGTGATCGGAGACGGAGGTCCCCGCGGTCTCCAGATATCGCTCGGAGAGCGCCCGTTCGACTTCGTAGGACAGCCCGCTGTGCTGAACGAGTAAGCCGCGCACCGCCATAAGTCTGGAATTGCGGGTTCTCGTAGTGGTGTCCGGGTAGGTGCCACGAACCCATGCAATGAATTCGAACCAATCCTCCGCGGTCAGGGAGTCGAGACTCTCGATTCCCCGTTTGGAAGCCCACGTTAGGAACACGCGACTGCGCGAAGAACTCCCGCGCACGCTTTGAATGGAACGCCACGAACCGGCGGGCCCGTTAGCGCTAGCAATGCAGGCGACCCACTCCTTGCGGAGCCCCTCGGAGCCAGCCGCGTCTGCAAAACCCAGCGTCATGTTTTTTGTGCCGCTCTCATCCCAGATCGTGACACTCAAACCATCTGCGCTCACTCGGCTCTTCTGTTGCCCATCAGGCAGGGACGCAAACCGGCCCTTGGTCACGTGGTGCCCTCCCGGCAGTCCAGTCCTGGTAGAACGCCCTCGTGGCGAGAGTGCAGCGCCTCGTACACGGACTTGAACGTTGCCTCCCTGAAGATGTTGACGCCACGAAGGCCCTTCACCGCTAGCAGGTACGCATCCATCGTCGTCTGTAGGTCGCGATGTCCGAGTTGCCACTGGACGGCTGTGTAGGCGTCCTCGTAACGGCTTGGGCTGTAGACGGCGGGCGGCGAACCGAGCTCTTCGTCGATCACCCGATGCCACGCGATGAGCCAATTCAGAGCGAATGAGTACCTCAAAGTCTTAGCTGTGGGGTAGGGGACTGCTCCTGTGAAACCAGCAGCCTTGCAGACGATGTCCCATCTTTCGGTTGCTCGCTGAATGACTTTGATCATGTTGCGCTGATCAGCGGGTAGTCCGCTCTCGGTGAGCCACATCATGGCTGGTTCCCAGCCATCATCTGTCTCCGCCAGTAGCCATTGGCGGGCTGGACCTCGAACGTCGTCGTGGCTCACCCAGGTCCTGCGACCGTCGATCTGGACCTCAAGCTTGCCTCGTTTGACTCGGTGGTCCGTGATTTTGTGCCATCTTGGGTCGCGGTAGTGGCCGTGCCGTCGCCCCAACGCGACTGCTCTCCGTCGATCTTGCTGGACGTATCGCCTGAGGAGCCCATCGACAAGCCACGGCATGACAATGGTTCGCGATCGCCCATTCTTTGTGATCGAGCCAGGAATCCGCATCTCTGCGAACGCATTCGGGTCCTTTCTCGGCAACTCCAACGTTAGTAGGAGGCTCGTTTCTCCTTCGCGCGTGCCACAGAAGTAGACCGTCTCGACAAATGTGGGGTTGCGCTGCGTATTCCGACCGCGGAAAGACTGGTCTTCCCCCGCGCCCACGATCTTGCCTGCCTTGGTGGTCTTTACCGCGTATCCCCTGAACGCCACATTGGACCAGAGCCGGAAGGTCTCGGGCTCAATCCAATCGACGCGGTGAATGCGGGCGTTCTTGCTCCTCCAACCACCTGCCTTGGCGTGGGTGGTGTTGTCCTCGCTCTTGGATTTGAGTCCCGGTCCAAACTCTTTGAGGGGGTTCTCCGCTGTGTACTTCTTTTTCACCGCCCACCTGAAGAAGAGTGACAGCGCTGCGACCTCCTTGTTTCACGTCGCACCGCTGATGGATTTCTCATTCCTGACCGGGTCGGTGCGCCAGTCCTTCCACTCGAGAAGGTCGTTGACGTCCAGCTCGTGGAGCGCTTTCGGAAAGGCACGGCTTGCGAGCCATCTAATGATCGGGGGGTAAACAGTCGCGTAAGTGGCTCGCGTGCCTTGCGTCAGCCGCGGCCAGCGGGAGGTCCGCAGGAACTCGGTGAAGACGCGTTCTGTCCGGTATCCCTCTGGGTCGGTGTGCAATCGGACTAGGTCGATGATGACGGGCGTGCCGGGCCTGATGCCTGCTCTGGCTTCCAGTCCCTCGAGTGAGTCAAACCATGCCAGTTCGGGAAGAAAATTGGCTGGAGCAGAAGGGCTGCCGCCGGCGAGTACCGTCAGCCATCTGTCGCTCATAACACCTCGTCTGTCGACGGTAAATCGCACTTGAATAATAGGCCTAATGTCTACAGAAGTGATCGTCCACGACCGCGGCGAAGACCAAGGCCAGCTATGGATCGCGATGGAGTACATCGACGGTGACGACGCCGCGCAGCTGTTGCGCCGCCGCTATCCGGCCGGGATGCCCGCCGAGCTGGTCGCAGCGATCGTTACCGCGGTCGGTTCCGGCCTGGACTACGCCCACGCCAAAGGCCTGATGCACAGGGATGTCAAACCCGCCAACATTCTCCTCTCCAACGCCGATGAGGCGACCCAGCGGCGGATCCTGCTGACCGACTTCGGGATCGCCCGAGCCCTGGACGACGTCAGCGACCTGACCCCAACCAACACCACGCTGGGGACCGTCGCCTACTCCGCACCCGAACAACTCATGGGCCGCGAACTCGACGGCCGCGCCGACCAATACTCCCTGGCCGCCACCGCCTACCACCTGCTGACCGGCACCACGATGTTCCCGCAGTCCAACGCTGCTGTGGTGATCGGTCATCACCTCAGCGCCAAGCCGCCCCCGTTGACCTCAGCCCGCCCCGAACTAGCCGGCCTGGATCCCGTTCTGCGGGCAGCTTTGGCCAAGAAGCCCGAGGACCGATTCGCTTCATGCACCGATTTTGCTCGCGCGTTCGCCGAGCAAGCCACTGCGGGGGCCATCCCGCCAGCGGCACCGACAGCGCCCGGTCCTCGGGCCGCCGGGCCGGCCGCCGCAGTAACACCTGCGCCCGGCCCCCCGACCACCGACCGCCGGCCCGCAACCACCAAGTGGGTGGCAGTCGCTGCGGTAGCCGCCGCGGCGGCGGCCGCCGGAGTCTTCGGCGCCCGCACGATGTCGCATTCCGACAGCGCCCAATCGGCGCCCGCCAGCTCCGCGCCGCCGCCAGTGTCGGCCCCGCCGTCGAGTCCAAGCCCCCCCGCACCGGCCCCGCCGCCGGTGGTTCCGCCTCCGGCACCGCCGCGCGTCTCGTCCACCGCTGTGGTGGACAGCGTCCTGCTGACCACGGAGGAACTGAGCAGACTGCTCGGGGGCGTGCCCGTGACCGCCGACGCGGCGGGGGGTGTCACTGTGCCAGCCTTGAAGATGACCGCGTCGTCCTACGGTCCGACCGATCACGCCAGTCAGGTGACTCCACCGATGTGTGTCGGGGTCGTCTTCACCGCAGATCATCGTGTGTATGGCGACAGTTCCGTGGAAAAGATGAGGACCGAATCCTTCGCCCCAGCGAGCTACGGCCGCGGGATCGAGCAGATGGCCTCCGGGTTCGACCCGACCGCCCTGACCGACCTGTCGAAGATGGAAGAGCTTCTCTCGCAAGGCATGTTCGAACCCAAGGCCACCCCGGAGCAGACCGCCGCGCTGGAGCGACTGGAGACCCTGCTGGCGCTGATCGAGGGCTGGGTGTCCACCGTCGTCAGCGCCGCCCTGGCCGACCGGATCCCCGGCACGGAGGCGCTCTCGGAGATGCTGCGACGGCGCCGGGCCACCGGCGGGCCGGCCGAGCAGACCTTCGCGACCCTGCTGGGCCTGGAGTTGCGGCCCCGCAAGATGCGCGAGGCCGCGGTGCTGTGGGAGCGGCTGACCGAGGCCGCCGGAATCGACGCCCGCGACGCGGTGTGGCAGCACCCCGACCTGATGCCGTCCTCGGATGACCTCGACGAGCCGGCCGGGTTCATCGACCGGGTGATCGGCGGGGACGTCGATACGGTCGCCGTCGACGCGCTGATCGCCGAGATCCAGAGGGAGTCCGGTCCCACCGAGGGGCCCGCCGGACCCGCCGGGCCCGCCGCCGACTGACCCGCGTTCTACCCGCGTTCTACGCGGGGGTCGCGGCGATCAGCACCCCGCGGATCGTCCCGTCGATCAGCGCCTGATGCAGCGCGCTGTACCACTGGGTGAAGAAGGTGTGCCAGTCCGCGCCGTGCTCGGCGGTGATCTGGGCGCGCCGGGCATCCAGTTTGTCCAGCAGGCTCTGATACCAGCCGATGTAGCGGGGGCTCAGGTCGGTCAACGCCGTTTGTCGCCAACCGGTTTCGGCGAGCTGGTCGGCGATGCGGTCCAAAACGATCGGGCGGCCGATCTCGGTGCCCAGCGCCTCGGGCAGCGGGCCGGGGGCCGGCTGGGCGTAGTCGAAGAGCCGCATCTGCCCCGCCGGTGCGCTGACCGCCCGCAGCGCCCGCAGCGCGGCCTGCTGGTCGGCGAAGGCGTAGAAGGAGTTGAACAGACAGATCAGCTCGAATCGGCCCAGCCGGGCAGCCGGCAGGTCCAGCACGTCGCAGGCCCGGAACTGCACCTGTGGGTAGCGCGCCCGGGCGTAGTCGATCACCTCGGCGTCCCGGTCGATGCCGACGACCCGGTCCCAGCCACGCCGGCGGATCCACTCGGCGGTGCCGCCGCGGCCGCAGCCGACGTCGAGGACTCGGTGGGCGCGGTCGGCCGGAACACCCTCGAGGGTCAGCGCGACGGCCTCGGCCTCACCGGGGTGGGCGTAGTCACCGTCGCGCAGGGTGGCGAGGATCTGTTTGCCCTCAGCGGAATTGAGCTGCACTGTGTCTGCTCCCGGTGACCTTGGCGGATCCTCAGGGTGCCACACCGGGTGGCCACGGCGGGCCTGTTGACAGCCGACACCTCGTCTGTCGACGGTAAATCGCACTTGAATAATAGGCCTAATGTCTACAGAAGTGAGTCTGCACGAGGTGGCCCACCACCTGTGCGCCTCAGAGGCTCCCGCGCACGGACCCCGCTTCACCGCGACGTTCTGCGAGCTGGCCGCCGCCGTGATGGGTCCGGAGGCCGGCCATATCTTACGGGTCGTCTACGCCAAACAGGGCGTGCGTTAGCCGCACCGGGCGGCACTACTGTGGGGCGCGTGGACACGATCGGCCCGGATGACTGGTTTGCCACCGATGCTCTTCTCGACCGGTTGCTGTTGGGCGAGGACTCTGCTTTGAGCGACGCGCTGGCCGACTCCGAGGCGGCCGGCCTGCCGCCGATCGAGGTCTCGGCGCAGAGCGCCCGGCTGCTGTACCTGCTGACCAAGATCAGCGGCGCGCGCCGGGTTCTGGAGATAGGCACACTCGGCGGCTACAGCACCATCTGTCTGGCCCGCGGGGTCGGGGCTGACGGCAGCGTGGTCACCCTGGAATCCCGGCAACGCCACGCCGACATCGCCGTCGCCAACCTTCGTCGAGCCGGGGTGGCTGATCGGGTCGAGATCGTGGTCGGCCCGGCCCTGGACACCCTGCCCGGTATCACCGGGAACTTCGATCTGGTGTTCATCGACGCCGACAAGGAGAACAACGCCGCCTATGTGCGCCATGCCATCAGGCTCGGGCACCCGGGAACGGTGATCGTGGTCGACAACGCCGTGCGTGCCGGCCGCATCGTGGCGCCCGGCTCCGACGACCATCAAGCTCGCGGAGTGCGCGACATGCTGGAACTCGTCGGAGCCGACCCAGGCCTGGAAGCCGCGGCGATTCAGACCGTCGGCGCCAAGGGCTGGGACGGGTTCGTCATCGCCCGGGTGCGTTAACCGCTCCGCTGCCGCGTCACACCGCCGGTGCGACCTGAACCGGAATCCCGTTGAGCACCGAGGTACCCGACAGCGGGTCCAGAAGCGAACTGTCCAGCAGGCTGTTGACGTTGACCCCGGGGTTCGCCGCGGCGACCGACATCCGGGTACCCGGCACATCGTGGCCCCAGCCGTGCGGCAGTGACACCACGCCCGGGCGAATCGCATCGGTGATCTCCACCGGCACTTGGATTTTGCCGGCCCGGCCGGTCACGATCGCGGCGTCCGTCACACCCAGGCGGGCCGCATCCTCAGGGTGGATCTGCAGCGTGCATCGGTTGCTGCCGCCGTTCAGCGTCGGCAGGTTGTGCATCCAGCTGTTGTTGGACCGCAGGTGCCGACGGCCGATCAGCAGGAACCCGCCGTCGTCGGAACCCAATGAGTCGTGCAGCCGGGAGAGGTCGGCCAGGATCGGCTCGGGCGCCAATTCAATTGCGCCCGATGGGGTTCTGAGGACTCCGGGAATCCTCGGTGTGAGCGGTCCGAGGTCGATCCCGTGCGGATTGTCCTTGAGACGCTGCAGCGTCAGGCCGTCGGGGGTGGCGCCGAAGGCATCCCCGAACGGACCCAATCGCAGCATCATGTCCAGCCGGCGCTCATATCCGGGTCCCTCCGGAAGCATCGCGGTGAGCTCCTCGACCGCACGCCCGGCCACCGGCGAGTGTGGGTCGGCCACCTCCTTGCCGAGCGTTGTGGCGATGACCTGATCATCGACGAGTCCGGGGTCCGCATCGGCGCCCAGGCCCATCAGTCGCAGGGCGAGCCGGCACATGATCTCCACCTCGCCGGGCCGGCCGGCCGGGAGGTCGAACACCGGCGGCGAATACCGGGCGGTCGTGCGCACCGCCACTCCTGACAGCGCGATGTCGAAGTGCGGCGCGTACGACGCCGGGGGCGGCGGGAGGATGACATCGGCGAGCCGGGTGGTCTCGTTGAGATAGGGATCGACCGAGACCACGAACTCGAGCTGATCCATCGCCCGGGACAATCGCCCACCGTCGGGTGCCGAGAGCACCGGGTTGCCGGCGATCGTCACCAGCGCCCGGACCTGCCCCGGTCCCGGGGTCTCGATCTCCTCGGGCAGCAGGGCGGTGGGCAGTTCGGAGGCGATCTCCGGGTGCCCGAAGACCCGGCTGTGCCAGCGACCGACGGAGAAGCCGCGGCCCGGTTTGGCCGGCCGGGGTGCGGAACCGATCGGGGAGGAGGCGAACATCGCGCCGCCGGGGCGGTCCAGGTTCCCGGTCACCGTATTGATGACATCGACCAGCCAGCTGGTGACGGTGCCGAAGGCGGTCGTGGAGGTTCCGATCCGGCCGTAAACGGCAGCGCTCGGCGCGGCGGCGATATCGCGCGCCAGCCGCCGGACGTCCTCGGGTGTCAGGCCGCAGTGCCCGGCGACTGCCTCCGGTGGGAAGTCGGCCGCGGCGGCGCGGACCCGATCCAGTCCGGTGATGTGCCCGGCGAGGTCGCCGAGATTGACGAGGTCCTCGTCGAAGAGCACGTTGACCACCGCGAACAGCAAGGCGGCGTCGGTGCCGGGCCGAGGTGCGAGGTGGTGGTCGGCGAGTGCCGCGGTCCGGGTGCGGTTGGGGTCGATGACGGTCAGGGTGCCGCCGCGGCGTTTGAGTGCCTTGAGCTTGCCGCCGAAGTCCGCCGCGGTCGCCAGGCTCCCGTTGGACACCAGCGGGTTGGCGCCGATTATCACCAGATGGTGGGTGCGATCCAGGTCGGGCACGGTGAATGCGAACGGGTTGCCGAACAGATACCCGCAGGCGACCTGCTTGGGCATCTGGTCCAGGGTGCTGGCGGTGTAGACGTTGCGGGTCCCGAGTGCCCGGATGACCGCCGGCGCATACAGGCCGCCGGCGACGGTATGGGCGTTCGGGTTACCGAGGTAGACCGCGACCGAGGGGCCGCCGGTCTCGGCGGTGACCCGGCCCAGACCCTCGGCGGCCGCGTCGAACGCCTCCGCCCAACTCGTTTCGACCAACGTGCCGTTCCTGCGCACCAGTGGCGCGCGCAACCGGTCGGGGTCGTTGTCGAGTTCGGCGAAGCTGGCCCCCTTCGGGCAGACGAAGCCGTGGCTGAACACATCCTCGCGGTCACCGCGGGCGGCGGTCACCCGGCCGCCCTTGGTGGTGAGAACCAAGCCGCACGTCGCTTCGCAGAGCGGACAGATTCGCAACGCGGTTGTGGTCTCGGCGGTCGGCACGGTAGTCGTCACGACAGTCACTGTGCGCCGGTAGGTGCTCTGTGGCAACTGCCGCGCTCGAATCCGGGCCCGGGGCACCCCGGCCTAAAACGGGACGGTGCCGCAGGGGGGTTGCTATGTTTGCTGAGATTCCGCTGAAAATTACTGGGGAGGGCTCGGAACATGGCTGCCACAAACGTTGCCCGCAAGCTTCGCCGCGGAGGTAAGTCCGCGACCGGACTTGCGGTGATCGGTGCCGCCGCCGCGACCGGGGCCGCCGCAGTATTGGGTGCGGCGCCGCCGGCTGTCGCGGCCCTCGACGTCACCCAGGAGGTCTACACCGCCGGTCCTCTGCTCGGCCTGCTGCCCACGTTGGGTATCGACACCATCACCATCCCGCTGGGTACACTCCCCGTCGTCGGCGACACCAACCTGACGTTGGATTTCAATCCCATCTCAGGGTCGACGATCGACCTGTACAACACCATCAACGCACTCACCTTCGCCAAGCGCGCCCTCAGTGCCACCACTTACGACCGGGTGCTCGGCCCGCCGGCCGATCCCACCAACCAGTTCCCGGCCACGTTCGGATCGGGTATTGCCGCCCGTAACCTCGTCGACGCCTACCGCGCGCAGATATCCAGCGTCAACGGAACCACCGCGCCGGGCTACACGCCATTTCAGCCAGGCGCCGGTTCGATCGTCAACACCACCAACCAGGTATTGGCCTTCCTGCGGAACCCGTTGCGGCCCAACGGCGGGCTGGACGCCCGGTTCGCCCCGATCCTGAACCTGTTCGGGGTCGACACCACGGTTCCGGCCGCCGGGGCCAACAGCTCCACCGGTATCAAGCTCAACACCGCCACCCTCGATGTCACCTGGGCCTACGACCTGCTGTCCGACTTTCCGGTCACGCTCAACCCGTTCTCGCTGACCAACAGCCTCTTCGCCGCATTGCCGACCAATCTGCTGGGTGGGGTGTCGCTGAAGGGGATCGAGGACACCACGGCACTGGGACTCAATGTCGCGAGCGTGCTCGGCATCGTCAACAGGATCTCGGGTGGACTGGTCGGTGTGGACGATGGCAAAGCCTGGTACGGCACTCTGCTGCCCAACGACCTGCCGATCCTGGAGCTGCTGCGGCTGCCGTCGCGACTTATCAACGCGGTCTTCGGGCTGGATCTGGGAACTCCGATCGCCGATGCGCTGCAGCCTGCCCTGACCATTCTGGTGAACACCGGCTACTCGGATGTGGTGACACCGGCCGATATCGCCGCCGACCCTGCGCTTGCCCAGAAGTACCAGCCCTATGACCGGACTTTCCTGACCTCGGGTACCCCCGAGACATTCCTCTCGGTCGCTCCGCTGACCCCGGGCGAATGGCTGCAGGTGCCCGGTGACGTGATCGAGGCACTGATCACCGGTTTCCGGGACGTGTTCTTCCCGCCGGCACCGCAGACCCCGCCGGCTTCGGTGGTCAGCCCGGCAGCGGCGACCGTCCTGAGCGTCACCGAGGCCCCGGCGGTCCTCGCAGCGCCGG